>OHGW01000880.1_pt1 | contig 12528 bp, 10 predicted proteins | sample 1567821 | NCBI WGS metagenome assembly OHGW01 (sample SAMEA3879572, study PRJEB24766) | human gut metagenome | biome: human-associated habitat; feature: feces | place: USA | collected 1985/1987 | reverse complement strand
GCGGTGGCCAATCGGGAGGCTGCAGCATGGAGATCGTACTGGGAGAAGGCGTAGTGGTGGGGACGTCCATTGTGCGATTCGTCGCCAAACTTCGACTGTCCGTCGTCGCCAGGGTAGAAGAAGCGGAAGAAACCCGTGGAGAGGACACCATAGAACTTGACGAGGTCGCCGGGGAGATGGGCCTGGATCAGGTAGTCATCAATGCCGCGCGAACGAAAATCGGCGAGCGCACGGTCGAGGGCGGGACGGTCGGGACAGAAGACCACATCAGCACGGCTCTGCGCCGCCGCGTCGCCCCGCTTCAACCACCAGCCTGCCGTTCCTTCTCTGGGAGGCACGGGAACGGAAGAGGCCTCGGCAAGGCGCTGGAGAACGCTCCGCGCGCAACGGCGCACGCCCTCGGGAGGATTGAGCACGCAGACGCCGCGACGCTCAGCCTCGTCAAGGCAGGACAGGGCCCACGATGTGCGTGCCATCGAGAAAACGACTGTGGCCGTGGTAAGTAGTTCGGGCAGCGATGGGTCTTCTTCCAAAATGATCTCGCCGTCCCACGGCGCGACGACGGCACGCAGGATGGCGAGGTCTTTCTCTTCATTATTGGGCGAAAAGCGCAGCGCCCGGCGAACACCTATTACCCGCATGTCAAATCTCCGCTGAGAAACTCCTCGGCCTTGGCAATGTCGGTGGCGTGGTCGATGTCGAGGACCTTGGAAAAGTGCCAAGCCTTCAGGCGGCATCCCTCGGCGACAAGGGCGCGCTGGAAATTGCGCATCCGGCTATTGCCCTGCTCCAGGCAGCGACGCAGGATGGGAAGGGCGTTCGGCGTGAGACCGTAGATGCCTCCCGAGATATAGCGCAGGCCTTCGGAATAGGTGTCGTGGAAACCCGTGATGAGGTCGTCCTCGCCGACACCGACATAGAGCGGACGCTCGTCGTCGATATAATCCGTCACGCCCATCAGTCCGTCGTAGCCTTGGACGACGGCCTCGGAGAAGGCTTGGACGTAGCGGGCAAACTCCTCGGTGCGGAAGATGGTATCGACGGTGGTGAGGATGAAGGGACCGCCGTCGAGATAGGGAGCAAGGGCAGCGAAACTGTGCATGGAACTGGGCGTGGTGCGCACGACATAGTGGAGGGGCAGGGGACGGCCGTAGAGGCCGTGGTCGATCACTTGGGCGAGATGGGCTGAGACCTCGGGACGGAGGTCGTTGCAGACCACCCACAGCTCACTGGCACCGACCTCGCGGAAGACGTCCATCAGACGGTCGATGAGGTGCTGACCGGCCACTTCAATGAGCGGTTTCGGCGACACGATGCCCTCCTGGGCCAGGCGGGAACCTTCGCCCGCGGCGATAATCGCAAATTTCATAATTCTCCTAAATGAAAAGTAGCTTCAAAAATACGTGGTGCAAAGGTAGCCACTTTTCAGCAGAAAAACCGTACCTTTGCATCAGAATTTGGAAAGAAAGGCATAGAGACAGATGATAGTTTGCATCGCAGAGAAACCATCCGTGGGCCGGGACATCGCCCGCATACTGGGCGCCACGAAGTCGCACCAGGGCTACATGGAGGGCAACGGATACCAAGTGACATGGACCTTCGGCCACCTGTGTGAGCTCAAGGAACCGGACGACTACACGCCGATGTGGAAGCGCTGGAGCCTCGCCGCGCTGCCGATGGTGCCGCCGCGCTTTGGCATCAAACTCATCGACGACGACGGCATGAAACGACAGTTTGCCGTCATCGAGAAACTGTATGCGCAGGCTGACGAGATCATCAACTGTGGCGATGCTGGACAAGAGGGAGAGTTGATACAGCGCTGGGTGATGCAGAAGGCGGGCGTGCGCTGCCCTGTGAAGCGCCTGTGGATCTCCTCCATGACCGACGAGGCGATCCGCGAGGGCTTTCAGAACCTGAAGGACCAGCAGCAGTATGACACGCTCTACATGGCGGGGCTCTCTCGTGCTATCGGCGACTGGCTGCTGGGCATGAACGCCACGCGCCTCTATACGCTGAAGTATGGACAGAACCGCCAGGTGCTCTCCATCGGACGCGTACAGACGCCTACACTCGCTCTGATCGTCAACCGCCAAAAGGAGATAGAGTCTTTCGTACCCGTGCCCTACTGGGTACTCTCCACGCGCTATCGCGACACGCTCTTCGTCGCCACCAAGGGTAAGTATATGGTAAAGGAGGAGGGCGAGGCGGCCTTTGCATCACTGGCGGGACTGCCCTTCGAGGTGACGAGCGTGCAGAAGAAGAAGGGCACGGAGTCGCCACGTCAGCTCTATGACCTCACGTCGCTGCAGGTGGACTGCAACAAGAAGTTTGGCTTCTCCGCCGAAATGACGCTCAACCTCATCCAGTCGCTCTATGAGCACAAATACACCACCTATCCGCGTGTCGATACGCAGTATCTCAGCGATGATATCTATCCCAAGTGTCCGCAGATCCTCAATGGGGTCTTCCAGGTGAAGGTCGCGGGAAAGGCGCCTTATGCCGAACTGGTCAAGCCGCTGGGGGGCGCGCAACTGCGCAAGTCGAAGCGGGTCTTCGATTCCTCCAAGGTTACGGACCACCACGCCATCATTCCCACGGGTGTCATTCCGCAGGGGCTCTCCGACAACGAGCGCCATGTCTATGACCTCGTGGCGCGCCGCTTCATCAGCGTCTTCTACCCCGACTGCCAGTTTGCCACGACAACCGTGATGGGCAAGGTAGGCGACGTAGAATTCAAGGCAACGGGCAAGGAGATTCTCCAGCCGGGCTGGCGCGTGGTCTATGCGCTCGACCAAGTGGCCGAGGAGGCGAAGGAGAAGGACGACGAGGAGAAGGTGCTGCCTGCCTTTGTCAAGGGGGAGACAGGCCCTCACGAACCGACGCTGACCGAGAAGCAGACCACGCCACCGAAATATTACACAGAGGCCACGCTCCTGCGTGCCATGGAGACGGCTGGAAAATTTGTTGAGGACGAGGAGCTGCGTGCGGCTATGAAGGAGAACGGCATCGGACGACCTTCCTCACGTGCAGGCATCATCGAGACGCTCTTCAAACGCCACTACATCCGACGCCAGCGCAAAAACCTCATGGCGACGCCCACGGGAATCCAGCTTATCGAGACCATCCGCGAAAAGCTCCTCACCAGTTGCGAATTGACGGGTATCTGGGAGAAGAAGCTCCGCGACATCGAGCGCAAAAACTACGACGCTGCCCAATTTGTCAACGAACTCAAGGATCAGGTCGCCCAAATCGTGAGCGAGGTGCTGGCTGATTCGTCCCAGCGTCACATCGCCATTACCACCGACGAGGACTTGAAAAAGACTTCCAAGAAAAAAGCCTCCACCAAAGGAAAAACTTCCGCCAAAGAAGCGGACTCTCAAAAGGCTGGAGACTCATCTAAAGAAGCAACCTCCACGAAAGTAGAAAGCTCCGCGAAAGAACCGGTTTCCTCAAAAGAAGAAACCTCCCAGAAGAAAGGAATCTCCCCGAAAGAAGAGTCTCCCGATCCGCTTGTCGGCCAACCCTGCCCAGTGTGCCACCAAGGCCATGTCATCAAGGGTAAGACGGCCTACGGTTGCTCGCGCTGGCGCGAAGGTTGCACGTATCGCCAACCCTTCAACGCCGAGTAGGCATTCAACGGCGGGTAGTCACCGTTTTTATGATCATCCTCAAGAGCGAAATCATAAGTATTCTACGAGAACACATTTATAAGTATTCTACGAGAACACACCTATAAATATCACGAGAACGCAAACAGGGGGTGGGGCACGGGAAAATCCCGCAGCCTCACCCCCTGAGTATAGGTAGTGGCGAAGACTTAGAGCTTCGGCGGATTGCGCTTGTTACCCTCGGTCAGGAATCCATGGCGGTAGGCATGGAGGAGCTCCTGGAGGTCCTCGATTTGGCGGCGCAGCTCCTTACCCTTGTCAGTATCGGCCAGGCTCCGGTAGTTCATCTCAACGATCTGCGTAGTACTGCGAATGTCCGTGCCACGCTTGATGGCATCGTCGGTAGAGGTGAACGGCTCATGCTGGACGAGCTGGAATCCGCGGCTGTGATAAACGAGGGTGTAGCCGGCAATACCGGTCTCTTTGTGATAAGCCTGGGCGAAACCGCCATCGATGACCATCAATTTGCCACCCGCCTTGATGGGGCTCTCGCCCTTGCTGACATGGACGGGGACGTGGCCGTTGATGATGTGGCGATTCTTGCCCTCCACCTCAAACTCGTCGAGGATGCGGTCGGCCGTGGCCTCGTCGTCACGCAGGGCATAGTAGAAGCCCTTGTTCTCCTTGTGGGTCTCCTTCTCGGCCAGGAAGTAACGCTCGAAAGTAGCCATCTTCGCCTTGTCGAAGAGCGGACTGTCGGGTCCGCACCACAAGTAGCAGAAGTAGTCGATGGCCTCCTGGCGCAGTTTCGGATCGCAGTCCTGCTGGAAGGCTGACCGGATCATCATACCGAGATGATAGAGAAGCTCGCGACCCTTGTAGCTCTTGCCCGGCAGGATTTCCACAGCCTTGAACGATCCATCGGCATTGAGGGGAATGGAGGCGTGGTAGAGGAGGTTTCCATTGACCTTCTTGAACATGCAGCCGCGGCGCAGGATGAGGTTGATGTGACTGCGCAACTTCTCACTGACGACGAAGGAGTGGTGGAGCTTCGATATGAGCATCTCTTCCTCGGGCGTGAGCTTGTTGGGATGAGCCGGGTCGATGGTGGGGAAGTGGCAGGAGAGCATCTTGTAGGCCTTTCCATCTACACGGCAGGTGCCGGCCTTGAAGTCGATCGCCTCCAGGAGCTTGCGGCTGCCCATCTTCCACAGCGGGTGCTTATCAACAAGGGCGGCTTCGAGCTTAAACTGGATGACGCTGATGGCTTTGTGCATGCGGGCAATGAGGAGGCGGCTCTTGTCGTCGATGGCCACATCCTTGGAGACTTTGGGCAGGAACTCCTGACACGGATCGTCGCCATAGACGTCCATGGCAAAGGTGGCAAGGTTGACGAGGTTGATGCCGTAGCCGTCCTCCAAGGTCAGCATGTTGTCGTAGCGCAGGGCGATGCGAACGACGTTGCATATACAAACATCGTTGCCTGCGCACGCGCCCATCCACAGCACGTCGTGGTTTCCCCAGGTGATGTCCCAGTCGTGGTAACTGGCCAGGATGTCGAGGACGGTGTGGGCACCGGGACCTCGGTCATAAACGTCACCAAGGATGTGGAGCTGGTCGATGACGAGGCGCTGGATGACGTTGCTGATGGCGATGATAAACTGGTCGGCGCGGCCAATCTCGATGATCGTAGAGATAATAGATCCCACATAGTCGATTTTGTTCTTCGCGTCGGCATGCTCATGGAGCAGCTCCTGGATGATGTAGGAGAAGTCCGTGGGTAGCGTCTTGCGTACCTTGGAGCGAGTGTACTTGCTCGATACGTCGCGGCAGATCACCACCAGGCGGTGGATTGTGACGCGATACCAGTTGTCGAGGTTCGCCTTCTCGCGCTTCACGAGGCGCAGTTTCTGCTCGGGATAGTAAATCAGCGTGCAGAGGTTGCGGATCTCCACCTCGCTCAGCGTGTCGGCGAAGAGGTCGTTGACCTTGCGTAGGACGTTGCCTGAGGCGTTCTTTAGAACATGCTGGAAGGCTTCGTTCTCTCCGTGGATGTCGGCGAGGAAGTGCTCCGTGCCCTTCGGCAAGTTCATGATCGCCTGCAAGTTGATGATCTCCGTACTTGCGTCGGCAATCGTCGGAAACTGGCGGGCAAGTACTTCGAGGTACCTGCGGTCCGCTTCGAGGTCGTAAACTGTTTTTTTAGATTCCATTTCTGATTGGTTTAGGCTGATGGTTTATATTGTTATTATTATATTGATTTGATTGATTTGATTGTTCATTCATTCTGCCAAGTCATCAGAGAGCTACAAGTCTTTCGCCCGCTTGGCGGATCGCAACGGCATGAAACCCTCAGTGAGAAGCAGCCTTCTCCCCAGCACCGCCACGGCGCGTCGTGAGAATCCGATCGCCGAGAAGCGGGGGAGGATGGCTTTGAGTTCCTCCTCGTCGTAGTCAAGAAACTTAATAGCGGCGTAGAGGTCGCAAAGGTGGCGCAGCGAAAATTCATTGCGGCGTGAGAGCGTGCGGGCGTTGAGCAGAAGGGTGACAACCCGCTTTAGCGCGTCGCTCTCGTCCTGGAGTACGGTCCGCCATTTTTCCTTGGCCGTCTCGCCTGCCAGCAGCAGGTCGTCGGCAGGCAGCGCATCCCGTCGTTTCGGATGGCGAACGGGATAGCGGCTGATAGCCGTGGGATCGTTGTCGGCAAGAGGTGCGTTGAGCTCAAGGCGGCGTACGGCCTCCGCCACAAGTGCCATCACGTCCTCATCCTCCGCCCAAAGGCAGAGACGGCGCCAGTGGTCGGCATCGAGGGCATGGAGGTGGCCCAGGCGTTCAGAAGAAATCTGTGCTGAGGGCTCTCGGTCTATGGCTGCATGGAGAAGAGATCCGATCACTTCATTGTCCTCGGGGGTGAGGTAGTGGGCATAGCGCGTGTCGATCACCTTGCGATAGAGATCCACCGAACACCTTCCCATGGTTTCGACCGAGAGGCGCGAATCGAGAAGGGCGCAACCGATGGTGTCTGTCTGATCGTTCCATCCAAGGCGGGCAAGGCGCGCTGCCTCATGGTCCGTAGAGGCAAGGATTGCATCGGCCCGAGAGACCATGCGTCGCTGGTAGAGCACGGTCATCGCCAGTTTTGACCACCGCCGTTCGTGGCGGCAGCGATAGGCGTCGAGCGCTCCGTGGGGAGAGACCACCACGCCGCAGCCTTGTTTCCCAGCCAGTCGTACCCATTGCGCCGCGCGCCAACTCCAAATCGTGTGGACATGGACGATATGAGGGCGAAACGAGCGAAGCTTCTGCCCAATGGCGTCGCGACGGGTAGCCACACAGACCTCAACGCCCAATTGTTCCTGGACGGTGGTCAGCGCAGTGAGATAGGCGGAGAGCAAATCGTCGCGTCTGACATGGCCTATATAGTGAAGAACACGCATCAGATCTTATGGGTGATAAAATCGTCTTTGTTGGCCCGGTGATAGCGGACGTGGAAAGCGAGATAGTGCCATAGCAGCCGCATCTCGTAGAGGAAGAGGCGACTGGCGTGCTGATCCTCATCCATGCTGCGCAGCGCACGCAGACAGATCCATGTGCGCAGGCCTACCGTGGCAGCAAGCAGCAGTACGGCCCAAGCCACCAAGATCCAACGCGCGGTGAGACAACCCAAAAGCACGGAGGCCAGGAGAGCTACCACGCTGAGATGAAGGAGCGTCTGGGCGAGGTTGTGGCGCCAGCGGTGGGCAGCAGTCCGCGCCATGTGACGGCGGTCCTCCATATAGTAGAGCAATTTGTTGCGCCAAGCCTTGTCCGTGGGACAGAGTTCGAGGAGCGTGCCGTCTTCCGAGTTTTCAAAGGCCGTGGCCCCTGGGCGCGCATACTCATTGACGATGAAGTCGTACTCGCCACGCAAGTATTTCAGGTTGGCACGGAATCCGTCGCGCTTCTCAAACTCCGAGCGGCGGAGCATCAGCGCATTGCCTTCGCAACGATAGGCCGTACCGCGGGCCAGCTCCTGCTGGAGGTAGAGACTCGTGTAGGATCGCAGGAAGCGACGGAAGGGCGGCGTGTCGTCGTCAAAGCGCGTATGGCCAATGACGAGATTGCGCTCCTGCGTGGCATGGCGGGCCATGGCACGAAGCCAGTATTTCGACTGAGGACGGCAGGTGACGTCCGTCAGGAGAAGCCATTCTGTTGTCGCCGCTTTCTCGCCCACGGTGATGGCCAGTTTTTTGCGGCTCATATAGCGGGACGAGTCGGGGATATAGGTGGCGTAGAGGTGCGGATTGGCGGCATACTTCTTGAGCACATCGTCGGTGTCAGACTCTCCCCGCCAGAATACCACGATGATGCGAAATGGGGCGGGGTAGTCCTGCTCCAGCAGCAGGGGGAGGTGCTGGTCTAACTCGTAGGCTTTATCGTGGGGGGTGACGATGATGCTCACGGGGGGATAGTCGCAGGAGGGTTCTGCCATTTCTTTGACCTTGTCCGCCTCATGGTCCTCGCTCGTGGTTTGGACCTCTTCCATATCATGGACTACAAGCGGGTTCTCTGTGCGCCGCGACTTGCGGAGAAAGACGTCCGTCAGCGTGGCAGCCAGCACCAGTAGCAAGAGGATCCCTCCACCTATGAGAGATGCAGTTTCTATTATGAGGGTCATAGCTTGTCTGCTTCTTTCGTCTGGTTAGGCCTGGTCCTTTTTCTTCTTACCGAAGATGGTGGCGCTCAGACTTTCCAAGGCGGCCTGTTTGTCCTCCTCGCGGATGAGGAAAGAGATATTAAAGTTGCTGCCGCCATAACTGATCATGCGCACGGGGATGTGGCGCAGCGCCTCCGTGGCAAGGTTTTCGAAGCCTGTGTTGGCACTGTCGAGGTCGCCGACCACGCAGACGATGCACATATTCTCATCGACCGTCACCGTGCCGTATTTCTTCAATTCTTCCACGATCTCAGCCAAATGGCTGACGTTATCTATCGTCATCGAGACGCCGACTTCGCTCGTAGCGATCATGTCAATGGCCGTCTGATAGCCCTCGAAGGTCTCGAAGACCTTGCGCAGGAAGTCTGGCGAACCAAGTTTGCGGCTCGATTTCACCTTGATGGCCACGATATGGTCCTTGGCCGCCACGGCCTTGAGTTTGCCGCGCACCAATTCGTTGTTGATCAGCGTGCCCTCTGCGTCGGGATCCATCGTGTTCTTCAGACGCACGGGAATGCCTGCATACTTCGCAGGCTGGACGCAGGTGGGGTGGAGGATCTTTGCGCCAAAATAGGCTAGCTCTGAGGCTTCCTCGAAGTGGAGCTGGCGCACAGCCTCGGTATGGGCCACGAAGCGCGGGTCGTTGTTGTGGATGCCGTCGATGTCTGTCCAAATTTGAATTTCCTCCGCCTGGAGGGCCACGCCGATGAGCGAGGCAGTATAGTCGCTGCCACCACGCAGCAGGTTGTCCACCTCGCCATAAGCGTTGCGACAGATGAAGCCCTGGGTGAGATAGACCTCATAGCCAGGATTCTTCTCCATCAGGCGGGTAAGGCGCTCGCGGATAGCTCCCGGAGCCGGCTCGCCGTTCTTGTCCGTCCGCATGAAGTCGAGGGCAGGAAGCAGGATGGCTTTGACGCCTGTCTCCTGGAGGTGGTTGACCATCATCGTCGTACTGATGATCTCGCCTTGTGCCACGATTTGCTTCTCCTCAAAACTGGTAAAAAAGTCCTTGGTGAAAGTGCGGAGAAAGGCAAACTCCTCACAGAGAAACTGGCGCATACGTGTCCTGTATTCCTCGGTGTCGAAGAGCGCGTTGACGTGCCCCATGTATTTCTGTTCCAGCGCGTTGATGACTTCGTTGGCGCTGTTGGTATTCTTCTTGTAGAGATAGTCGGCCACCTCGACCAACTCATTGGTCGTACCACTCATAGCGGAGAGCACGACGAAGGTCGGACGTCCGTCACGAGTGACGAGACGGGCTACAGATTTGATTCTCTCGGGACTTCCTACGGAAGTTCCACCGAATTTCATTACTATCATTTCCGTTCTTAATCGTTTTTGTTACCCTTTTTGTGCCATTTCCTCAGCATCTTCCTCTTCCATCTCGCGCTGGCGCTCGCCGTCATCGATGAGGCTGAAGACACGATTCTTGCAGCGATAGACCTTGCCAGGGAAGAGGTCAATGAGATGAATATTGTGGGTGGACATCACTACCGCCGTGCCTTCCTTGCTGGCTGCCTGCAAGAGAGAGACGATGCTCGCTGCCGTCTCGGGGTCGAGGTTGTTGAGCAGGGCGCGGGCGATGGCGATACGCTGTTGCTCGCCACCAGAGAGTTCGCTCGGCATCTTCTCGGCCTTGTCGCTCATGCCGACCTCTGCAAGCACCTCGATGATGCGGCGGTCTATCTTCTCATTGTCGGTCCATCCCGTGGCCTTCAGGACAAAACGGAGGTTGCGATAGACGGTGCGGTCGTGGAGCAGCTGGAAGTCCTGAAAGATGATGCCCATCTGCTTGCGAAGGGCGGGGACGCGGCTTCGGCGCAGAGCCAGCACGCTCTCGCCAAGTACGTCGGCACGTTCGGCGTCCTCGGGATCGATGTCAAGCTCGCAGTAGATGGTCTTCAGTAGCGAACTCTTACCCGAACCGACACGGCCGATGAGGTAGATAAACTCACCCTCGTTGACTTGAAAATCGACATTCTCCAAGACGAGTTTCTCGTCTTGGTATATATTGGCTTTTTGATAATTGATAAGCATCTTTCTCTATCTATAGTATGATTCTTTGCAAAGTTAAGCATTTTTCTCCAAACAAGAGCGCCGCTTGCTGGAGAAAATATGCGTTTGAGTCGTTTTTGTGGGTTTTCAGACGGGCTGGTGGTAGGTTTTGTCGCACAAGGGACGCTGGATTCAATAGTTTTCCATGATCCAGCGATGCTTCTTCCGCTGCTTGGCATTGAGGCCTACATGCTTTTGGAAGATTGAAAGGAAGTCGTGGCCCGAGGGACTTTGGAAGCCTCGGATATAACTGGGCATTTCCACCGCCTTGTCCTCCACATGACGGCCCTTGCCCCAGACAGTGACCTCCTCAAGGGTATTGAACTGTGGCATCAGGGCGAGGGTGTCGCTCATCTGCGAGCGCTCCAGCGAGAGGGGCACAAAACCGGAATGGGAGAGGGTGAGGCTCGTGAAAGGTTTAGTGAGCTGAAACTGGCCGCGGTAGTCGCTCTTCGCACGCTCCCCGGTATTAGTCATCACCACTACGTCGCGCAGGGGGACGCCGGTCTCCATGTGGACAACCACGCCACCATGCTGGGCGTGGGCCTGGATAGTGACCAGCAGGGCAAGCAGGGGCAACGAATACCGACTGAATACGTATTGCACTGAAAACATGTGGACAAAAGTAACAAAACGCTCGCAAACCACCAAAACATCCATCGTTTATTAAGAAGATTTAGGCGAACATCGCGGACGAATAACATTTTGATACAATTGCCTAAAATGTAAAATCCAAAGAATGGATAAGGGAAGAAAAAAGGAAAAGGGCATCCGCAATGGATACCCTTCGTCGTGATTTCGCCGGGACTCGAACCCGGAACCCTCAGTTTAGAAGACTGATGCTCTATCCAGTTGAGCTACGAAACCCCACCTATTATGATGTCTTTTGAAAAAGCGGTGCAAAGGTAGCTATTTTATATGAGAACAGCCCATGTGTATTCAATTTTTGCCCCATATTTTTAACTAAATTAACAATACAAGACAAAACAAACCAACTACAGGCGGGCATAAGCAGGAGAGCTACAATTCATCCAGCTCGATTCCGTCGGTGTCGAGGAGATAGGTGTGCGTGCCTATGCGGGCCTCGAAATAGGGCGGTTCGTCGCGCAGCGAGATGTCGTCGTACTTGAATGGTGCAACGATAGTGTCCTTGCCATCAGGGGCGATGAGCCCCATCTTGCCGTCCTTCTGTGCGATGATGGGGATGGTCACGAGGTCATCGACATAGACATAGCAGGTGCGCAGGAAGTCGTAGCGAGGCGAGACCAGCACGTTGCCATGGTGGTCAAGGATGCCAAACTTGCCCTCGTGCTCGATGATCTCGTGATTCTGACAGTAGATCTCACAGATCATCTTGAGGTAGCGCTCGAACTTGGCCTCATCCTGAAGCAGCTGCTGCAGGTAGATATAGGTATCGCTGTAGTTGGCCATGGCCCTTGCGAGGATGATCTTCAAGTCAAGTCCGCTCGCTGCCTTGCGGTTGAGGTCGAAGTAGCGAGCAATGGCTTGCTCCTTCTCGTCGAGCGAGAAATCCTTGAGGTGCTCCTCAAAGCGAAGCATGTGGCCCTTGCTGCCGTGCATGGCCTTGATATAGCGGTGGATCTGCCGCTCCATCTCCTTGCAAACGAAGTGGCGTATCTGCTTTCTCTCGATCGGATCAGCGTATTGCGCTTCGAAGTTATCTTGCGTTATCTCCATATTGTTTTCTCCTTTTCGACAAAGGTATGGATTATTTTTCAAACCACAAAATGTCGGGCACGATTTCTGTTGTTTTTTACTTTTTCTCCTTATTATATATATAGAAGGCTGCCGCGTGATGTTGTTGGAAACTTCCACATGATATTGATAATGACCCCCACATTATATATATTGAAGGCAACCACACTCAGCTCAGACTGTCTCTACTGCTGGCGATGGGCAGCAGCCAGCTGGTCGGCAAGACACTGCGGAGAAGTCACAACTGTGAAGTCGGGGATGACTACATCCGCAAGCGGAGCGACGACTTCGCGGGGATTAGTGGTGGCAAGGCCTACCACACTAGCTCCTGAGTCGCGCCCACTACGCAGTCCGTTGATGCTGTCCTCGAAGACTACACAGTCGGCTGGGGCTACACCGAGGCGACTTGCGGCCAGCAGATAGCAGTCGGGAGCGGGCTTGGATCGGGGG
>OHGW01000864.1_pt1 | contig 12755 bp, 9 predicted proteins | sample 1567821 | NCBI WGS metagenome assembly OHGW01 (sample SAMEA3879572, study PRJEB24766) | human gut metagenome | biome: human-associated habitat; feature: feces | place: USA | collected 1985/1987 | reverse complement strand
GATATGGGTGTCCGCCCCGATGCGGCCGAATTCGATCTCAATGAAGTCCACCATGTCCTGCTGGGTCACGATCTGGGAATAGTCGTACAGCCCCGCGTGAATATCCGCCAGCTTTTCCGTCAGAATCAGCATTTCCTCATAGGTCAGAGGCTGCAAGCGGATAACAGGGGAAAGCAAGTCCTTATGCTCCCCGGAGAAGTGGCCTTCGGCCAGGCGGGAACGGAGGGCTTCGTAGCTGTATACGCCCCGTCGGGGATCCTCCATGCACTGGGGCGTGCCGCAGAGGATGAAGCCCAGATACTGCGCCTTGCCCTGCATGGCGTCGTTGTACATGGTCAGGATTTTTTCGTAGTTGTATTGCCGGGTGATAGCGTTTGGGATTTTGTAGATGTTCACCAGCTCGTCGATGAGAATCAGCATACCGGCGTAGCCCGCCTGCTTGAGGAAACAGGCAAACAGTTTCAGATATTCATACCAGTCGTCGTCCGTGATGACAATATTCACCCCCAGCTCCTGCCGGGCTTCGGTCTTCGTGGCGTACTCGCCCCGGAACCATTTGAGCACCTTGGCCTTGGTCTCGTCATCACCGGCGCAGTGAGCTTTGTAGTAGAGGGTCAGCAGCCTGGCGAAATCGAAGCCGTGAACCATTTCGTTCAGGGCGCCGATCACCGCGGAAATCCGCTTTTCCACCAGCGGCGCAAGGCCGGGGTCGGTCACCCCGAGGCCGGAGGAGTCCATCACCTCCTGCTGCACGCTGCTGATCCACCGATCCAGAATCAGGGGCAGCGCGCCGCCCTCCGGCTTGGTCTTGGTGGACATGTTGCGGATCAGCTCCTTGTAGGTCGCCAGTCCCTGCCCACGGGTACCCTGCAAGCGGCGCTCCGGGGAAAGGTCGGCGTCCACCACCACGAAATTCTTCGCCATCACGTAATTCCGGATGGTCTGGAGCAGAAAGCTTTTGCCGCTGCCGTACTTGCCCACGATAAACCGGAACGATGCTCCGCCGTCTGCGATAATGTCCACATCCCGCAGCAGAGCGTCAATTTCGTCCTTCCGCCCCACGGTGACGTAGGGCAGACCGACACGGGGAACGACACCGCCTTTCAGGGAGTTAATCAGCGCCTGGGCAATTCTTTTTGGTATTTTCATGGATGAATCATCTCTTTCAAATCCGCAATATAGTCTTCGATCAGCTCCGGCGGGTCGTCTCCCAGCAGAACCGAATCGGAAAAGGTGTCGTACAGCTTGTCATTGATGCCGTCCACAAGGACGGACAGCATCAGCCCGGAAGACCGCACCCAGCCGTAATCCCGGCCATACAGCAGGCTTTGCAGCAGCCGGTACTCATCCTTGGTCAGGGGGGTGTCCTCCGGTTCTTCGGCGGGCGCAGGGGTCTGCGCGGGGGGCGCTTCCTCCTCCACCATCAGCCTGTCCCGGGTGACGGCGGCGTCACTCCGGATCCTTGCCAGCCGGGAATAGTCGATGGTGATTTTCTTCTCCTCCGCCGCCTTCTTTTCCGCAAGAAGGTTTCGGGCTTCCTCCTGAATGATCTTGAGGATCCACTTGGTATCCAGCTTGTACTGAATGGGGCGGCCGTAGCCGTAGCATTCCCGCATCACGCCGTCGATGGCTTTCAGAACATCTCCCAGCTTCCCGTTGGAATGGGGCAGGCAGTTGTACTTCTGCACGCTCCACAGGCCGTTCCGGCAGCGGTAGATATAGTTCTCGTCCACCATGTATTGGCGGCTGCCCTCCACCTGACGCTCGTGAAAGACCGCCGCGTCAAACAGAATCACCCGATACTGGGAAAAGCTTCCAAAATACTGCTCGACCATGGTCTTTTTGCACCGGGCATTGTAATGCGCCGACATCCGCCGCAGCACCCGGACGATCACGGTGTCGCAGTCCTCCCGGTACTCCCTGTAGAACTTGGAGCGCTCCAGCCATTTGGGCGACAGCTGCTTCACTGCGCGGATGACTTCTTCGTCGCCGCGGCTCCGGATGCTGTCCAGCACGGCGATGCCACGGTTGAAGCGCACCTGTGGCGTATCCGCCAGAAGGCCGGCGTCCAGATTATAATAGACCACGTAATCCATCAGCCACAGGTTCAGATATGGGAGAATGCCGTCGTCCAGCGCGCCGTATGCGTCCCGGAACTCCGTCAGCTTGCGGTAGCCGTCCATGGGGTCGGTGACGCCGATTTGGTTGAGAAGCTCGTAGATATACAAAAACGCATAGGTCAGGGACGTTTTCTGCAAATTCCCCCGGCGCAGCTTCGTTCGCCAGGAGAAATACCCCCGCAGCTCCGGGTCGGTCAGGGATTGGTAGGTGGGAAAATAGCGGAGCACCGGCCGGTCGTAAACATAGTCGTCCTCGTAACTTGCCAGCAGCTTTCCCTGTTTGACAAAAATGGACTCCCGGGACTGCCGGTAGGCGGGCATACCGTTTTCCAGGGAGCGGGCAGCCCGGAGAAGCGAAGGCAGCGGCTCCTTAGACGCCTGGGACCTCGGCTGAATGGCCTCGTCCCGGAAAATGGTGCTGTAGAACCATTCCGCAGCCTTCTTTGCGCGATTTGTATCCGTAGCGTCTCTCTCCTTTCGCCCATATGTTTGGTATTATCATACAATATTTGCTGCACGCAGTCAAGCGCGCAGACAACATTTTCCCAAAAAGCAGCAGGGACAGGCCGTATTGGCCTGTCCCACGAAAATTTTTTGTCTGTTTACACGTCCAGATAGCCGCAAAGCACCTTAAGAGTATTGTACACGCCGTCGATGTGGCTGCGCTCGTAGCCGTGGCTGGCGTAGACGCCTGCGCCGATCAGGCCGTGGCGGATGTCAAAGCCTGACCGAAGGGTCACGTCCACATCGGAGGAATAGTGGGGATAGACGTCCACGGCATAGTCCGCGCCGGTCTTCTTCGCGGCATCAATGAGCTTGCCCACCACCTCGTAGCTGTATGGACCTACGGAATCCTTGGCGCAGATGGAGACCTGCCGCTCGGTGCATTGCAGGCCCGTGCCCACGCAGCCCATATCCACCGAAATTGCCTCTGTTACGCCCGCCGGGACGGAGGCCGCACCGCCGTGGCCGACCTCCTCGTAGACCGTGACATGGACATAGGTACGGCGCGCCAGGGTCAGATGGTTGTCCGCCAGATATTTGGCAAAGCCCAGCAGGATGCCGACGGAGAGCTTATCGTCCAGAAAACGGCTCTTGATATAGCCGGACTTCGTCACGCGCGTGCGCGGCTCAAAGCAGACGAAATCGCCCACACTGATGCCCAGCTTTTTCACATCCTCCGCGGATGCCGCCGGCTCATCCAGCACGACCTCCATGCAGTCAAAGGCGCGCTTGGTGTTGTTGTACTCGCCATTGACATGGATGGAAGCGTTGACCAGCTGGAAGGTTCCCTCATAAATGCCGTCGAACTTCGTCACAACGCGGCAGTTCTCCGCCTCGGCGTTGTTCGCGTTCATGCCGCCGACATTCACGATGCGCAGGCGGCCGTCGCCCTTGATCTCTGCGACCATGCCGCCGAGCGTGTCCGTGTGCGCCTCCAGAAGCAGCGCGTCCTGCGCATCCGCGCCGCCCAGATCGATCAGCACGCCGCCCTTGACGGTGCGCTTGGCGGAAAAGCCGAGCTTTTCAAATTCTCCGCGGACGAATTCCTCCGCCGCATCCGTATAGCCCGTCGGGCTGTCGATCGCCAGAAGCTCCACGGTTTTCTCCACCGCAAAGTTTACATAATCTTCCATTGCAGTTTCCCTCCTTTTTCTTTGATATTAGCATATCCGCAAAGGCCGGAAAAGTCAAACAAAAACTCCCCCGTGCCCTCGTCTGCTTCAAGCATACACCCCGCGCGTGACGCTCCGGTGACTATCCCGTGACATTTTCGTCACATTCTAAAAAGTACCGCTGTGCAGAAGCACAGCGGTACTTTGAAATAACCTGCTTAATTTTTCACCTTTTCGGCGATCTCCTTCAGGCACTTGGCCATGAAGTCGTCCACGCTCATGACGCCCTCGTCACCGCCCGCTCTGGTGCGCACGGCCACGCTGCCGCTCTCGGCTTCCTTGTCGCCGACGACCAGCATATAGGGGATCTTCTGCATCTGCGCATCGCGGATCTTATAGCCGAGCTTCTCGCTGCGGTAGTCGCCCTCGACGCGGATGCCCGCATCGCTCAGGCGTTCAACGACCTTTTCCGCATAGTCGTGGCAGCGGTCGGTGATCGGCAGGACGCGGACCTGCGTCGGCATCATCCACAGCGGCAGAGCGCCGGCGTATTCCTCGATCAGGTAGGCCAGTGTGCGCTCGTAGCAGCCGAGGGAGGTGCGGTGAATGATATACGGCAGAGCCTTGTTGCCGTTCTCGTCGATATAGTACATTCCGAAGCGCTCGGCCAGCAGCATATCGATCTGGATGGTGACCAGCGTATCTTCCTTGCCGTAAACGTTCTTGTACTGAATGTCCAGCTTCGGACCGTAGAAGGCGGCCTCGTCGATGCCGATGGAATAGTGCACGTCCAGATCGTTCAGGATGCGCTCCATGACGCTCTGTGCATGATCCCACTGCTCCGGCGTGCCCTCGTACTTGTTCTTGGGGTTCGCGGGATCCCACTGGGAGAAGCGGAAGGTGCACTTATCCAGCAGGCCGACCGTATCGAGGCAATACTTTGCCAGCTCCAGACAGCCCTTGAATTCCTCTTCCAGCTGATCGGGGCGGAGGATCAGATGACCCTCGGAGATCGTGAACTGACGCACGCGGATCAGGCCGTGCATCTCGCCGGAATCCTCGTTGCGGAAGAGCGTAGAGGTTTCGCCCAGACGCATGGGCAGGTCGCGGTAGGAGCGCTGACGGTTGAGATACACCTGATACTGGAAGGGGCAGGTCATGGGACGCAGCGCGAAGCATTCCTTCGTTTCGTCGTCCGGGTCACCCAGCACGAACATACCGTCCAGATAGTGATCCCAGTGACCGGAAATCTTATAAAGCTCACGCTTGGCCATGAGCGGGGTCTTGGTCAGAAGATAGCCCTTCTTCTGCTCAACGTCCTCCACCCAGCGCTGCAGCAGCTGAATGACGCGCGCGCCCTTCGGCAGCAGGATGGGCAGGCCCTGACCGATACATTCGACGGTCGTGAAGTATTCCAGCTCACGGCCGAGCTTATTGTGGTCGCGCTTGATCGCCTCTGCCTGCTTGGCAAGGTATTCGTCCAGCTCGTCCTTCTTCGGGAAGGCAATGCCGTAAATTCTCTGGAGCATCTTGCGCTTGGAATCGCCGCGCCAGTAAGCACCGCAGCACTGCGTGAGCTTGAAGGCATTAGCCTTGATGCGTCCGGTGGAGTCCAGATGCGGGCCGGCGCAGAGGTCTGTGAACTCACCCTGGGTATAGAAAGAAATGACGGCATCCTCCGGCAGATCGTTGATCAGCTCGACCTTGTACGGCTCGCCGAGGCTTTCCATATAGGCGATTGCCTCCGCACGCGGCTTCTCGGAGCGGACAAGGGGCAGGCGCTCCTTGCAGATCTTCTTCATCTCGGCCTCAATGGCGTCCAGATGCTCCTGCGTGAAGGAGAAATCGGCATCAAAGTCATAGTACCAGCCGTTGTCGATGGACGGGCCGATGGCCAGCTTGACCTGCGGATACAGGCGCTTGACCGCCTGCGCCATCACATGGGAGCAGGTATGCCAATAGGTCTTGCGGTAAGCTTCGTTTTCAAAGGTGTACAGATTTTCTTCGGACATGGTGTTAACCTCCTAACATGATGAGGGGCAATAAAAAATCACCCCTGAATGATCAGGGGTGAGAAAAATCCCACGGTTCCACCCTGCTTGCAGCGCATGGCGCTGCCGCTCGTTTGCGCAGTAACGGGCGCACCCGTCCCCGCCTACTGAGAATTCAGCGGAGCGACTCGGAAGCGGTCAGCGGCGGCAGGCAGCAGGAATTTTCACCGGCCATTCCCTCTCTGTGCGGCCCGATCCGGCGCCGTTCTTCGTCACAGTCCTTTTATCAGCCCAATCTTACCACGGTTTTCCGGGCTTGTCAAACATTTTTTCACAAAAAAGCTTATGTTAACCATTCTGTAATTTTTCCCACAAGATGTTGCGATTTTATTGCAGAATTGAGACATATATCGTTTGCATATTCCTATTGCATATCCAGAAAAAGTTTGCATAACTTGTCGAAAACGCGAAAGTACTTGACAAATCAGAAAAAATAGTTATAATAGTCGCAGGTTACAATATAGTAACAATAGCTTCATAAATTTTCAGTCAGAAAGGAGGTCGCTCTGATGCACAGAACCGAAAAACGCACGAAGCACCGCATTCTCTATCGGGTGCTGCTGATCGTCCTGATCGTTGCCGTACTCGCGGGTGTGCTTTCCTTCGTCGTTTTCGCGCAGACCAGCTACGTCATCACCGACGGAGAAAACGTGACGGTCTGCCGCTCCTTCAGCAGCGATCTGAGTACCGTTCTGAACGAGGCCGGAATCTCTCTGGGCGCGGAGGATACCTATACGACTGCCTATGCCGACGGTGTCAAGCACATCACCATCCAGCGCCTGCAAACCGTCACCATCGTCTACCGCGGGATGAAAACCACCGCCACCTCTTATGGTGAGCCGGTATCGCAGCTTCTGGAGCGTATGGGCATTTTCCTCTCCGATGGCGACACTCTCTCCTGCGACCGCGACGCAATGACGCACGACGGTCTGCAAGTCGAGATCATCCACCGCGGCACCGAGGTGCTGACGCAGGATGAGGTCATCCCCTTTGAAACCGTCTATTACGAAGACGAAACGCTTGCACCGGACGAAGAGGTCATTCTGGTGCAGGGCAAAGACGGCATGATCCACCGCGAAACGGAGATCTCCTACGAAAACGGCAATGAGATCTCCCGCAAAACACTCAGTGAATCCACCACCTCCGCCATGGTCAAACAGGTCGTGCTGTGCGGCATCAACCGCATCATCATGGAACAGCCGGAGGAAAAGGAACCCGTGCGTTCTTCTGCCGGTTCCGGCAGCAGCTCAAGCAGCTCCAGCAATTCCGGCAGCTCAAGCAGCTCAAGCAGCTCAAGCAGCTCCAGCAATTCCGGCTCCGGAAGCTCAGACAGCTCCGGAAGCTCAGGCGGCTCCGGAAGCTCCAACGGTTCCGGCGGCGTGCTTACCACCGCCAGCGGCGAAACCTACTATTACAGCAAGGTACTCACCTGCACCGCCACCGCATACTCCTGTGAAGGCTATATCGGACATACCTACAGCGGCACCGTCGCCCGCGTCGGCGCAATCGCCGTCGATCCAAGCGTCATCCCGCTGGGAACCAGGCTCTACATTGTCACCAATGACGGCCGCTATATTTACGGCCACTGCGTTGCCGAGGACATCGGCGGCAGCATCAAGGGCAACAAGGTCGATCTTTATTTTGATACCATCGCCGAATGCTGGCAGTTTGGTGTCCGCACCTGCACCGTCTATGTCCTGAACTGAAAGCCCATCTTGCATTTTTGCCCTTCCTTTGCTAGAATAGGCAGAGGAAGGGCGGTTTTTTTATGATCGATGTCTGTAATCCCGGCGTGATCCGGGAACTGCTTGCCAGATATGGCTTTCATTTTTCCAAATCCAAGGGGCAGAATTTTCTCACGCAGCGCTGGGTGCCGGAGCGGATCGTGCAAGCCTCCGGCATTGACGGGTCCTGCGGCGTTGTGGAGATCGGCCCCGGCTTCGGCCCGCTGACGCAGGAGCTTTGCCTGCGTGCGGGCAAGGTCGTCGCCATTGAAGTAGATCAGACGCTTCGGCCCGTGCTGAAGGAAACGGTCGGGGAATTTTCCAATCTTGAAATTCTCTTTGCCGACGCGCTGAAAACCGACCTTCCCGCGCTGGTCGCTGAGAAATTCCCCGGTCTGCGCCCCGCCGCCTGCGCGAATCTGCCCTACTACATCACCTCACCCGTGCTGACCAAGCTGCTGGAAAGCCGCTGCTTCTCCTCCATCACCGTCATGGTGCAGAAAGAGGTCGCGCAGCGCATCTGTGCCGCGCCCGCCAGCAAGGATTATTCCGCCTTTACCGTGCTGTGCAATTATCACGCGCAGCCGGAGCTCCTCTTCGACGTCCCGGCAAGCTGCTTTATTCCGCAGCCGAAGGTGACCAGTGCCGTGGTCTGCCTCAAGACCCGCGAAACGCCGCCCGCGCAGATCGACGACGAACGTCTTTTCTTCCGCACCGTGCGCGCCGCCTTCGCGCAGCGCCGCAAAACCTTGCTCAACGCACTGACCTCCGGCTTCGGCGAGCTTTCCAAAGCCGACCTTGCCGCCGCGCTGGAGGTCTGCGGAATTCCCGCCGCCGTGCGCGGTGAAACGCTGGATATTCCCACCTTTGCCGCCCTGTCTAACGAACTTTCCCGGAGGATCCCCCATGTTTAAGACCATTTTTCTCGATCTGGACGACACTCTGCTGGATTTCGGTGCGGCTGAACGCGTCGCGGTCTCCAAAACCTTCCGCGAATTTGGTCTGGAGCCGACCGAAGCTCTGCTCCGGCGCTACAGCGAGATCAATAAGCAGCAATGGGAGTGCTTCGAGCGCGGCGAGATCACGCGCGACACGGTGCTGGTCCGGCGCTTCACCTTGCTGTTTCAGGAGCTTGGCCTGCCGCTGAGCGCCGAGGCCGCCTCGCAGGCCGTGGAGGATTCCTACCGCGGGCATCTGAGCGAGGGGCACTACTTCATCGATGGCGCGCCGGAGATTCTGGAATATCTTGCGCCCAGATACGCGCTCTACCTCGCCTCCAACGGCGTGGCTGAGACGCAGTATTCCCGGCTGGACAGCGCCGGCATCGGGCATTATTTCAAGGAGATCTTCATCTCGGAGGTCACGGGTCACCATAAGCCGGAGAAGGCATACTTTGACTACTGCTTTGCCCACATTCCGAACTTTGACCCCGCAGCCGCCCTGATCATCGGCGACAGCCTGTCCAGCGACATCCTCGGCGGCAAAAATGCCGGCATTGCCACCTGCTGGTTCAATCCCGCGCACAAGGAAAATCACACCCAGCTGCGGCCGGATTTTGAGATTCACGCGCTGTCCGATCTGCGTCAGATCCTCTGACGCGGAAGAAAAATGAAAAAAGTAAAAATTTTGCTTGACTTTTTGCAGAAACTGCATATAATTATAAATGCGTTTTGACGCAATGGCTGATAGGGGATTTGTGTAACGGTAGCACACCGGACTCTGACTCCGTTTGCGGGGGTTCGAATCCCTCATCCCCTGCCAAAGAGGTTTTCAAGATTTTGGTCTTGAAAACCTCTTTTTTACTGTCAAATACTTCAAATAATGCACTTTCTGGTATTAAATAGGAAAACTGAATTGTGGAATTGCGCACAAATCGCACCCTAGTGGGGAGAATCCACACCATTTCCACAGTAAATTTCTCCGTCAAACAGGCGCATTTCTCTCTATTGATATGATGCAGAAAAAAGAGTATACTAACAAAAAAGGAGTTGAGAACATGTACAAAAACATTGAAAAAGAAAAGAAACTCTGCCTTGCCGATCTGGTCGACTACGCAGACGGACAGGTCGTCAGCAAGACGCTCGTGCAGAACGAGCTGGTCAGCATGACCATTTTCTCCTTCGACAAGGGCGAGGAGATCTCCTCCCACTCCGCCGGCGGCGATGCCATGGCGACCGTGCTCGACGGCAAGGGAAAATTCACCGTGGGCGGCGTGGAATACGTTCTGGAAAAGGGCGAAACGCTCATCATGCCCAAGGGCATCCCCCACGCCGTTTTCGGTCTGGAGCGTTTCAAAATGCAGCTGACCGTATCGTTCTGACTATATAAAAGTGCGCCTCCCGCAAAGCGAGAGGCGCTTCTTGTTCCCATCTCCCCCGGCACGGGGAAACGGGATGCTTCCTCAAAAAGAGCGTTCGGCACACGCGCCTTGAGGACAGGAGGAACAAAAAATCCGCACAGCTCCCTGCTGTGCGGATATACCTATCCTATCTGTCACAGCGTCCCGGTGTGGGCAGGAGCCGGCGCACAGCACTCGGTGTATCTGACTTAACCGGTTTTCCGGTATCACAGTGACCCGCTCGCGGGGCTTCTCACCCCATTCCGCCGCCGACTTTCGCCGGACGCGCTGTACGTCATCCATATTCTTTTGCGCTTTTATTATAGCCGGTTTTCCCGAAAAATGCAAGCTTTTTTCTTCGCGCTTTTTCGCCCCTTTCCGTTCCTCTTGAAAAAACAAAACGGATACAGTATAATAAAAAATAATTTCGGTATGCGCCGGACGTGTTTCCGCGCACATACCCCATTTTTATACGGTCGTCGGTTTTTTCCCCATCTAACAGATGATATGGCGTTAGCCGCACCAAACCGCCACGGAGGATGCCTATGAATACCCAGCATTTGCAGTATATCATTGAGATCGAGCGCACTCGTTCGATCTCCCAGGCCGCGGAGAATCTTTTTCTCGGCCAGCCGAACCTGAGCCGCATCCTGCGCGACATGGAGGAATCGGCCGGGTTTGCGATATTTGAGCGCACCAGTAAGGGCGTGCGCCCGACGGAGCGCGGCGCGCTGTTTTTGCAGCACGCGCGAAGCATTCTGCGCGAAGTGGAATCCATCGATGCGCTCGGGCCGCGCCACCCGGTCCCGAACCGCCTGCGCGTGTGCATCCCGCGTTCCGTCACCGTCTTTGAGGCCGTAGCGGAGTATCTTTCGCAGCTTCCGCCGCAGCAGAGCCTGAGAGCGATCATCCGCGAGTGCCACGCACGGCAGGCGCTGCAATGGCTGGTCAATGGTGAAGCAGAACTCGCTCTGATCCGTTTTCGCTCGGAATACCGGGATTATTTCGCCGAACAAAGCGCCGCAAACGGTTTGGAACTGCAGATCCTCAGCCGCTTTCGCTATCAGCTTCTGATGCACCGCAGCCATCCGCTTGCGCGCAAGCCCTCGCTGACCCGCGCGGATCTGGCGGGCTTCCCGGAGATCGTCCATTCCGACCTTTCGCGCACCGGCGGAAAAAACGAGGAGCAGGCCGTCCGCAAGATCTACACCGTCGACCGCATGGCGCAGCTCACGCTTCTGGAAACGCTCCCCGGAAGCTACCTCTGGACCGCGCCTCTGCCGGTCAGCATTCTCGCGCGTTGGAATCTGATTCAGAAATTCTGCACCGAGAACCAGGCCGTCTACCATGATGCGCTTCTGACCAATCTTTCGTACAAAATGACGGAAACGGAGGAAGGATTCCGAAACGCGATTGTAGCTCTCTATAAAAGCGACTCCTAGCTATATTATTATTGATATATCGTTTTCGAAATTAGCATTTCCTAATTCCTCTCTCATTCGATATAATTCTATCGGATTTATAGAATTCGTAATAGGAAAGGGAGAATCCATTATGAGTAAAATCACCGTGATCGGCGCGGGCAGCGTCGGCTCAACCATTGCAAACGACCTGATGATTCAGGGAATCGCCACAGAGATCCTGCTGATCGACATCAACCGGGAAAAAGCCTTCGGAGAGGCGCTGGACATCTATCAGGGCGCGCCCTTCTGCTCCCCGGCCATCGTCCGCTCCGGTGACTATGACGATGCCCACGACTCCGACATCGTGATCATCACCTCGGGTCTTCCCAGAAAAGCCGGCCAGTCCCGGCTGGAGCTGGCGCAGTGCAACGTGGATATCATCAAGCAGATCACGCCGCAGATCGTCAAGGCTGCGCCGAACGCGATCTACATCATCGTTTCCAACCCCGTTGATATTCTGACGTATGTTTTTTATAAGATTTCCGGCCTGCCGGAGCACCAGATCCTCGGTTCCGGCACGATCCTGGACACCAGCCGCCTGCAGTCGGAGCTTGCAAAGCGTTTCTGCATCAGCCCCAAGAACGTCCATGCCCACGTCTACGGTGAACACGGCGATTCCTCCTTTGTTCCCTGGTCGCTGGTACATATCGCCAATAACCACATTGATTCCTACGCCGCCAACTCCCCCGACCATGACAAGATCGTCTGGAACCGCGAGTACCGCGAGGTAGAGGACTTTGTCAAGAAGTCCGGCGCACAGGTCATCAAAAGCAAGGGCGCGACCTACTACGCCGTAGCCATGTCGGTGTGCCATCTGTGCAAGTGCCTGTGCAACACCGCCGGTACTGCCGTGACCGTTTCGACCATGATGCACGGAGAATACGGCGTGTCCGACGTGTGCCTGTCCACCCTCGCACTGGTGGACCGCAACGGCGTGCGCGGCAAGATCCTCAACCATCTGACCGACAGCGAAATCGATCTGCTGCGCATCAGCGCCGACAAGCTGAAGGATGTCATCCGCCAGATCAACATTTGAGGTAGAGAAAATGCAGTACAGAATCGAACACGACTCCATGGGCGAGGTCAAAGTCCCAGCCGATAAATACTGGGGCGCGCAGACCGAGCGCAGCCACGAGAATTTCCCCATCGGCGTCGGTCTGGAAACCATGCCGCGGGAGATCACGCACGCCTTCGGCATCCTGAAAAAGGCCGCCGCGCGCGCAAACCACAAGCTCAAGCCCGAAAAGATGACCGCCGAAAAGCTGGCCGCGATCGAGGCCGCCTGCGATGAGGTCATCTCCGGCAAGCTCTATGAGCACTTTCCCCTTGTCGTCTGGCAGACCGGCTCCGGCACGCAGTCGAACATGAACGCCAACGAGGTCATTGCTAACCGCGGCAACGAGATCGCGGGCAAAAAGCTCCTGCACCCGAACGACGACATCA
>OHGW01000855.1_pt1 | contig 12785 bp, 10 predicted proteins | sample 1567821 | NCBI WGS metagenome assembly OHGW01 (sample SAMEA3879572, study PRJEB24766) | human gut metagenome | biome: human-associated habitat; feature: feces | place: USA | collected 1985/1987 | reverse complement strand
AAAATACGCTGCTGGACGGGGTGCCGGAGGAAAGCCGCAGCATGCTGAGGGATTTGCTCCGGCGCATGTACGACAATCTCAAATAATAAAAGCCCGTGCTTTTTTCCGGGGAACGGGTTTGGAAAAATATGAAGCATGCTTCAATAATATTGTTAACCAACAACATGAAAGCACACTATATACTGATAGCGGCCCTGTGCGGGCTGACAGGGTGCCGGGAAGACAACGGCGCCGCGGATGCTGCAGACCGGAGGGAAATGCCTCCGCTCAAGGTTTCCGTGATGAATATGGAGCAGAGAACGGTGGAGTTGAAATCTTCCTGGTTCGGCCATTTGCGCGGGGTGGAGCAGGCGGACATCAGGCCGCAAGTTTCCGGAACGCTGATACGCCAGGTTTACTGGGACGGCTCCATTTGCGACAAGGGAGAACTGCTTTTTGAAATTGACCCGGCTACCTATCAGGCCGCCGTGGACAGGGAGGCGGCCAACCTGGCTACGGCTCGTGCCGTCAAACTTCAGGCGGAAGCTTCTCTGAACAGGGTGCAGAAGGATTTGGACCGCTATGACAAACTGATCAGGACGGGGGCTATTTCCGTCAAGAACCTGACGGACGCGCAACAGAACCTTAAGGAGATGCAGGCTGCTCTGGAACAGGCGGAAGCGGGCATCAAGCAGGCGGAAGCCTCCCTGGAAAACGCCCGGATCAATCTGGACCGCACCAAAGTACGCGCGCCGTTCCGGGGACTGGCTTCCAAGGCGACGGCCAGCGCTCACGACCATGTCTTCCATCGACCCCATCCGGGTGGATTTTTCCGTGACGGGAAAACAGGTTCTCAGCCGTCTGATGGATGGAACCGTGAATGTGAAAACCGGGCGCATGGGAGACATGCCGGATTTTGAACTGATTCTGGAAGACGGCTCCGTCTTTGAAAAGAAGGGGAAGGTGGTTTCCGTGGACAGCGAGGTGAGCCGTTCGACGGGCACCGTCAATTTCATCGGCCATATTCCCAATCCGGATTTGAAATTGCGTTCCGGAATGGCGGTGCGCGTGCGCGCCGTGACGGGTACGGAGAAGGATGCCTTGCTGGTTCCCGCCCGCGCCCTGCTTTCTTCCATGAACCACCGCAACATCATGGTGGTGGCTCCGGACGGGACGCCGCGCCGCATTGACGTGCAGCCGGGGGAAACCGTAGTCCTTGACATGCCTGACGGCAAGGGCGGCACGGCCCCCATGCTGATGCAGATAGTGACGGGAACGGTCAAGCCCATTCCGGAATCTCTGAAGGAAATAGGATACGGAAAGCCGGCGGATGCTCCCGTCATCGTGGAAGGCGGCATGATGGCCGCCCAGTATTCCAAGGCGAACAGCCTGATGCGGGAACATGGTGCCACGGAAGGGTTCGGGACGGTTGTCCCCGTTCCCTTCATCTATACCGCCCCTGTTTCCACAACTCCTTCCGTAACTGCCAAATAAGCCATGAGTGCGTTTTTCATCAAGCATCCCGCAATCGCAGCCGTGATTGCCATTGTGACCACGCTGCTGGGGCTGGTCTGCATGTTCAACCTGCCTATTTCCCAGTATCCGGAAATCACGCCGCGCACCATCCAGCTTCAGGCCATGTTTCCGGGGGCCAGCGCGCAGGCGGTGGCGGATTCCGTGGGCACTCCCCTGGAACGCCAGATTTCCGGCGTGCAGGGCATGGACTACATGACGTCCGTTTCCTCCAACAACGGCGTGTATAACCTTTCCGTCATTTTTGAACCGGGTTCTGATACGGATATTGACCAGGTGCTGACCAATATGCGCTATGGGCAGGCCTCCTCCCAGCTTCCGCAGGAAGTTCAGAGCACGGGCGTGACCATCAAGCAGCAGCCGGGGCTTCCGCTGATGATTTATTCCCTGACATCCCCGGACGGCAGTTATCATTCCGTGGATTTGGCGAACTATGCCCAGGTGAAGCTGGTGGATGAACTCAAGCGCGTGGAGGGCGTGGGGGAAGTTCAGGTGTACGGCGCGGGGCGTTATGCCATCCGCATCTGGCTGGATACGTCCAAAATGACCCATTACAGCGTTTCCGTCAATGAAGTGCGGGGCGCCATCTCCGCCCAGAACACCACCAACCCCGGCGGCAAGATCGGGGCGGACCCCGTGCCGGACGGCCAGGAGCAGACCATTACCGTGCGCACTCAGGGGCGCCTTTCGGAGCCCCATGAATTCGAAGACATCATCATTCGCCAGAATGGGGATGAAATCCTGTACCTGAAAGACATTGCCAAGGTGGAACTGGGAGCTGAAGACTATTCCGTCACCGGCCGCCTGAACGGAGAAGTTTCCGCGGCTATCGTTATCTTCCAGTCTCCGGGATCCAACGCCATCGCCACGGCGGACCGCGTGGAAAAACTGCTGGAAGCCAAGGCTCCGCTGATGCCGGAAGGAATTACCGGGCGCGTTTCCCTGGATACGACTACGGCGGTGCGCTATTCCATTGATGAAATCAAGCACACGTTCATGGAAGCCGTCATCCTGGTGGCTCTGGTCGTGTATGTTTTCCTTCAAAACTGGCGCGCCACCCTCATTCCGCTCATCGCCGTTCCGGTTTCCCTTATTTCCACTTTCTGCCTCTTTCCCGTCCTGGGTTTTTCTCTGAACACCATTTCCCTTCTTGGCATGGTGCTGGCCATCGGCCTGGTAGTGGATGACGCCATTGTGGTGGTGGAAGCCGTGCAGGAGCACATAGACAAAGGTCTCAATCCGCGCATGGCTTCCTTCGCCGCCATGCAGGAGGTATCCGGCCCCGTCATCGCCATTGCCCTGGTGCTTGCGGCGGTGTTCCTGCCTTCCCTGCTACTGGAGGGCATCACGGGAACGCTGTTCAAGCAGTTCGCCGTGACCATCGCCATTTCCATGCTCATTTCCGCCTTTAATGCGCTGACGCTTTCTCCTGCCTTGTGCGCCCTGTTGCTGAAACCCCAGAATGCGGGCAGGAAGAGCCTCTTTTCCCCATTTCACCGTCTGTTCAACCGGTGTTACGGACGTGTCTCCAACGGCTATACCCGCATGTGCGGAGGCCTGGCCCGCAAGCTGGCGATTTCCATCCCCCTCCTGTTTTTATTCTGGGGGGCGGTGGCTCCTGTGGCGGAGCGCATTCCCGGCGGCTTTCTGCCGGATGAGGACCAGGGCTTTCTGCTGGCCTGCCTGATCCTGAAGCCGAATACCTCCCTGCAGGTTGCCTATGAACAGGATAAAAAATTTGAGGCGGCCCTCCAGGATCCCGCCGTGAAGAACCTTACTACCGTGGTGGGGCTTAACATCCTCAACAGCGTGCAGACTCCCGGCGCCTGCATTGCTTTCATTGAGCTCAAGGACTGGAGCGAACGGCCGGAAACCTCCGCGGAACTGGCCGGAAAGCTTCAGGGAAAGCTGGCCCAGGCCGGCCTGGACGGTATGGCGATGGTGCTGGAACCTCCCGCCATCCCCGGCGTGGGAACCGCCAACGGGGTTACGATGGTTCTGGAGGATCTGGAAGGGCAGGGCGTAGCTTATCTGCATGAGCAGGTGCAACGGTTCCAGGAAGCGGCATCCCGGCGTCCGGAAATAGCCTTGTGCATGGACATGATGATGGCGGACATGCCGCAGAAGTACGTGAACCTGGACAAGGAAAAATGCAAATTCCACAAGGTGGATATTGACGCGGCCAACGGAATTCTGGCCTCCTACAACGGTTCCTCCTTCATCAATTACTTCAATGCCTTCGGTCAGCAGTGGCAGGTGTATATCCAGGCACAGGGCGAAGACCGCGCCAGCCTGGAAAAGATGGACGGCTTCTTTGTCACGAACGCGGACGGAGCCCGCGTGCCTCTCTCCGCCCTGGTGAACATCAGGGAGATAGAGGATACGGAATTCGTAATGCACCATAACATCTACAACGCCGCCAAATTGAACGTGATGCCCCGGCCCGGCCACTCCACCCAGCAGGTGATGGATGCGCTGGAGGAAGTGTTCCATCAGACGATGGATCCCACGAAGGTTGGCTTCGACTACCAGGACATGAGCTTCCAGGAAAATAAAGTGCGCAACAGTATTGGGCTGGGGGCCATCTTCACCATGTCCGCCGTTTTCGCCTTCCTTATCCTGGTGGCGCTTTATGAGAAATGGTCTTTTCCCCTGGCGGTTTTCCTCACGGTTCCCATTGCCGTGCTGGGGGCCTATGCCGGGTTGTTCTGGCAGGGCATGGAGCTGACGCTCTACGCTCAGATCGGTCTGGTGATGCTGGTGGGTCTGGCGGCCAAGAACGCCATCCTCATCGTGGAATTCGCCAATCTGGAGATGCAGCGCGGCAAGGGCTTGATGGAGGCTACGCTGGCTGCCGCGCGTCTGCGCCTGCGTCCCATTCTGATGACTTCTCTGGCATTCGTTCTGGGATGCATCCCCCTGATGCTTTCCTCCGGTTCCGGAGCTCTGGCGCGCAACGCTATCGGTACGGTGGTGGTGATTGGCATGGGGGTGGCTACACTGGTGGGCGCTTTTCTGATTCCATGTTCTTATGTGTTCATCATGAGATTATTCCGTATTAAATTCTCCCTGAATGATCTGAAGGAGGATCCGGATGAAGTAGGAGCCAGGAAATACCTGGCCGCCCATACGAAAGACTGATGTTTTACAGATTGTCCTGTTCCGGCGCTGACCATCCAGGGCAGCGCCGGAGCTTGCTTTCGGAGCCGGAGGGGAGTATTTTCCTGTCCGGACGCCGGGAGTAACGCCGGGTCATTTTAAGGGAATGAATGAGTACCGGCAGATAACTGAAGCTTTTCAGGAAAACTTCCGTAACTACGGAGAATTGGGCGCCTCCGTTTCTGTCTGGAAGGAAGGAAGGGAAATCGTTTCCCTGCATTCCGGGTTTGCCGCAGCGGATAAAACGCGTCCATGGACGGAACATTCGCTGGTGCCCGTTTACTCCGCCACCAAGGGAGCCGCATCCGCCGCCCTTCTGCTGGCCCTGCACCAGCAGGGAGCTTCGCCGCAGATGAGCATGGGGGAACTGTGGCCTGAATTCCCGCTGCCCTATGCATCCATCGCGCAGATGATGTCCCATCAATGCGGTTTGGCGGCTTTTTCCCGGACGGCAAGCGTGTTTGACCATGAGGATTGCGTGCGCGCCCTGGAGGAAACCGTTCCGGCGTGGCAGCCGCCGGAACACGGCTACCATCCGCATACTTACGGAGTGATGCTTGATGAACTCATGCTGCGGCTGACCGGGGAACGCCTGTGGCGCTACTGGGAGGAATACATCCGCAAACCGTTGAATCTGGATTTTTACATCGGGTTGCCGGAATCCGAATGGAACCGCGTGGCGACGCTGTATCCCGGCAAGATGGACATGTCCAACATGGGTACGCCGTTTTATCTGGAATACATGAACAAGGGCACGCCCGTAAACCGTGCGTTCAATACTCTGATAGGGCTGAACAGTGTGCGGCAGATGAATACGCCGGAAGCGTGGGTGTCCGGAGTTCCGGCCTTTGGCGGCGTGGCTTCCGCCCGCGGCATGGCGCAGTTCTACCAGGCCTGCCTGGGGCTGGATGAACTCCGGGTATTCCCGTCCGACGTGCGCGGCTGGATGCGGAACGTCGTCATTGACGGGCCGGACCTGACGCTGAAAACGCCCACCGCCTTTTCCTGCGGCTTCATGCACGATCCCGCAGACCCCGCCACGGGCCGCAAGCTGCGCCATCTGTTCGGCTCCGGTGGCTTCGGTCATGCCGGGGCGGGCGGTTCCCATGCCTTTGCGGATCCGGCCCACGGCCTTTCCTTCGGCTACGCGATGAACCGCATGGACTTGAACGTGCTGCCCGGCGTGAAGACCCGGAACCTTATCAGCGCAGTCATGAAAGAAGTGGCTGGAGAGTGTTCTTAACCTGAGCCCCGGCTATCTGTTCAATTCCATCGGAAGTTTCCGGATAGTTTATTCGTTCCTATTCTTGCGGCCTTTTTTAATCTGAATGTGAGGGGACAAAGAATGATTCTTCAGTCATTCCCTTGCTGCCCTGTCCCCTGTTGAAAAATCAGGGTTCCGTTTGCCGGGGATGGCGACCCCGGCCTTTGGAGGGAGCGGCTGGTTACCACCCTCCGCCCAGGGCGCGCGCGAGCTGCACCACGGCCTTGCGGATGTTCTGCTTCATGGTGACCAGGGATTCCTCCGAGCTGAGCCAGGAACGCTGGGCGGTGATCACGTTCAGGAAGTCCGTCTCGCCGTTGATGTACAGGGTGCGGGAGAGCTGGAACGCTTCTCTGTTGGCGTTGTTTTCCTTGTGCAGGTATTGCATCTGGGAGGTATAGCTGCCATAGGCGATCAGGGCGTCCTCCACCTCGGAGACGGCGGTAATGAGCGTTTTGCGGTAAGTTTCCGCAGCTTGTTCTGCTGCGGCTTTCTGGGCGCGTACCGTGGCTCTCAGGGCTCCGCCCCGGAACAGGGGCTGGAGCAGATTCCCTCCCAGGGACCAAGCGTTGTTGTTTTCCCTGAAGAGCTGGCCGAAATCTCCGCCGCGGCTGGAAAGGGAGCCCGTCAGGCTGAAGCGCGGGTACAGATCCGCTACGGCTACGCCCACGTTGGCCACGGCCGCGTGCAGGTCCGCCTCAGCGGCGATAACGTCGGGCCTGCGCCGCAGGAGTTCGGAGGGGAGGCCTACCGGAACGGTGGGCGTTTTCTCAAAGACGGAAGCTTTGGGCAGCGTCAGTTCTACACGGGAATTATATGTTCCCAGCAGCACGGCGAGCTGGTTTTTAGAGGAGGCCACCTGTGCTTCCAGTTGCGGGATGCGGCTTTCCGTGGAGGAGACGGTGGAGGTGGCCTGCTCCACATCCAGACGGGGGGCGAATTCCGTTTTGTAGCGTTTTTCCGCAATGGTGAGGGTGCTGCGTTGGATTTCCAGTTGTTCCCTGGCGATGCGGAGCTGTTCGCAGGCGGTAATCCAGTCAAAGTAGGCCGTGGCGACGTCCGCCAGCAGGGCTGTGCGCACGGCCCCTGCGGAAGCTTCTGTGGACATGAGGGAGGCGCGGGAGGCTTCGATGGACCGCCGGTTGCCGCCAAAGAGGTCCAGCTCCCAGGAGGTGGACGCGCCCAGGGAGAAGTTCTGGGAAGTGGAGCTGCGAAAACCTCTGTCCGGGGACAGGCTCCACCCGGCGCTGGCGTCTGCGGAGGGAAGCAGGGATGCCTGGGAGACGCGGAGCTTTTCCCTGGCCTCCCGGATGCGGAGCAAAGCCACCTTCATGTCCGGATTGTTGTTGAGGGAGGTGGAGACCAGGCGGTTGAGCTGGGGGTCTCCAAAGATATTCCACCAGGAACGCAAATCTTTGTCCGAACTGTGGGGGGGCCTGTTCGCCTCCCACGTGGCGGGGAGGTCATTGGTCGGCGTCCGGAAATCAGGGCCTACCATGCAGGAGCCAAGGAAACAGGCGGCCAGAAGGGGGAGATGTTTGAACGTGGATGACATGGAAAAATAAAAAGTAAGGTGTTATTCGTGGCGAAGGGCATCAATGGGGTCCATCTTGGACGCCTTCCAGGAGGGGTACCATCCGAAGGCCAGGCCGATGAATACGGAGACGCCTACAGCCAGAGCCATGGCTTCCGGGGAGGAGGCCGTGGCCCAGTTCATGGTGCGGCTGACGATGATGGAGATCGCCTTGCCGAGCATGATGCCCAGCGCGCCGCCCACCACGCAGAGCAGCACCGCTTCCAGCAGGAACTGGCGCATGATATCCTGCGGACGGGCGCCCACCGCCATGCGCAGGCCAATTTCCTTGGTCCGTTCCGTGACGGAAACGAGCATGATATTCATGATGCCGACGCCGCCGACGACCAGAGAGATCATGGCCACGATCATCAGGAGATTGGTCATCACTTCCGTGGTGCTGCTCATGGCGCGGGACATTTCCGCCATGTCCCATACCCGGAAATCGTCCAGCTGGCCGTCCTTGAGGTTGTGTTTGGCACGGATCACTTCCGTAATCTGGTCAATGGCCTCGGAGGAGCGTTCCGGGTCTGAAATCTGAGCCATGATGGAATCAATATTGTTGAAGCGCCGCGGATGGGGCGCGTCCGTATAGGGCTGGTCCGTAGTTTCCGTGTAGTAATCCACGGAACTGGCGGTGTATTTATCTGCCCGGTTGAAGGTGGTGGTGCTGTTGCCGGTGGAAGTGGTGGTGCTGTTGCCGGTGGAAGTGGTGGTGGAACCGCCGCCCAGGCCCTGGAGGCGGTAGCGGATGCTTGTCCACGGGAGGATGATGGAGTCGTCCTGGTCGCGTCCCATCATGTTGGCCCCTTTTTTCTGAAGGATGCCGATGACTTTGAACATGACATTCTTGATGCGGATATCCTTGCCCAGCGGGTCTTCGTCCCCGAAAAGTTCCTTGGCCACCGTCTGGCCGATGACGCACACGCGCCTGGCCTGTTCCACATCTTCCTCGGAGAAGGGCTGGCCTCGCGCCATGTCATACCAGCTTTTGATTTTCAGGTATTCCACGGAACCGCCCTCTACAGTTTCCGGGCTCCAGTTCTTGTTGCCGTAAATGACTTGGCCGCTGGCGCGCACCACGGGGGTAGCCCGCAGAACCATGGGGCAGTCCTTCGCAATGGCTTCGCAGTCCGCGTTGGTCAGGGAGGCCCGTCCGCCCGCGCCGGTATTGACGCCGCTTTTGGAGATGGCTCCGGGGCGGATATTCAGCGTGTCCGCCCCCATGGAAGCGATGGTATTTTTAATCTGGAGCGTAGATCCCTGGCCGATTTCCACCATGGCGATTACTGCGGCAATGCCGATGATGATGCCCAGGATGGTGAGGGCTGCGCGCATGGGATTGCGCACCAGGGCCCTGATGCAGGTTTTAAGGAGAGGAAGGAATTTCATACGTCGTCCTTGCTAAGCATATCGGAAATCCCTTCGCAGATAAGGCCGTCCGCCATGTTGATGGCCCTGTCCGTGAAGGCGGCTATTTTGGGGTCGTGCGTCACCAGGATGACTGTGATTCCCTGTTGGCGGTTCAGGTCCTTGAACATGTGCAGCACTTCCTTGGAAGTGGTGGAGTCCAGGTTTCCCGTTGGTTCGTCCGCCAGCAGGATGCTGGGGTTGTTGATGAGGGAACGGGCAATGGCTACGCGCTGCTGCTGTCCGCCGGAAAGCTGGGCCGGGGTGTGGTCCATGCGGTCGGAAAGGCCTACCAAATTCAGCAATTCCACGGAACGTTCGCGCATGGCTTTCATGCTGAGGGCGGGGTGGGCATATACGGCAGGCATCATCACGTTTTCCAGGGCTGTGGTACGGGAGAGCAGGTTAAAGTTCTGGAAGACGAATCCGATGCGCTTGTTCCGGAGAGTGGCGCGTTCTGCGGCGTTGAATTTGGCAACGTCTTCCCCGGCAATATAGTAATGGCCTGAGGTAGGGCGGTCCAGACAGCCCAGGATATTCATCAGGGTTGATTTTCCTGAGCCGGATGCCCCCGTGAGGGAGACGAATTCCCCTTCATTGATATCCAGGGTGATGCCCTTGAGTACTTGAAGGTCTATTTCTCCCAAGTGGTACACCTTGGTTATGTCACGTAAGCGGATCACGTTGTTGGAATGCTTGATGCGGTGAAAAAGAGTGATTGAGCGGTCGGATGAAGGCGGTTCCCCGGGTTAGGGAGGCGGGGGCGGCCCGTCATTGCCAGCCGAGGCTGCCGTTTTCGTGTTGCCTGTGCTCGGCTTGCGGCGCGGGGGCATTTTGGGCGCGAACGGGTTTTCCCCGCCGGCGGAGGCGGAAGAACCGTCCCCCGAACTGTCGGAGCGGTTCAGTATCTGAGCCGTAGAGACGATTTCCATTCCTTCCCGGAGCGTTTCTCCCGCAATGGCCGTCAGCATGCCGTTGCTTTCCCCTTTGGTGACCAGGTGGGGATAAAGAAGATTGTTCCGCAATTCCCAAACCACGGCTTTTTTCTTTTGTCCGTCCCGGACGGGGGCGGCCAGCTCCGGCTGCATCCGGTCAAAGGCCGCTTTTTGTTCAGCGCTGACCAGTTCTGTTTCCGGGCGGAAGCGGAGGGCCGCATTGGAAACGAGGAAAGCGTTTCGTATGTCCTCCACCACGAATTGGACATTTGCCGTCAGATAGGGGATAAGAAGCTTGTCCGGATTGGGTACATCAATGTCCACGATGTAAGTGACCACATTGGACGTCATGGTTGCGTCCAGCCGTATCTTGTCCACCGTTCCCTTGAATTTGCGGCCGGCGAAAGCGTCCACGGTGAACAGTACCTCCTGCCCCTTGCGGATGCTGCCGATGTCCGCCTCGTTCACAGCGGCCCAAATTTTCAGCTTGGAAAGGTCTGTGGCGATGTAAAACAGGCTGGAGGCGCTCATGCTGGAAACCACTGTTTGGCCTATGTTGACCAGGCGTTTGACCACGACGCCGTCCACGGGGGACTTGATGGTGGTGTATTCCAGGTTGCGCATTTCCTTTTTCAGCGCGGCTTCCGCCTGTTTCAGGGAGGCTTCCGCTTCCTGCAGGGAGGCTTCCGCCACGGCTACGTTGGCGCGGGCGGTTTCTTCATCCGCAATATACTGGTCGTAGCTGGATTTGGACAGGGCATCCCCAGGCCCCAGCTTTTCCGCGCGTTCCCGGTCCAGTCTGGCCTGCTGGTGCTTGGCTTTGGCCTGCTGGATGTCCGCCTTGGAGCGGGCGATTCCGGCAATGGCCTGCGCTTTGGAGGCTTCCGCCCTCTGAACGTCCAGCTGCACGGGAAGCTTGTCGATTTCCGCGAGCATCTGACCGGCTTTTACAGGGCTGGAATAATCCACCACCTTGCCGTTCAGGTCCTTGCCGAACTCCATGATGATTCCGCTGACCTGGGCGCCTACATCTACCAGTTCATCAGGCTCCGTGACGCCGGTTGCTTCGATGGTGATCATCAGGTTTCCTTTTTCAAGAGGTTCTGTCTGGTAGTCCACCTGGATGGCTTCATTTCCTTTCCACTGTTCCCAGGCAAACCAGATGCCTCCGAGAACGGCAATGACGATGATGAGTTTGATGAATCCCTTCACGACTATATTATACTTCGCAATAATGAAAAAGTTGCACGGATGTTAAAAACTTTTCCGCAACGGAGCATGATCCTATCATGATTTCCGGAAATGTCTAAGGGATTATTATGTTTATTAACAGTTGCTGTTTATTAACTAATAATATTTCCTTTCTTCCTTCTCGTCCAGTGACGGAAGGAGCGGGAATGGAGGGCCACGAAATATCTGAAGGCGGCAGTTGCCGGTGGCCGCATTCGATCTTTTGGGGAATTGGCTTCTCCGTATTTGTAAATGCTGCGAGGGTGAGAAGAGCGGGGAAAGGAGGTGAATCCCGACAGGAGTAATGTTGCCCAAGAGGGCAATCCCGGCTGACCTGCGGGCTCAAGGAGGGGAAAAACGTTGAAAGAACGAGCTTTCTGGATTCAGGTGATGGAAAAAAGACACCGCTGCACCGTCTCTGGCTGTGAGCCACGTTCCCGTGCCTCAATAGAGCGGGGACTTCCGCCGCTGTTTTGACTTTTCCGGTATAGGACGTAGTCAGCCCTGCGTCGGGGCTGCCCCCATTAGGTTGTAATATCGGTCCGGGCCACTTTGCCAGGCGATGACGAGTGCAGCAGCCACCACCTTATATACCTCATGGTAGGGAATGTTCCAAGGTGTTTTTGCAATCTTTTCAGACATGGAGGGAACTTTCCCGTGGAGCGATTGATTTTGAAAGGGATGCTGCTTTCAGCGGTGTTCTTCCAGCCATTCCTTTAACACAAGGCGGTCCGCAGGTGCCCAGGGCAGTTCTTCCAGCGTACGGCGGGAGAAGAACCCCAGGTTTTCATGTTCCAGAGGCCGGGGCAGGGCGCAAAGTTCCAGACGGCACAGAAAGGGGATAAGGCGGATAATGCGTTCAGGCTCCCGGTGCCGTACGGGGGTGAGCATGCGGACGGGGAAGACGGTGCATCCCAGCTCTTCCCGTATTTCCCGTATGACGGCGTGCCGGGCATTCTCCCCTGGTTCCACTTTTCCGCCGGGGAATTCGTAAAGAAGCCCGTTGGACTGCCCCGTTTTCTTTTTGGCGCCCAGAAGAAGAGGGCCCCGTGCGGCGGGCAGTTCAATCAGGGCACAGCAGACGTCCAGCGTGTTCATGGGGCGTAAAAGTCCAGGTTATGCAGGTTGATGATGCGGGTGTCCGTATCCAGGACGCCGAAACCGATGCGTCCGGTCCTGCCCTGGAGTTCTCCGGGATTGGCCAGCAGGCAGCCGCCGCATCTTTCGCTGACGGCCTGGTGGGTATGACCGTACAGGGCGGCGTCTGCGTTTCCGCTGCGCGCTTCCCGCAAGGCGTATTTTGGGTAATGGGAGAGGGAAAGTTTCATGCCGTACCGGGTGATAAGGGCATGTTCCGGATGCAGGCGCGCCGCTGGGGAACTGGCGGCCATCCGCCGCATGGTTTCCACATCGTAGTCATTGTTGCCCGGAACGGCATCCAGAGGAAAGTCCTCCGTCAGTTCAATCAGGCGCCGGAAACTCTCCGGGGTGGTGCAGTCGCCCAGGAAAATGAAATGTCCGCAGCCCAGCAGGCGCATCCGGTGCATGGCTGGCTCCAGATGGTCTGTGCGGTTGTGCAAGTCGGAAAAAATGCCTATCTTCATCTTTTTTCAACAATTCATGGCATGAATGGGCCATGCCTTCAATTCATCCGGCAGGGAAAGCGGGAGCGGATGGCCTCCCTCCTTGCGCAGCAGGCAGG
>OHGW01000851.1_pt1 | contig 12804 bp, 9 predicted proteins | sample 1567821 | NCBI WGS metagenome assembly OHGW01 (sample SAMEA3879572, study PRJEB24766) | human gut metagenome | biome: human-associated habitat; feature: feces | place: USA | collected 1985/1987 | reverse complement strand
GCGGCCCGAAGGTCACCCCGGGCGCTCCCCTGCCGAAGGAATACACTGAGGAGAACCTCGAGCTTCTGGAGAAGGGCACCTGCAACCTGTTCCACCATGTGAACACCATCAAGAAGTCCGGCATCAACCCGGTCGTCTGCATCAACCGCTTCTACACCGACACCGACGCTGAAATCGCCCTGCTGAAGAAGCTCTGCAAGGAGCACGGCGTGCGCTGCGCGGAGTCCAACCACTGGCGTTACGGCGGCGAAGGCGCCATCGAGCTGGCCAAGGCCGTTGTCGAAGCCTGCGAAGAGCCGGTCAACATCAAGTTCCTGTACGACCTCGACATGCCGCTGCGTCAGCGCGTTGAGCTGATCGCCAAGGAAGTCTACGGCGCTGACGGCGTCGACTGGGCGCCTCTGGCCACGCAGAAGGCTGAGCGCTTCGAGTCTGACCCGAAGTACAAGGATTACTGCACCATGATGGTCAAGACCCACCTGTCCCTGAGCCACGAGCCCTCCTGGAAGGGCGTGCCGAAGGGCTGGCGTCTGCCCATCCGCGACATCCTCGAATACGGCGGCGCGAAGTTCCTCTGCCCGATGGCCGGCACCATCTCCATGATGCCCGGCACCAGCTCCGATCCGGCTTACCGCCGCATCGACGTTGATCTGGAAACGGGTAAGGTTTCCGGCCTGTTCTAAGGAAAACTCCAAGCTATCAAAAACTCCGGCGGCCTTCCCGCCGGAGTTTTTCGAGATAGGGAGGATGATTTTTTATGGCGAAAGACAAACGCTTTGTCCGAATCCACGCCGACGGTGCGCTGAGCACCAATGAGATCTGGGTAGATACCGTGACCGGTGTCAACTATCTCTATCACAACGCCGGATACGGCGCAGGTCTGACCGTCCTGGTCGACCGGGACGGAAAGCCCGTTGTTTCGGCGCTTCCCATTGCAAAAGAGGACATTAAATAGGAACAAGGAGAACAATCTATGGATATGACAACAAAATCCTGCCGCGAGTTTGTCGCGGTTCTGGCTTCCAATGAACCCGCGCCCGGCGGCGGCGGTGCGGCGGCGCTGGTCGGCGCGATCGGCACGGCGCTGGGGAATATGGTCGGCAGCCTGACCGTCGGCAAGAAAAAGTATGCCGACGTCGAGGCGGAGATCGTCGCGCTGATGAAAAAATGCGACGCGCTTCAGGCGGAGCTTCTGGATCAGGTGCCGGCGGATGCGGAGGGCTTTGTCCCGCTGGCCAAGGCCTATGGCATCCCCAAGGACGACCCCAACCGCGCGGCCGTTCTGGAGGAGGCAACGCTGATCGCCTGCAAGGTGCCGGTGCACATCATGGAACTGTGCTGCGAGGCGCTGGACGCCATCGCCGTTTTTGCCGCAAAGGGCAGCCGTCTGGCCGTGTCCGACGCGGGCTGTGGCGCGGTCATCGTGAAGTCCGCGATGCAGGCGGCCTCCCTGAACGTTTTCATCAACACCAAGACCCTGCAGAACCGCGAGGCGGCGGAGGAGCTCAACGCCAAGTGCCTCGGAATGCTGGACAAATACGGTAAGCTGGCCGACGAGATTTTTGAAACCGTCAAGGCCGGATTCTTCAAATAAAAGGAGAGAGAACCATGGCAAAACAGTTGCTGGCAAAAGAAGTTACGGCCGCAATGGTCGAAAAATTGCAGGCGCGCGTCGCCGCATTGAAGGAAAAGGGCATCAGCCCGAAGCTGGGCATCGTCCGCTGCGGCGAGAACCCCTCCGATCTCTCGTATGAGCGCGGCGCGACCAAGCGCGCGGAAGAGGTCGGCGTCGAGGTTGTCAAATACGTGCTGCCGGAGAATGTCACCAAGGAAGCGCTGCTCGCGCAAATCGACGAGATCAACGCCGACGACTCCGTCCACGGCGTTCTGATGTTCCGTCCGCTGCCCAAGCACCTCAAGGCCGATCAGGACGAGATCTGCAACCGCCTGAAGGCGGAGAAGGACATCGACTGCATGACAGACCTGTCCAACGCCGGCGTGTTCACCGGCAAGAAGCTGGGCTTCGCGCCCTGCACTCCGCAGGCCTGCATGGAGATTCTGGACTATTACGGCATCGACTGCAAGGGCAAGAACGCAGTCGTGATTGGCCGCAGTCTGGTCGTCGGTAAGCCTGCCGCCATGATGCTCCTGGCGAAGAACGCGACCGTTACCGTCTGCCACACCAAGACCGTCAACACCGCGGAGATCGCACGCAATGCCGATATCATCGTTTCCGCAGCGGGCGTGCTCAAGTCCCTGACGAAGGACTTTGTCCGGCCCGGACAGGTGGTCATCGACGTTTCCATGAACTGGGATCCGGAGAAGGTCACCTCCAAGGGCGTGGGCGGCATGGCCGGCGACGCGGTATTCAGCGAGGTCGAGCCCATTGTCGACGCGATCACCCCGGTTCCCGGCGGTGTGACGAATGTCGTTCTCATCAGCCACGTGGTCGAGGCCGCCGAGCGCACCCTGAACGCCTGAGTGCGGAAGGGGAGCGTGTACATGAAAGCGCGTTTTCAGGCACCGGAGCGGGCGATCCGCCTGCTGTTCTGGGCCTTTTCCCTGATCTGTCTGCTTGCTGCCGTGCTGATGCCCGACCGCGCGGAGATGTTCCGCGGCCTTGTGCGCATCTGCACGCAGTCTGGCCAGACGGTCAAGAGCTACTTTGATATTTCCTATGGCGGCTTTGCGGGGACCTTCCTCAATGCGGCCATCGTCTGCGCCGTCTGTGCTGCGCTCTACAGCCTGCCCGGCTCCAAGCCGGACGGCGTGTCCGTGCTAGCGTTTTTCCTGACGGCGGGCTTCTGCTTTTGGGGCACTACGGCGCTGAACATCTGGTTCCCCTTCGCGGCGGTGCTGGTCTACTGCCTTGTCAAGCGGACGAATCCCGGCAAAAAGGGAAATCTCTTCCTGTTTTCCACCGGCCTTACCCCGCTCATTACGGAGCTGCTCTTCCGCTGGCCGGGGGAGGAATGGCACGGCTTTACGGTTCTGGGCTGCGCGATGGCCTTCGCCGCCTCGCTGGTGATCGCCTTCCTGCTGGCGCCGGGACTGGAGCACAGTCCAAAGATGCACAAGAGCTATGACCTCTACTCCGCCGCTGTGCCGATGGGCTTCATTGCCTTTCTGCTGCGTGCGGTGCTGTTTAAGGTGCTGGGCGGCACGCTGCCGGACAGCGTGGGCGTCGGACTGGAGGACAGCTTCTGGACGATCTCCAACGGCTTCTGCTTCGTGGTATTCGGCCTTGCCATCGTGCTGGGGCTGCTGCTTGGCGGCAGCTTTAAGGGCTATTGGAAGCTGATGAAGGACTCCGGCTACGGCGTGGACTACGGCGCAAAGTACGGCGCGGGCACGGCGATCCTGAATCTTGGTATCTACGGCCTGTTCATTGTGCTGTATTACAACCTCATCGGGGCAAACTGGAACGCGGCGACGCTCGGCTGCGTATTCTGTATGGTGTGCTGCTGCTTCAAGGGCAGCCATCCGCGGAACGTCTGGCCGATCATGCTTGGCTATGTCGCCGCGAGCTTTGCGGCCAAAGGGTTGTGTGCTCTGCTCGGAACGGAATTCACATTCGCCATCAATGCGCAGGCAATCGTTATTGGACTTTGCTTCGCAAACGGCCTTTCTCCCATCGCGGGCAGATACGGCTGGCTGGCGGGCCTTGTGGCTGCGATGGGACACTTTGCACTGGTCACCAGCGTCCCGCTGCTGCACGGAGCCTTCCTGCTGTATAACGGCGGCTTCACTGCCGCGATCGTATGTTTCCTCTTTGTGCCGCTGCTGGAAGAGTTCTTCCGCACCAAAGAGGAGCGCTGTGCCTGTAAAAACGGAAAGGGGCAACACGGATGAAACGAATCCTCGCACTGGCGCTCTTGCTGGCGCTGCTGGCTGCGCTGTTTTCTGCCTGCGCTCAGTCTGAGCCGGAAAAGAAGCCGGACGACGACCAAAACGGCGGGAATCAGACGCCGGTTTCCGAGCCCTCCTCCGAGTCGGCAGAGCCATCCACGGAATCCGTGGTGGACTTTGAGCCGGATCCCGATCCGCTGCCGACGGAGCCGCCGGTGGAAACGGGGGAGCTGATCACCGATGCAATTTCCGAGGAGATGAGCACGGAGGGCGGCTATTACAGCCTTCATGTGCCGAAAATCAACCTTGACTCGGCGGATGCTCAGCGGGTCAATCAGGAGATCATGGACGATTTCGGCGCGACGGCGCAGGAAACGCTCCAGATGCGCAGTGAAGGCATCGACGCCAGCTGCTACGAGATCAGCTGGGATCTGTGCTGGTATGAGAACACCTTTGCGCTGATCGTGCAGAAGTATTTCGAGGGCGACTATGTGTATCACATGGTCTATAACTTCGATTACGCGACCGGCAGTCAGCTCTCCTTTGAGGATCTCCTTGCGGCGGCGGGCTTTACTGAGGAACGCTTCCACACCACACTGCGCGAGGCGGCTGAGGCAAAGTTCCGCGAGATCTGGCCGAAAGAAGCAGAGACCCAGTTCCCGGACGTTTACGCCCAGATGCTGGAATGGACGATCAGCGATGAAAACATTCTGAACTGCCGAAAGGTGTTTCGCAGCGAGGCGGGCGACCTGATGGTGATCCTGGAGATCGGGTCCATTGCGGGCGCTATGGCCTACGAACAGATCTTCCCCCTCGCCATGGGGTGAACCTCTATGAAAGCGGGTTGCAAAAGCGGAGTCCGAATAAGAAAACATAGGGGATTCCCCGCAGACTGTCAAAAAACCTATCCAGCCGAAAGTTTCGGAGGGAAGAATAGTGTGAAAGGGAACCGTCAGGGTTCCCTTTCGCGTTCAATAACCCGCCGCAGCGATCAAAATTGCAAAATAATACTACAAATATTGATTTTGCAATTTTGTAGGCAGCTTGTCAAAAAAGTCCTTTTGGACTTTTTTGACAAGCTGAGGATTCCCCGCAGACTTTGTCTGCGGGGAATCCCTGCTTACAGCCATTCGCCGAAGGATTTTTGTTGGAACAAGGCGTTTTTCCGCGGCGCTGCTTTGTGTAACGCAAGGGAAAACACCGCAGTTCCGGCGGAAAAGACTCGGCGAAGGGGCTGTGGTTTCTTATAAGGACGCAGCAAAAGCAACCCGCTTTGAATTTTCATACAGCCGCGCGGCCGGAAAGCCGCGTTTTTTTCATGAGGACGCAGCCTGATGCAGGAAAACTGAATAATTATTTGAAATTTTATTATTTTTAAGAACAATCACTGCTTTCTCGCATGAAAAAGTTTGAAAAACGATTGATATTATGGATCTTCTGTGGTAGAATAAAAGAAAACTCCGGAGGGAAAAACATGGCCATTAACGTGAAAAGTGAGATCGGCCGGCTTCAGACCGTGCTGCTGCACCGGCCCGGAAGCGAGCTGGAACAGCTCGCCCCCAATTCCATGGCGCGCCTGCTGTTTGACGATATCCCCTACCTGCGCGGGGCGCAGGCGGAGCACGACTGCTTTGCGGACGTTCTGCGCGAGCGCGGTGTAAAGGTTCTGTATCTTTCTGAGCTGATGGCACAGACCATTTCCCGCAGCAGCGCCCTGCGCCGTCAATTTGTGGACGACTTTATCCACCGCAGCGGCTGCGTGGCTGACAGCTACCGCGAGGCTCTGACCGAGCTGCTGCTGAGCATTCCGGATGACCGCGAGCTGGTACTCAAGACCATGGTCGGCGTCCGCTTTGACGAGCTGCCGCAGCACCTTGGCCGCAGCCTTGCCTCTCTGCGCAGCGACCGCACGCACTTCATTCTGGAGCCGATCCCCAACCTCTATTTTACGCGCGACCCCTTTGCCTGCATCGGAAACGGCGTTTCCCTGCATCATATGTATTCCGTGACGCGCAACCGCGAAACGATCTACGGTGATTATATCCTGCACTATCATCCCGATTTTGCCGGGCAGGTGCCCTTCTATTACACCGCCGGGGAGCCCTTCACGCTGGAGGGCGGCGACATCATGAACCTGAGTGCGCACACGATCGCCGTCGGTATTTCCCAGCGGACCATGCCGGAGGCGGTGGAGCGTCTGGCGAGGAATATTTTCATGGACGAGCACAGCACCATCCGCCGTGTGCTGGCAGTGGATATTCCGAGCCGCCGTGCCTTTATGCATTTGGACACCGTGCTGACGCAGGTCGACCGGGATAAATTCCTGATTCATCCGTCCATTCTGCAAAATTTGCAGGTCTTTGAGCTGACGCCGGGCAAGCAGGGCAGCTTGCAGGTCCGCCTCCTGGAGAAGCCGCTGGAGGAGCTTCTGGCGCAGGGTGTCGGCACCGAGCGCGTGACGCTTCTGCAATGCGGCGGCGGCGACCAGATCGCAGCGCAGCGCGAGCAGTGGAACGACGGCTCAAACACGCTGTGCGTCAGCCCCGGCACGGTGATTGCCTACGACCGCAACTATGTAACAAATGAGATTCTGGAGAATGCAGGCATCGAGGTCCTGCGCATCCCCAGCGGGGAGCTGTCCCGCGGCCGCGGCGGCCCACGCTGCATGAGTATGCCCCTGCAAAGAGAATAAGAGGCTTTACCGCCGAGAAGGGCCGGATTAACGGGGCTCCTCTCGGCGTTTTCCCGTTTGAAGGACGGAAAAGCAGCAGGTGCCGGGACAGAGCTTCTCGCTGTTCTTCGAAACGAAAAACAACACCAGCCGCCTGACAAAACGGTTTGCGGTAGCGTTTATGGCACCTGCGCATGAAAAATGGGGAAATCCTGTTTTTTTGAAAAATCTTGCCATCATGATTGCATTTTTTGCCTGACAGCGGTATAATTAAAAACAAGCAAAATGTTGAGGTATATGTACTATAAAGCGATAGTATGGGATGCTTGTTCTGCAATGCTGCCGGATAGGATAACGAAAGCGCGTGACGGCCTTTTGGCAATGACTGAAGCTTGGCAGGAAGCGTGCTGTTTATGCCCGGTGGGGCGAGCCCGCCGGATGCGGTGAGATAAAAAGGAGAAAGATGCAGAATGCAGGGGAACAGATTTCGTAAAGCGTATGCATATGTTGTCCGGCGTCGCCGCCGCCGGATCTGGCAGAGGATTGTGGGAGCCTTGGCCTGTGCGCTTGTGCTTTGTACTGCCTATGCGCTGACGCTGCCTGCCGTCACGTTGGAAAAGACCGATGTTGATCTGACGGAGCAGGGCTCCGGCGGCACAGAAGCCATTCCGGAAGCGCAGCAGGAGCCGGTATATCGCCGGGAGGAGACGCAAAAGGCCGAGCCGAATCCTTCTCAAAGGACGGAATCGGACGCGGCGGTACAGAATCCCTCCAGAGGCGGATTTCTGGACATCAAGCTGCTGTATGGCGACGAGAAGCCGCAATCAGAGCACCCGGATGGAGCCTTTGAATACACCCATTCTTCCATGTCCGGTTATATTTCTGTCGAGCCGCGGAGCCTGACGGAAGATCTGACCGATGTTACCCTCACGCTGACCGTACCGAAGCAATATGTAGAACGAAGCACCTTGACGCTGCCGGATTTTCAAACGACCTCTGCGAGCGTTCATCAACTGATGGCGCTGAGGGAGGAGGGAGACAACTATGTCATTGGCGTCTATTTTAAGCTTTATGACAAAACGGAAACCCTGAAGCTCCCGTTTGCCCTGAGCTTTCTGGATGATAAGACGCCGGAGAACTACCGCCTCCCGGTTACTGCGACGGTTTCTTACGGAAACAATACCTCCACAACGGAGCCGAATATCTACAAGCCGAAGTATGACGACTGGGAGATTGTCAAGTTTGTAAACATCAATAATCTCTGGGCCTTCAGCAAGGATTATGCGGAGGCCGTCGTCACGCCGCAGAAGCCGGGCGGGAATCCTTATCTGGACGATCTGACCTATGTGGATTTCCAGTTCGTCGTCAACGGATGGGACTACTACGGACAGACTTACTTTAGGACGGAGAATCGTCGGGATGTCAGCAGTGTTACCCTGACGGATACCCTTCCTGTTTACACGGATGTGAATGGAACGCAGCGGATCGCTGTGTTTGACGCGGAAAAGAACCCGACATGGACGCTGAGTGCAGACAGAAAGTCGGTATCCAAAACCTATACGGGTGTAGACAGCAACGATGTCCTGCGGCAGATCAAGCAGGATGAGCCGCTCCATCTGCGCTTTCCCGGAGTGCCGTTTACAAGAGACAGCGACGGCTTTCTCATTGCCGACTTGACGAATTCCGTCCGGATGACCGCCACGCCCAGCAACAAGGTGGAGGGCGAGAGCGAGCCGGAGGCAGAGGACAGCCTGATTTTCCGTCTGACCAGCAAGGATGAGGGGGAAGGAAACTTCACCAAGCAGGCGGCAAAGGGCGATATTTACGATAACGACAGCTATAAGACCAACGGATACCCATGGCTGGTTCGCCTCAGCAATCAGAAGCCCCAGTCTCTGAAGCATATTATCATCGAGGACCGGGAGATCAAAACAAACGACGGCAATGTTGTCTTGGAGGGCTTGGACAAGCGGCTGAAGTTTACCCGTCTGGAATTCCTTGCGAGCGGAGGAAACAGCGTATTGCCGGCAGGAAAGAGCTTTGCGAATATCATCCAAAAGGTGACCGCTTATTATTCGGACGGCTCCACACAGGACTATGCGGTCGCGGAAGCGGACGGAGTTTTTTCCGTTTCCTTTGATGAGAACAAAAGCTGCGAGGGATATGAGATCGTCTTTGCGGATGATTATCAGATGCGGCTGAATGAAGCGGTTGCATTATACGCGTACACGGTCTACCGCGATCCGCAGAATACACATGCTGATCAGAACAACAGTCAGAACAATATTTATAGAAACGCCGCCCGCGCAGTGAACTCGTGGACAAGGAGCGATGGCCAAACCGTCTATAAATTCCTTACGGCAAGAAGCGAATACAGGCTCCTGCCATTTACCGAGAATCTGTGGATTGGAAAGTCGACCTATTATAACGGCCCGAACCAGAACAATACGGTGGGAAGCGAGTTCGCTTATCTGATCACCCTGCGGGGCTCTCTGCTGGAGCCGGAGGTTAAGCAATATGAGAACCTGCGGGTCATTGACTTGCTGCCGCCGGGGCTGACCTACAGCCGTATTACACTCGGAAAGGACTTGTTCGGAGATCTGAATACATACCGGCCGGAGATCATTGAAAACTATCACAACTCCGGCAGAACCGCCGTGATTTTCCGTTTTACAGCCGAGGCTCTGAGAGCGTATTGGAAGGGAAATTCTCTTGCGCCGTTCACCTTCTTTGTAAAGATTGATGCTACCGCAAGGCCCGGAACCGTGCGCAACGACGTCTACGTGGTTGGTGACAATCTGGAGGATTATCAAAATGCGACCGGCGGAGCGGTCGATGTTTACGACCTGGATGATGACGGAAAAACCGACGATCGGATCGCCTATGCCCACTCCGATGCCGTTATTATCACAGCGAGCTCCGTTTATGCGGAAAAGTTCATCACCGCCGCAGGCGGAGACAACTGGACAAAGCAGGGCTTGAATTTGAAGGTAGGCTCCGACTTTGATTATCTGCTGAAGATCACCAATGATACGGCTGCGCCGCATACCGGCCTTGTCGTTTATGATGTCCTGCCGAACGTCGGTGATAAGAGCATTTTCCTTGCCGACAGTCGGAATTCGGAGTTTCCTGTGCGTCTACGAGCCGCCATTGTTCCGCCGGAGGGCTATGAGGTCTACTACACCACCTGCGCAGATGTGTTCACAAAAACCATGCAGGAGATGATAGCGGACAACGTCTGGACTTCCTCCGTCGTAGACTATTCGCAGGTCACAGCCTTTAAGCTGGTAGCCAAGGAGGGCACGAAGCTGGAAGGGAAGGCAAGCTTTCAGGTACGTGTTCCGGTTTGCGTTGCTTCCGAGCTGAGTGAGGCTTCCATGGCATTTTTGAATGGCAAAGATGCGTCCTATCTGGAGGCAATCAATGCTTTCGGCTTTACGACCAACGAGGCGCCTGCTGAAAAGGAATCCAACACGGTCTGGGCGAGAATTCCATTTGCGGGATTCACCGTCAAAAAAGTGGACAGCAGGAACGGACAGGGGATAAGCGGAGCGGAATTCACCCTGACCGACAAGCAGGGAACAGTCGTTCAAACACTGACAAGCGATGCGTCAGGCCTTCTCCGGTTCAGCGCTCTGACAGCGGGAACTTATACCCTGACAGAAACGAAAGCGCCCAACGGGTACGTTGATGCGAAGCTGTCTTTGACCGTCTCCATTGTGCAGAACCCGGTCACTATGGAGTATTCCGTCACGTTTGACGGCGCTTATGCCGGTAGCGGGACTGCAGACGATCCGCTCATCATTGAAAATGAGAGCGGCTATGAGCTTCCTCAGACCGGCGGCGTGGGCACGGAGATCTTCTATGCAGCCGGCTTTGTCCTGCTGCTTGCCGCCGCACTCCTGTGCCTTGCCGGGAGACGCAGAAACGCCGAAATGTAACCAAAGCAACCCTTGGGAGTCTTCTCCCCAAGCGATTGGAGGCTTGCATCGTCTTCAATCGGTGGCAGGAATGCTGTGAAATACAGAGAACAGGCGCTGCTCCGGAGGGAGCAGCGCCTGTTCAGCTTGTCAAAAAAGTCCTTTTGGACTTTTTTGACAAGCTGCCTACAAAATTGCAAAATCAATATTTGTAGTATTATTTTGCAATTTTGATCGCTGCGGCGGGTTATTGAACGCGAAAGGGAACCCTGACGGTTCCCTTTCACACTATTCTTCCCTCCGAAACTTTCGGCTGGATGGGTTTTTTGACAGTCTGAAAAGGCGCTGCTCCCGTAGGAGCAGCGCTTTTGATGATTTCATTACATCGAGTATAGCAGGGCGACAAACAGCGTCAGCAGAACGAAAGCTGCGGCGACCCATTTGGTCAGGCGCTCGAGCTTCGCGTCCAGCGTGGCCGCCTTGCTTCTGCCAAGGAAAGTATCCGTGCCGCCGGTCAGAGCGCTCATGCCGTCGCTCTTGCTGGACTGAAGCAGGATGATCACCGTCAGGACGGCGCAGGAAATGAGCTGGAACACCAGAAGGATTGTTTTCAGAACTTCCATGAGTTGTACCTCCAAAAAATCAGTTCTCCCGAACATAATATACAAGCAGTAATCACTATGTTAGCATAGAATCCGCCGAATTTCAAGCACTTTTTTCAAAAAAGGGCGGAAAAATGCGCGTTATTTTGTCGCCCAATTGCCCGTAGCGGCGCAGGTCAGGTAGGCGTTGATGAAGCCGTCGATGTCGCCGTCCATCACGGCGTTGATGTTTGTGGATTCGTAGCCCGTGCGGGTGTCCTTGGCCAGCGTGTAGGGCATGAAAACATAGCTTCGGATCTGGCTGCCCCATTCGATCTTCTGCTGCACGCCCTTGATGTCCGAGATCTTTTCCAGATGCTCACGCTCCTTGATCTCCAGCAGCTTTGAGCGCAGCATACGCATACAGGTCTCCTTATTCTGGAACTGGTCGCGCTGCGTCTGGCAGGATACGACGATGCCGGTCGGCTTGTGAATCAGACGAACAGCCGAGGAGGTCTTGTTGATGTGCTGGCCGCCCGCACCGGAGGAGCGGTAGACCTGCATTTCAATGTCCTCCGGACGGATCTCGACCTCGACATCGTCCGTGATCTCCGGGATGACCTCTACTGCGGAGAAGGAGGTGTGGCGGCGTCCGGCGGCGTCGAAGGGGGAGATGCGCACCAGACGGTGCACACCGGCTTCGCCCTTCAGGAAGCCGTAGGCGTTTTCGCCCTCGATCATGATGTCCGCGGACTTCAGACCGGCCTCGTCACCGTCCAGATAGTCCAGAATTTTATAGGTATAGCCGTGCGCCTCCGCCCAGCGGGTGTACATCCGGTAGAGCATATAGCACCAGTCCTGCGCCTCCGTGCCGCCCGCGCCGGCATGGAAGGAGAGAAGCGCGTTGTTTGCGTCGTATTCGCCCGTCAGGAGCGTTTCCAGACGCGCCTCTTCCATGTCGGCCTCCAGCTTGGCGTAGCCGTCTTTCAGCTCGTCCAGCATGGAGTCGTCGTTTTCCTCCAGCGCCATCTCGCAGATGGTCATCAGGTCGTCCCAGGAGCGGCACATGCCCTCGTACTTGTCCCGCTTATGCTCCAGCTGCTTGGTGCGCATCACGGCTTTTTGCGAACGCGCCGGGTCGTCCCAGAAGCCGGGTGCTTCCGCCATGGCGTGCAGACGTTCCAGCTCGTCCAGCGCGGACTGCGGCAGGAATGCCGCGCGCAGGTCCTCCAGCTTGGGCTTGAGGTCGTTCAGCTTGCTTTTATATTCTTCAAATTCAATCATGGTTTCTTTCTCCGATATTCCATAAATTCCTTATCTTATAGTATAGCCCAAGCCGAGGAATCTGTAAAGAAGAATTTTTACCGTGCACTGGGCTGATAGTCCTCGTCGGCAAAAATCAGGTCGTCTACATCGCCGTTTCGATCCGTCGGATCCATGAAAAGCACCTCCCGTGTCAATGCGCTGATATTCATTCTATGACAAACCGGAGGAGAAATGACACGATTTCTGGTGGGAGGGAAAAAATCCGCATTTCCGATGCGGCGGGCGCGAGAAAATAGCCTTTGACATTTTTCCCCGCGGTTAGTATAATAAATCTATTCCTGCCGACGCCGCTCAGTTGGATAGAGCGTCCGCCTTCTAAGCGGCAGATGGTTCGATTCCTTCGAGCAATGAAAATTGCATAAATCTTAAAAATGTCTCAGTAGCTCAGCTGGATAGAGCACACGCCTCCTAAGCGGCAGATGGTTCGATTCCTTCGAGCAATGAAAATTGCATAAAT
>OHGW01000850.1_pt1 | contig 12814 bp, 9 predicted proteins | sample 1567821 | NCBI WGS metagenome assembly OHGW01 (sample SAMEA3879572, study PRJEB24766) | human gut metagenome | biome: human-associated habitat; feature: feces | place: USA | collected 1985/1987 | reverse complement strand
CATCGGTGGCGGATGCCGTAATTCACTGCTGAACCGCCTGACAGCCGAGGCTTTGGGTATTCCCGTCTATGCCGGACCTGTAGAGGCAACCGCTATCGGTAATATCCTGGTGCAAGCCATTGCCAAAGGAGAGATCGGCAGCCGTGAAGAAATCAAAGAATTTATTTAATAACTTAGCCGGAACGCAGATAAACACTGCTTTGCGTAGATAATTATCGTATCACTTTTTAATCTGCTAAAATCTGTGTTTATTTGCGTTTCAATATTGATTTACTATGGACACATCAATCAAACGTTATCCTGCCAAAGAGCATCACCAGCCGGTGGAGCGTATCTGCCGGACATTGGAACTCCGTGACGATCCGCAGTTGATAGCCGAATACCGCCGCCGGCATAGCCAAGGGGATATCTGGCCCGAAATACCTGCCGGTATCCGTGAAGCCGGTATTCTGGAAATGGAAATATATCTTTTGGACACCCGCCTGTTTATGATAGTCGAAGTGCCTGTAGGGTTTGACTGGGATGCAGCTATGGAGCGCCTCGCTTCCTTGCCCCGACAACAGGAATGGGAAGACTATATGGCCATCTTCCAGCTTGTGAAACCCGGTTCTACCGCTGCCGAGAAATGGCAGCCGATGGAGCGTATTTTCCACCTTTATGACTAATCCCAGCCAAAGAAATAACTACCATGAAGAACAACACTAAGAAAAACAGCATTATCAGTAAAGACGGAGTAAGCTACCTCATTCCGTTCATTCTTATCACCAGTTGCTTTGCCTTGTGGGGCTTTGCCAACGATATCACGAATCCGATGGTGAAAGCCTTTTCCAAGATTTTCCGTATGAGTGTTACCGACGGGGCACTGGTGCAGGTGGCTTTCTATGGCGGATATTTTGCCATGGCATTCCCCGCAGCTATTTTTATCCGTCGCTTTTCATATAAAGCAGGGGTACTGCTGGGACTGGGATTGTATGCTATCGGTGCATTCCTGTTCTATCCCGCCATGCTGACGGGCAATTACTATCCCTTCCTTATAGCCTACTTTATACTGACATGCGGACTCTCGTTTCTGGAGACCAGTTGTAATCCCTATATCCTTTCTATGGGCGATGAAGCTACATCCACCCGCCGCCTGAACCTTGCACAGTCTTTCAATCCGATGGGCTCGTTATTAGGTATGTACGTGGCGATGAACTTTATCCAGAATCGCTTGAACCCGATGGATACGATGGAGCGTAGCCAGCTTTCGGATACAGAATTTGCTGCGGTACGTGATTCGGACCTGATGGTACTGATTGCGCCTTATCTGATTATCGGGCTTGTCATTTTGGCTATGCTGATTGTGATCCGTATGGTGAAGATGCCGAAGAATGGCGACCAGTCTCATAACATCAACTTCCTGCCTACATTGAAACGTATATTCGGTATACACCATTACCGCGAAGGAGTGATCGCACAGTTCTTCTATGTAGGTGCGCAGATTATGTGCTGGACATTTATCATTCAATATGGTACGCGCTATTTCATGTCGGAAGGGATGGAAGAGAAAGCCGCGGAAGTGCTTTCACAGCAATATAACATTGTGGCTATGATTATTTTCTGTGCCAGCCGTTTCATCTGTACGTTTATCCTGAGATATCTCAGTCCGGGACTGTTGCTGAAAGTACTGGCTATTGTGGCTTGCGTGTTTACGGCCGGGGTGATTGGTTTCCAGAATATCTGGGGAATGTATTGTCTCGTAGGGGTATCAGCCTGTATGTCTCTGATGTTCCCCACGATTTACGGTATAGCTTTACAGGGATTGGGCGATGATGCCAAGTTCGGTGCCGCAGGATTGATTATGGCGATTCTCGGAGGGTCGGTATTGCCACCGCTCCAGGCAAGTATCATAGACTGTGGTACATTGCTGGGCATGCCTGCCGTGAACCTGTCATTCATCCTTCCGTTCATCTGTTTTGTGGTGATTGTGATCTATGGACACCGGTCCTATTGCAGGGAAAAAATGCGAAAGTAATTATAGATACTTCCGGATTTGATAGTAGAGAACCTTTTATAGAAAAAAAGGTTCTCTTTTCTATTTATATAGTTGTATTTCTTCTTTTTTTGCTACTTTTGTATTGCAAAATGAAACAAGCAAATATTTCGCATAACATAAAATTCTTCTGGTACAGATGAAACAATATCTTCTACTTCTGTTTTTCTACCTCTTGTCTGTAAATTCGGCTTTTGCACAAAAAGATGCGATAGAGGGTAAAAGTTATATCCTTTGTATAAACTCATATACGGAATCATCTCCCTGGAGTAGCCGGCTCATTTCCAATGTTACGGAATTCGTTCAAAAAGACCCTGAAATTACTCTCTACGTGGAGCATCTGAATATGCTGCTGGTTGAAAATGATTCCATTCTGGAAGAATCCAAACGCAACATATTCGATAAATACAAAGATCGTTCTCCACGCATGCTGTTATTACTGGGAAATTCGGCATTGTTGTTACGGGATGAATATAGAAAAGTCTGGGGAGATATTCCCATTGTGCTTTGTGCACAGGAAGATTATTTGGATTCTTATGAGGCTTATGTCCACAGGCGGCCTTCCATACCGGAAGAACGAACTCCTCTTTCTTATTTGGTTGATCCCTACAATTTAGTTTATCTGTATGCCGATTTGTATATCCCGGAAAATATTCGCCTGATGAAACAGATGATTCCCGGCATGAAAGAGTTTATATTTATAGGTGATGGGCGTAAAGTCAATCAAGACAATTCTGTGCTTATCCAGCAAGAACTAAATACGAAATATCCGGAAATCAAGTATAGATTTTGGTCTGCTGAAAATATGACGACCAATCAGTTGTTGGATTCCCTGTATTTCGTAGACACTAAAACGATGGGAGTTCTGTTCGCTTCATGGTTCTACAAATACACATTTGCCGGTAACAGCATGTTAGCCGCTAATTCTCACAAGCTTATAGCTGCTACTTCCGTCCCTATCTTTTCTCTTAGTATGGTAAATATAACCAGTGGAAAAGAAGGTATGTTGGGTGGATATACTTACAATCAGGATCGGTATGATGCGGCATTGATTCAAACCATTTCGGAGGTATTGAAAGACAAACAGGCACGTCATATTCCTTGCTATATCCCCACAGATGGGGCACCCATTATTAATTATGAAATACTGGCGCATAACGGGCTTTCTCTTTCCGCATGTCCTGCCAACACCCGTTTCTTGAATAAACCGCTTACGTTTTGGGAGCATTACCGGTATTTCATCTTGGGAGCTCTCTTCTCTATTTTGCTTATTACACTGCTCTTCCTGTATCGTATTCGCAATCTGAATGCATTAAAGAAGGCACAACAGAATGAGATAGATGCAATGGCTACCTACAAGATGCTGGTGAACAATATGCCTTTGCTCTATATGCAGGAAGAACTGGTGACCGATAAGAACGGCAATCCCATCGAACTGATTTACAGGAATGTAAATTCGGAATTTGAGAAACACTTCTATCGTAAGGAAGAAGTCATAGGCAGAAAAGGAAGTGAAATATTCCCAGAATCCATGCCCGAATTCCTGCACTTTACAAAGATGGCGTTGACCGAGAAAAGAGCCATTACATTCCCTTATTACTTTAAAGCCATCGATACTTTTTACGATGTGGTATTGAAAGGAACCCATCAGGGAAATATGATTGATATCTTCTGCCTGAATAGCACAGAACTGTACAAAGCACAGCAAAAGCTGAGTGCTACCAATAGTAAACTGGCCATGGCTCTTGAAGTTGCCAATATCGTACCCTGGAAGTGGGATCTGAAGAGCAAAACAATCCTGTGTGATATCAATAGGCCGATTGAACTGAGCACTGACGAACAGGAGGTGGAAGATTCACAGCTGTCTGTACCCGATTCGCAGTATTTCGCTAAAATCTTCAAGGAAGACCGTGAACGGGTGAAACAGGCTTATCGGGATTTGATAGAAGGACGGGCGGAAAAAGTGAAAGAAGAATACCGTATCGTCAATGTGCAGAAAAACAACCTGCACAAGGTGGAGTGGGTGGAAGCACAGGCTGCCGTAGAAGCCCGTGATGAAGATGGAAAGCCATTGACACTGGTGGGCTCGTCGCTTGTCATCACCAACCGGAAGAAGATGGAGCAGGAACTTACAACAGCCAAAGACCTTGCCGAAGAATCCAATCGCTTAAAGTCGGCCTTCCTGGCTAATATGAGCCATGAAATTCGTACTCCGTTGAATGCTATTGTCGGTTTCTCGGGGATATTGGCATCTACCGAGGAAGAAGAGGAAAAACAGGAATATGTCAGCATCATCGAGAACAATAATACTTTGTTGCTGCAACTTATCAGTGATATTCTTGATTTGTCGAAGATTGAGGCGGGAACATTGGAGTTGAACTACTCTAATATCGAATTGAATGAGTTGATGAGGGAACTGGAGCGTGGTTTCTTGTTGAGAGTGAAGACGGATGCGGTGAAACTGGAGTTTGTGGAGCCTGCCGAACCATGTATGGCCTATACGGAAAAGAACCGTTTGTCCCAACTGATGATTAACCTTGTGACAAACGCCATTAAGTTTACCGAAAAAGGAAGCATTCGTTTTGGCTATGAAATGCGGGAGAATGAATTGTATTTCTATGTGACTGATACCGGATGCGGAATTCCGAAGGATAAGCAGCAAAACATTTTCGGACGTTTCGTCAAGCTGAACTCTTTTGCCCAGGGAACCGGATTGGGGCTTTCTATCTGCCAAACACTGATGGATCATATGGGTGGCAGAATCGGCGTGGAGTCGGAAGAGGGTAAAGGATCGACTTTCTGGTTTACGCTTCCTTACAAGCCGGCAGTGAAGGAGGACAGGAAACAGACGCCAAAGGAGATTCAACCTGTTGCGGTAGAAAGAAATAAACTGACCATATTGGTTGCAGAAGATAATGCAAGCAATTATAAGCTTTTTGAATCCATCCTGAAGTACGACTATCATTTGGTTCATGCTTGGGACGGTATGGAGGCCGTAGAGATGTTCCGGGAACATAATCCTCAGATTGTATTGATGGATATCAATATGCCTGTAATGGACGGGTACGAGGCTACCCGGGAGATTCGCAAGTATTCTGCAAAGATTCCTATCATTGCCGTTACAGCCTTTGCCTATGCTTCGGATGAACAGAAGGTAATGGAAAGCGGATTCGATGGATATATGCCCAAGCCTATCAATGCCAAGTTGCTGAAAGCGCAATTGGTGGATATTATGCAGAAGCGTATCATCTTGTTATAAGATGAAAGTATCTTTCAGCACCCGCAATGCCACACTTCGTGGGTGCCGATGCCACACTTGGACGAGCGTGAAGTGTGGAGTTTGTCCCGCTCAGGTGTGGCATTTGCCCCGCTCAGGTGTGGCGTTTCTTTTGATATTCCGCCGGTGTCATCCCCGTCATCCGTTTAAAGAATTTGCTGAAGAATGACGGATTGGGGAATCCCAATTCATCCGAGATTTGGAATACCAACAAATCACTGTGTTTCAGCAGCACTTTGGCTTCAAGAATAATTGCTTGGTTAATCCACTGCATTACCGTCTGCCCGCTTACTTCACGAATAACCGTACTCAGATAATGAGGAGTCAGGCACAGTTTGTCTGCATAGAAACCGATGGTACGTTCACGTTTACTGTGTTCATTAACTAACCCGATGAAGCGGCGGAATACTTCTTCCTGACGTGAGAGCTGCAATGGGGCGGACTCTTCGTTCTTTGCATGTATATACCTTATATTATAGAGTAATGCTATAATCAAGTGTTGTACCACTTCCCGGCGGAATGGCACTTTGTGCACGGTATCCCATAACATTGAAAAGAAAGCGTCGATTTGCTTTAATTCTTCCTCTGTGGGCGAAATGAAAATGCCATGCTTTGTGTACGAATCCGTCAGAGCGCCTCCTTGTACGATGGGCAGAAAGTTATTATCGGGAACAATGACCTGAAAGTCATAATCCTTACTGATTTCCACAATTTCTATCAGTGAATTGCATGGGCTGATAATAATCATTGGTTCCTTTACCTTATATTCTATCAGATTGATGGAGATCCGTGCTTCGCCTTTCAGTATCCGGATGATTCGGCTTTCTCTGGTACGGTATGGCCTCCCTGTACTAAAGAGGATGCTATCCATTTGGGCAAAGCTGATGACAATGCCGAGATCACGGTTGATAAAACGGAAACTGTTATTGTTTACAATGTTTTGATTACTCAGCAGCTCGCCAAGTCCAAGCTCCATGGGCTTACTTTTTTCCATATCCTTTTCCTCCTTTAACTTATCTATATCTGTGGCAAAGATAAGAAAACACAGGGATTTCTTATCTTTTTATACTGATGATCGGATAAATAGAACATCATTGCACACAAATAGAATGTATCCATATACTTTTAAGCTCTATCTTTGCGTCCTATAAAGAAATAAACAAGAAATGTATATGGAAATGAAACGAACTATTCTCTCTTTTTCTTTTGTTCTTGCGGCAATGCTGGCACATGCGCAGCTCACGCTGGAGGGATGCCAACACTCGGCACAGACCAATTATCCGCTGGTACGGCAATACGGTCTGATAGAGAAAGCCCGGGAGTATAACCTGGAGAATGCCGGAAAAGGTTATCTGCCACAATTCACCCTTTCGGGAAAAGCAACCTATCAGAGTGATGTCACAAAGCTGCCGGTGGACGTTCCGGGAATCGATATAAAAAGTATGCCCAAAGATCAGTATCAGGTGATGCTTGAAGTGTCGCAGAACATCTGGGACGGTGGAGATATCCGTTCCAAAAAGCAACTGACCCGGGCTACTTCGGAGATAGACCGCGGGAAGCAGGAAGTGGATATGTATGCGCTGAATGATCGTGTGAATCAGCTATACTTCGGTATCCTGTTGCTGGACGAACAGTTAAGGCAGAATCAGCTTTTGCAGGAAGACTTGGGACGCACTCATCAGCAAGTATCCAACTATATGGCAAATGGCATTGCCAATCAGAGTGATCTGGATGCCGTAAGCGTGGAGATATTGAACACGAAGCAGAAACGCATTGAACTGGAATCTTCGCGACAGGCCTATCTGAGTATGCTCTCTATCTTTATAGGAAAAGAAATTGCTTCCGGAACCACATTGGAGAAGCCTGCCGATGCTTTTGAATCCACTTCATTGGTGAACAACCGTCCGGAACTTCGCTGGTTCGATGCCCAAGGCGGGCAATTGAACGTACAGGAATCTTCATTAAAGACGCGCTTCCGTCCCCGCTTCGGGCTGTTCGTGCAGGGAGCTTACGGAAATCCGGGATTGAATATGTTGAAAGATGATTTCTCCGCATACTATGTAGCGGGCGTCCGTATGTCGTGGAACTTCGGTAGCCTGTACACGTTGCGCAATGATCGCAGGCTGATAGATAACAACCGCCGTAAGCTGGAGACCAGCCGCGATGTGTTCCTGTTCAATACCAACTTGCAATCTACCGGGCAAAGCTCGGCCATTCAGTCCATGCGCCGGCAGATGGTGGATGATGATGAAATTATCCGTTTGCGTGTCAACATTCGCAAGGCCGCTGAGGCTAAAGTGGAGAACGGTACGCTGACCGTAACCGATATGCTTCGTGAAATTACAGCCGAGAATCTGGCACGCCAAACCAAGGCTTTGCATGAGGTGCAGTTACTGATGAACATCTGGAACCTGAAATATACATTGAATAATTAAAGGCATAAAAATATAGATCATTATGAAATCAAGGAATTTACTGGGACTTTGTTCCCTATTGGCCCTCTTTTCCGCTTGTGGAAACGGTGCCCCGAAATATGATGCAACAGGAACGTTTGAGACTACGGAAGTGCTTGTATCTGCCGAAGCGTCGGGCCGCCTGCTTTATTTCGATATCGAAGAAGGAATGTTGCTGAAGGCCGGTGAAGAAATCGGCGTAGTGGATACCGTACAGCTCTACCTGAAGAAACTGCAACTGGAGGCAAGCATTAAATCCGTCGAAGAACAGCGTCCTGATATCCTGAAACAGGTAGCAGCCACCAAAGAACAAATATCTGCCGCCGGGCGCGAACGGAACCGTGTAGCGAACTTACTAAAAGTAGGTGCGGCAAACCAGAAACAACTGGATGATGCGGAAGATCAGCTTGAAGTGCTCCGCAAGCAACTTGTTGCGCAAAACTCTACCTTGTCCAACAGTCACCAAAGCCTGACGTGGCAAAGTTCATCTGTCGGTATTCAAGTGGCACAGGTGGAAGACCAGTTGAAGAAGTGCCACATCACCTCTCCGATAACCGGCACTGTACTGGCAAAGTACGCCGAAGCGGGAGAACTGACAGCTATGGGCACTCCGCTTTTCAAAGTGGCCGATACGGAACAGATGTACCTTCGTGCTTACATCACCTCCGAACAACTGTCGCAGGTAAAGCTGGGACAGAAAGTAACCGTCTTCTCCGATTACGGCACCGATGAGCACAAGCAGTATCCGGGCGTAGTAACCTGGATTTCGGATACCTCGGAATTTACCCCGAAGACTATCCTGACTAAGAATGAACGTGCCAACCTGGTGTATGCCGTGAAGATTGCCGTGCACAATGACGGACTGTTGAAGATAGGCATGTACGGGGGAGTGGAGTTTAATAAGTGATAAAGTGACAGGTGATAAAGTGATGAGTTTATGGAACATGCGGTTGTTATAGATAACGTTACCAAGAAATATGGGGCGGTGGAGGCGTTGAAGGGTGTTTCCTTGACGGTTCCTTCCGGAGAGTTGTTCGGCATTATCGGGCCTGACGGGGCGGGGAAGACTTCTCTTTTTCGTATCCTCACCACCTTGCTGCTTCCCGATAGTGGAAATGCTTCGGTGTGCGGTCTGGATATAGCGAAGGATTATAAAGAAATCCGTCGTCGCGTAGGCTATATGCCGGGACGCTTCTCCCTCTATCAGGACTTGACGGTAGAAGAAAACCTGAACTTCTTTGCTACTGTTTTCCATACTACCATTGAGGAGAATTATGAATTGGTGAAAGATATCTACCAGCAGATAGAGCCTTTCCGAAAACGCCGTGCCGGAGCTTTGTCCGGAGGTATGAAGCAGAAACTGGCGTTGAGTTGTGCGCTTATCCATAAACCGGATGTGCTTTTCCTCGACGAGCCGACAACAGGGGTAGATCCTGTTTCCCGCAAGGAGTTTTGGGGAATGCTTCGTCGGTTGAAGGAACAGGGCATCACCATCATAGCCTCTACGCCTATTATTGATGAGGCACGCCAATGTGACCGCATTGCTTTTATCAATGAGGGTCAGATATATGGAATAGATACTCCGGAACGTATTCTGAATCAGTTCGCAAGCATTCTCTGTCCGCCAGGGCTGGAACACGGCAAGGTGGAACAGAAAGATGAGTATGTCATCGAAGTGGATAAGCTCACCAAACGTTTCGGCAATTTCACGGCAGTGGATCATATCTCTTTCAAAGTCCATCGTGGCGAGATATTCGGTTTCCTGGGCGCCAACGGTGCCGGAAAGACTACTGCCATGCGCATGCTTACCGGATTGAGCCATCCCACAGGAGGCACGGCCCGCGTAGCCGGTTTTGATGTTGCCACCCGGACGGAGGATGTGAAAAAGAATATCGGCTATATGAGCCAGAAGTTTTCTCTTTACGAAGACCTGAAAGTGTGGGAGAATATCCGGCTGTTTGCTGGAATTTACGGTAGGACGGAAGATGAAATAGCCCGCAAGACCGATGAACTTCTGGAACGCATCGGGCTGAGTGCCGAACGTGATACGCTGGTAAAAAGTCTGCCGCTGGGCTGGAAACAGAAACTTGCTTTCTCCGTTTCCATCTTTCACGAGCCGAAGATCGTCTTTCTGGATGAGCCGACGGGTGGGGTAGATCCTGCCACCCGTCGCCAGTTCTGGGAGCTTATTTATCAGGCTGCCGACCGGGGGATCACTGTCTTTGTCACCACTCACTTTATGGATGAGGCCGAGTATTGCGACCGTATCTCTATCATGGTGGATGGCGTGATTCGTGCCCTCGATACACCCGATGAATTGAAACGGCAATTTAAGGTTGCTACAATGGATGATGTTTTCCAGCAATTGGCACGGGAGGCGGTGCGGACTTAGCTACAAGTTACGAGCTACAAGCTACAAGTACCTTTCGGAATATAGCGCAGCCACTTGTAGCTTGTAGCTCGTAACTTGTAGCTTATAACTTGTAACTTTCAAAACATAGCGCAGCCACTTGTAGCTCGTAGCTTGTAACTCGTAACTTAATTAACAATGAAACAATTTATAGCTTTTGTCCGAAAGGAATTCTTCCATATCTTCCGCGACAGGCGAACCATGCTGATATTGCTGGGTATGCCTGTGGTGCAGATTATCCTTTTCGGCTTTGCCATAACCACGGAAGTGAAGAACATCCGTGTCGCCATTCTCGACCCGTCGAACGATGTTGTCACCCGGCGCATTATCGACCGTCTGGATGCGAGTGAATATTTCTCCGTCACCACGAATCTGAATACTCCGGACGAGGTTGAGAAGTCTTTCAGACGGGGAGACATTGACCTGGCAGTCATCTTCAGCGAGCAATTTGCGAATCACGTTTATACCGGAGATGCTTGTGTACAATTGGTGGCCGATGCTACCGACCCCAATACGGCAACCACACAGACCGGTTATGCCGCCAACATCATATCCTCTGCCGGACGCGAAATGCTTCCGGCGGGAATGCAGGTTTCCACTATTGTTCCCGAAGTGAAGCTGCTTTATAATCCGCAGATGAAGAGCGTCTACAACTTTGTGCCGGGTGTGATGGGACTGATCCTGATGTTGATTTGTGCCATGATGACTTCCATATCCATTGTTCGGGAGAAGGAGACGGGAACGATGGAGATACTGTTGGTTTCTCCGGTGAAGCCGCTATTCATTATTCTTGCCAAGGCAGTTCCTTACTTTGTGCTTTCGTTTGTCAACCTGACAACGATTTTGCTGCTCTCGGTCTATGTGCTCGATGTTCCCGTGGCGGGTAGCTTGTTCTGGCTGATTGTGGTATCACTGCTCTTTATCTTCGTTTCCTTAGCTCTGGGCTTGCTGATATCCTCGGTGACGCGGACGCAGGTTGCTGCCATGCTTGCATCGGGATTGATACTGATGATGCCTACCATGTTGCTCTCCGGTATGATATTCCCCATAGAGAGCATGCCCTTGCTGCTTCAAGGCATTTCGGCCGTACTTCCTGCCCGCTGGTATATTCAGGCTGTGCGGAAGCTGATGATCGAAGGAGTGGACATCTCACTGGTATTGACGGAAGTCAGTATTCTTGCTGTAATGGCGGTTACGCTGATTACGATTAGTTTCAAGAAGTTTAAGAACCGATTAGAATAGGAGAGTGGTGGTATGATAAAGTTTCTGATAGAAAAAGAATTCAAGCAGTTGCTCCGTAACTCGTTCCTGCCGAAGATGATTCTTATCTTTCCCTGCATGATTATGATACTGATGCCTTGGGCGGCAAATCTGGAGATAAAGAACATTAACCTGAACATTGTGGATAATGACCACAGCGTCCTTTCGCGCCGCCTTGTGGATAAGATCGGCGCATCCACCTATTTCCGTACAACGGCCCTTCCTGATACTTTCAATGAAGGGTTGCGCTCCATCGAAATCGGTTCGGCGGATATTATCCTGGAGATTCCCCGCGATTTTGAAAAGAACTGGGTGACGGGCAAAAGCCCCCGCCTGCTGGTTGCCGTCAATGCGGTGAACGGTACAAAGGGAGGATTGGGCGGCTCGTACCTGTCTTCCATCATTAATGACTATACCCGTGAGTTGCAATCGGAATCACCAGCAAGGGCAATGTCTGCCGGGATGGGATTGCCCCGGATCGGTATTTCAACGCAGAATCTGTATAATCCGAACCTGAATTACAAGCTCTTTATGGTTCCGGCATTGATGGTGATGTTGCTGACAATGATTTGCGGCTTTCTTCCGGCACTCAATGTGGTAGGCGAGAAAGAAGTGGGCACTATCGAGCAGATTAATGTAACGCCTGTCTCCAAACTGACGTTTATTCTTGCCAAGCTGATACCTTATTGGCTGATAGGTTTCATTGTGCTTACGATATGTTTCTTTCTGGCATGGTTGCTCTATGGTATTCTGCCTGTGGGGCATTTCGTGACGATATACCTTTTTGCAGTGGTCTTCCTGTTTGTAGTCTCCGGATTCGGTCTGGTGATTTCCAATCATTCCGCTACGTTGCAGCAGGCCATGTTCGTCATGTGGTTCTTTATGCTGATACTGATGCTGATGAGCGGCTTGTTCACTCCCGTACACAGTATGCCGGAGTGGGCACAACTAATTGCCGCACTCAATCCGCTGAAATACTTTGTAGAGGTGATGCGTACCATTTACCTGCGGGGTGGTGGCATTGTGGAGTTACTTCCACAGTTGGGAGCATTGATGGCCTTTGCGGTGTTCTTTAATCTGTGGGCGGTGAGGAGTTATAGAAAGAATAATTGATGTACCTTTCAGTAATTCCACATTTTATCCTACTTTTGCATCCAAATTAATTATATCTGATATCCTAATGAACACGCAGACAACTTATCTCGCCTCTAAGCCGCATTATGAAATCCTGGATGGATTGCGTGGAGTGGCAGCTGTTATGGTTGTAGCCTTCCATCTTTTTGAAGCACATGCAGGTGGCAACCATCTCACGCAAATCATTAACCATGGCTATCTTGCCGTCGACTTTTTCTTTATGCTTTCGGGCTTTGTAATCGGTTATG
>OHGW01000848.1_pt1 | contig 12825 bp, 4 predicted proteins | sample 1567821 | NCBI WGS metagenome assembly OHGW01 (sample SAMEA3879572, study PRJEB24766) | human gut metagenome | biome: human-associated habitat; feature: feces | place: USA | collected 1985/1987 | reverse complement strand
GGCAGTATAAACGGGCAGATAATTATAGTTACCAATGCCATCCTGCTGACCGGTGACACCGTAACTGGCACGGAGTTTCAGGTTACTCAACACTGCATTGTCTTTCAGGAAAGCCTCTTCACTGACTCTCCAGGCCAGAGCTACAGAGGGGAAAGTTCCCCAACGGTTATCTTTGCTGAAACGAGAGGTACCATCACGACGCATGGTGGCCGTCAGCATATAACGCGAATCAAAAGTATAGTTCAGACGCGCATAGTAAGAGAGAAGCACATGGCGCTCGTCGGAAGCGGCAGTCGTACTTTGTATCTCGCCTAATGTGCTTAGTTCACTGTATTGAGGGGAAGTACTCTTCCAGTATTGATAATCATATCCCACAGTGGCATCAATACTGCTCTTCCAGGAGTCGAGGTATTTATTGTAATTGAAATAAGTAGTCAGCAGGCGGTTGATGTTCTTTTGCGGGCCATATTTATAATCACGCCCGTTAGTTGTCGCATACTGGGCTGCCTCAGCCGGAACATATATTTTGCCTTGTCCCTTGGCATAATCATACCCCAAAGTAGCATGAAATTTCAGTTCGGGCAGGAAGTGCATTTTGTAGTCCACATCAAAGTTACCGACCAGACGGGACACACGGCTGGTTGATTTATACTGTTTGAGAGCCCCCAGAGGATTGACCGTACCACCTGTAACCAACTGCCCTACATTGTCAGTAGCCTCAGTGTATCCGCCAAACGTATTGTTACCCGAATAAACCGGAATGGTAGGGTTCCAGGTTGCTGCATTCCAAATGGCATTTGAATTGGCGAAACGGTTGTCGTTACGCGAACCTTTCACATTGAAGTTCAGTTTCAGATGGTCGTCAAAGAAACTGGGAGATAAGGATACACTGCCTGTGATACGCTCTGCATTGTCCGTCTTCACCAAACCATCCTGGTTATAATAACCTAAAGACACACGGATAGGAAAGTTCTTTGCCAGACGACCGGACAGGCTGAGATTATTGTCCGTACCGAAAGCGTTATGATAGATTTTGTCATTCCAATCCGTGTTGGCATTACCCAGCAAGGCTTTCTGTGCATCCGAACCCTGAGTATTGACCACATTGATGAACTCTTCGCGTGAGAGCATATCGTTCAATTTAGTACGGGTCTGTATGGAATTGGTAGTTGTGAAACTCACTTTCATACGGTCAGTACTTCCTTTCTTGGTAGTAATGATAATGACACCGTTTGACGCGCGCGAACCGTAGATGGCGGTGGACGAAGCATCTTTCAGGATAGTCATACTTTCTATATCGCTCGGATTGATTAATGCCAAAAAGTTACCGTCATTACCACTGATACCACCCGTTTCAAGGGGTACACCATCCAACACGATAAGCGGGTCGTTACTGGCATTCAGCGAAGCGCCGCCACGGATACGGATGGTACTTCCGGCTGTGGGCGAGCCACTATTACTCATAATCTGTACACCCGATACTTTACCGTTAATCAGTTGTTCGGGCGAGGAAATCAGCCCGGAATTAAAATCCTTGCTGCTGACATTAGAGACAGATCCCGTCAGGTCACTTTTGCGGGTTGTTCCGTAACCGATAACAACCACATCACTCAGTACCTGAGAGTCACTTTTCATCTTTACATTCACGGTATTGTTGTCCGGAATGGGAACAGTCATAGTTTCATAGCCCACATAGGAGATTTGCAAAGTGGTAGCTCCCGAAGGAACAACAATGGAAAAGTTTCCGTCAAGATCGGTTATCACGCCGGTACTGGTGCCTACCACCAGGATACTGGCGCCGATAAGGGGTTCGTTCGTGTCGTCTACGACATGCCCGGTTACTTTTCTTCCGTCCTGAGCGGAAAGCGGGCTCGTAATTGCTGATAGTGCGATGCACAGCAGACATAGAAAAGCTGTGACGCGATGTCTTAAGGTTTTGTTTCTCATACTTGGTATTTAATTTAAAAGTGTTACTTATTCCAGCCAAATGCCGCCTATTTCTATTTCCGCCTGTTTCCCGGCAGTTCCTTCAAAGGACAGTTCAAGGCTTTCTATCTTTTCTACTTGGAAAGGTATCTCCGTTTGCGGACGGAAATAGTTGTCGAGGAAAACCGGATAGGCATGAGGCAACAGGGCGGTATTGGTCTGTCGCAGTTCCGTGAGAGGAATGCGAATGATATCATCCGTTGCAGCCGTACACGGTGCGAGATAGGTATATCCGTCCGAAGTAATGAAACCTGCTTTAAGCCCTTCCGGCATCTTCTTCACGTGCAGACAAAGCTTACGGCCGGCTGCAAGGCGTTCGGGACGGCCGCTAATGTCATCTTTAATATAGCGGCGAAGAAAGAATACCGGATTCGGGTCCTTGGATTCAAAAGTAATGCGGAGAGTCGGTCTCTCCGTTGGGGCATTCTCAATCAATTCACGATTGGTACGGCTCCACTCCGGCAAGGTATAGACTTCCAGGTTATTGTCGGTATCTCCCACTTCCAGTAAAGAAAGTGGCTTCGTAGAAGCAACTACATTCGTCTCCCACAGGGTAGCCGTAGTATAGTCCCAATCCAGCGGACTCTTGGCTACCCCGGAAGGGAATGTCTGTCGTTTATCTCCCCGACAAACAACGATGTTATACCTAAAACAACCTTCTTTTATATCTGAGGCAGGAACAATGGCACGGTATGTGTAACCACCTGCATAGTTCATCTTGATAGATGGATTCTTTTCATTCCAAAAGGAGATTTTATCAGTATAGATGATAACGGAGTCGGGCTGTTCATTGCCGGCTACAGTGGCTTGTATGGTCAGGTCTTTGCCGGCATCAACAGTTCCCACCGGAGAATGATTGACTATGAAGTCAAGGTCTGAAGGTTGAGAGTGGAGAGTTGGGGAGACGTATTCGCCGAGAGTGATGTTTTGCCAATGTGTATCAGCAGTCCAGGTTCGGGAAGCGGATATGCCTTCGCGTTGCAAAAGATAAACGCCGGGACGAAGGGCGGAAATGGTACCGTTCGTGGCGGCAGTATGTCGGGAGTTATCTTTATCTAATCCATTTATCTGGAAATGTTTACCCAAGTCAGGCAAATCCAGCACCATATCCCATGCATTGGAAATGATATGCATCACTTCTTTATCCAAAGAAGGTTTGGCAAACGGATCGCTCACCTGCACTACATCGGGCATAACTTCCAGACGCCAGACACCATCTTCCAACTTATCTATCCAATAAGCACCTGTACCCTCGTAACGGACAACGGGAGAACTGCCACATCCGGCAATGGCACGAAGCCGTGAAACATCTTTCGGAAGGGTCTGCGTCGTATTCGAATAGTAGAATTTCTCTCCATCGTTCAGTTCACTCAAATCCTGTACGTAGCTGACGCGGAAGTCATTGAACAGCGTATCTGCCGGATAACCTCCAAAGCTCTCTCCCCTGCCCACTTTTTGTGCCACTTCTGCGGCAATCATCAAGCCAAGAGCCTTGTTCGGAGTATAAGCCACATTCAGGTAATGAGTCTGATATTCGGTATTATATGCCGCCATATCAATAGGATCATACGCAAACTGTGTAATCCACTGGAAACCGGCAGAACGGAAAGTGCGGACAGTGGCAGGATAAAGATAGGAATAGAGATTGTCCGCAGGATCAAATTCATAAACCAGACGCGCCTTTTTATTGAAACCTTTCAAATTGGAGAAAGGAATATCGTATCGGTCTACCGCAGGCAGGAAGTTTCCTTTACGGGTATGTCCGGAAACAAGACCCACGGGATACCATTGATAAGTAGTACCCTGAACGGCAGTATCGTAGTAAGCCTCAACCACATGCTGATTGTGGCTGACATTATAGAATACCGGTTTCCGGTTGCCTGCACGTTTCAAGGCAGATAACATCTTGTTGATATAAGTACGCGTCTCGGCTACCGTACCCGGATGGCAGGGTTCGTTGTTGATTTCAAAACCTACGATGTAAGGATCGTCTTTATAGGCATAGCCTGTGTAAGAATTGACGTGACGCACAAGGGCGGCAATATATTTTTCCTGCGCGGCAATGGCCTCTGCATCGCTATGAACAGCACATTTATCATAATTATAGGAAAAGCCGCCGGTAGGCTGGTTACGTTCGGGATAACCATTGCCGAAGTTGGTTTGAGCAGTGATAACGATGCGAATGCCACGTTCCTGCAATTTAAAGATAAGATAATCCAGCAATTCCAAATGCTCGTTCTCCAGCAGGTTGCCTTCGCCATCGGAAATCTCAACGTCCCAAATGTGGATGCGATAAGCATTCAGTCCCAGACGTGCAAAGTGGTAGACATCACGGTCGATAGCAGCTTTGCGGTCAATGCCCAGATAGCCCATTGCACGGTAAGCATGGGCAAAAGGCAGGGTATAATTCACACCAAAAAAAGAAGCCTCTTTCCAGGTATCGGACCAGCGCATGACGCCGTTGGCATCCACATAAACAGTAGGGATACTTTTTCGTACTTGGGGCTGTGCGCTTTTTTGCACTTTGTTCTGTGCCGGGGCAACTACCGCCAGCAAACAAGTAATCAAGATAAGAATGTGTCTCTGCATGTCATCAAATTCAAGTTAGTTTTTCTTGACGGCAAAAGTAATGGAGGGCAATTATTCATCAAAGCAGATATCGGACATAAAACAATACAAAAAGGACATCCACTGATTATCAACAATATACATATAACATTTATGAACAATAAGCATAACAACAGCCGGGAATTCCCAATCAAAAGACTACTACTTTTTCTCCATTTTCTTGTAATTATTAAGCATAAAAAAGTATCTTTGCCGCGTCCCTTTGCTAAAGATAAGATGAAAAGATACACTAACATACTAATTTTACTACTTCTTACAGGACTTTTTATCCCTGCCGGGGCACAAAACAACCCTTATAAGATAGATGACTCTTTATACCCCTTTTTTCAGCGCGCCACCAAATCACGAACTTATCCCCAAGGATTGCTTATCGCTGACACTCTTTATGCAGAAGCAACCAAAAAGAAAGACAAAAAAGCACAATGTTTGGCACTTACCATTCCGGTAAGTTTCTACTATAGTTCCGGTAATTATGAGAAACTGGAACAGGCAGCCACTAAATTAAAGGAAGAGGCACGCAAAAACAACTATCTGCAATATTACTATTCCGCATATACGAGCGAAATAAATTGGCTCCTTAACAACGGACATTCACTGCGTGCCCTGCACAAAGCCGAAGAAATGAAAGAACAGGCTTTCAAAGACCAGCACAACTACGGCATCTTTTCGTGTATTCGTACCTTGGGACACATCTACTATATGCGTCAGAATAGTGAGGTAGCAGCCGAGTACTACAAAAATGCCTTGGAATACATGCTGAAGCATTTGCCCGAACAAGATCCGTCATACCTTTACATGAACCTTGCTGAGTATTACCGAAAGAAAGACGAAGGTGAAGTAGCATTGGAATACAATGAGAAAGCCGTGAAAACTGCTAAAACCAATGAGAGCCGTGTAGCTTCCCTAATGGATAAATGCCAGACTCTGTATAGTATGGACCGAATCGATGACTTTAACACTTGCTATGAAGAATGCCTGCAACTGGTCGAACAATATGGTGTTATCCGCAAATCAGCTTTGTTGCGTTTACGTATCTGCAAACTTGTTCTGGATAAAAAATACGATCAGGCATATATAACCGCTGATTCGATAGGAAGCCCATTACAGATTTACCAGATACGCCATGAGTTATATCTGAAATCAGGAAACTATGAAAAAGCTTATATATATAATAAGTTGATTCACAGATATCAGGATTCAATCAATCGCCTGGTACAATCCGCAGACATCGCCGAACTGAATGCACAGATAGGCAACGAACGCATGAAACTGGATGCCAAGGCCCTGGAATATAAGAATGCAGCACTCAACTTGAGGAATACCCAACTGGAACTGGACCGGACAAAGTCACAATCTGAACTGGAAAAGATAAATGCTGAAAACAGCAGATTGGTATTGAAGAACCGAAATCTGGAACTGGCACGTCTCAATGTAGAAGCGGAAAAACAGAAAGCCATCTTAAAAGAGCAGCAAAGTGCTTCTCAACATTACATCGTAACTCTCAGCCTTGTACTCTCATTCTTATTTCTTTTCACCTGTTTCCTGATATTCTACCTATACAGACGCCGTAAAACAATGGCCATCTTACAAGAAAAAAACGGAGAGCTCACCATTGCACGCGACCATGCCGAGGAGTCGGATCGGATGAAAAGTTTCTTTATACAGAATATGAGCCACGAGATACGTACACCGCTCAATGCCATAGTCGGATTCTCACAAGTTTTATCCACTCCGGATATGGAGGTGGACGAGGAAGAGAAAGCAGAGTTCAGCATGCTTATCCAGCAGAATTCCGAGTTACTGACTACACTAATTAATGATGTCCTCGACCTTGCCAGTTTGGAAAGTGGTAAATACACCATGCATCTGGCGCCTCATCGCTGCAATGAATTATGCCAGGTAGCAATAATTTCCGTTGTACATCGTAATCCGAAAGAAGTGAAGTCCTATTTCACTTCCGATGCACCAAATGACTTCTTGTTTGTGACGGATAAAGAACGCCTGCAACAGGTACTTATCAATTTCCTGACCAATGCGGAGAAACACACGGAACGGGGTGAGATTCACCTCCATTGCTCTCTCACAGAGAATCCGGGAAAGATAACCTTCTCCGTTGCAGATACAGGTCCGGGAGTTCCGGCAGACCAGGCAGACTATGTTTTCGACCGTTTCAGCAAACTGGATGAATTTAAACAGGGCACAGGACTCGGACTGAATATCTGTTCCATCATTGCCGAACGCCTGAAAGGTGAAGTGAAACTGGATAAGAGTTACACCAAAGGAGCACGTTTCCTGTTTATACTTCCACTGGACGGTGCTCCTGATAACTAAACAAAACTCCCCACTCGTTGTTCTCTTCGGAACGATAACAATCTAAATGAAGGAACAATGAAAAAGTTGACGTATTCTTTCCTGCTTCTGATGCTCCTGACATCAGTTCCGGCCCTGGCCGATTATGCGCCTGTCAATGTACAGACAGCACTGAAAAAGATGTACCCTGCCGCCAAGGATGTTGCTTGGTCACGGGATGAGGCTTACTATGTAGCGGACTTTATACAGAATGGTTACGACACAAAGGTCTGGTTCAACTCCGAGGCACAATGGGAAATGAGACAGATTGACTGGGGAACAATGGACGAAGTGCCCAATGCCGTGTACAACGCTTTTGTTGCAAGCGAATATTCCGATGGAATGGTGCAGGGAGTCACATTGGTTCAATTCCCTAAGAAACAATCAGTAATTTCCGTTGTTGTGGGAATGGCGAATACACAAACCAGATACCAACTACTGTTCACCCCCGACGGAGGACTTGAGGATGAACGGAATGCCACTTACTTTAATAATCTGCTGGGAGCCGAGGTGTTCCTGAACACTTAACTTTGCCAATTCCGTGCCACCTTATTGGCAAACTTTTGCCACCACATTGGCAAGACTGTGCCACCGTATTGGCAAGACTGTGCCACCGCATTGGCAAAACGTCGCCAAGCCTATGGCAAAGAGTTGGCAAAGCCGAACTAAACATATTGCTTAGGCGTCACCCCGAACTCCGTCTGAAAGCACTTGGAAAAGTAAGAGTGATTGGAGAAACCGACCATGTACATCACCTCGGCAACCGTGAACTTCTGTTGCTTCAACAGCATGGCGGCTTTCTTCATGCGGATGGACTTAATGTATTCCACAGGTGTCATGCCCGTCAGTTGCTTTATCTTGCGGTACATCTGCTTGTTATTGGTGCCAGTCCATTCGCAAAGGGCATTCACATTCAGTTCGGAGTCTGAGATGTGTTCTTCAATCAGATGAATCACACTTGCCAGGAACTTTTCATCATAAGAAACCGCCTCTATCTCCTTCGGGGTGGAAAGAACTTCCATGCGGGCTTTCGCCTCATGCGTCTCCCGGCTATGAAGTAACTGCTCCACACGCGAAAGTAAAATATCCGGTTCAAAGGGTTTAGGAATGAAAGCATCTATATGCAACTGGATACTTTCAAGCTCTGTTTCCTTATCGCTTTTCGCCGTCAGCAAGATGATGGGAATAGTGGATGTAGGAACATGCTTCTTGATATGACGCACCATTTCAAGACCATCCATTACGGGCATCATGACATCAGCAATAATCAGATCGGGCATTAATTCCAGGGTAAGTTCCATACCTATCTTACCATTTTCCGCCAAACGGCAACGATATTTAGTATGCAGTATCTGATAAATAAACTCTGAAACCTCCGGAGTATCATCCACAATCAGAAGCAATGGAGCATCCGGAGCGGGCGTATCTGTATCTGGAACCACAACTGTAACTCCGGCAGCGACAGGTTCGATATCAGAAGATACAATTTCCGGAGAAACCTCTACGACAGGCTGTTCCATAGCAATCACCGGAAGGGTCAGCGTAATGGCAGTACCTTTATTCTCTTCTGAAGAAAGCTGAACATTACCGCCATGCAGTTCCGTATAAGTCTTTACCAAATACAGGCCGATACCTGTTCCCTCCTTCGTGCCTGCCGTCTTGGGAGACTGGAAGAAGCGCTGAAAAACATACGGTTGATCCTGACGGGGAACACCGATACCAGTATCGGATACAGAGATATGCACTTCTTTATCAGAAGCCTGCAAACAAAGCGTTATCTCACCCTCTTCCGGAGTATACTTCACGGCATTGGATAAAAGATTATCCAAGATAGATTCCAGTTTTATGGCATCCATCTGTATGTATATCTTTTCACGGTCGGTATGGAAATGGAAAGTCAGCTTCTTCTCTTTCGCCTTCCCCTCTGCATACAAGGTGAATAAGCCACGCGCAAAAGACACCAGTTCGATTTGAGAAAGTATCAGTAATGTATTGTTTCCGCTATCCACCCGGTTGAAGTCCAGCCCCTGATGGATAAGCGAATTCAACTTCATGGCATTGCGATGCACCTGTTCCAGTTGTTTCTTCTCCTGCTGATCCTTGATGCCGGGCAGCAACTTGCTGATAGGCGCGATAATCATGCTCAACGGAGTTTTAAGGTCGTGGGAGAGATTCGTAAAGAACTCCATCTTAGCCTGAGACTGCTCCAGGATTTTCTCTTTCTCCAGACGCTCCAGTTTCAGCCGGTTCTTCACGCGGAAGAAGTTGATTGTCCAGAGTATCAGGACAAGGCACAGCAAGACATAAACGGCCTTTGCCCACGGGGTGTAGTACCAAGGCGGAATGATGTGGACGTCCAATGCATACGTTTTTTCGGACGGCTTGCCATGCGCATCCAGCTTACTCACTATCAGACGGTAGTCACCGTAGTTCAGATTGTTGTAAGTAATCCGGTTCGTATTCGGTTTCAACAGGTTCCATTCACGGTCCACACCTTCCAGGCGATACAACAGTTTGCTTTTCTCTTCAAGGGAATAAGGCAGGTCGGAGAGTTCAAAAGCAAGATTGTTCTGGTCGTAGTCCAGATTTATACGCTGTGAGTAACGGATGCTTTGTGCGGATTGCACTGCATCAAGCGCCTGCCCCGCCCCAGACTGGTAAAGTTGGTTGTTGACATAAAGGGCGGTTAATATCAAAGGCTGTTCAAGGTGTTCCGCCAGCAAGGCCTCGGGTGAGGAGATGGCAAAACCGTCTGCGGTACCCAGATAGAGTTCTCCGCTTGTCTTATCAAAGAACATGCTGGTGAAACGCTTGTCGGTGATATTCAGGCGGCGGACTTCCAGAGTCTGCTGGTCGGCTACCCAGAAACCATCTGTGGTAGAGATCCAGATGCGGCCGTCGGCTTCGGCCATGGAAAGCACTTCGTAATGATTATAGGCATCAAATGGCAACATGCGGATACTGTCATTTTCGGGAGTCACGCGCATCACTCCGCCGGGGAAGCCTATCCAGATGTAACCGTCTTCGGCACAAAGGATAAAGTTGGGAGTACGCTCGCCTTTCAGTTCACCGGCGGCAATATGGGTGACTTCGCCGGTACGGGGATTTATCTTTTCGATGCTGTTGGGACTGTTATAGAGCAATGCCCATACATTCCCTTCCCGGTCGGGAATCATCTGATTGATGAACATGCCGGACAAGCCGTTGTGGATGGAATAAGTCTTCTCCGCCATGTAGAGTCCGCCGGAAGAACGCATGAGGTTTTCCTTATCTACCACAAAGATGCCACCAAGACAGGTAGCTATCCAGAGTTGTCCGTCACGGTCTTCAAAAAGGCTATACGTCCAATTGGAGTTGTAGCGGCGGGTGCTGTCCACTATATTATAATGTATAAACTGGCGTTTCGCCGAGTCGTAACGGCTGATGCTGCCATCCGTAGCCACCCAAAGTTGTTGTTCACGGTCTTCGTAAAGATGGCGTACCCGGTTGTGGGACAAAGGATATTTCCGGTCTCCCATCTTGTACCAGGCAACGTCCTGTTCCCCATCCATAAGAGCGGTGAAGCGAATGAGGCCGTTGGTGCCGCCAAACCAATAAGTTCCGTGCGTATCGCGCAGCATGGAATAGAACTGGTTGCCCTCCCCTGTTCCGGTAATCTGCGAGATAGGGATATGACGCAACACACTGTTATGGCGGGACATGGAGATGCCGTAATCCGTACCCAGCCAGACGTTATGCTCGCGGTCGGCAAAGATGGTCCAGATGATATTGTTAGAAAGGGACTGGAGGTTTCGGGAGTCATGAACAACGTGCAACAGGGGCTCGTCCTCCTGATAGACGTACAGACCATTATCGGTGCCTACCAGCAATTGACCGTTTCCGTCCAGTGCCAGAGACTTGACGGAGTTATCATGGAAAGCATCTATCCGCTGTGTATGCCTGTCGGCAGGAGTGTATTTGAAAAGACATCCTTCTGTGCCTATCCAGATACAACCGCGTGCGGTATCTTCCAGGAGTGAATTGACAAACTGATTGCTTCGGCCACGGGTGACGGGCAGGTCTATGGTTTCAAAGCGTCCGGTGGCGGGGATGTAGCGGCAACAGCCATTGTACGTGCCAATGTAGAGGTTATCGTCCGAAGCGCGGATAATGGAATAAATGGTCTGGTGCGGAAGTCCTTCGGTGATGGCGGAGAGTTGCCGGGTTTCCGGTGAGTAGGTATAGAGGCCGTTTAGTGTCCCCAGCCACAGCACGCTGTCACGCAATGCCAGTGTGCGAATGTCGGTCGGAAAGTCCGCTTCCGGTTCTTGGTAAGTGTCTGTCCGGTAATTATAAATCAGTAGGCCATTGTCCGCACCCAGATAGAGATAGGTGCTGTCCACCACCGTACCGCAATAAATGCGCGTATTGCTGCGCTCGCCGAAAGTGAAATGCGGTTGTGAGGAATAGCCGTCGTAACTGAACAGTCCTTTGTTGGAACCTATCCATATCAGTCCTTGCGTGTCTTGCAGGAAGCAACTGATGACGGATGCTTCCGTCCCCAGACTGATATTATCAAACAGTCTGTAATCGGACTTCTGCCCTGCCAGAGTGCAAGGAAGCCATATCTGTAACAGAATGAAAAGAAAAAGAACTGGTCTGTGCATATGCCGGGTTACGTTAAAGGTCCGGACTACTGTATTTCTTCGCACACCCGCATTTCCATGCCTTTATACACCACCACAATCTTATGCAGCCGGGTGCTGCCGATGGCACGCTTCACCGTATCGGTATCAGCGTAGCGGTTGGCTTGTGCGATAGCCTCCTGACGTAGTTCCTCCACACGGGTTTCGGGGTCTTTGTACTTGGCATACTTCAACTCTACAATGTAGCTGTGCGTCATGTCGGAGTAGATGTCCAGCATCGGACAGAGGAAAATATCGACATAGCCCGCCTGCGTGTCCTGTTCGGAGATGGGACGGTAGAAGCGGTTCTGCGCGGTCATGGCAAGGGTGAAGCCGTGAACAAAGAACTCGCCCTTCTGCTTGTCGCGCTGCGAGGCGTAGGTCTTCAGGCAGTCGGCAATGTAGTCGAAGTAGGCTTTCCAGTTGCCATCGTAAGCGAGCTGACTTGCCAGTTCACTCTTTTCGTAGCTGCTGAAACTGAGGTCAGCTTCGTTGTAGGTGCTTAACAGATAGGTATAGAGTTGTTCCTGAACTACCAGATTGGGGATGATGAGTTTGGTCTTTCCCCGGTGCATGCCGTTGATGGTGAGCATGCCGAAATAGTAGAGCAAGCTCACGAAATTATCGGGATTAGTGATACCGGAGGCAGGGAAGCCACTCTTCAGTTCGCCGGTGATGAAGCCCTGGCTCACGAGGGTTTGAATGACGGAGGCATCATGAGCAAACTCCTTGTCCTTGCGGATGAGCATGCGTAGTTTCTCATAGTCGATACGGATGTTCTCTTCCACCATGCTTAGCGGTGCTTTGCCATTATCAATGTAGTTCTTGACGAAGTAAAGCACCATATTGGAGTTGTACATCGTGGTTTCGCCGTAACATTCCTGCGCAAAGCAATAGTTATCGTACCACGGTTTCATTATCTCTATCAGTTCGTCTACACTATGTTTGAATGGACTGTTCGTTGAATAATAGGTCAGCATTTCGCGCACTTCTTCTTCCGTGAATCCCATCATCTGATTGAATTTCGGTGTGAGGGAGTAGTTGGTTCCGATGTTGAAGCCGCTGGTAAGGTCATCCATCGTCACGGGGCTTACACCGGTGATGAAGCAACGCTTGATGCTGGAATCCGTTCCCGCCTTCACCTTGTTGAAGAAGGCACGCAGGTAGCCTTCGCCGTGCGTTTCGTTGGTATAGCGAT
>OHGW01000842.1_pt1 | contig 12868 bp, 9 predicted proteins | sample 1567821 | NCBI WGS metagenome assembly OHGW01 (sample SAMEA3879572, study PRJEB24766) | human gut metagenome | biome: human-associated habitat; feature: feces | place: USA | collected 1985/1987 | reverse complement strand
CGTTGCCGTTATAACGGATATGGACGAGCCTCTGGGCAACGCCGTCGGCAATGCGCTTGAGGTGAAAGAGGCGATCGAGGTGCTGCACGGTGAGAAAAAGGGCGAGCTTCTGGAGTTGTGCCTCACGCTCGGAGCCTGCATCCTCACAGAGGCCGGCATTGCCGAAAACGATGCTGCGGCGCGCAAGATGCTCGAAAAGGGCATTGAGGACGGCTCCGCGCTCGAAAAGCTTGCCGAGCTTGTCGAGGGACAGGAGGGTGACAGACGCGCGGTGTTCGATACCTCGCTTCTGCCCATGGCGCCTGTTCAGCTTGAGGCCGTGTGCGACCGCACAGGCTATGTAAAGCACATCTGTGCCGACGAGGTCGGTCTTGTCTCCATGCATCTCGGCGGCGGCAGAGCCACGAAGGAGAGCGTCATCGACCTTTCCGTCGGCCTTATCCTCAAGAAGAAGGTCGGCGATGCGGTCACGGCAGGGGAGAGCCTTGGAACCATCCACGCGCAGAGCGTTGAAGCGGCAAAGAAAGCCGCTGAAATGCTCAACGCCTGCTATACCATCGTACCCGACTCCGTTGAAAAACCTGCATTTATAAAGGGCATAGTCAGATAACAAAAAAACTCAGGTCTCAGACCTGAGTTTTTTTAACTTGCGATCGCAATAAGCACCGAAGCGAGAACTATAAGCAGCGAAAATCCGATCTCGCCTGCCCAAACCATGCGCAGCTGATCCTCGGATATCACCATGCCGTAGCTTTTGGGCTTATTTTGCGGCTGCGGCTCTGCGGCCGGAGCTTCCTCAGGAGCCTCGGCGGAGTCAAGCTCGTCGAACACTTCGTTATCGGCAGTGTTGCTGTCGTCAACGTCTTCGCCGTTCTGCTCGGGATCGACTTCCTCGTAAGAGATCTGCTCGTCATCCTCAGCCTTGCGGTGCAGCTTCGGAATGCTGACCTTCGGTATTTTTATTTCGGGTATCTTGAACTTCATAGCGTTACCTGAAAAACGGTGGGCGTTGCGCCCACCGTTTTGATTTGTCGATTACTCAGCCTCGGCCAGAGCCTTAGCCTCTTCGATGACCTTCTGCTGAACATTGCCGGGAGCTTCCTCATAGCGAATGAACTTGCAGGTGAACGAACCGCGACCCTGAGTCATGGAGCGCAGGTCGATGGTGTAAGAGCTCATCTCTGCCATGGGGACCTCAGCCTCGACGGTCTGCATGCCGTCCTCGGCGTTCATGCCCAGAACGGTGCCGCGGCGCTTGGAGGAGATATCGGACATGATATCGCCGAGGTTCGCGTCGGGGATGGTTACCTGGAGCAGGCCGATAGGCTCAAGGATGGTGGGCTTTGCCTTGGGGATGCCGTCCTGATATGCAAGACGTGCAGCGGTCTGGAAAGCCATATCGTTGGAGTCAACGGGGTGGTAGGAGCCGTCGTACAGAGTTGCCTTCAGGCCGACCAGCGGGTAACCTGCGAGAACACCCTTCTGAACTGCGTTGCGCAGACCCTTTTCAACGGAGGGGAAGAAGTTCTTGGGGACGGAGCCGCCGAATACTTCCTCAGCGAAGATCATGTCGTCCTGCTCATCCTGCGGCTCGAAGCGGATCCAAACGTCACCGAACTGGCCGCTGCCGCCGGTCTGCTTCTTATGCTTACCTTCAGCCTCTGCGGTTCCGCGGATAGTCTCACGGTAAGGAATGCGGGGATCGGATATCTGAGCCTCTACGCCGGTCTTATTCTTCAGCTTTGCGCAGAGAACATCAATATGCACCTCGCCCAAACCGCAGAGCAGCATGTCGCCGGTCTCGGCATTCTTCTCGAGGGCCATGGTTGGATCTTCTTCGAGCAGCTTGTTAAGGCCGGCAAAGACCTTATCTTCTTCGCCCTGCTTCTTGGCGGAAACGGCCAGCTTGATGCAGGGATCAGGGAATTTGATGGCTTCAAACTGCACAGGTGCGGAAGCGTCGCACAGGGTGTCGCCGGTAGCGGTATACTGAAGCTTGGACAGTACGCCTATATCGCCAGCGATGAGCTTATCGACGGGAGTGACCTTCTTGCCGCGCATAATGCCAGGGGCAGAGGGCTTCTCGGACTTCTCTTCACGGGTATTGTACGGAGCAACATCTGCGCTGAGAACGCCGCTGTATACTTTAAGTATGGAATACTTGCCGAACTGGTCAATAACGGTCTTGATGACCTGAGCCGCAAACTTGCCGTCCTGCTTCACTTCGACTGCATCTCCGGTCTTGGGATTGACGGCTTTGGGAGCCTTAGCCATGGAGGCGGGAGGCATGTACTTGACAAGATTGTCCATCAGGGTGCATACGCCAATATTGGGCTGTGCGGCGCAGCAGCAAACAGGGGTAATGTCGCCGCCCAGAATACCGTTGTTCAGGCCGGAGATTATCTCCTCGCGGGAGAGCTCCCCTTCCTCAAAGAACTTCTCCATAAGGGCTTCATCAGTCTCGGCGGCTGCCTCGGTGAGGGCCTCGTAGACTTCCTGCGCCCGTGCGGCCAGATTGGCGGGGATATCACAATCCTTCTCGCCCTTGCCATCGTACTTTTTGGCAATCATATGAACGGTGTCCACATAGCCTACCAGCTTGCCGCCTTCCATTATGGGCAGCTGAATCGGCACTACGCTGGGGCCGAACTTTTCATTCAGCTCATTCATGACCTTATCGAAGTTGGCGTTTTCGCGGTCCATCTGATTTACTACGATCATGCGGGCCTTGCCGGACTTCTTGCACATATCCATGGCCTTCTCGGTGCCTACAACGGGGCCGGATACGGCGCCGACGACGATCAGAGCGGAGTCAGCCATTGCCATTGCCGCAGTAACTTCACCGTAAAAATCGAAGAAACCGGGAGCGTCTATAATATTGACCTTTACGTCCTTCCACTCGTAAGGAGCAAGAGCACAGTTGATGGAGATAGTGCGCTTTACTTCCTCGGGATCGTAGTCGGTAGTGGTGGTTCCGTTCTCAACCTTGCCGAGACGCTCGAGAAGCCCGGCATTGAAGAGCATGGCCTCGGTAAGAGTGGTCTTGCCCTCGCCGCCGTGGCCGAATACTCCTATGTTGCGGATGTTTGCTGCGGTATAATTCTTCATTTCAATCCCCCTAAGGTGTAATATAAATAATTGAATAACTTATTCGTGCGCATTTTTGCGCCAAAGCGCGCATAAAGCACCAACAAATAGTTTACCAGATAAATCCGCCTTTTGTAAACTGTTTTTATCGGATTTATTAGCATATTTGACGCTTATTTAGTCAAACAGGCTTGAAGTCCTGTTGCCGACCAGTTCGTCGCCCATCTCGTTAATGTCTCCCAGGGTGACGTCTATAGTAATTTCCTCGTCGCCCCTTATGATCTCTAAGCTTACCGTATCCCCTACCCGCTTATCCTTAATGTAATCCACGAAGTCGCCCTGGGTAGTAACGTTTATGCCGTCGTAAGCTGTCACTATGTCGTCTACCTTGAGGCCAGCCTTGTGCGCAGGGCCATTCTTAGTTACGCTGTAAATCAGTATACCGGGATGCAGATCATACTCTTCAGCATTTTCCTCGGTTATCTCGATAACATTTACGCCAATGCCGGGACGGGCTACATGGCCTTGGGTTATCAGCTCCTCCACAACCTCCACAGCCTTATCGATCGGTATGGCAAAGCCGAGGCCCTCGGCGCTTATGGTGTTGCCGTACTCATCATAGCCGGCAAATATGTTCTTCGCAGTAGTTATACCTATTACCTCGCCCTTCATATTGAGCAAAGGGCCGCCGCTGTTGCCGGGGTTGATGGCTGCGTCGGTCTGCAGATATTCGTTCTCGTGGCCGTCAATGTTTACGTTCCTCGATGTTGCACTGATTATGCCGAATGTGGCCGTGCCCGCCAGCTCACTGCCGGAGGGATTTCCTATGGCGATAGTGAAATCGCCCACCCGTACATTTTTGGCACTGCCAAGTGCCAGTGGCTTCAGGCCGTCCTTCCTGATATAGAGCACAGCGATATCCATGGTGGAATCGTAGCCTACCACCTCGGCGTCTATCTCCTGCTTGTCGTTGTCCGGTAAAGTGACGGTTACCTTGCTCGCACCCTTTATAACGTGGGCATTTGTCACGATGTAGCCTTCGCTGGAAAGCACGAAGCCGCTGCCGTAGCCCTCAAGCTCGTCCTTGTCCTTTACCTTTTCGTATGAATTGACCCCTACCACACCCTCAAAGGTCTGCTCCACTATGTCCGGAGCGGGATTTACTGTATCTGAAATGATGGGGACCTGCCCGTCCAGCACCGGCATTTCGCGTCCGGTATACTGTTTCTTTTCAGGCTCTTCATATTCTTCATCCTTGGCGGGCCTATTGTTTTCCGGCTTTTTCTCTCCAAAATGCCACTCAAAGCTGAAACCGCTGTCATCGTTGTCCCCGCTGCCCTTATCCTCGCCGGGAAGTACGCTCTCCGCCGCCTCCTTTATGCCGGATATGGCCAGCGTCGTTGTGCAGCTGCCCACAGCTATGCCAACCAGCAGGCAGAGTATACCTACGAGTATGTAACCCGCGCAGCTGTTTTGCCCGCTCTTCTTTTCCCTTGGCATGGCATTGTGCTGATAATAACTGCCGCCGAACTCGCCGCCGGTGTTCTGCTCATCGTTCTGTCCGTTCATTTCACTGTATTCTTCCATATGCTGCCTCCAAGTGTTTAAGCTTTTTTCTGTGCCGCGCCTTTGACGCTTCGCTCCGCGGCGTTGAGGGTAAAGGTAAAGCTCGTCCCCTTTCCCGGCTCCGACTCCACGGTTATATCCTGATCGTGCTGATCTATTATTCGCTTTACTATGGCAAGGCCAAGTCCGGTGCCGGCGCTTTCCCCGGGCGTGTGGGCCTTTTCCGCCTTGTAGAACCGCTCGAACAGATGCGGTATGCTGTCGGCATCTATGCCCTTGCCGGAATCCTTGACCGTTACCGTAACGACCTTTTTCTTTACTTTGGTGATAAGCCACAGGCTGCCGCCCTCCGGCGTAAACTTTATGGCGTTATCTATGAGATTCCGCACCACCTGGGCTATCTGGCCGGGGTCCGCCTCGACGGCTATCTTCTCCGGCTTCATATCCAACTCCACATTGAGCTTTTTGGCGTCCACCCTCGCCTCGAATGTGAGCATGGTCCTCACTATCAGCTCGTTTATGTCAAATACTTCTTTCTTTATCACTACCTGGCCAGACTCTATTCTGGCCAGATCCAGCAGGTCGTTCACCATTGACGTCATGCGCCGGTTCTCGTTTATGACTATATCCAGATACTTGGCGTAATCCTCCTGCGCTATAGTGCCGTCCTGCATAGCCTCGAGGAAGCCCCTCATCGAGGTGAGCGGCGACCTCAGCTCGTGTGAAACGTTGGCCACAAAGCTTCTTCTGGCCTCCTCCAGCGTGTTAAGCTCCGATGCCATTATATTGAAGCTTTTCCCGAGCTGGGCTACCTCGTCCGTACCCTCGCTTTTTACGCGGAGGTCGAACTCTCCCTTGGAGTAGCGCATCACGATATTGTTCATCTCGATGATAGGCTTTGTCATTTTGCCCGTGATATACGATACCGCAAGCATCGCCAGCACCACTCCTATGCAGGAATACAATATTACGTCCATAGTAACCTGACGTATGGACTCCTGTATACGGCTGGTATCCGTATGCAGCACCAAAGCCGCTATCACCTTGCCGTTTTCATCCGTTATAGGCCCCGTAAGCGACATGGTTGGCATGTTTACCCTATCTCCCAGCATTTTTCTTATCTCGGTCTTTTTGCCGCCGTAAAGTATGTCGCTGGTGATGCTTGATATATCCATATCGTCGCAGCCCGCCCATTTTGCAGTAGATTCCTCGTCGATGAACACGCATCGTCCAAGGCTCTCGTCCGCAAACTGAAGTATGACCATGGCATCATACTTTCTTGCGATTGTCAGGAGTTCCTTTTCAGCCACGGCACGCTTGGCGCTGTCTATGTAGCGTTCCGTCACAGCTGCGCTTATCTCCTGGGCTTCGCGCTTGAGTTCGTCGCGTTTTTCGGTTTTGTACTGGTTCTGAAACACGGTGCCTACGGTAAAGCCGAGGAGAATCAACAGCCCCAGCGTCACCGAAAGGTATGTAGCCAGCATTCTTGAAAACAGCGTTTTGAACATACAGCCAATGTTCCCGTTAAAAATCTTGTCTACTTAGCGACATCAAACTTATAGCCCACTCCCCATACGGTCTTGAGCTGCCACTCGTCCCGCTCGCCCAGCTTTTCCCGAATGCGCTTCACGTGAACGTCCACTGTTCGGGAATCTCCGAAAAAGTCAAAGCCCCACACCTGCTCCAGCAGCTGCTCCCTGGTAAATACCTTTCCCGGACGGGAAGCGAGAAAGTACAGCAATTCTATCTCCTTGGGCGGCATTTCCACAGGCTTGCCGTCCAGCAGCACTGAGTAATTATCCAAGGATATTACCAGATTATCGAAGGATACTTTCTTTTCCTCGCTCTGTCCGCCGCTTCTGCGCATTACCGCCTTAATGCGGGCAATAAGCTCCTTTGCCTCGAAGGGCTTTACCATATAGTCGTCGGCACCAAGATCCAGCCCCTGTATTCGGTCCATAGTGTCGCTCTTTGCAGTAAGCATTATAACCGGCACGTCGCTCTCTTCCCGAATCTTGCCGAGCACTCCCCAGCCGTCCATACCGGGCAGCATCACGTCCAGCACTACCAGGTCGGGCTTTGCCTTGTGGAAGGCCTCAAGGGCCGTGTCTCCCCGCTCGCAGGTGGTTACTGTACACCCTTCTTTTTTAAGGTACATCTCTATTATCGCCAGTATATTGCGGTCGTCATCTATTACCAGTATTGATTTTTTATCCATTGCCGTAATATTCGCCTTTCGTTTATTTTGATTTGCTTCCCATTTCAGCACAGCTTTGCTCGTTCCTTACGGTTATACCGTTTCGCAGGAGCAGCGCCGCTGTAACGCCCACGCCCGGCCTCAGTGTACCAGTAAAGCTGCCGTCGTAGATGAGGCTCGATCCGCAGGAGGGGCTTTTCTCCTTCAGCACAGCCTCTGTAACGCCGTACTTTTTGCATAGCTCAAGGACTATTTCAGCACCCTTCACGTACTGCGCCGTAACATCTTCGCCGGCCTTATTCACGACCTTCGCTTTGCCGCATAGCACATCAAACCCGTCGCCGCCCTGTATCTCTGCAGGTGAGCGTGGCGTGTCCAGCCCGCCCAGTACCTCCGGGCATATGCATACGGCGCCCGCTTTTACAAGCTCCCGCGCCCCTTTGTTCGGTTTTGCCATGCCGTCATAGCGGCAGGGTGTGCCTCTCAGGCATTCTGAAACTGCTGTCATAAATGATACCACCCAAATATGAACCTGGTATGAATAAATCCGCAAAAACAGTCCAAATCAGCCGTTTTGCGGCGCTTGTCACTGTTTTGTCTCCTTTAGCGTGACCACTGTTACGCCCGCGTCGCCCTCGCCGTAGTTGCCAAGGCGGAAGGATTTCACCCGCTTGTTTGTGCGGAGGTAATCCTGTATTCCGGCACGCAATGCGCCCGTGCCCTTGCCGTGTATTATATTTATTTCCGTAAGGCCGGAAAGCACCGCGTTGTCTATGTACCTGTCCACTACCAGTATCGCGTCGTCCACCAGCATCCCTCTGATGTCCAGCTCCATTCCTACCTGGCGATCCTTCTCGAGACGTATTTTGCCCACGCCCTTTTGCGGTGTGTCGTCCTGCATCATGCGAAGATCCGCAAGCTTTGCGTTGAGCTTCATTACGCCCGCCTGTACCTGAACCTCGCCCTTGGAATCCGGCCTGGAAAGCACCGTCGCCTTCTTATCGAGAGACACTATTCTGACCGTATCCCCGGGATTGACGGTCTTAGGCGGCTTGGTGCCGTCCTCTTTGTTAAGCACCAGTTTTTCCGCAAGGTCGTCACGGCGCTTGCGAAGGGCGTCACGGGACTGCTGTATCACCCTGTCTGCGGCGCTCCTGTCCACGCCCTTTATGCTGCGGATATCGGCTATCAGCTTATCCATCTCACGGCGCGTATCCTCCACTATGCGCCGCGCCTCATCCTTTGCCTTCGCTTGGTATTTTGCCCTGTCCGCCTCCAGCTTTCTGCGCTCGGCTTCAGTCTCCTGACGGAGCTTGTCAAGGTCGCGCCGAGCCGCGCTTGCCATTGCCCGCTCCTCCTCCGCCAGCTGATAGCGGCTCTGGGCGCTGGAGATTATATCCTCGAAGTGTACGTCCTCACCCTTGAGGTACGTCCTCGCCCTGTCTATCACGCCCTCGTCCAGCCCAAGCCGCTTGGATATTTCAAAGGCGTTGGACTTGCCCGGTATGCCTATAAATAGCCTGTATGTGGGGCAGAGCCTGTCAACGTCAAACTCCATAGAGGCGTTCTCTATTCCGTCATGGGTAAGCGCGAATGCCTTGACTTCGCTGTAATGGGTAGTGGCCACGGTAACGGTATTGCGGGAATGAAGCTCCTCCAGTATGCTCATTGCAAGGGCCGCACCCTCCACAGGGTCAGTGCCCGCCCCAAGCTCATCCAGCAGCACCAGCGACCTGTCGTCAGCGCCCTTCAGTATGCCTACTATGTTCGTCATATGGGAGGAGAAGGTGGAGAGGGACTGCTCTATTGACTGCTCATCGCCTATGTCTGCATATACGCTGTCGAATACGGATATCTCGCTGCCAATGTCCGCAGGTATGAACATGCCGCTCTGGGTCATGAGCACAAACAGTCCCACGGTCTTTAGCGTTACCGTCTTGCCGCCGGTATTCGGGCCTGTGATTATAAGCGTCCTGAAATCGCAGCCCAGCCATATGTCTATTGGCCGCACCGTTTCCTTAGGTATGAGAGGGTGACGTCCCTGCACTATACGTATATAGCCGGTGTGATTGAGCTTGGGCTCCGTGGCGTTCATGTCCCGGGCCAGCTTTGCCTTGGCAAACGCCAGATCCATTTCGCCCAGTATCCTTATATTCTCGTTTATCTCACTGCCGTAGGGCGCTACCATGGCGGTAAGCTCGGAAAGTATACGCTCTATCTCCTGCTGCTCCTCGGCTATAAGCTTTTTATATTGGTTGCCAAGCTCCACCACCGCGGCAGGCTCAATAAACAGCGTCGCCCCACTGCCGGATTGATCGTGTATCAGCCCCGGCACATTCTGGCGGTATTCCTGCTTTACAGGGATAACAAACCTGCCGTTGCGTATGGTTATCAGCGGTTCCTGAAGATATTTTGAATAAGCGGCGGAGCGTATCATGCTGCCCAGCCGCTCGCGCACCTTATCGTTTGTCTGGCGCATGGAGCGGCGTATTCTCGAAAGCTCCGGAGACGCCCCGTCGAATATCTCCTCCTCGCCAAGTATGCATCGATCTATCTCCTCCTCCACGGAACGGTGGGTAGAGATGTACCCGGCAAGATTGCTGAGGAGCGGAACGTTTTCTTCCTTCTCGATGGCCTCCCTTGCAAGACGTGAAACGCGCAGGCAGCGGGATATGCCCATAAGCTCGGCGGGAGATACGAACAGCGCCGCGTGTATGCGCTTCAGGCATTCCCGCATATCCGGGAAGCTGTCTATAGGAGAACGGCCGGTGCGTATAATTACCGTTTCCGCCTCGGCCGTAAATGCCAGCGCGGATTTTACCTTGTCAAATGTATCGTAAGGCTCCATGCCCTCTGCAAGCTCGGCGCCTGCGCAGGTCACGGTTTTAGCCTTCAGCATTTCGGCTATTTTGTCGTATTCAAGTGTTTTTAAAACCTTTTCCTGCATATTCATCTCCGAATTTAATCTACTGCCCTGTTCCAATGGCCGCGGGTGGCGTTTTTCGCCGGGGATACCTTTCTGCCGTCTCTTGCCGCCATAGCAGCTGCTATGCGCTCCCGTACCTTTTCAGGAGCTTCATCGTAAAATGCAAGCTGTACGGCCTCAGGCTCTGGCAGCTCGCCGTATAGGTCCGTTATATCGGTGGGCAGGCAGTTGAGCAGCCGCACCAGGCAGCCGTCTTCCTGCCGGACGTTGCACAGGGGGAATTCCCTGCCACCTTCATCGACCATTTTCCCCGTGAAGCCATCGCAGCTGCGGCAGCCCCTGTACTCTTTCACCGGACAATGGCGAAGCTGCATCAGCTGCGCCCTGCCGTATACGCTTACAGCAGTGCCGGCCCCTGAAATATCCCGCAGCTGGGGTTTGGTAAGCTCCAGCGAAAGCGTCACTCTGTCAAAGCCCATATCCTTATATGCCTGTACGGTATAGCCGTTCATGGCGTTCATCTGTGTCCCCGCTATCCTGAGCGGCAGGCTTCTTATAAGCTCGAGCTGGCCAACATTGGCCGCTATGCCGCCGTCTATAAGGCCGCTTCCGATTATCTTCATAATCTTTTCCGCTTCCTTATGGCTTATTATTGCCACGGGAAGGGATATCAAAAGCTTCTTGCTTCCTTTAAACGCCGCAGCTGCTTCAAAGGCTGCAATGTGAAATTCCCAGGGCTCCAGAGCCACCTCGTCGGCTCCCGCACCGAATGCCGCCTTCGCCTGATCCAGCGTACTCGCTATGACGGTTATCCGGGTGTGCTCCGCAGGCTGGTTTTTAAGCTTTGGAACATCGCCGCTGTCGCAGCTTCTTCTCCAATGCAGAGACTCCAAAAGCTTAGCGGAAGCGTCTCTGCGCAGGGCGTTCACCGCGCTCATAGGAAGAAATGCCTTTTCGTCGATATCCGCCCTTATGCCTGCGCATATAAATGGCGTATCCCCCAGCTTTCGGGCCTGTTCCATATACCTTTCGGCGGTTTGAGGTTTTTGGGCGGGCTGTACAACGTCGCCCACGGCCTCCACATTATCGCCGCCTAAGCACATGGCAAGCCTTGCAGCCTCACCTACGCGCATGTACAGTTCCATATCTACAGGCTGCTTGCGTGTATCCTTAGCGTAGCTGTTAGCCGCTTCTTCGATAAGTTCCTTTGATCTATCGCTTACGGCTATGCACCCGGTATGGGCGTTGTCTCCGTAAAAGTAGCCTGTGCAGCCGCCGCCACGATCAAACATATCCAGCATGCGCTTCTTATGCCGGGATATCTCGGCTTTATCCGCGCCGTCCAGCGCGTCCCGGTACGCCCGCGTCACCACCGCAACGTATTCCGCCCGCTTCATGCGGCCCTCTAATTTTATGCAGCTTACGCCGGCTTGTTTCAGCTCCGCAAGATGTTCTATCATACAAAGGTCGCCAAGGCTCAGGTCGTATTCGTCTCTACCCGGCATATAGTCAAGCCCCATGCGTTTGCGGCAGGGCTGTGCGCAGGTGCCGCGGTTGCCGCTTCTTTCTCCCGCCATTGAGGAAAGCAGGCAGGCGCCTGAAAAGCTCATGCACAGCGCCCCGTGGGCAAAGGCCTCGAGGGCTATAGGCGTATTATTATGTATATACTCGATCTCCCCCAGCGGCACCTCCCGGGACAGCACCACCTGCTCAAGACCCAGCTTCTCAGCCTCCCTTGCGCCGTTCAGCTCGTGTATGCCCATCTGGGTGCTGGCGTGTAGGGGAAGCTCCGGAATATTTTTACGTATAAGGCTTACAAGACCCATATCCTGCACTATAGCAGCGTCGGCCCCTGTTCTGCATAAAAATTCAGCGTATTTCAACGCCTGGGATATTTCCTTGTCAAGCAAAAGGGTGTTAAGCGTAATATTTACCTTTACGCCCCTCTCGTGACAGTAGTCTATGGCAGAAATAAGCCCATGGTCGTCAAAATTCGCCGCGAACCTCCTGGCATTGAACATGCTGCCGCCAAAGTATACCGCGTCCGCCCCGTTCTGCACGGCGGCAATCAATGCCTCCCGGCTGCCCGCCGGGGAAAGAAGCTCCATCATAAATAAACCAGCCTTTAAAAAAGCGGCCCAGGATAAGCCCCGAGCCGCGTATTTGCGGATATAACTATTACTTTACCCCTGCGGTAGCCTTGCTCTCAAAGGGGCGCTTGACAGGAGACTGCTGCCTTGGCATTTCTCTAAGCTCGGATATGCGTGAATCCAGAGCATCGTAATCCTCGCGCAGCTTATGCAGCTCGTCCGAAAGGTTCAGCGCGGCCATTATGAGGCAGTTCGCCGTGCTAAGGTTGGGATAAGAACGCTGTACCTCATCCACCTTATCGTTTACATATCCGGCTATCTTGCGGATATATGCTTCGCTGTCGTCGGCTGAAAGGCGAAGCTCCTGCCCCGCCACATTTATAGTTACATGAGTTTTATCCATCAAATCATACCACCATATATATAGTTTCCCTAATATGGAAATTATACAATAACTTGTGTTATATGGCAATAGCTGCAACGCATTTTTTATGCTTCACCGCCGTTCTTTAAAAGCTTTATTTTTTCGTCCGAGTTTACACCCGCATTTCGCGGATAAAACAGACTATTCGGTACTATGCATAAAGATTTATCAAAAAAATATATTATTTGCTATTGACAGGTTTATCATATGGTGCTAAAATTGCCGCATCGTAAACAAAACGAAGTAAACGAAAGGAGACGCCAAAGATGTTCAAGTCCACTAAGTCCGCGACAGCCAATGCCATGGTCACCGCCAAGGCTTCTTGTGCTGCATCTATGGCTGCCTCTGTACTGGTTATTAACGCGCTCAGCATACAGCTGGGCGTTTTCCTTATATCCCTTATTTCCCTTATTTCCATTATTTGCATATGCATTATTACCAAAAATAGGAATGCTTTGTGGAGAGGATCGAGTTTAGCATAAATGGTGTTAAATGACGGCGGTTCCGCAAAGCGGAGCCGCCGTTTTTGTACACCGAAAACCACTCGCTGGGCGAGTGGTTCAAAAGAGGCTTCTGCC
>OHGW01000839.1_pt1 | contig 12900 bp, 7 predicted proteins | sample 1567821 | NCBI WGS metagenome assembly OHGW01 (sample SAMEA3879572, study PRJEB24766) | human gut metagenome | biome: human-associated habitat; feature: feces | place: USA | collected 1985/1987 | reverse complement strand
GGCGGGTCAAGGGCAGCGCCCTTGCGTCACTCCACCGTCACCGATTTTGCCAGATTGCGCGGCTTGTCAACGTCGCAGCCGCGGCTGACCGCCATGTAGTAGGCGAACAGCTGCACGGGAATAATCGCCAGCAGCGGCAGCAAGTCCGACGCAGCGTCTGGGATGACCCAGAGTTCGTCCGCATCCTTCGCGGCGCGGTCGCGCAGGGCTTCCGGGCAGACGATGAGGACTTTCGCGCCGCGGCTCTTTACTTCGCGCACGTTCGACAGCGTTTTATCTGCCAGCTGTTCCTGCGTCAGCAGCGCGCAGACCAGCGTGCCCTGCTCAATCAGCGCGATTGTGCCGTGCTTCAGTTCGCCCGCCGCATACGCTTCGGACATGATGTAGCTGACTTCCTTCAGCTTCAGCGACGCTTCCATTGCCAGCGCGTTGTCCAGCCCGCGCCCGATGTAGAATACATGCTGACGGTCGTGGTACAGGCTGGAGAAGCGCTGCACCGCGGGTTCGAGCGCCATCACCTGCTCCGCCAGCGTGGGAATGTCCGCCATCTGCCGCAGAAGCTCCGATGCTACGCTCTCCGTCAGATGGCCGCGCTTCACGCCGAGGTCAATCGCCAGCAACACCATCATTTCCACTTGCGTGATGTATGCTTTTGTGCTTGCGACGGCGATTTCCGGCCCCGCGTAGGTGTACATGACGCAATCCCCAGCGGTGCGGGCAATCGACGAGCCGACGACGTTTGTCAGCGCCATCACTTTCGCGCCCAGCCGCTCCGCCTCGCGCATGGCGGCCAGCGTGTCCGCTGTTTCGCCGCTCTGCGAAATGGCAAGGAAGCAGTCGCCTGCGCCCAGAATCGGGTTGCGATAGCGGAACTCGGATGCTACATCCACCACCACGGGCAGCCGCGCCAGCTTCTCGATTACATACTTGCCGACGACACCCGCGTGGTATGCTGTGCCGCAGGCGACAATCGTCAGCGTGCGCAGGGAATTCGCTTCTTCCGCCGAAATCGGGAACGCGCCGGGGCGAATCGCCATTTTTTCTGCGTCCACATGGGCGGAAAACGTCTTTTTCAGCGCGGCGGGCTCTTCGTGAATCTCCTTGAGCATGAAGTGCGCATAGCCGCCTTTTTCTGCTGCTTCCACGTCCCAATCAACGTGAATGGGCTTGAGCGCACGTTCGTTGCCGAAATGGTCGTACACGCGTACACCGCTCCGGGTCAGCACGGCGACTTCGCGTTCATCGAGCAGCTCCACCGTCCGCGTGTGGCGAATCAGCGCTGGAATGTCGCTGCCGACGTACTGTGCGCCGTCGGACAGCCCGACGACAAGCGGAGAATCCTTGCGCGTGCAGTAGAGCGTATCCGGCGCTTCGGCGTTCAGAACGCACAATGCGTAGCTGCCTTCGAGCATCGTCTGCGCGTGCAGAATGGTCGAGAGCATGTCGCCGTCGTAAAGCGTATGCAGCAGATGGGCGATTACCTCCGTGTCCGTTTCGGATACGAACACGCAGCCCTTCGCCTTCAGCTGAGCGCGCAGCTCCTCGTAGTTCTCGATGATGCCGTTGTGGACGACGGCGATATGCCCCTTCATGTCCGTGTGCGGATGGGCGTTGATGTCGTTTGGTTCGCCGTGGGTTGCCCAGCGCGTGTGACCGATGCCGATGGTGCCGGGCAGGGGATTTGATGCCACCCGCGCGGCAAGGTTCGCCAGCCGTCCCTTCGCCTTGCTCAGCCGGATGATGCCGCCGTCCATGACCGCAATGCCCGCGCTGTCATAACCGCGGTACTCCAGCCGGGAAAGTCCGTCCAATAAAATGTCCTGCGCCTGCTGCGCGCCAATATAGCCAACGATGCCGCACATAGGGAATCGCTCCTTCCAAGTCGAATAAGACGTTATAATACAAGTTCAACCTGCTGTATTATACGCCGATTTCGATGAAAATGCAACACCCATGTGCGTCTTTTTTTACGGGACAGGAAAAACGCCGTTTTGCAGCACTTTTTCGGGGTCAACCGCTGTATCGCCGACGACAATCCGCAGGTGCAGGTGCGCTGGCAGGTCACATTCCTCCGGCATCGTGCGCCCGATGAAGCCAATCGTCTGCCCAGCGCGAACCGGATCACCCGCGCGAATCGCGTAGAGCATCGACAGGTTCGCATAGCGCACGAGGACGCCGCCATGGTCGATTTCCGCGTACGCGCCGAAAACGCCGCTGTCCGCGCAATTGATGACGGTGCCGTCCGCCATGGCGCTGACTTTCGCACCCTCCACACCAGCGTAATCCGCCGCATCGTGCAGCGCCCACAACCCCGTGGCGCTGCTTTGCCGCATCCGCGTGTTGTCGAAGGGACGCAGCAGCGTCATGCTTTCGAGCGGCGTGGCAACGCTGCGGACGGTGGGGGAGACTGTCGGCGCGGGCGTGGCGGTCTGCGCACTGTCAAGCGACTGCTGAAGCAGCTGCGCGGCGGATATGTCGCCGGAGACAGGCGGGGTCGGCGTCACCGCCTGCCGCGTCCACAGCGCCGTGCCGACAATCACCGAGGCGCACAGCAGCGCCATCAGCAGAAATGTCCACTGCTCCCGGCGCAGATGCAGCGCGCGGAAAAGAGAACGAAAGTGACGGTCAGCCATGAGAAAATCACCTCAACCATGCCGTGTAGGGCGTTTTCTCCTATTATGAGCCGGAAAAACCTGTTTTATCCATCCGTGTCAGCTGCGTGCCGGGGTAGTAATGCGCCAAAATTTCCGCGAAATCCGCGCCGCCCGCCGCCATCGCCTGTGCGCCTGCCTGCGACAAGCCGACGCCGTGCCCGTATCCGACGGTGTGGAAAACGATGCGGTCGCCATCCGCCTCCCAAGTAAAATAGGTGCTTCGCAAGGAAAGCGCTTTGCGGAAATCAGCGCCGCGGACAGTTTGACTGCCGACCAGCAGCGTCGCGACGCGCCCGGAAGCGGTCGTGGATTGCAGACGAATTGCGCTGGGCAGCGTGTCCGCTGTCACGCTGCAGCCGGGAAAAGCGCGCAGAAGCAGATCTGCCGCTTCCTCGCAGGAGAAGGACGTGTCAGCGCGGAATCCGGCGTACCCCTCTTCGCCGGGACTGTCTACGCTGACCAGATACGGCTTGGCGGATGCGAACACGGCAGCGGCATCTTCAGTCTTTCCGCCGGAACAGGCGTGGTACAGCACCTCAATGGGCAAGCCGCCGCTGGTGAGCAGCAAGCCGTCTGTTGCGCGGACGGCGCGGTCAATGCGCGCGCGGAGGACGGCGCACTCGCTGCCCCAGCGGGTGTGCAGCTGTGCATCCGTCTGGTACGCCTGACAGCACGCGCTGTCCGTGCAGATATCGCAGTCCGGGTGGCGGACGCACCCGTTTCCGCCGAACGCGCGGCTCTGCGCGACGGCACGCGTACGGGCGGCGATGGCTTGACATTTGAGCGCTTCCGGCGCGTAATTCGCGGGCATCTCTGCCGCCAATGCGCCGAAAACGTAGTCTTCCAGCGGTAGCAGACGGATTTCCTCCGCATCGGCGAAGTAGACCCGAAGTGTTAAGCCGCTGTCAAGCGCGGAATCGGTCGGCGCGGCACAGGAAGAAAGCATCAGGATACACACAAGAAACGACAACAGCTGTTTTTGTTTCATGGGCACACAACCTTTTCGCAGAAATTTCGGGAAATGTTCGGATTGCACAAATCGCCGCACGCGGGAAACAGTTTTCGCTCCGACGGCGCAAAACCAGTTTATGCACGGAAAATTTCGTGCATGAGCAGGAATTTATGTCGGCAATGGCGAAATACTTACCGCATCGTCTACGGTCAAAATGAACGCACTTTCCGAAAATCACAAAAAATGCAGGAGAAAATGCTGAATATGACTTGACGAAAATGCATAAAAGTGATTCAATAGTAAGTGAAAAGAGTGAAGAACGCAAACGCGGCTCTCCGCGATTGCAGGCGGAGGAACGCAACGCAAGCAAAGGCAGGTGTAACTATGCGCTACAACGGCCCGACCGCCGCGGTGCGGGACCAGTTCCATCAGGGAACGAACCGCAGAGCCTATGAGATGCTCGGCGCGCACCCGGTGACGCAGGACGGACAGGAAATGTGGCATTTCGCTGTCTGGGCGCCGAACGCACGGGCAGTTTCTCTCATTGGCGAATTCAACCAGTGGGACAGGGAAAAAACGCCCATGCAGAAGGTCTACGACGGTACATGGGAAGTGCGGCTGCCCGCGGAAACCTTCGATGTGAAGAGCGACCCGAAACGCTATGATTATCCCGACGCTGCAAAGAAACTGACAACCTACAAATATTGCATTCAGGCGCAGGACGGGACGTGGCAGGACAAGGCTGACCCCTATGGGTTCGCCATGCAGATGCGCCCCGACACTGCCAGCCGTATTTACGATCTGAGCGGCTACCGCTGGGGCGACGCAGACTGGATGGAGGCGCGCAAGTCCTACGACCCGTACCACAGTCCAGTGAACATCTACGAAATGCACCTCGGCTCGTGGCGGCGGCACAAGGACGGCACGTTCCTGACGTATACGGAGATTGCCGAACAGCTCGTGCCGTACCTCAAAGAAATGGGCTACACGCATGTGGAGTTCATGCCGGTGATGGAGCATCCGCTGGATATGTCGTGGGGCTATCAGGTGTCCGGCTACTATGCGGCGACGGCGCGCTTCGGCGAACCGAAGGAGCTGATGGCGCTCATTGACGCGCTGCATCAGGCGGGCATCGGCGTGCTGCTGGACTGGGTTCCCGCGCATTTCCCGCGTGACGCAATGGGACTGCGCCGCTTTGACGGTACGCCCTGCTATGAGCATCCCGATCCCCGGCGCGGCGATATGCCGCAGTGGGGGACGCACATGTTCGACTACGCGCGCGGCGAGGTCAACTCGTTCATGCTCTCCAACGCCTGCTTCTGGCTGGAGTGGTATCACGCCGATGGGCTGCGCGTGGATGCGGTCACGTCTATGCTGATGTACGACTTCTGCCGTGAGCCGGGGCAATGGCTGCCCAACAAGTACGGCGGACACGAGAATCTCGATGCCATTGCTTTCCTGCGCCGGATGAATGAAACCGTCTACCGTGATTTTCCCGGTGTGATGATGGTGGCGGAGGAATCCAGCGCCTATCCGATGGTCACGCGCCCGATTTATCTGGGCGGGCTGGGCTTCGGGTTCAAGTGGAACATGGGCTGGATGAATGATATGCTGGCGTATATCAAGCTCGACCCGGTCTACCGCAAGTATCACCACGACAAGCTGACGTTCTCGCTGATGTACGCTTTCTCGGAGAACTACATCCTGCCGTTCAGCCACTACGAGGTGGTACACGGCAAGCACTCTATGCTGGACAAGCAGCCGGGCGACTTGTGGAAGAAGTTCGCGGGACTTCGTGCACTGTACGGCTACACGATGGCGCATCCGGGCAAGAAGCTGCTGTTCATGGGTGGCGAGTTTGGGCACTTCATCGAGTGGAAGTACGACGACCAGCTGGACTGGTTCTTGCTGCTGTACGAGAATCATCCGCAGGTGCAGCAGTGCTGCAAGCGCCTGAACGAAATCTACCGCACGACGCCCGCGCTCTACCAGATTGATGACAGCTGGGACGGCTTCCAGTGGATTCAGGCGAACGACAGCGATAACTCCATCGTTGCGTTCCTGCGCACGGATAAGCGGGGCAACTCGCTCCTGTGCGTGACGAACTTCACGCCTGTGTTCCATCCGCAGTACCGCATCGGGCTGCCGCAGATGGGTACGCTGACGGAGTGCTTCAACACCGACCGCAAGGAATATGGCGGCTCGAATCAGTACAACAACTGGGCGATTCGCACGGAAGAAGAGCAGCTTCAGGATTTCCAATACAGCTGCGATATCTGCGTGCCGCCGCTCGCGACGGTGTACTTCACCTATCAGCGCGACCCGCTGCCGGAGAAGGCGAAGAAAGCGCGCGTTATCCCGGAAATCGCGGATGTGCCGCCAAAGAAAGCATCCCAAACGGCAAAGAAACCGCAGCCCCTGCCGGAAAAGTCCGCCGGCAAAGCCAATTCCATTTCCATCGGCTGAATCGGCGCTCGCCACAATCAGGGGAGGAGCGAAGGCGCTGTTTCACATACATCACCGTGCCACCTGATGCACCGAGGGCGGCGCGAATCCTGCACGGTCGGTGCGCTTCGCAAGAAACAAGGATGAAGGAGCGTGTTCTCATCATGAAAAAGAAGACCTGTGTTGCCATGCTGCTGGCAGGCGGACAGGGCAGCCGTCTGGGTGTCCTGACTAAGAAGGTGGCAAAGCCGGCTGTTCCCTACGGCGGCAAGTACCGCATCATTGACTTCCCGCTGTCCAACTGCACCAACAGCGGCATTGACACCGTGGGCGTGCTGACGCAGTATATGCCGCTGGAACTGAATTCCTACATCGGCTCCGGCGCGCCGTGGGATTTGGACTTGTCCACCGGCGGCGTGTTCGTCCTGCCGCCCTATCAGACGGGCAAGACCGGCGACTGGTACCGCGGCACGGCAAACGCCATCTATCAGAACATGGCGTTTATCGAGCAGTATGACCCGGATTACGTCCTGATTCTCTCTGGCGACCATATTTATAAGATGGACTACAATGCCATGCTGCAGTACCACATCCGCAAAGGCGCGGATGCGACGATTGCTGTGCGCCCTGTGCCGTGGGAAGAAGCGAGCCGCTTCGGCATCATGAATACGGATGCGGACGACAACATTGTTGAATTTGAAGAAAAGCCCAAGCAGCCCAAGTCCAACAAGGCGTCCATGGGCATTTACATCTTCTCGTGGGCGAAGCTCCGCGCGTACCTGACCGCGGACGAGGCAGACAAGACATCCGCCAACGACTTCGGCAAGAACATCATCCCCGCGATGCTGAACGACAAGCAGGTCATGGTGGCATACAACTTCGAGGGCTACTGGAAGGACGTTGGCACGATTGAGTCCCTGTGGGAAGCGAACATGGACTTGCTCAGCGTGCCCATGCCGATTGACCTGCATGACAAGAAGTGGCGCATCTATGCCAAGAATCCGGGCCTTGCGCCGCACTACATCGCCAAGGGCGCTGTCGTGAGCGATTCGCTGGTTACGGAAGGCTCGGAAGTCTACGGCTCTGTGCAGCACTCCGTGATTTTCGCAGGCGTGACTATTGAAGAGGGCGCAAGCGTCATTGACTCGGTTGTCATGCCCTATGCGGTCATCAAGCGCGGCGCGGTTGTCCGTCGGGCGATTGTGGCGGAGAACGCCGTGATTGGTGCGGGCTGCGCGGTCGGCGAAGAGACGGGCAATATCGCCGTCGTCGGTCAGGGTGTCACCCTTCCCGCCGGTGTCAGCGTGACCGCGGGTCAGCAGGTGGACGAAAACACCAAATTCTGATAATCACAGCAGCGGAAAGGATGTAAGAAAATGAAAAACGTAATGGGTGTTATCTACACCGGCGAAAATGACGCCAATCTGCGCGAGCTGACCCTGACCCGCGCCATCGCGGCGCTGCCTGTGGGCGGCCGCTACCGCGTCATTGACTTCCTGCTGTCCTCGATGGTCAATGGCGGCATCAAGAACGTCGGCGTCATCATGCAGAAGAATTATCACTCCCTGATGGATCACATCGGCTCCGGCAAGGAGTGGGATCTGCACGGGAAGAATGACGGTCTCAAGGTGCTGCCGCCGTTCCTGACGCGCGAAAATGTTGGCGTGTACTCTGGTATGCTGGATGCGCTGCGCTCCAACACCAACTATCTCTCCCGCTCCAAGCAGGAATATCTGGTGCTGAGCAACTCCACCATCATCTACAACGCGAATATCGCGGAGTTTGTGGCGTATCATCAGAACAGCGGCGCGGACATCACCATCATGTACACTGCTGATCCGAACATGCAGCGCGACGAACTGGGCTGCTATCTGGCGGTGGACGAAAGCGGCACGGTGACGGACATGGAAGTTGATCCGACGCATCCGAACCTGCCGCTGACGAGCATGGAGGTCGTCGTGATGAAGCGCGAGCTGCTGCGCACGCTGGTGGACAAGGGCGTGGCGCACGGCTATCATGACTTCAACCGTGATGTGCTGCTCCGTCTGGTGACGGAAGGCACGGCGCGCGTGAATGCGTGGGCGTACACTGGCCTGTGCTGGCGCATGGACTCCGTGCAGAGCTACTTCAAGTTCAATATGGATATGCTGGATACTCAGATTCGCCATCGTCTGTTCACGGCGGAGCTGCCTGTGTACACCAAGGTTCGCGACGAGATGCCCGCCCGCTATGGCGACAATGTGACCGTCGTCAACTCACTGGTGGCGGATGGCTGCATCATCGAAGGCACGGTGGAGAACTCTGTGCTGGCGCGCGGCGTGCGCATTGCCCCCGGTGCGCATGTGAAGAACTGCATCATCATGCAGGATGGCCAGGTGCACAACGACGCTTCCATCGAAAACTGCATTCTGGACAAGCAAACGGTCATCAAGCGCAGCGCGCGGCTCATCGGCCCGGCGGCATACCCGATTGTTATCGCGAAGAATGTTGTCATCTAACAAACGAATCGCCTGAATCACTGACGCGGTTCGGATTTGCAAACCGCGCCAATATGTGCTATACTGTTGGTGCGGTTTTTTGGATACGCTTTTCAGATTCGCCTGAGCCATCTGCTCGCGCCTTTTTCCTTCCTGCGTCCGGTCGTTCCACTTAGCGTAGCGCTGCTACGCTGCGTTTCACTCCCGTTAGCAGGAAAGAAAAAATTCGCTTCGCATCTTGGCTCATTCTCATCTGAAAATCGTATCTGAGCTTAATTCGCTGAATTTCCCTGATTGTTTTTCCCTTGCCCCCGGCAGGAAATATTTCTGATGGAGGATAGAAACGATGAAGATTCTCTTTACGGCGAGCGAGTGCGTCCCGTTTATCAAGACCGGCGGTCTGGCGGATGTTGTCGGCGCGCTGGCGCCTGTTCTGGCGAAGCAGGGTCACGACGTGCGCGTGATGCTGCCCCTGTATGCGGCGGTGCCGAAGCAGTATGTTGACCAGATGACCCATGTGACCGACTTTGAGGTCGCGCTGGGCTGGCGCCGTCAGTACTGCGGCATTGAACTGCTGGAAAAGGACGGCGTGAAGTTCTACTTTGTGGACAACAAGTTCTATTTTGGCCGTCCATATATCTACGGCATGGGCGGCGACGAGTACGAACGCTTCGGTTTCTTCTGCCGCGCCGCGCTGAACGCCCTGCCGCTGCTGGACTTCCAGCCCGACGTGATTCATGCGCATGACTGGCAGTCCGGCATGGTGCCCGCACTGCTGAAAATTCAGTATGCCCACCTGCCGTTCTTCGCGAATATCAAGACCATGTTCACCATCCATAACCTGCAGTATCAGGGCGTGTTCGGCATTCGCGAAGTGCAGGACGTGCTGGGTCTGGGCGACAGCCTGTGGACGGACGACAAGCTGGAGTGCTACGGCTGCGCGAACTTCATGAAGGCTGCGCTGGTGTATTCCGACATCATCACCACCGTTAGCCCGTCCTATGCCGAGGAAATTCAGACGGCATACTACGGCGAGCGGCTGGATGGACTGCTCCGCGCGCGCAAGCACGAAGTGTTCGGCGTGCTCAATGGCATCGACATGGCGGACTACAATCCCGCGACGGACGCTCGCATTCCGGCGGAATATACCGCGGATGACCTGTCCGGCAAGGCAAAGTGCAAGGCGGAACTGCAGGAAAAGCTCGGTCTGACTGTTGACCCGAATGTGCCGATTATTGGCATGGTCGGCCGCCTGAGCAGCCAGAAGGGGCTTGACCTTGTGGACTACATCATCGGCGACCTGATGAGCGAGAACGTGCAGCTGGTTGTGCTGGGCATGGGCGAAAGCCGCTATGTCAACCTGTTCTCGTGGGCAGAGGGCGAGTTCAAGGGCAAGGTCGCGGCGCGGTTCGCGATGGACCACGCGCTGGCGCATCAAATCTACGCGGGCTGCGACATGTTCCTTATGCCCAGCCAGTTCGAGCCGTGCGGCTTGAGCCAGCTGATTGCCCTGCGCTACGGCACAGTGCCGATTGTCCGCGAGACGGGCGGTCTGCGCGACACGGTGCTGTCCTACAACGAGTACACCGGCGACGGCAATGGCTTCACGTTCTTCAACTACAACGCCAATGACATGCTCAATGTCATCAACCGTGCCATCGACTACTACGAGAACCACAAGGACGTGTGGCACACGCTCCAGCAGCGCGGCATGACTGGCGATTACAGCTGGACGAACTCCTCCAAGAAATATATGGAACTGTACGAAGGCTTGGTGAGCGGGCGCTTCGACCATGACTCCGCATCGAATCAGGAGAAGGCATCTTCTGACGACGACGCGGAGGCGAACCCAGTGGTCGTCCCGTATCCGTATGAGAAGGAAGAACCCGTGAAGCCCAAGCGCGTCCGCCGCACGAAGGAGCAGATTGCGGCGGACAAGGCGGCGAAGGAAGCGGAGAAGGCAGCCAAGGAAGCCGCGAAAGCCGCCGAAGCGCCTGCAAAGCCTGCCCGCAAGCGCCGCACAAAGGCGGAAATTGAAGCGGACAAGGCGGCAAAAGCCGCTGCGGCGGAAGTGACCGCGGAAGCCCCCGCGAAGCCCGCCCGCAAGCGCCGCACGAAGGCGGAAATCGAGGCGGACAAGGCGGCGAAGGAAGCGGCAAAGGCAGACAAACCCGCCCGCAAGCCGCGCGCGAAGAAAGCGGAAACGCAGGAATAATCCGCATCATCCGACAGGCGTTCTGACCTGAACCCAACAGGTCGGAGCGCCTGCCTTTTTGTACGTGACGGAAATTTCCAGCGCGGTTTGTTACAATCTGCATGACACGCCGGGCGCTTTCTGCTACAATGGAGGAGAAGTACCACCACAAGGAGGATTTTCCCGTGCAATTCCGATACCAGCGGGCGCTGTGCCTGCTTCTGATGCTTTTCCTGATTTTGTCGGCTGTACCCGGAACGTCCGGCTTACCCGCTGCGCTCGCCGAGGATACAGCGGATGTTGCCGTGCACTCCGCGCCGCTGGAGCGGAGCACTGCCGCACGCAACGGCATGGTGCGTGTGCGCCTGCTGTCCATTGGCAGCAATCCCGCGTCGCTCACAGTGACGGCAGTCGGCGCAATGGCGGTCAGCGGCGGGCAGACGATGGCGCTGGCGAATGGCGAGCAGATCAGCATCAGCCACAGCAGCGCGACGGGCGAAATCCGCCTGACGCGGGGCGGCGAGACGGTCAGCATGGGGCGGGAGATGGCGCTCAGGCGTCGGCAGACGGACGGCGGATTCCGCATTGCACAGGCAAGAAGACCGCAGAATGTCTACCCCGGTGACCTGCACCTTGTGTCGAAGCTGGAAAGCGGGACGTATCGGCTCTATGTCGTGGCGAATGTGTACATCGAATCGTACCTCTATGGCGTCGTGCCGTATGAAATGGGGTCATCATCGGCGCTGGAAGCATTGAAAGCACAGGCAGTCGCGGCGAGGACGTACACCGTGCGCGCCATGAATGCGAACGCATCGAAGGTCTACGACGTTGTGGACACGACCGCTGACCAGGTGTACAACGGCAGTCCGGCGGAGCGCGACCGGGCGGCGGAGGCGGTGGACGCAACGCGCGGCATTGTCGCCATGAACGACGGCAAGCTGACCGGGACGTACTACACCGCGTCCAACGGCGGACAGACCGAATCCGCCCGCAACGCGTGGGGCTCATCCGGCGTGAATTACCTGACGGTTAAGGACGACCCGTTCGACCGCATGAACCCGTACAGCAGCACGCGCAAGATGACGATTTACGCTGCATTTTCCCACGCGAGCCAGAATCAGACCCTGACGCGCCTGTTGCAGGCGAAAGCGCCGAACGCGACGATTCTGCGCATCGAGGCCGTTACGCCGCACACGCCGAAGTACGCCGCGCCAAGCCGCTTATATACGAAGCTGGATTTTGACGTGACGGCGCTGGTGAATGGCGAAACGCGCCGACTGACGCTGACGTTCGACATTTTCAGCGAGCTGGAAAGTGCACTCAATCTGTCCATTAACAAGACGAAAAACGAACTCTGGTCGGTCAAGGCGGATGGGGAGACGTTCGTGCTGACCGTCAGGCGCTACGGACACGGCATCGGCATGAGCCAGCGCGGGGCGCAGCAGATGGCGAACCTGGGCTATACCTACGACCAGATTCTCGGCTTCTACTACGAGAACTGCGTGCGGATGCAGTACACCTTCACGCACACGATTCTGCCGCCCGTGGGCGACGCACCCGTGACGGCGACTGAAGCCCCCGCGACGATTTCGCCCGCCGCGCCTAATCAGGCCATGGTGACGCTGGTGAATGTGGAGGACGTGCTGAACGTGCGCCTGACCGCCTCGGACAACGGCACACTGTTGACGACGCTGCCCGCCGGAACAGCCGTGACCGTGCTGGCGAAGGGCGATCATTGGACGCTCATCCGCTTCGGGCGGATTGTCGGCTACGTCCGCACGGAAAACCTGACGTTCACCGGCACGCCGCCGACGCAGAGCGACGAAAACCCGACACCCATCACCCGCTGGGCGACCGTGACCGGCACGAATTCACTGAATCTGCGCGCGTCTGGCAGCTACGATGCGGCGGTGCAGTCCACCATCCCCGGCGGCGCGGTGCTGTGCGTGTTTGCGGTGGAGAACGGCTGGGCGAGCGTACAGTACGGCGCGAAAACAGGCTACTGCGCGGCGGGGTATCTCACGTTCAGCGATACTTATCCGGGCAAAACGAGCCAGACCGGGCGTTCTGCGATGGTCAGGACGGCGACAGCGCTTCGGGCGACCCCGTCCACTGCTGCGGTGGTGCTGATGACCCTGCCGCAGGGTGTTCAAATTGCCGTGCAGAGCAGCGACGGCA
>OHGW01000815.1_pt1 | contig 13079 bp, 10 predicted proteins | sample 1567821 | NCBI WGS metagenome assembly OHGW01 (sample SAMEA3879572, study PRJEB24766) | human gut metagenome | biome: human-associated habitat; feature: feces | place: USA | collected 1985/1987 | reverse complement strand
AGCGTACTTGGTGCGGATGACCGCCTCCTTGCCGGAGATGGTCCACTCCGGGCGCATGCCGATCTTGGAAAGCATGGTGCTGACGCTCAGGCAGGTGTTGGTGTCGTCGTCCGCCACCAGCGCCCGCAGCCCTTCCAGCTGGGGCAGCTGCTTGATCTCCGCTTTCTGCCCGCTGAGGGGGAAGCAGAGGTTCACGATGAACTCGCTGCCCTTGCCCGGCTCGCTTTGCAGGTCGATCGTGCCGTGGTGATACTGCACGGCGTGCTTCACAATGGAAAGTCCCAGACCGGTGCCGCCGGAGGCCTTGGAGTGGCTCTTGTCCGCGCGGTAGAAGCGCTCGAAGATCCGTCCCTGATGCTCCGGCGCGATGCCGATGCCGGTATCTGTTACCGTGACTGCCGCGCTCTGTGCGTCAGACTCCACGCGGACCTCGACGCTGCCGCCGTCAACGTTGTACTTTACGGCGTTGTCGCAGAGGTTGTAGATAATCTCGTAGAGCAGCCGGCGCACGCCGGTCAGCTCCGCAGGCTTGCCCTGCACGGTGATCTTCACGTGTTTTTTCTCCGCCGCGCTCTGCACATCGTTTGCGGCCTCCTGTGCCGTGGCCAGCAGATCGACCGGCTCCATGGGCATCTCGTCGCCCTCGTCGAGCTGCGACAGGCGGATGATGTCCCCGATCAGGGTGACCAGCCGCTGCGCCTCGGAGCGGATATGTCCGACAAAGCGTGCGGTGTCCTCCGGCTTGACCATGCCGTTTTCCAGCAGCTCCGCGCTGCCGATGATGCCCTGCAGGGGCGTTTTCAGCTCGTGGGAAACATTGGCGGTGAATTCGCGGCGGTTCTGCTCGGCCTCCTCCTGCTCGGTGATGTCGAAGGTCAGAATGACCGCGCCGCCGGACTCGATGCGCGTCAGGTCGAGCTGGTAGATGCGCGCGTTGCGGTGCATCCGGAAGGCGCTGTGCCCGCTGCGCATGGCCTCCTCGATCGCCGCGCTCATCTCAACACCGCGCTCAACGGTCAGGAAATCCTGCCCGATGCAGGACGAATCCGTGTGGAACAGCTCCTGCGCCGCCGGGTTGATGCTCAGGATCGTCCAGCGGTCGTCCAGCAGCACCAGCCCCTCCTGCATGCTGCGGGTGATCTGGGAAAACTCGTTGGTCCTGCGCTCCAGCTCGCGGAGCTGGCGGTCGATCTGGTTGCGTTGGCGGTTGATGCGGCTCAGAAGCGGCGCCAGCTCCTCATAGGAATCGTTGTCCAGAGGGTGCTCCAGATCAAGGTCGTTCAGCGGCTCGACGATGTGCTTTGAGAGCTGCCGCGCCAGCACGCCCGAGAGGATCAGCACCAGAAGCAGCAGCAGGATGATGGGCTGCAGCATTCCCACGACCAGTACCCACACCGTCGCGTGGCTGACCGAAATACGTAGCACCGTGCCGTCGTCCATGCGGCGGGCGTAGTACATGGTTTTTTCCAGCAGCGTGGAGGAATAGCGGACGCTTTCGCCCTCGCCGTTTGCCAGCGCGTCCCGAATTTCGGCACGATCCGCGTGGCTGGGCAGAGAAGCGGCGTCGGCCTTGGTATCATAGATCACGGTGCCGTCCGCAGCGACCCACGTCAGGCGGTAGCGGGTATCGGCGACTTTGGATAGATAGCTCTCGCCCTCCGTTTCGACCGCGGCGGCCGCAAGGCTGAGGTCATCGTGGATCTGCCGCTCCTGCGCGTCCGCGGAGAAGCGGTACATGCACGCCACAACGACCACAAGGCTGGCCAGCAGTACAACTGCCGAAACCAGCAGCATGGAACGAAAAATTTTCTTTGTCATCCTTCGCCCTCCAGCCGGTAGCCCACACCGCGCACGGTTTCAATGCGGTCGCCATAGACCCCCAGCTTCTGCCGCAGGGTACGCACGTGCATATCCACCGTGCGGCTCTCGCCGCAGTAGTCCGTGCCCCAGACCTCCTCCATCAGCTTGTCGCGTGTGAACACGACGCCGGGATGGGATAAAAGGAGCTTCAATAGTTCAAATTCCTTGAAGGTCAGGGCGACATTTTCTCCGTCGGCTGTGACGGTGTGGCCGTCCAGATTGACCACAAGGCCGCCGGTCCGGAGCAGATGCTCCACCCTCTGCGGCTTTGCGCGGCGCAGCACCGCCTTGACGCAGGACACCAGCTCCATCACGCCGAAGGGCTTGACCAGATAGTAGTCCGCGCCGAGGTCGAGGCCGTGTACCTTATCATACTCCGCGCCCTTGGCCGTGGCCATGACCACGGGGATCGCGCGCAGGCGCTCGGACGCCTTCATGCGGCGCAGCAGCTCTACGCCGTCCACGCCGGGCAGCATCACGTCCAGCACGACCAGCTCCGGAAGCTGCGTCTGCTGCAAGGCATCCCAGAAGGCCGTCCCGTCGGCAAAGCCGGCGGCCTCGAAGCCGCTGGATTGCAGGGCGTACACCTCGATGTCACGGATGCTGGCATCATCCTCCACGCACCAGATCACGCTCACCCCTCCTTATGCACACCGGTCACGGAGAATATCACCCACTCGGCAATATTCACCGCGTGATCGCCGATGCGCTCGAAATATTTTGCGATCATCAGAAGATCCAGCGCATATTCGCCGTCGTCGGGATTTTCCGCGATCCTTGCGATCAGCTCATCCTTGACCTGCTCGAAGTAGTTGTCCACCACATCGTCATACGCCACGACCTTTTCTGCCAACATTATATCATGTTTTACGAAAGCATCAACACTTTCCGTCACCATTTTGATGGTGGAACGCGCCATTTCGCGCAGAAGATCGTCGTTCTGACCCGTGCGGCCCTTGAGGAAGGTGACGATCTCGGCGATGTCCTCCGCCTGATCGCCGATGCGCTCCATGTCCGTGATCATCTTGAGCGCCGCAGAAATCTTGCGCAGGTCGCGCGCAACCGGCTGCTGCTGCAAAAGCAGCCGCAGGCAGAGCGCCTCGATGTCGCGCTCCTTCCGGTCGATCTGCCCGTCAAGCGGTGCGACTGTGGCGGCAAGCGCGACGTCCCCGCGCGTCAGGGCTTCGCTCGCCTTTGCGATGACCTCCTCGCACAGCGCGCCCATCTCGATCAGTTCCTTTTTCAAAAGCGCAAGCTGCTCGTCAAACCGGTTTCTCATTATCCGAACCTCCCCGTGATATAATCCTCTGTCCGTTTGTCGCGCGGGTTGGAGAAGAGCCGCTCGGAGTCGCCGTACTCTACCAGCTCTCCCAACAGGAAGAAGGCCGTGCTGTCCGAGATGCGGACGGCCTGCTGCATATTGTGCGTGACGATGACGATGGTATACTTTTCCTTGAGCTGCATGGCAAGATCCTCGATTTTGGAGGTGGAGATGGGGTCGAGCGCGCTCGTCGGCTCGTCCATCAGCAGGACGTCCGGCTCCACCGCCAGCGCCCGCGCGATGCACAGCCGCTGCTGCTGGCCGCCGGAAAGGCCGAGGGCGTTCTTTTTCAGGCGGTCCTTGACCTCGTCCCAGATCGCCGCGCCGCGCAGGGAACGCTCTACGATGTCGTCGAGCTTGGCCTTGCTGCGGATGCCGTGCGTGCGCGGGCCGTAGGCGATATTGTCATAGATGCTCATGGGGAAGGGATTCGGCTTCTGGAACACCATGCCCACCTGACGGCGCAGCTCGTTGACGTCCATCGCGGGGTCAAAGATATTCTCGTCCTTGTATTCTACCGAGCCCGTGATCTTCACGCCGGGGATGAGGTCGTTCATGCGGTTGAGCGTTTTGAGAAACGTCGATTTGCCGCAGCCGGACGGCCCGATCAGCGCCGTGATGCTCTTTTCCGGAATCTCGATGCTGACGTTTTTCAGCGCCTGATGCTCGCCGTACCACAGGCAGAGATCCTGCACGGAAATGACACTGTTCATATGGATTCCTCCCTTACATCGCCTTTTTCCGGCGGAAATACGCCGAAACCAGATCGGCGGCAAAGTTGATCAGAAGCGTCAGGAACATCAGGATCGCCGCGATGGCGAAGGCCACCTCGAAGTTGCCCTGCTCCTTGGCGTAGAAGTACAGCGCCACGGTCAGCGTCGCGCCGGATTTTGTCAGGCCCTCGAAGAAGCCGAACAGCACGTGCGCAAATCCCGCCGTGAAGAGAAGCGCCGCGGACTCTCCCAGAATTCGGCCGACGGAGAGGATGCAGCCCGTCACCACGCCGTCCACGCAGCCGGGCAGGACGACCGTCCGGATCACGCGCCACTTGCCCGCGCCGAGGCCGAAGGCGCCCTCGCGGTAGCTCTGCGGGACGGTCTTGAGGCTCTCCTGCGTCGTGCGCATCACGGTCGGCAGATTCATGATGACCAGCGTCAGCGCGCCTGCCAGCAGGCATTTCTGCAAGCCCAGAAATTCGCACACCAGCATACCCACAAGGCCGTAGATGATCGACGGGATGCCGGAGAGGGTCTCGGCGGCGTACTCGATCGCACCGACGACCCTTTTATTTCTGGCGTATTCGGTCAGATAGATGGCCGCGCCCACGCCCAGCGGCACGACGATCACGATGGTCGCAAGGACGATATAGAGCGTGTTGAGAATGTCCGGCAGGATGCCGATGTCGCCCGTCAGATAGCTCGGCGCGGTGGAAAGCAGCTTCCACGTGATGTTCGGCACGCCCTTGGCCAGAACGTAGACGATCAGAAATGCGGTCAGCGCGGCAGTCAGTCCCGCCGAGAGCCACATCAGACCCTTCATCAGGCCGATGTAGGCACGCCGCACCGCAGAGAGCTTTTTGCCTTTCATGCCGCGCCTCCTTTATCCCGCTTGAGGAAGAAATTCAGGGTCGCATTGATGAGCATGATAAACAGGAACAGCACCAGTGCGATGGAAAACAGCGCCTGCCGCTGCAGGCCGCTGGAGTAGGACATCTCGCTGGCCACGCCCGTGGTCAGGAAACGCACGCTCTGGAACAGCGACGGCATATTCGCCACGTTGCCGGAAACCATCATCACGGCCATGGCCTCGCCGATGGCGCGGCCCACGCCCAGCACGACCGCTGCGGCGATGCCGCTTCTGGCCGCGGGGACGGACACCTTGAAGTAGGTTTCCACCGGCGTCGCGCCCAGCGCGAGGGAGGCGTCCTCATATTCCTTCGGCACGGCCTCCAGCGCCGTGACCGAAACCTTGATGATGGACGGCAGGATCATAATGGCCAGCACGATGATGGCCGCGAGCAGACTCGAGCCGTCCGGCACATGGAAGATCTTCCGGATGCCCGGCACGAGAATCAGCATACCCACAAGGCCGTAAACGACCGAGGGGATGCCCGCGAGCATACTCACCGCCGCCTGCATGACCCGCTTTACGCCGGCGGGCGCGAGCTTTGCCAGATATACCGCCGTGAGAAAGCCCACCGGCACGCCGAGCAGGATCGCCCCCGCGGTGCCGTAGACGCTCGTGAGGATAAAGGGCAGGATGCCGAAGGACGGCTCTGCCGCGGTGGAATCCCATACCTTGCCGAACAGGAAGGGGATCAGGCCGATCTTCCGGATCGCCGGGATACCGGAGATCACGAGGTAGACTGTGATCAGCAGAACGCAGGCAACGGTGATCAGGCCCAGCACCAGAAACAGACCGTGCATCGTATTTTCCAGAAGCCGCCTGCCTGCGAGCTTGGCGCGATTGTTTTCTTTCATGCAGTTCCCTTCTTTATATGGCAACAGGGCGGCCGTAGGTAAGCCGCCTTGCTGCTGTGTGTTTTGATCAGTTTGCCGCAACCGCACCGGCCTTGGCAATGATGCTTGCTGCATCCGCGGAGGTGACATAGTCGAAGAACTCCTGCGCCGTCTTGCTCAGCTCCTTGCCCTCGACCGTGACGAGAACGAAGGGACGCTGGATGACGTAGCTGCCGTCCTTAACGCTTGCCTCCGTCGGCTCCACGCCGCCGACCTTCAGAGCCTTGACGCTGTCCTTGAGCGCTGCCAGAGAGGCATAGCCGATGGCGTCCGGGTTCTGGGAAACGGTCGTGATGACGTCGCCGGTGGAGGTCAGCTCCTGACGGTACTTGCAGTTTCCTTCGGTGCCGGTGATGGATTCAAAGCCGTCGCGCGTGCCGCTGCCGGCCTCGCGGCCGATCAGGACAATCTCGGCGTCGTTGCCGCCGACGTCCTTCCAGTTGGTGATTTCGCCGGTGTAGATTTTTGCAATGGTTTCTACATCAAGGTCGGAAACGGGGTTGTCGGGATGCGTGATGATCGCGATGCCGTCGTAAGCCAGAACGGTCTGCTTCAGGCCACTCGATTTTTCCTCGTCCTTCAGGTTTCTGCTCGCCAGACCGATGTCGCAGGTGCCTGCCTGAACCGCCTTGATGCCGGAGCCGGAGCCGGTGGGATTGTAAGTGAAGGTTGTTCCCTCATATTTCTGCATGAAGGATTCGCCCAGCGCGCCGATCACTTTTTCCATGGAAGTGGAGCCGTCGGTAGAAACAGCGCCGCTTTCCTTCGTGCCGCAAGCTGCAAACAGCATGACGGCACAAGCCAATGCCAGTACGATTGTGAGAATCTTTTTCATTGTTCAGATCTCCTTTTCATTTCATTTTGGATTATTGTTCCCTACGCTTCCGAGAATACTGCGGCTGTGTAAAATGAAAAAGAAACCTTTTGTAAAATCGGTGTCAAATCGCAAAAAAATCCGCCCCGGTGAGGGGCGGATCCGCTGCGGACGGTGCCGCGATCTTTATCTTCTCAGCATCCGGCAGGTGAGCTCGTGCAGCATCTGCGCGTGGCGGCTCTCCTCCTGCGCCAGCCGCAGGAAGAGACAGCGATGCTCCGGCCAGCGCTCCGCGTCGGCGCGGTACTGCTTTTCGCCCGCCATCTCGCCCAAAAACTGCGCGCGCAGCCGGTCGCAGAACGTCCCTTCGCAGCGGGCGGCGCTTTCCGGCTCGAAGCACTCGCCGGTGTGCAGAAAATACAGCGCCGACAGCGTCTGCGCGTGCTGCCCTTCCTGCGCCGCAATGGCTCGCAGCGTCCCGGCGTACGGCCCGGCGCAGCGCGCCAGCGCAAGGTACGTAAGCCGGTTGGTTTTCTCCGCCGCAATTCTTGCGCGGAGCACATCTTCTATCGTCGCTTCCTCCGGCTCCTCCTGCGTGCGCAGGACGCGATCCCACACTGCGCGCGTGGCCGCGGTATCATAAGGATCCATTTTTATTCCTCCTGATCTTATTTTCGCCGCCGGCGCATTGCTGCCCCGGCCTCCTGACAGCCTATGCACCTGCTTCAAAAGTTGTGAAACCGGCATTTTCTCTTGCTTTCCGTCGGAGATACTGATATAATAACAAAATATGGTCTGTACCGGGGAATTTCCCGGGAAAGCAGAAAATCCTGCAAGGAGGTCTTTATGAAAACCGGACTCCGGCGGCGGTATATCGGCAGCGCCGCCTTCTACAAAATGGTTCTGGCCGTGGCCGTTCCCATCATGATCCAGAACGGCATCACGAACTTCGTCAGCCTGCTGGACAACATCATGGTCGGGCGCGTCGGCACGGAGCAGATGACCGGCGTTTCCATCGTCAACCAGCTGATCTTCGTCTTTAACCTTGCCATCTTCGGGGCGGTTTCCGGCGCGGGCATCTTCGGCGCACAGTTCTTCGGCAGCGGCGACGACGAGGGTGTGCGCTGCGCCTTCCGCTTCAAGCTCATCGTCTGTGCGATTTTAACGGCGCTGGGCGCTGCGACTTTTCTCCTCTTCGGGGACGACCTCATCCGCCTGTACCTCAAGGGCGAGGGCGACCCCACGCAGATCGAGGCCAGCTTCGGCTACGCCAAGCGCTACCTTTCCATCATGCTCTTTGGCTTCGTTCCCTTCGTGGTGGCACAGTGCTATTCCGGCACGCTGCGCGAGTCCAACCGGACAGTGCTGCCCATGGTCGCGGGCATCGTTGGCGTGGCGGTGAACCTGGTCTTCAACACGCTGCTGATCTTCGGCCATCTGGGCTTCCCGAAGCTCGGCTCGGCGGGCGCGGCCATCGCGACGGTGCTGTCACGCTTCGTGGAGGCGGCAGTCGTGATCGTCTTTTCCCACTTCGGCAAGCGGCGCTGCTCCTTCTTCCGCGGGATGTACCGCACGCTGCGCATTCCGAAGCATCTTGTCCTTCAGATCGGCAAAAAGACCCTGCCGCTGATGCTCAACGAGGCTCTCTGGGCCACGGGCATGGCGCTGCTGTCGCAGTGCTACTCCCTGCGCGGCTACGACGTGGTCACGGCCTGCAACATCGCCTCGACCATCGCCAACGTCTTTAACGTCGCCTTCCTCGCGATGGGCAACGCCGTCGGCATCATCGTCGGCCAACTGCTCGGCGCGGGCAAGATGGACGAAGCCGTGGACACCGACCGCAAGCTCATCGTCTTTTCCGTGGCGATCTGCTTTTTGATCGGCGGCGTCATGGCGCTGGTCGCGCCGCTGTTCCCGCAAATTTACAATACGACGGAGCACGTGCGCAGCCTCGCGGAGGAATTCATTGTCATCTGCGCGCTGTGTATGCCGATCAACGCGCTGGCAAATGCCTGCTACTTCACCCTGCGCTCCGGCGGCAAGACGCTGATCACCTTCTTCTTTGACAGCTTTTATGTGTGCGTTTTCACCGCGCCGCTGGCCTTTGTTCTGGCCAACTTCACTGCGCTTCCCATTGTCCCCCTGTACCTCTTCTGTCAGCTTGCAGACATCGGCAAGTGCGTCGTCGGCCTGATCTACATCAAAAAAGGAATCTGGATCCAAAACATCGTGCAAAAGGAATCGACTCATGAAAAACACGCAATACTACCAGAAGCATAGCCTTCTCCGCATTTTTCTCTCCTATTTCAAGCCGCACATGGGGCTGTTCGTGCTGGACATCCTCTGCGCGACCTTTGCCTCGCTGGTCGACCTGACCTTCCCGCTGCTGTCGCGGCGGGCGATCAACCAGATGCTCCCGGCGGGTGCGTTCCGGACCTTCTTCCTCGTCATGGGCATCATGGGCGTAGCTTATCTCATCCGCGGCTTTCTCTATTTTGTCATCGGCTACTGGGGCCACACCTTCGGCATCCGCGTCGAGGCGGACATCCGCCGTGACCTGTTCCGCCATATGCAGAGCCTCGGCTATGACTACTACGACCGCAACCGCACCGGCCAGCTCATGAGCCGCCTGACCAGCGACCTATTCGAGATCACGGAGCTGGCGCACCACGGCCCGGAGGACCTGATCATCTCAATGCTGACCATCATCGGCTCGCTGATCGTGATGTTCACGATCGAGTGGCGGCTGGCGCTGGTCATCGTGATCATTCTTCCCATTCTGCTGCTGGTGCTCATCCTGCGGCGGCGGAAGATGAGTGCCGTTTCCAAGAACGTCAAGGCGCGCACCGCGGCCATCAATGCCGAGATCGAATCTTCCCTCTCCGGCATCCGCACGGCCAAGGCCTTTGCCAACGAGGCGGTCGAGCTGGAGAAGTTCGACCGCGCGAACGACCGCTTCAAGGTTTCCAAGCGCGAGTTTCACAAGGAAATGGGCATTTTCAACGGCTCGCTGGAGTTCTTCATGTCCATTCTCTCCGTGGCGGTCGTCACGGTGGGCGGCGCGCTCATCATGCAGGACCGCATGGAGTTGGTCGACCTTTTCACCTTCACGCTCTATATCAGCACCTTCACCAACCCCGTACGCAAGCTGGTCAACTTCGCGGAGATGTTCGCCAACGGCTTCGCCGGCCTGAACCGCTTTGCCGAGCTGATGCGCACCGAGCCGTCGCTTCAGGATGCGCCGGACGCGGTGGAGCTGAAAAACGTCCGCGGTGAAATTGCCGTCGAGCACGTGGACTTTGCCTATGACGGCGATCTGGATGTCCTGAACGATGTCAGCCTGCATGTCGCGCCCGGCGAGACCGTCGCCATCGTCGGCCCCTCCGGCGGCGGCAAGAGCACGCTCTGCCGCCTGATCCCGCGGTTTTATGACGTGACCGGCGGCGACATCCGCATCGACGGCCTCGACGTCCGCGCCGTCACGCAGGAGTCCCTGCATCACGCCATCGGCGTCGTGCAGCAGGACGTGTTTCTCTTTGCCGACACCATCGGCAACAACATCCGCTACGGCAAGCCCGGCGCGACGATGGACGAGGTCATTGCGGCCGCCAAGCGCGCGGAAATTTACGACGACATCATGCAGATGCCCGACGGCTTCGACACCTATGTCGGCGAGCGCGGGACGCTCCTTTCCGGCGGGCAGAAACAGCGCGTGAGCATCGCGCGCATCTTCCTCAAAAATCCGCCCATCCTGATCCTGGACGAAGCCACGAGCGCGCTGGACAGCGTGACGGAGTCGAAAATTCAGTCCGCACTGGATGCGCTGGCCGTCGGCCGCACGACGCTCATCATCGCGCACCGGCTGTCCACCATCCGCAGCGCCTCGCGGATCCTTGTCGTCAGCGGCGGAAAGATCGTCGAGCAGGGCACGCATGAAGAGCTGATGGCACATGGCGGCCTGTACGCCGAGCTGCGGAAAACCCAAAATTTATCTGTCTAGGGAACTTTCCTCTCCGCAAATCGTCGAAAATGGAAGATTTACTTGCTTTTTTGGTAAATGTCCGCTATAATAACATGCAATGTACACCGGACCGTAGTCCGACTCATAGAATGAGAAAAATTACAGAGAGGATGATACCGTTTTGACCAACTGCGCAGAATCGGCTATCCGACACTTTCAAATCGAAGGAACTCCCGTGAGCTGCTCCGAATTCGGCGGCGGCCACATCAACCTGACCTGCAAGGTAAAGACCGACAGCGGAAAGTCCTATATTTTGCAGCGGATCAACCAGTATGTTTTCACCGACCCCAAGGCGGTCATGGAAAACGTCGGCGCCGTGACGGAGTATCTCCGCACCCGCGTCAGCGACCCCAGCGAGATCCTGCATTTTATTCTTTCCGATTCCGGCACATACTATTATGTAGACGAGACCGGTGAATACTGGCGCTGCTATGAATTCGCCGACGGCATCTGCCTGGACCTCCCGGAATCCGACAAGGACTTTTATGAAAGCGCCATCGCGTTCGGCCGTTTTCAGGAGCTGCTGCGCGATTTCCCCGCGGAAACGCTGCACGAAACCATCCCGCTGTTCCACAACACCATCAACCGCTACCGTCTGTTCCGCGAAGCGGTGCAGGCCGACCGCGCCGGCCGCGCGGCCGGGGTGCAGGAGGACATTGCCTTCCTCCTTGCCCGCGAGGACGAGGGCGGCACGATCTGCCGCCTGCTCGACAGCGGCGAGCTTCCTCTGCGCGTGACCCACAACGACACCAAACTTAATAACGTCCTGCTCGACTGCAAGACGCGCAAAGCGCTGTGCGTGCTGGACCTCGACACGGTCATGCCCGGCTCCTCGCTCTACGACTACGGCGATTCCATCCGCTTCGGCGCGGCGACCGCACCGGAGGACGAGAAGGATCTGTCCAAGATGGGCGTCAACCTGCATCTGTTCCGGGTGTATACCTCCGGCTATCTCGCCGCCTGCCCGAGCCTGACAGCCAAGGAGCGTGAGCTGCTGCCCCTCGGCGCGAAGATCATGACGCTGGAACTGGCGACCCGCTTCCTCGCCGACTACCTCGACGGCGACCGCTATTTCAAGGTCGCCTACCCCGAGCACAACCTCGTCCGCGCCCGCGCGCAGATGAAGCTCGTGGCGGATATGGAGAAAAAGTGGGACGAAATGCAGAAGATCGTCGCAGAAGAAACCGCTCGATAACAATGGAGGAATACCATGAACTATCTGGGAATCGACTATTCGATCAAACATCTTCCGGCGCTTGACCCGGACTTTATCCCCTTCGGTGTCTGGCTCGACGCCTATGAAAAGGGTGCGGAAAAACCCCTGACCATCGCGCTGGAGCGTGACCGCGGCCAGATCGCCGTCCGCCGCACGAAGATCCACGGCACGCCGGAGCTGGCGGAGGCAGATTACCGCTTCGTCGAGCGCTATGTCAAGTTCCTGCTGTGGTCCATCGGCGGCTTCCGCATCTGGATCGGCGGCGATCACGCGCTGGCGCAGAGATTGCAGAAGGCCTACACGCTCGAAGGCGAGCGTAAGTTCGACGTGCAGTTCATGCAGGACGTGTATGAGGTTCCCTTTGAGGTCATCGACTGCACGCCGGAGGAATGCCCGAAGGAAAACGAGTCCTCCGTCTCCATCGGCGGCCATATGGAGGGCTGTCGCATCGGCTTCGACGCGGGCGGCTCGGACCGCAAGGTTTCCGCCGTCATCGACGGCAAGACCGTCTATTCCGAGGAGGTCGTCTGGCACCCCAAGACGGAATCCGACCCGCAGTATCACTTTGACGGCATCGTTTCCGCGTTCCGCACGGCGGCGTCCAAGATGCCGCGCGTGGACGGTATCGGCGTGTCCTCCGCGGGCGTTTTCATCGGCAACAGTCCGATGGTGTCCTCCCTCTTTATTAAAGTACCGCGCGAAAAGCGCGATCTGGTCAAGACCATCTACGACCGCGCGGCGCGCGAGCTGGGCGACGTGCCCATCGTGGTCGCCAACGACGGCGACGTGACCGCGCTGGCCGGCGCAATGGGGCTGGAATGCGGCTCCGTCATGGGCATGGCCATGGGCACGAGCGAAGCCGTCGGCTATGTGGACGCAGACGGCAACGTCCTCGGCTGGCTCAACGAGCTGGCTTTCGCGCCGGTCGACCTCTTTGAGGGCGCCATGGCCGACGAATGGTCCACGGACATCGGCGTCGGCTGCAAGTATTTCTCTCAGGATGCCGTCATCAAGCTGGCGCCCCGCGCGGGCATCACGCTGGGCGAAGGCCTGACCCCGGCAGAAAAGCTCAAGGCCGTGCAGGAGCTGATGGCGCAGGGTGACGCGCGCGCAAAGGAAATTTACGAATCCATCGGCACCTATCTTGCCCACACCATGAAGCTCTACTGCCGCTTCTACGACGTGCATCACATGATCGTGCTCGGCCGCGTGATGTCCGGCGAAGGCGGAAGCGTCATTCTCGATACCTGCCTGCGTGTCATGCAGGAGGAGTATCCGGAACTGGCCGCCAAGGTGCGCGTGATGCTCCCGGACGAAAAGACCCGCCG
>OHGW01000811.1_pt1 | contig 13131 bp, 8 predicted proteins | sample 1567821 | NCBI WGS metagenome assembly OHGW01 (sample SAMEA3879572, study PRJEB24766) | human gut metagenome | biome: human-associated habitat; feature: feces | place: USA | collected 1985/1987 | reverse complement strand
CGTTAGCCAGAATGAAAAATTCGCGGCGCATCTTGGCGCATTCTTATCTGGAAATCGTATAAAAAGAACCGGACGAGGCACATGCTTCGTCCGGTTTGTTGACTTCCGTGCGTACCGTAATGCTGCACATAGAAGTGCTTCTGCGCCCGCAGGGCAGCTTGTCGATTTTCTCTTCCTTCAACAGAAAATCACGCTGCCCCATAGCGTCCCTGCGCTTTAGTCCAATGGTGCAGCACGGCTTTTTCCAACTTACAGACAGGCGTTCTTGTCCAGCGTCACGTCTGTTTTTGCCACCAGATACGGGCGCGCATCCTTCTTATCCGGAATCACGTCGTACCCCGCCAGCGACAGGCCGTGCACATGCCGCGCCCACAAGCCGCGCGCGGGGGCGTCGCCGAGGTCGTCAATCATGTGCGCGTCGGGGTATACGCCGCGCAGTTCGCTGATGGCGCCCTCGTCAAGCACCGCCTTTTCGCTCGCATGCTGGGCGATTACCACGTCATGCAGCAGCACGTCCTCAATCGCCTTTTCGGGGATGCCGATGAAGTACGACCCACGCGCACCGTTGTCGCCGCCGCGAACGTGGCTGATGGCAATCCGCCGCAGCGTGCCGACGGGTGGCTTCGGGTCGCCGGGCTTGACGCGCCCGCGGTCTTCAAGCCGCAGGAAGAAGGGACTCCACGCGCGGTCAATCGTGATGTTCTCAATGAGGAAGTTTTCCAGCGTCCCGCCGTCCACCATTTCGAGCGATACGCCGGAATCGGAACAGCGGTGTTTCAGTCCGCTGGGGTCGTATTCCACGCCGCCGATTTGGCAGTTGCGTACCAGCACATCGCGGAAGTCGCCCTGCGTGTCCGTGCCGACCTTCAAGGCGTTGCAGCAGCTGTACAGGCGGCAGTTCTCGATGAGGACGCGCTCGGTGTTGCGCTCGCTTGCGCCCTTGAAGCCGCATCGTCGCCGGATTCCACGTCGCAGTTGCGGATGATGACGTCGCGGCAGCCGTCGATGTCGATGCCGTCGTTGTTGTAGTTCGTCTGATTGCGGACGGTCACACGCTCCAAGAGGACGCGGTCGCAGTTCAGGTAGTTTTCCATCCAGCAGGCGGCGGAGCGCAGCGTAATGTCATGCACATGCACATTGCGGCAATCGACGATGCGCATCAGGAACGGACGTCCAGGCGTGCCGTGGCAAGTCTCGTCACCGGGGAAATTCGTGCGCGTACCCTGCCCGTCCAACTCGCCGCCGCCGCAGATGCAGATGTTCTCGCATCCTTCGGCGAAAATCAGCGACTGGTTCATGCCCATGTTCGTGTCCTGCACGGTCAGGCGGCGGGCGATTTGCTCCGGGTAATCCGCGAGGTCGGTGGACGCGAGAAGCCGGCTGCCGCTATCGACCATCAGGCGGACATTGCTGCGCAGAATCAGCGTGCCGGAGACGTAATCGCCGCCGGACAGCCGGACGGTGCCGCCGTGTTCGCCCGCCTTGTCGATGGCGGATTGAATCGCGCGGGTCGCCTTTTCGCTGGGAACAAGCCCGAAGTCCTCCGGACGGAACGTCGCGTCTGACCCGTGCCAGCCAGTCAGCGACGCGGTCAGTTCATCCGCCATCTTGTGCAGGCGGCTTTGAAGCGGTGCGAACCAGTCCGGCAGGGTGTACTTCGGGGTCAGGCGGCCAGCGACTTCTTCCAGCGGGATAAAGCACGGATGCTCCTTCAAATGCTCGTTCGGGGAATGCAGCGTCAGGTACAATTGCCCATCCAGCGCGCGGAACACCATGCCGTGGCCGCCGTCGCGCCGGAAAAGCGGCTCCACCTGCGTGAAATGCCCCGTAATGTCGCCGTTGTCGCTGACCGCCACGCCCTCTGTGTACCCCTCGTCGGAGAAACTTGCCCACAGGCACAGCAGCGTGCCGTCCGCCGTCCGCCACATCGACGGGCCGTCCGTTACATAGCCGTCGCGCCCGCTGGAGCGGTGATGCACCAGCCGCGCCCATTCCGCTTCGGACGCATGGAAGAGCAGCTTCGGTTCGCCGATGGCGCGGGAAAGGTCATCGGAGAGGGGCATGGCGCAGATTTCGCCGTCGCCGACCTGCACCCACTCGTGCGCAAAGACGAGATACGGTTTGTCGTCCGGGCTAACGTAGAGCGTCCCGTCAAGGCACTCCCAATTGGAGGGGGTCACGCGCCCGTCGCTGTGCGGCACGAACGGCCCCAGCGGGTTGTCAGCGGTCAAAATTGCCGTGCCGCGGCAGAGATCTTCGCGCTTGAAGCTCGCCAGCATGTACAGCTTGCCATGGTATTCGTGCACTTCGGGCGCCCAGTAGTTGCGATCCGCCCAGAACGTGCCGTCGTTGTGGAAGCACTCGAAGGGGCCGTCCCAGTTTTCCAAATCGCGGCTGACGTACACATCGAAGCCATCCGCGGGGCCCCAGCAGGTTGCGCCGCGCGTGCCGTAGAGGTAATACTGCCCGTTCCGCGTCAGCACAAAGGGGTCGCGGATGTTGATTTCTTCGCGCTTCATGGGTTATTTTTCTCCTTTCAGGACTGTCAGCATGTTCTCAACGTCGGTCAAGCGAACCAGAAAGCGTCCGCCGCCGTCGGTCGTCGCCAAGGCGTAAAAAGCGTCGCAGGATTCATAGCGGACGGTGGATGTGCTGCCGTCGCGCAGGGTGAAGGTGACATCCGCCAGCAGGGAAGTGCCTGCGGCTTCCTGCGGGGCAGTCTGGTCGAACTGCAGGGCGATAATGGACAAATACGCATCGGTAAATTCGTTGCGCGTGACAGCGCTTTCGTCCCAGAACCAGCGCTGACCAATGTTGTCGTCGCCATTTTCGTACTCGATGCGCAGGGTTGTTTCGCCGTCCGCTGTTGTCACGCGCACCTGTGACAGCGTGGCGACAACCACGGGCGATACAAAGCGGTCAAGCAGCGTGTTCAGCCCGGCGTTCTCCGCGAAAGCCAGCTGTGTGCGGCGGATGCGGTAGATGTCGCCGGTTCTGTCCATACGGGCATACACCATGCCGTCGCCCGCGTCGCTGCCTAAGTGGATGTCGCGAATCGTGCCGTCTTGGAACGCGGCAATCAGGCGGCGCGGCGCATCCAGCCCATACACAGCCAGACCAGCGGCGTCCGCCACGGTGGTGACGTACTCGTCCGCTGAAACCGCGCACAGCCCCGTGATGAACGCCTCAATGCGCTCGGTGCTGCCCGCGTGGGCGATGGGCGAGGTCGCCGACCACGCCATCAATTTGCCGCTTGATTTGGTGAAAATGAGCTGCCCGTCGTCCGTCCCGGTCAAGGCAATCTGCACGGCGGCGGAGGCGCTTTCGTCAATTGCGCTGGGGAGCGTGTGCAGGGCGTTCAGCGGCTGCACCATCGTCTCGTGGAAGTCGTAGGGGACGAGGTACACGTTTGTGTCGCCGTCGAGGGCGACATAGCAGCTTGCGCCGTCGGAGGTCAAGCGCCCGATGCGCAGGACGCGGGTCGTGCCGTCCTTGCGCGTCAGGGTGATGACGGCGTCGGGGTCGGTCAGTCCGCAGGCGTCGCGGTCGAGCGCAGGATAGGTCGCTGTCGCTGGAATGTGCTGCGCAGTTAAAAGCAGCATCTGCCACGCAGCGGTGCTGAACGTGAAGTCCTCCTGTCCCGATACCAGAAACGGCTGGGACAGCGCGTTGTATACGCCAAGCAGATTGCCATTCTGGTCAAACGCCATGTCGGATACGGCGGTGTAGCGCTGCGATCCTTTAGGCTGCACGGTAATGCTCTTAAGCGCCGCCACGGAATCCTCATAGAGCATGAAGTAACCCGGCGCGTCGGTGGATTCCGGCGCAGGCGCTTCCGCAGGGGCAACCGTGCTTCCAAGCAGCACATACACGCCGCCGAGCAGCGCGCAGACGAGCGCCATCAGCAGCAGGCGAAGTCCGCGCCGCATTACAGCCGCCTCCTTTTCAGCAGCACAACCGCCATCGTCAGCAGCAGTACGCCGGGAATCAAGGTCAGGGCGAGAATTGTCACGCGCTGGCGGCTGCTTTCGCTGTCAAAGGTGATGCGCTGCGCCGGAAGCCGCTTCACGCCCGCGTCGAGCGACGCCGTCTGGTCAATGTCCGCCATGTCGGTCACGAGGTCAGTCAGCAGGGCAAGGTTATCGCTGGCATCCAAGACGGATGCGCCGCTGATGGCCGCGCTGTCCCGGAGCATGTCGCTGGAAGCCAGCAGAGACAGCGCCGTGCCGCTGCTCTTCTTCGCCATTGCGCCGAGCAGAAACTGCCCGGACACGTCGCCTGTTTGACTATCCAGCGCATTGCCGGACGCATCCGGGTGCAGCACGGCGCGGTCGGAGGTGGTCAGCAGGGGGGTCACGGTCACGCCGGGACGAAGTGCAGGTGTAATCAGGGCAGACGCGCGCGGCAGCAGTATCCGCCCGGTAATCTCGTAATCCGCCGCGACAACGGGGGAGAGGTACTCCGGCGCATCAACATAGCGGTCGCTTTCCGCCGCGCTTTCCACGACCCAGCCGGACTGGAAGCCCAAGCCGTACAGGCTGCAGACGGCTTGCAGCTGCGTCAGGCGGGAAAGTGGGGTATCGGCGCCACACGCAACCAGCACGCGCCCGCCGTTATCCAGAAAAGTGGCAAGCGTCTGCGCCTCGTCGCCCGTCAGGTCGCTGCGGGGAGCAAGCAGCAGCAGAATGTCCGTCGCGGCGGGCGCAATGCGGGCGATTTCCCCCGAATGCACCTCGAAGCCGTTCGAGCGCAATTGCAGTGCCAGCAGGGAGCAGTCCTCCTGCGTCAGCTCTCCGTGACCCGTCAGAAAGTACACGCCGACGGGATTGTCCGTACACGCGCGCCCAATCGCGCCGATTAACTGCGCTTCACCGCAGTAGATGGTGTATTCCTCGCCCAAGACCGTGCGGGAGAACAGAAACTCCTCCGGCGAAAGGCGGATGATGCGCGTCGCGTCCTGATTGGTGATGAATACTGTGCCGTTCTCGATGCTGCCCGCGTCGCCGCTCAGCGCGGCAATGCGCTGCGGCTGCGTCACCGGGTCAATCGTCTCCACGCGCACATGGGCGCACTCAGCGCTCATCTTGTTCAGCGTCTCGGTCACAAGGTCACGGACGGTGCTGTCATAGCCGGATGTGTACACCGGGTAGAGCAGCACGTCCTCATCCAGCTCATGCAGGCGGGAGAGCGTGTAGTCGCTTAAGTTTGTTACCCCGCTCGGTGACACATCGAGCTTCAAGTACCACTTTTCCTCCGCACGCTGGCTGACCAGCACGACCAGCACTGCCATCACAACCGCCAGCACGCACGTCAGCAGGTGATAGACCCCATAGGGCATGGATTCCTTCTTCATCAAAAATCACCCCTTTGCGTGGCGGCGCTTTTCCATCGCGCGGTCGGTCAGGAAGAGCATCAGCGCGGTGAAGACGACAAAATACACGATGTCGGACAGGCTGACGATGCCGTTGGCGAAGTCGCCCAGCCGCGAAGAAGAGGGCAGGAAGCTCAGTATCACGCTGACCGGGTGGAGGTACGCGCTTGTGCCCGCCTGCGGGACAATGTAATGCTCCGACAGGTACATCAGCACGTTCACGCCCAGCGTCAGGATGGCGGCGGTAATCTGGTTCGTGCAGAGCGAAGAGAGCAGCACGCCGACGGACACCATCGCCGCGTCAAGCAGATAGTAGCCGAGGAACACCACCGCGATTTCCGACCACGCGATTTGCGCATACGGGGCGATCAGCAGCGGGTAAATCAGCGCCAGCAGCATGGCAATCATCAGCAGCGCCAGCGACGCAAGCGCCTTGCCCAGCACAATCTGCCCCAGCGGAACAGGGGAGGTGAGCAGCAATTGGTCGGTGCGCATCCGCTTTTCTTCCGCGAACAGGCGCATCGTCAAAAGCGGCGCAATCAGCATCAGTGGCAGCTGCATCCCCGAAAAGAGCAGGTTCATGCTCGCGCTCATTTCCTGCCCGATGTTGATGAACACGAACACCAAGCCGGACAAAAGCGCATACATCGTCAGGAACACATACCCGACGGGGGTGGTGAAATAGCCGCTCAATTCATGGCGGAATACGGCGCGCATTCACTCCACCTCCTTTCGGCTGATGTCCTTCCGGGCGATGACGTGCAGGAAAGCATCCTCCAGCGCGTCGCTGCCGTTTGTCTCTTCCAGCAGCGCACAGTGATTTTCGTAGCACAGCGCGGACACCTGCGCGCGCAGGTCGGCATCCATCTCGTGGCGAATCAGCAGCAGATGGCAGCCGTCTTCCCGGCAATCCTGCTCCGTCACTTCCGTTACGCCCGGCAGTTCGCGAATCAGCGCCATCATCGGCGCATCCCCGCGGTACATCAGCCGCAGACTCGCCGCGCCGCGCAGCAGCGCATCCATCGTGCCGTCATAGCGGATGACGCCTTCGTCCAGCACAATCGCGCGCCCGCAGACGTTTGTCACTTCGCTGAGCAGGTGCGACGAGAGCAGAATGGTGCTGTCCTGCCCCGCGCGGCGGATGACCTCGCGCATTTGCGCCATTTGCAGCGGGTCAAGGCCGCTGCCGGGTTCATCGAGGATGAGCAGCGGCGGCTGCCCCAGAAGCGCCTGCGCGACGCCCAAGCGCTGCCGATACCCCTTCGACAACCGCCCGGACAGCCGATGCGCATATGCTTCCAGCCCTGTCAGTTCAATCACGCGGGCGATTTCCGCCGTCTGTGTACTTGCTTTCAGCCCGCGCAGACGGCAGCAGTAGCGCAGATACTCCGTCACCGTCATGTCGGGGTACAGCGGCGGCTGCTCCGGCAGATACCCCGTGCGGCGGCGGGCTTCCAGCGGCTGGGTCAGCACGTCATAGCCGCAGATGGAGATGTCGCCGCCCGACTGGCACAGATACCCCGTGATGGTGTTCATCAGCGTCGATTTGCCCGTGCCATTGCGCCCAAGCAGCGCAATGATTTCGCCCTTCTGCGCGGCGAATGTGATGCCTTTCAAGACCTCCCGTGTCCCGTAGCGCCGGGTCACGCCGCGCACGTCAAGCGTCGTTTCCATGGTTTGTGTCCTCCTTGCTGCGGCGGTACTGCAGCGGCGTGACGCCGGTAATCTGCTTGAAGCGGCGAATGAAGCTCGACGCATCGTAGTAGCCGACGTTCACGGCAATTTCCTTGATGGACAGTTCGGTTTCGCTCAGCAGCTGCTTTGAGCGCTCGACGCGAAGAATTGCCAGATATTCGTTCGGGGAGACGCGGTTGCGCTCCTTGAAGGAAAGCGAGAGCCGCGCGGTCGATACGCCGAACGCCTCGGCAATGGCGCTGATGGACAGCTCCGGGTCGGCGTAATGCTCGCGGATGTACGCCGCCACTTCTTCGATGCCGCCGGTCTCCTCGGTCGGCACGGGCTTCTCTGCTTGCAGAATCGCGTCGCACAATCGGCGGAGCAGCTCGTCCAAATCATCCACGCTCTGGCAGCCGGAGAGGGAGAAGATGTCGTACATGTCCTTCATGTCGCTGCTGTCGGCGACGTTCGCGGCGTGTTCGCGCAGGAGCGTGTGAATCACGTCGTTGTAAATCAGGCGGAAGGCGAACGGCGTCATGCTGGAATGCTTGAGGAACGCCAGCAGCTCATCAAGCTTGCCGGAAAGCAGGGCGCGGTTGTTCAGCACCAGCGCCTGATTGATGCCGTCGGTGATTTTGCGCGCCTGCGGCAGAATGTCGCGCAGGTTGACGGAGACGAACGAGTATTCCAGCACGCGGCTGTCGTCCATGACAAAGCGGTTGTCGTAGGCAGTCGCGGCTTCGAGGTAGCACGCGGGCGCGTGGGTGAAATTTTGGTGCGCGTTGCTCATGGCGACACAGGCGTGGCCGTAGCGCTCGATGCAAATCTGGTGCAGCGCGTTTGCCACGTCGTGCAGACCCTGCTCAGTGTCGGCGAAAACGACATAGAGGAAGTTGTTCATCGCCGCCATTTCGACGGAGCAGACGGTTACGCCTGTCACGCGGTTCAGCGGCTCCTCCTGCATGGTGAAGGGCTGGTCGTTCTGCTCCTGTTCGGGGCAGAGCACCATGCCGTAATACGGCTTGTCGATGTCCAGCCGGACGCTCGTGGCGGCGGCGACGGCGAGTTCGCGGCTGTCAAAGCGCCCCTTCATGAACCGCAGCACGAAGTCATGCCGCTGCATGGGCAGGGAGGATTCGAGACGGCGCGTCAAGTCGCTGTTGCGGCGGGACAACTCCTGTATGCCCGTCTGGATGGATGACCATTCGTCGCCGCGGCTCTCGTCCTGCGGAAGCAGGCTCGAAATCTCGCGGATAGGGCGGATGTTGCGCCGAGCCAGCAGGTAGGACAGCACGCTGCCCGCGACTGCCAGCGCCGCAATCATCATCAGCACGCCGCCCATGCTGTGCCAGACGTTGCCCGTCAGTTCCGACGATGGCATGAGCATCACATACTGCATCCCCCAGCTGCGGTTGCCCAGCGCAAGCAGCGTGTAGGGGACGCCGCCGGAGACGAATTCGCGCTGCATGGTTGCCTCGTTGCCCGCAAGCAGGGATGTCAGCTCCTCCGCCGAAAGCGGAAGTTCGCCCGATGATGCCAGAATTGCGCCGTCATGCAGGATGCAGGTGTTTGCGTTCATGGCAATCGCGTCAGAAAAGAGCTGCTGATAGGTGTTCTGCCGCAGGAGGAAGAGCATCGACCCACGTTCACTTTTCTGGCTCATGCCCAGCGGGATAATGAACGTTGTCATGTCGTACTGGTCGCTGCCAAGAAGGGAGGATGCGACTTTCTGCGCTGGAAGGACGCACAGTCCGCCGGGCTGACGGATCAGGCGCATCAATTCCGCGCCGGACACATGCTCGTAGTGCATCAGGCTGCTGAACATGTCCAGCGTCATCATCGAGGAGGAAGAGTACAGGTAGTCGTCGCTGGCGAAGCACAGGTACATCTGGTCAGAAAAATCGTTGCTGACCGTGTAGGGGACAAGCTGCTGCATCAGCTCATAGGCGCGCCACGGCTCGTCGCGGTAACTGAACGGCTGTAGGTAGGGGGAGAGGCCAATCTGTTCGGCAGTGTTGAGCATGTTGTCCAGATACCCCTCGTGCTGGTAGGCGATGCGGCTCAAACGGTTGATGCCGTTGGAGATGACCTGCGCGCGCACCTCGCGGTTCATGTAGACGTACATGTACAGGAACAGCGCGCTGAGCGCAAGAAGCAGCACCAGCATGTAGGACACGACGTAGCGCGCGAAGGTGGAAAGGCGTTTGCTGCCGGATTGCTGTTTCATTGCTCCGAAAGTCCCTTCATGTAGCGGTCATAGGCAGTTTGGTAGAGCGAAACATATTCCTGTGCGCCGATGCTGTTCAGCTCCGCCAAAAAGTCAGCAAAGCGCTCGTCCGTCACGCCGCGCGTGACGAATTCCACCAGATACGCATTCACGGCGGATTTCAGCGACGTGTAGAGCTGCTGAATGCGCGCGGATTCCTCGCTCGTAATCGGCACGGTGTTAATCAGCAGCGTGTACGGAACCTCTTCCAAGACGCCGGATTCGTCGTAGAGCGCGCAGTAGGCGGATTTCTCCTGCCGGTGTGCCGCCGGAACGTATACCGAGGCATAGTAGCTTGCGGGTGCGAAAAACTGCCCGCAGATAATCGGCACGGTCTTGTACAGCTCGTTCCCCGCGGGAACGTAAGCGACCTCGTAGCGCCCGTCGCCGCGCAGAATCAGCGTGTCGCCGATTTTGCCGTTCTGCGCCACCAGCATGTTTTCCGTCTCGAACTGCGCATCCAGCCAGCGAAGCGATGACGGAATATCATGATTCTGAATTGTCAGTGCCGCGCCGAACTCGATTGCGTCCTCCGTCCGCGCAAGACTTGCCTCGTAGCCCTCCGCGTGAACGGGAAGCATGACCACATAATCCGCCGCAATGTCGTCGCTCAGCGCAGTGTTTTTCAGCCGCCAGTAGGTGAAATACCCTGCTTTCTGCTGATTCACCTTCGCCGCCCACAGATTCGACCCCTGCGTGAGCGACTCCACGTCCAGCAAGCCTTCCTGACAGAGCGAGTGCAGCCATTCCACGCACGCGCGGAAGCCGTCCTCCTCCGGCATGAAGAGCACCTTGCCGTCCGCAGACAGGTGAACAAAGTACTCGTTCATCGGGATGCCGAACGCGCTGAAGGCGTTGTACAGCCCGGTGTTCACGTCGGCGAATGTCGCTTCGTAGGGGATTTCGTCAGCTAACCCGTTGCCGTTCGGATCGCCGTTTTTGAATGCGCGCAAGACTTCAGTAAGCTCCTCCGTCGTCGTCGGGACGGACAGCCCTAACTTGTCCAGCCACGTTTTGTTGATGAAGAAGTGCCCGTTGGTGTTGATGCCCTGCGAGAGCAGAAAGCCGACGTAGTACATCTTCCCGTCGGAGGAGGGGAGGGTGCACCCAGCGTTATCAATAGGCAGGCGGCTGAAATATGTCGGCATGTATTCTTCCAGATAGTCATCCAGCGGCAGAATCACATGCTGCGTCACGCCGTAGTCCTCCACGTCCAGGCTGCCACGCAGAATCAGGTCGTGATAGCGCCCGGAGGCGAACATCAGGTTGACGCGGTTCGTCCAGTCCGAATGCTTGACGACGTCGAAATCGACATGCACGCCCGTCTGCTCCTCAATCTGCTGGAAAAACCACATGTTGTCAAAATCAAGCGTCTGGTTCTCCAACTCGTATTGCAGCGCGGTCAGAGATACTTTCTCTGTCTCCGGCGCAATGCTATCACCGCAGCCGCTGAGCGTCAGCAGCAAAAGAAGAAGCAGCAGAAGGAAAAACACGTTTTTTCGCATGTCGTCATGCCCCTTTGCATGTTTTTGTTACTTCTGATTATATCACAAACTGCAGAAGATAGCAAACGAAGTTCGGAAGCAATTTACGCCGGAAAGAGAAAAGCCGGAGAGTCGCAAGGGCTCTCCGGCAGGCTTTCCTCAGAGGCTTACTTCGCCAGATAAGCGGCGTAGGCGTTCTGGTACAGTTCGATGTAGCGTTCCACGCCGATGGCCTTGGCGGTTTCCACGAAGGTGTTGTAGCTTTCGTCGGTCACGCCGTTCTTGATGAAGTCGGTCACGGATTCTTCCATGAACTTCTTCAGCTCGGTGTAGATGTTCGCGGCTTCGACAGCATCCTCGTTATTCATCTTGCTCAGCTTGGAGACGTACTGGTAGCTCTTGTGCTCCAGAACGCCCGCTGCAGCGTACATTTCGGAGTCGAGGTAGCGTTCGACGCGGTGCGGCGCCATCTGATAAATCTGGGTGTAGTATTCGCCGGGCGCGAAGAACTGACCCATCGTGACAGGCACGAAGGAGTACAGGCCGTTGTTTTCCGGCACGTTGATGACTTCGTACTTGCCTTCGTCGTTGAGCTGAATCTGCTCGCCGACCTTGCCGTTCGCCGCCACCATCATGGTTTCGGTTTCCAGCTGCGCGTCAATCCACTTCAGGGACGCAACGGGGTTAGCGTTGGTCGAGGTCAGGATAGCGCCCTGGTCCGGCACTTCCAGAATCGCGGAGACAGCAGCGCCGTAGGTCGGGTCAGCCGGAGGCAGGATGGACTTGAAGTCCTTGTAAACGTCGGGAGTCAGGGCAGTGTTAATCAGGCGCAGGTACGGGAAGGAAGCAACTTCGCCAGCATTGACCTTGTTCGCCCACAGGTTGGAGTCCTGCGTCAGGCATTCGGGGTCAAGCAGACCTTCTTCGTAGAGCATGTGCAGCCATTCGACGCACGCGCGCCAGCCGGGCATCGTGCCGGTGAATTCGACCTTGTCGTCATCGGTGATGTGGTAGAAGGCGTAGTTTTCCGGCACGCCGAAGGAAGCGAATTCGTTCCAGATGGTTTCCGGGCCGTAGCCGAAGGTGGAGGTGGACAGCGGGTACTTGATGCCCGCTTCCTTGAACTTGCGCAGGACGTTGGTGTACTCGTCGATGGTGGTGGGCACTTCCAGACCCAGCTGGTCAAGCAGGGTGGTGTTGATGTACCAAGTGCCGTTGTGGTTGACGTTCTGGGCGATCAGGTAGCCGATGTAGTAGCTGTGACCGTCAGAAGCGGGGATGGAGTCGCCCGCGTTGTTGAGGTTCAGGCGGGAGACGTAGTTGGGCATGATGTCCTCGGTGATGTACTCATCCAGCGGCATCAGCAGGCCCTGATTCACGCCGTAGTCCTCAATGTCGGTGCTGCCGCGCAGAATCATGTCCATGTACTTGCCGGAGATGAACATCAGGTTCAGCTGCGTCTGGAAGTCGCCGTCCTTCACCATGGTGAAGTCAACGTGCGTGTTGGTCTTTTCTTCAATCTGCTGGAAGAACCAGAGATTGTTGAAGTCCGTGGACTGGTTTTCCAGCGTGTACTGGAAGGCCGTCAGGTTGACCTTGTCTTCCGCCACCGCCGAGCCGACGAGCGTCAGCGTCAGAGCCAGTGCGAGGAGAACAGAGACGATTTTCTTCATAGAGAAAATCTCCTTTCTTTTGCGCCATTCTCACGCGGGGAATGGCACGGTATTGATTCATCACGCCGCTGCGGACGTGTGAAATCCGAAAAAAATGGGGAACCGAAGGGGTCAAGGGGGCGATCGGAAAGCCCCCTTGTCGCTCCCGCAGGAGCGAAATCCCCCTGCCACAAAAGCGCATTGCAGTGAGAAAAACCGAAGGAAAGTCTGAAAGGATTATCCCTTCAGCGACCCAATCATAACGCCCTTGACGAAATACTTCTGCATGAAGATGTACAGCACAATCGCGGGAACCGTAGACACCACGATGCAGCAGTACTTGGCGACTTCCGCTTTGCGCATGGCTTCCTGCAGGCCGCCGAGGTTGTCGGCGTAGGCGGCGAAAAACGTATCGCTGGAGCCGGAAATGGACAGCGAAGCAAGAATTTCGCGCAGCACGGTCTGCAGCGGCAGATACGCGCGGTTGCGGATGAACACCAGACCCGTGAAGTAGTCATTCCAGCGCGCCACACCGTAGTAGACGCTCAGCACGGCGATAATCGTGCCGGACAGCGGCAGGACGCAGCGGAAGAAGTAAGTAAAGTGATCCGCGCCGTCCATCACCGCGGCTTCGTACAGCTCGTTGGGGATGGAGGACTGAATGTAGGTGCGGGCAACCAT
>OHGW01000810.1_pt1 | contig 13138 bp, 10 predicted proteins | sample 1567821 | NCBI WGS metagenome assembly OHGW01 (sample SAMEA3879572, study PRJEB24766) | human gut metagenome | biome: human-associated habitat; feature: feces | place: USA | collected 1985/1987 | reverse complement strand
AAATTCGCGGCGCATCTTGGCGCATTCTTATCTGGAAATAGTATAAAACTTCGCATCAAGCCTTGAAAAAACACGCTTCTTAGAGTACAATGGAAGCGTGACAGGTGGCTTGAAAACGGATGAGGTGATTTTTATGTGGAAGCGGGGAGCAGCGTTTTTGACGGCACTGCTGATGCTCTTTTCCTGCGCACTGGCGGAAGATGTGTATCTCGACGAGCCGACGCCCGAAGCGGCGGAAGAGACGGCGGACGACACGTTGACTGCGCGTGATGACCTGATTAACCGCATTATTGCGCTGGGGCAGGAACTGTATATTAAGGCGAACGGCAAGAGTCAGCGCGCACACTACAAGCGCGATATCTACGTCTGCAAGAACTTCACAACGTACCTTTTCCGCCAGAATCGAGACGATTTCTGCATGGCGGAATACCCGGACGTTCAGCTGCTCGTGCCGAACAACCTGTCCGCGGCAAAGAGCAAGCCGTACAGCTATGGCATCGAGTGGGAGGACATTTCGCCGGAGAAGGGGAATCCGTTCTACATTGCGGCGCAGTTCAAGTACGACAAAAATCTGTCCGCGGAGGAAAATATGGCGCTGGCGTGCGACTTCATGCGGCAGGCGCAGCGCGGCGACTATTTTCAGATGTCCGCAAAGTACGAGTACGGTACGGGCGCACACAGCGCCATCATGCTCGGTTACGACCCGGAGACGGACGAAATCCACTGGATGGACAGCAACATGCGCGGCGGCAAGAAGAAAGGCATCCGTTATGGCTTGGTGCAGTTCGACGAGGTGAAGAGCGTAGAGTGGTGGGCGAGTACATTCTGCAAGAAAACACGCGGCGCGACGCTCTACCGTCTGCGCGATGACATTGTCTACCGTCCCGGTCATGAGCCGGAAAATACCACAGGTGAATAAATGAAATCCCCTCTGATGCCGAGATTGGCGCATCAGAGGGGATTTTTGCGCTTACCGCATCTCTTCCGCTGTCGGCATTGCCGGAATCGCCCCCGACCGGCTGGTCGTCCAGCTGGCGGCGCGGTTTGCGTAGCCCAGCATGTCCCGAAGCTGCGGAATCGTCAGGCTATCCAGCGTGAATGCCCGCATTCGGCTCAAAAACGCACCGAAGAACGTGTCGCCCGCGCCATTTGTATCCGCGACAACGCACGGAACGCCATCGACGATACCCGTTTCGCGCCGAGCGTCACCAGTACGAGCGGAATCCCGGCATCCGCCAGTGCTGCCGAACCGTCCCGCAAATTGTCCGTTCCAGTCAGCAGCGCCATTTCTTCGTCCGACACCTTCAAGATGTCCACCAGCGGCAGGGGACGCGCCAATTGCTTGATGGCATCCGCGCGGCTGCCCCAGAGCGCCGGACGGTAGTTTGGGTCGTAGGTGACGCACGCGCCGAGATTTCGCGCGCGCCGGACAGCATCCAGTACCGTATCGCGCGCGGGATTCGCTGTTAGGCTGACGCCGCCGAAATGGAAAAAGTGCGTGCGGCGCAGAGCCTCATCCGGCACATCGTCCGGCGAAAGCGCCAAATCCGCGCTATGCTGGCGATAGAAGGAGAACGACCGCTCACCGCGGCTGTCCAGCGAAACGACTGCCAGCGTCGTCGGGCACTGCGCGTCGGTCAGCATTCGCGACACATCCACACCGTTTGCGCGGAGGCATTCGCGGAGCTGCGTCCCGAAAGCATCCGTCCCGACGCGCCCGATGAACGCGGTGGAAGCCCCCAGTTTCGCGGCGGCAACCGCCAGATTTGCCGGAGCGCCGCCGGGATTCGCGGCATATTCCGCCACGCCGGATGCGGAAAGCCCAGTCTGCGTGAGGTCAATCAGCGCTTCGCCGATGGCAGTGATATCGAACATGGTCAGCATCCTCCGGATGTAAGTTTGTCTGCATTATACCGCGGAAAAGGCGAATTGACAAGGTTTTGTCATGCAAATTTAGGGCAATCCCGTACAAAGAAAGAACAGCCCAAATGTCGGGAAAGAGGTATAATAAAGAGGTGAAGAAGCAATTGACGATGAGCCTGATCAGCGACGAGCTGGGGCAGGCATCAACGAAGAAGAAAGAGTTTCTGGGAATCATGGAGAAAATGATTCCGTGGTCGGAATGGGTCGGGATCGTGCAGCCGCACTATTACAAAGGAGAGCGCGGCAATAAGCCCTACGACTTGGAATTGATGCTCCGAATCTATGTGCTGCAGCACCTCTACAACCTCGCGGATGACGCGGCGCGCAATGAAATCATCGACAGCCGTGCGTTCTCGCAGTTCTGCGGCGTGGACTCCAGCAATCAGGTGCCGGATGGCGATACCATCGGGCGTTTTCGGCATATCCTCGAACGGAATCAGCTTGGCGAGGCTTTTTTCACGAATGTGGTCGAAAGTTTGCAGAAGTGCAATCTGATGCTGAAAAAGGGAACGATTGTGGATTCGACGCTGATAGCCGCGCCTTCATCGACGAAAAACAAGGAAAAGCAGCGTGATCCGGAAGCTCATTCCGTCAAAAAGGGCAACCAGTGCGCTTGAATTGCGCTTTTTCTCGAAATTTTTGCCCGGCAGGGATGACGCAGCTGGGTTGGACTCAATTATGAGGGGGATCCTTAAATAAAATCGAGTCTCATCAACGCACGAAAAATACCTTACATGCCTGGAAGTTCCCTGCTGTACGCTGTGCAGCAAAAAGTTTTATGCTGGATATTCTCGGCTTACTGTGCTATACTCTTGTTATCTGACAAGCAAAAGATCCTGGTTATATGGAGGTGAAGGCTGTGATCAATGTGGCAATTGTGGAAGATGAGCAGGAGGCCGTTGAATATCTTTCGGACTGCCTTCACCGGTATGGAGAGAAAACAGGGGAGACATTCAGCTTCACGCACTTCCCGGAGCCTATCACATTTCTGGAGAAATATAAACCGGTTTATGATCTGGTGTTCATGGATATCAGGATGCCGATGATGGACGGCATGCAGGCTGCGAAGAAGCTGCGGGAGGCAGATACATCGGTGCTGCTGGTTTTTGTGACCAGAATGGGCGATTATGCCATTCAGGGCTACGATGTAGGCGCGACCGCTTTCATCAAGAAGCCCATCAGTTACTTCGATTTTGAGATGAAGATGAAGCGGATCATCTTCAACATTCGGCAGCGGGACAGCCAAGTCATCACAATTGTCAGTGGCACCGCTGTTCACCGCCTTCATGTGCGGGATCTGATGTATATCGAGGTATCAGGGCATCGCTGTACCTATCACACCTGCGACCATCTTGTCGAGGCGCGGAACTCTCTGTCCAGGCTGTCCGAGGAGCTGGCGCCCTATCATTTTATGATGTGCAACAGCTGTTATCTGGTGAATCCGCACTATATCCGCTCCATCAAGGGCCATACTGTGACAGTGGGGCCGGATGAGCTGACCATCAGTCAGCCGAAGAAAAAGGCCTTTATGCTACAGTTCAACGAGTGGATTTCCAGAGGAGGTGCGTGAAGCGATGATCGGATTTCAGTTCTATGCCGCCGGCACCTTTCAGTTTTTGATCATTCTGGTGCAGGGCTCGATCTTGTTTGCAAAAGGTGCGAACAGGTCGGAACATTTTGCGCGTCGTTTGACGTTGGACCTGCTGGGGCTGTTCCTGATCAGCCTCCCGCTTACCCTGGGGTACTGGCGCATCGATCAGGCTGCCGGGAGCGCTGTGCTCAGCAACTTGGCCATTGTGGTGCTTTATCTCACGCTGTATCTGTTGACCGCCGCGATGCTGAAGCGATGCTTTCAGCTATCCTGCCGATCTTGTTTGATGGCGGCTGCGACCGGCTACGTCTGCCAACACATTTTTTACGAGATCCGTTTGATCGTGAATGCGTTCCTCAAGCTGGATGTCGCTCTCTATGCTGCCGTGGGCTGGCACGCTGGATTCTGGGTTTCATTTTTTCTGGAGCTTGCCATGGCTGAAGGCGTCCTGTTCCTTCTCCACCGCCTCTTCGGGCAGCGTGCAGCAGCGTTCAGCCTGGATGATGCCAGCAGTTCCGACGTGACGCTGATGATCGTTGCCACGCTGGGGTTGGTACTCATTGTCAACGCTTTTTTGAACATCTATGCTTCCGAGAGCCAGGCGCTGGCTATGCTGGTACGGGCTCTGCTGACGATCGCCTGCCTGTTCATTCTGCTGCTCAGGGCGGGCTTCCTAAAATCCGGCCATCTGCAAAGTGAACTGGAGGTCCTCTCCCGGCTTCACGAGCAGGAGAGACGGCATTATGAGCACTTGAAAGAAAATATGGAGGCCATCTCCATCAAATGTCATGACATTAAGCATTTCATCAGCAGCCGCATGGCCCGGGCGGGGATCGACAACGAAGAGCTCAGCGAGCTGGTGAGAATCTATGACACACGCATCAAAACCGGCAATGATACGATTGATGTGCTACTGTCGGAGCAAAGTCTCGTCTGTCAGCGCCGAAACATCCGGGTGACCGTGCTGGCGGATGCCTCCGGCCTCAGCTTTATCGGGACGACGGATATATGCTCACTCTTCGGCAATCTTCTGGAAAACGCTGTGGAAGCGGAGGAGAAGATCGAGGATGAGCGCAAGCGGGTCATCAACGTGGAGATCCGCCCTGTTGCGGATCAGATCTTCCTCTGCGTCGAAAATTACTGCGCCGCTATGCCGGAAATGCGGCAGGGTCTGCCGGTCACCAGCAAGGGGGATGCTCAGCGGCACGGTTTCGGCATGAAGAGCATCCAGACGATCACAGAAAAATATGGCGGAGTCCTCTCCTGCACGCTGGATCAGGATATTTTCAGGGTCAGCATCCTGTTTCCGGCACAATAACACCGATCTATAGGGCAGCTTTGACCAATAACACTTAGTTTAGGACAGGATTCCTGAACTTAGGTCAAAGCTGTTTTTTTGCTGCGCTGAAAAGACTATCATGATACCATCAACCGCATCATGGGCTGAAGCCGTTTGAGAAGCTGAAGCAAGCACGATCGTTGACATATACACCCCCTGGCATAAACTTCACAGGGCCTGCGCGGAATGGGCCGCGAAGGAGCCTGCTGTGAAGGTGCAAAATAAAAGGAGGAAAATACCATGATGAAGTCCTGCAAGATCCTGAACGTTGCCCGTCTGCTGGCACTGGCGCTGGTCGCTGTGCTGCTCATCCCCGCCTGTTTGCCGGTGGCTCATGCAGCCACTGCCACCAAGCTGGCTCTGCTGATGGAGGCTGAGAAGTATCAGTACATCGAAGGCGATATGTTCGATCCCGAGGGCCTTGTGCTTCGTGTCACCTATGATGACGGCACCACCCAGAACATCACGGAAGGCTTCACCTTTGACGAACGTCCCCTGACCTTGGAGGACGAGGAGGTGAAAATCACCTATGAAGGCATGACTGTCGTGCAGGAGATCCAAGTGGCGTCCGCGGCTGACGCCCTGATCATCCGCTTCGGCTCCGGTGACTGCATCCGCTGCTACGGCAACGGCACTGCGATTGCCGGCGGTACCCAGATGAACAGCTACATCTGGGTGGATGGCGACGATACCAGCTTGGCCAACCTCGTCGAGGGAGGTATGGCTATTGCCTATTCCGCCTGCAATGTCGGTACATGGAGCTGGGATGGCGAGACCTTCACCCTGGTCATCAATAACCACACCGTGGATGTGGTCTGCCACGTGACGGTGGATCAGGCAACCCACACCTGCGTGCTGGATGAGCCTTATCCCTTTGTGGACTACGAGAATCGAGTGTACAATTTCGGCGGTTCTGCCGATCCTGCTGCTGTGGAAGCCTATCTGACCCCCGACCGTGTGTGGCCTGTCGTTCGTGTGGATGAGGTGGCGGAATGAAAGCTGCAAAAGCGTTCCGTGGGTTGACATGCATCCTTTCGCTTCTGCTGGCCATTTCCATTGGACTGACGTCTGGCATGTTCTCCGCAGAGGGACACATCAACCGTTTCCTCGGCATTGAGACCACTGTGCTTGTGCCGAAGGCAGAGGGGGTGGGTCAAGCCTCCTCTGCCCGCTATCCCAGCAGCTTTTCTGCGGATATCGCCCATTACACGGCCGAGGAAGAGGACGCCAAATCCAAAGCCGCCGATGAATTCATCGAGTGGGAGATCGAGGAAAGTGCTGTTCTGCTGCGCAACAACAACCATGCCCTGCCCCTGACAAAGGAAGAGATGGGTCGCGTAAGCCTGTTCGGCCGCGCTACCGTTGACCCCTATTTCAAGTCTCAGTCCGGTGGCGGTGAGGGTGGTGCCGGCGAACATGTGGATTACCTTGCTGCGCTAGGCGAGCGGGGATTCACGGTGAATGAGACCCTGCTGAACGCGTACCGGGCGGATCAATCGCCCAAAACCACCTATGAGCATCTGGGTGAATCCCCTGCCTCCGTGTATACGGACGACGTGCTGGCTTCCTTTAAGGATACCGAAGTGGCCATCGTCATGTTCTCCCGTATGGCTGGCGAGTCCCACGACCTACTGCCTGAATACAAGGACAGCGATGGTGCCATCATTGGTATGCTGGAGCTCTCCGCCAATGAGCGCGACATGATGACTCTGGTGAAAAAGTACAAGGACAGCGGCTGCTTCAAGAAGATCATCGTTCTGCTGAACACCAGCAATGCCATGGAGGTTGACTGGCTGGATACTTACGGTGTGGACGCCTGCATGTGGATCGGCGGTCCTGGCAACGGCTGCGGCTTCCGCGGTGTTGCTGACCTGCTCACCGGCGCATCCAATCCTTCCGGCCGCCTGACGGATACCTATGCCACCAGCGCCATGTCTGCCCCTGCCATGATGAACTTCGGGGATATCTCTTACACCAACGGCGGTAACTATGTGGTGTACGCTGAAGATATCTATGTGGGCTACCGTTACTACGAGACCCGCTATGAGGACGCGGTTCTGGGGCAGGGCAACGCCGTTTCCAAGGCTGGCGTGTGGGCTTCCGCCGACGGATGGAATTACGCAGATGAGGTAGTCTATCCCTTTGGCTATGGTCTCAGCTACACCACCTTTACCCAGAAACTGGACAAGGTGGAGGAAACAGACGGCAAGCTCCTGGCAACCGTGACCGTCACCAACACCGGCGACACGGCCGGCAAGGCTGTCATCGAGCTGTATGCCCAGACCCCCTACGGCGACTACGAGAAGACCAATCTGGTGGAAAAGTCCGCCATACAGCTGGTGGCCTTTGATAAAACAAAGCTGCTCGCTCCTGGTGCCTCCGAGACCCGTCAGCTGGAAGTGGACAAGTACTTCCTGACCGCCTACGACAGCCACGGTGCCAAGGGTTACATCCTCAGTGAAGGCACTTACTATCTGTCTCTGGGCGACGATGCCCATGACGCTCTGAACAATGTGCTGGCCTGCAAGAACGCTTCCGGGCTCACTGCCCCGGATGGCAGCGCCGTTGCCGGCGATCCCGCGAAGGTCTATACCTGGACGGAAAAGTTCGACGATGAGAGCTACCGCCATTCCGTCACCGGGCAGGAAGTCACGAATCGTTTTGACGACGCCGATATCAACTATTGGCAAAGCGGCGCTATGACCTACCTTTCCCGTCAGGACTGGGAGGGCACCTACCCCAAGAGCCTTCGCGGAGAGAATGCACTCACCAGGACCGAGAATATGGTGGAGCCGGGCTATGTGAAGCCCGCCGATGCGCCGTCCGTTGACGCTGTGGTCACCGAGAAGGTCACCGGTCTCAAGCTCCAGGACATGTGGGGCATGGAATGGGAGAGCAACTACTGGGATGAGCTCGTGGACGAACTCAGCGTGGATGAGCTCATCAGCCTCACCCAGGATTCCCGCTATCTGCGTCCTGTGGAAACCATTGGCTTTCCCCAGGGCAATGCCGCGGACGGCCCGGACGGCGTTCCCAACGGCAATGCCTACGCCAATTTCAACCTCTCCTGCTCCAGCTGGAACACCGAAGTGCTGGCAAAGCGCGGCGATTTCATCGCTGAAGACTGCATGTTCCAGAATGTGCAGTTTCTGTGGGGTCCGGGCTTCAACGTCCACCGCACGCCCTACAGCGGCCGTAACTTCGAGTATGTTTCCGAGGATAGCTGCCTGGCCTACAAGCTGGGTGCAGCGAACATTGCCGCCATGCAGGCCAAGGGACTGAACGTGGGCATCAAACATTTCTTTGCCAACGATCAGGAGACGCACCGTTCCGGCCTGGATACCTTTGCGACAGAGCAGACCCTGCGCGAGATCTGCATGCGGATGTTTGAGGGAGCCTTCGTGGAGGGACACACCCTTTCCACCATGCTGGGTACGAACAACATCGGAATCACTAGCGCCAGCCAGCACAAAGGCTCATTGCTCGATGTGCTGCGCGGGGAATGGGGATTCAAGGGACTGGTTATCACCGATGCCTGCGGCGGTAGCGAAGGCAACGTCAAGACGGTAGAAACGATCGCCTTTGGTGCCAATGTCTTCTGCTTCAGCGATGCCAAAGCCCGCTCACGTAAGATCAAAAACGCCATCATCGTTGAAGACGACGGCGCTCTGCTGAACACGCTCAAGGAACGAGTGAAGGAAACGCTCTACGCCTACGCGAATTCCAATATGATGAACTGCCTGACCTCGGACTATGAGATTGTCACCGTGACTCCCTGGTGGAAGACGACAGTTTTGGGTATTGACGCCGGGATTGCCCTGCTGACCATTGCCTCCTTCCTGTCCTTCCTGCTCTCATGGAAAAAACTGCGCAAGAAGGAGCGGAATGCGTGATGAAAATGCAGAAGAATCAGCCGATTGGTTTCCCCTGCGGATCGATTGCCCTCCTTGTGGGCGTCGTCAATGCCGCGATTTACCTGATTTACAGCACCTCCGTGCATCATTTCTCACCGCTGGTTTTCGCGGCTTTGGTTGCTGCGGCTATCAGCTGCCTGCTGATCATGTTCACCCGCCTGAAGCTGGCCACTCTGATCTCTGCCGCCCTGTTCGCCACTGCATTCGGCTTGTATGTCAATGACCGTCTGATCATGTTCGAGGAGATGATCAACAAGATCTACGGCATGACAGAACAAGGCGCTATCCTCTGGGTCGTCCTGATGGTCTTTGGGCTGATGCTAGTCGGCTTTGCCGCCGTTACCTACGCGGCCTTCCGGGACGATCTGTCTACAGCGATAAAGAGCTGACCGATCGACCGTTCATATCGTATCACGGCACATCCTCCGTCTGTCTGGGGCGGAGGATGGATTCATACGGAAGGTAGTTTGGGACGATAAGGCTTAGTTTGGGACGCGATTCCTGAACTTAGGCCAAAGCTGTTTTTTTGCTGCGCCGGATGGATTATTATATAAACATCAGCAGCAAGAACGTTGCAGAAGTTGAAAGCGTATATGAAGGAGGAACAGTATCAATGAAGAAAAAGATGTCCAATCGCCGCTTCATGTCAATCTGGATCCCCATCGTCTCCGTCATGGTCGTTCTGGCCATCGGAGCGAACATCGCCGGGAGTGTTTTCGGAGGAATCCTGGATACGTCCCTCGGTCGCGGCGAGCGCCATGTCCTCCACCTGGAGAATGTGGCCAACTGGGATACGGAGTACTATCCTCAGCAGTACACCACACTCGCCCAAGCGCGGGAGGCCGCTGAACGCAAGATGTATGAGGTTGTGAGCGAAGGCATGGTGCTGCTCAAAAATGACGGCGTCCTCCCTCTGGAAAAGGGAAGCCTCGTCACGCCCTTTGGCCGTGGCTATGCGCATCCCATTTACAACGGCAATGCGATCGGCGGCTCCATCAAGTATACCTCCCCGGAGGATGGCATCACCCCCCGGCAGGCACTGGAGCGTCAGTTTACGCTGATCAGCGCTGCTGCGGATAAGCAGCCTGCACAGCTGGGCCGAGAAAAGGGCATGTGGACGCAGAACAATGGCAGCTGGTTCCAGCCCATCACTTACAGCGGCTATCCGGATGTCCCGGTCGCGCTGGAAGGCACTACCCGCCACGACGTGGATGCCTTCGGCGGTGACAATTACATCCTGGAACTGGATGTCTCCGCCTACGATGACATTGGAGCGGAGGAGCTGGACAGGATGAGCGGATCAACCGGCATCCTCTTCATCTCCAGAAGCGGCAATGAGAATGCCGACAAGAAGAGCGACGGCTACACAGACGGTACCCCGCATTACCTGGCGCTCTCAAAGAACGAGCGGGACATGATCGCCTGGGCGAAAGCGCACTGCCAGAGCGTGGTGCTGGTCGTCAACTCTTCCAACCCGGTGGAGCTGATGCCCGTCATGCAGGGAGAGCTGGAGGTGAACGCCATCGTTTGGGCCGGACATCCCGGCGATGTGGGCTTTGATCCGCTGGCGGACATTCTCTGCGGCGAGGTTAACCCCTCCGGCCGCCTTGTGGATCTGTTCGCTACCAACTTCCTGAAGACCCCCTCCTTCGCCAACTGGGGCAACTTCCACTACACCAACAGCGAGAGCGGTGCGGGTAACGAACCCTATGTGGAATACGCAGAAGGCATGTACAACGGCTACCGCTACTATGAAACGGCCTACGATTTGAAGGCAGCAGGCTTTAGCTACGGCGAACTGAACAGCCAGGGCGCGGCCACGGCCGTGGGCGAAGTAGCCTACCCCTTTGGCTACGGCCTGAGCTATACCACTTTTGATCAGAAGATCCTCTCTGTTCAGGGCAAGGAAGAACTGGAAGCGACTGTCTCGGTGACCAATACAGGTGACCGGGCAGGCAAGGAAGTGGTACAGCTTTATCTGAATCCTCCCTACACGGATCTGGATCGGGAGATGAAGATCGAAAAGCCCACCGCTACGCTGATCGCCTTTGCCAAGACCGGTCTCCTGAAGCCCGGCGAGAGCACCCAGCTGGTGCTGCGCTTTGGGCGGGATGAGATGGCATCCTACTGCTACACCCGCGACAATGGCGACGGAACGACGGGCTGCTACATGCTGGAGGAAGGTCAGTACGTCCTGTCCCTGCGCCGGAACAGCCATGAAGTAATCGAAACCACCAACTGGCACAACAGCCAAACCATCTGGTATGATCAGAGCAACCCGCGCCCCTCGGAGATCAAAATGCAGGCTGCAATGGATGACGATGGTACCCTGCTTGACGTGCCTGAGCGGGCAGAGGCTGACACCGAGGCAGGCTTCATCGCTGCGACCAATCTCTTCCCCTATATGAATGAGTACATGAACGATGAGGTGGTTATGCTCACCCGTGCCAACTGGGAAGCAACCCTGCCCTTCGGTGAGAAGATCTCCGGCAAGCAGATCAACCAGAAGTATATTGATATGTTCGGACAGGAGAACGCCTTCAACGCCGCTTCGGACCCGAGGCTGGGCAATGTCCAGGGCAGCGATGTCTACGCGGCAGATCCTGTGCAGGAAAAGCAGAAGAACGATCTGACACTTATCAGTCTTCGAGGCAAGGACTTCTACGATGAAGCATGGGATCTGCTGCTGGATCAGCTGGATTATACCGCAGATCATGATGACATCCGTCAGATCCTGACCGGCACCAGCTATTCCACCAATGCCATCGCTTCTATCGGATTGCCACAGAGTCTGCACTGTGAAGGTGCCAACGGTGTCCGCCTGGACAATGGCGACGGCATTGGATCCGACCACAGCCGCGATACCTCTTCCTGGTGCATGGCGCCCGAAATGGCAGCGACATGGAATACCGAGCTGATGCGCGAGATGGGCGAAGCAATGGGACAGGAAGCGCTGCTGGGTGGCCGTCAGGGTCGAATGGCTCCGGCGATGAACCTGCACCGCAGTCCCTTCCAGGGCCGCGTGTTTGAATATTACAGCGAGGATCCCGTCCTTTCCGGCAAGGTCGCGGCAGCGGTTGTGACAGGTACGTCCTCCTCGGGCATGTTTGACTTCATCAAGCATTTTGGCCTGAATGACCAGGAGACGAACCGTGCCTCGTTCCTGCACACCTGGGCAACAGAGCAGGTGGTCCGAGAACTCTACAACAAGCCCTTTGAGATCTGCATCCGTGAGGCCCGCAAGACGATTCGCTATACGGCGGATGAAAACGGAACGGTGGCCACCAAGGTGATGCGTGGCTGCAGCGCGATGATGGGCGCACAGAACTGCTTCGGCCCTGTCGTGGCCTTTGCGAATGCCGATCTGATGACCAGTCTGGTGCGTGATGAGTGGAACTTCCATGGCTACATCATCACGGATATGTACAATGGCTCGAACGAATTCGTGGAGATGAGCATCCGTGCGGGTACCGACGGCTGGCTGGTCTGGAATACCCTCAACAACATGAACGACTTTGACAGCCCCACTGCGAAGGCTGTGATCCGGAACGCTCTCCACCATGTAGCCTTCACGATCGCCAACTCTGCCGTCCTCCAGCATACCGCGCCCGGTTCTGTCGTGTACTATGACGAGGCACCCTGGCGGATCGCTGTAAGGTGGACGACCATCGGCATCACGGTGCTGGCCGCGTTCATGATCGTCTGGACGCTGCTCCGGGTTGCTGACAGTAAAAAGCATCCTGATCAGTACAATGTCAGCAAGCGAAAGCCTGCCAAAGCGAAGTAAGTACTGAGCAACGGTTTCCTCTGGCGCTGATGACCAGCCCATACTGTTTGCTGCTTGCTTCACCATTAAACAAACGGATCCTTAACACTGCAGCACCGGCCTGATACCTGTGATCAGACGGTGCTGCATCTTTTCCTTTGTTTTGCAGTCAGAGAGGAGCCTTCCCATGAAAGATCGGGTTTTCAATCCCTATCTCCCCCGGTGGGAGTACATCCCCGACGGTGAACCTCACGCCTTCGGCGATCGGGTCTATGTCTACGGCAGCCATGACCGCTTCAACGGTGCGCTGAAATACCTGTGATAACAAACGGCCAGCACCGCACCACTGACTGTTCCGGACGGCAGGCAAGCCCTGTACTTCCGTTTTTCCGGGCAGGGCGCGATCGCCTTCTATGCGTTTGAACTGGTGGGATGAACCGACAACAGCGGTTCCGACAAATCATCTGTAAGGTTTTCTGAACCTCCGCTTGAAGCGGGGGCTTTCGTTTAAGGCAATCCCGCACAAAGAAAGAACAGCAAAAAGGTCGGGAAAGGGAACGATTGTGGATTCGACGCTGATAGCCGCGCCTTCATCGACGAAAAAC
>OHGW01000794.1_pt1 | contig 13362 bp, 10 predicted proteins | sample 1567821 | NCBI WGS metagenome assembly OHGW01 (sample SAMEA3879572, study PRJEB24766) | human gut metagenome | biome: human-associated habitat; feature: feces | place: USA | collected 1985/1987 | reverse complement strand
CGGGGTGTTTTTGCAGGCAAATTCTCCCCCTCCCGCGAAATCTCACACCGCGTCGTTTTTCAGGAGGCGGGCGGCGGATTCCTCCGCGAACTGCCGGCTGTAAAGATCGTGGTAATAGCCGCGCGCCTTCAATAGCGATTCGTGCGTGCCCTGCTCGACGATCTTGCCGTCGCGGACGACAAGAATCAGGTCGGCCTTGCGGATGGTCGACAGGCGGTGCGCGATCAGGAAGGAGGTGCGGTCGCGGAGCAGATGGTCGATCGCCTGCTGGATGAGCTGTTCGGTCTGGGTGTCGATGGAGCTGGTCGCCTCGTCCAGCACGAAGATGCGCGGGTCTGCCAGCACCGCGCGGGCAAAGGAGATGAGCTGCTTTTCGCCGGTGGAGAGCTTGTCGCCGCCCTCACCCACCTCGCTGTCCCAGCCGTTTTCCAGCTTTGCCGCAACGGTATCGGCGGAAACGGCCTTCGCCGCGGCCTCGACCTCGGCGTCCGTCGCGTCCAGACGGCCGTAGCGAATGTTCTCGCGGACGCTGCCGGAGAAGAGGTGCGGACTTTGCAGCACGTAGCCGATGTTGGAATGGAGCCAGAGCTGGCTGCGCTCGCGGTAATCGCGGCCATCGATCAGAATTTTCCCCTCCGTCGGCTCAAAGAAGCGGCAGGCGAGGTTCACAAGGGTCGATTTGCCCGCGCCGGTCTCGCCCACGAGGGCGACGGTCGTTCCGGCGGGAATTTTCAGCGAAAAATGCTGCAAAACGTCCTCGCCGCCGTCCGGATAGCGGAAGGTCACGTCCTGAAATTCGATGTCGCCGTGCAGCGGCTCCCAGTTTTCCTTCTTCGGATGGAAGGCGTCGCCGTAGACCGCCTCGACCTCCGGCGTGTCGCGCACCTCCGGCTCCTTGTCCAGAAGGTCGGTGACGCGCTCAATGGAGGCTTGCAGGGAGATAAACTCCGCGATGTTTGAGGCCGTCATCTGAATGGGCTCAAAGATGCCTACGGCGTAGGTCAGGAAGGTGGAAAGCGTCGCCAGCTCCAGCGCCTGCTCGGTGACGAGGTAGCCGCCGCGCAGCAGCACGACCGACACGGCCAGCGTGCTGAACAGCAGCACCAGCGGGATATACACGGCGTTGAGCCGCGCGGCGCGGATGCCGGAATCGTGCATCTTCGACGTAAGCTCACGGAAAGAGCCGGTCATTCTCTCCTCGATGACGAGGGTCTTGGTCGTCTTGGCGCCGGTGATGCCCTCGTTGAACGCGCCCGTGATGCGGGAATTCAGCTTGCGCACCTTGCGGTTCCAGTGCAGGATGCGGTTCTGGAAATAGGCCGTCAGGACAGCCATGACCGGCACGATCAGCATCACGACCAGCGCGAGCTTCCAGTTGAGAATCAGCATGGACACCATGGTGCCGGCCACGTAGAACAGCGCCCAGAGAATATCCGTGAAGTTCCACGCGATCATGCCGGCGATACGGTTGGTGTCGCTCATCACGCGGGAGAGAAGATAACCGACCGGCGTGACGTTGTAGAAGGAGAAGGACAGCGTTTGCAGGTGGTGGAAGAGCCTCTGCTTCATGTCGCGGCCGAGGTACATCTCGATGCGCATGGAGTTGTTGCAGAACCACATGACGCTCAGCCCCTGCAAAACGATCAGTGCCAGATACACCAGTGCGTAGGGAAGCAGGCCCGTGGTCACACCCTTTTCGATAAAATTGCGGATGGCGTAGCGCTGCATGAGCGGCAGCAGCACGTCCACAAGAGCGCAAAGGCCGTTGAAGGTCAGCATCCCGACGAAATCCGCGCGGTAGTTTTTGAGGAAGGGCTTCAGACGCTTCCAGATGCCCCAGTCAAAGCTCTGGGTAAACTCTTTTTCGTCATGCATTGTCCCCGCCTCCTTCCAAAATCAGCGCGCGGTCGTCGCTGCGCATCTGAATGTCATAGATGTCCCGGTAGATGCCCGGCCGGGCGATCAGCTCCTCGTGCGTGCCCAGCTCGGCGAGCTTCCCGTCCTCCAGCACGAGGATGCGGTCGGCCTGCATCAGCGTCGGAATACGGTGGGAGATTAGAATGACCGTGGCGTCCTGCAGGGTTTCGCGCAGGGCGGCGCGGATCTTGGCGTCCGTTTCCGCGTCCACGGCGGAGAGGGAATCGTCGAAGATCATCACGGGTGCTCTTTGCAGCAGCATCCGCGCGATGGCCACGCGCTGCTTCTGCCCGCCGGAGAGGGTCACGCCGCGTTCGCCGACGACGGTGTCGTAGCCCTCCGGGAAGGCCGAGATCGCCTCGTCCACGCAGGCGATCCTCGCCGCCGCGCGCATCTCCTCCTCCGTCGCGTCCGGCCTTGCGGCGCAGATGTTCTCGCGGATGGTCTGCGAGAAGAGAAAGGGCTCCTGCAAGACAAAACCGACATGCCTGCGCAGGTCGCTGCGCGACAGCTCGCGCAGGTCAACGCCGCCGATCCGGATGCTGCCGGACTGCACGTCGTAGAGCCGGTCGAGCAGCTGCACGAGCGTGCTCTTGCCGGAGCCGGTGCCGCCCAGAATGGCGAAGGTCTCGCCCTGCCTGATGGTAAAGGAGAGGTCGTGCAGGACCTCCTGCCCCTCGTAGCCGAAGCTGACATGGTCAAACTCGATGTCGCCGGGGGCAAATGGCTTCGCGTCCGGCGCGTCGGCCTCCTCCTTGGCGTTCAGGATGTAGCCCACGCGGTCCATGGACACGCCGGCCTTGCTCATCTCCGACAGCACGCGGCCCAGTGAGCGCACCGGCCACGCCAGGGATTCGTTGTAGGTCACAAAGGCGAGGAAGGAGCCGAGGGTCATGCGGCCGTTCACGGTTTCGACCACGCCGAACAGGATGATGACCATAACCTGTAGGCAGGTCAGAAGCGTCCCGGATGCCCAGTAGACCGACAGGAGCCTGCCCAGCTTGACCCACAGGCGGGAAAAGCGATTGTTCTTTTCGTCGAACTTGTCGTCCTCGAAGCGCTCGCGCCCGAAGGCGCGCACGACGCGCACACCGGTGAGATTTTCCTGCGCGCAGGTGGTCAGCTCGCCCTCGGCCTCGTCCGCAACCTGAAAGCGCGAGGAGATTTTGCGGTAAAACACGCCGGACGACAGCCCCACGATGGGCAGAAAGACCGTCGCGACCAGCGACAGCCGGACGTTCATCGTGTACATGACGCCCAGATACAGCGCGATCAGAATGACCGTCCGCACGACCTCGACGAGCTGATTGCACACGAAATTGCGGATGACGTCCACGTCGGAGGTGCAGCGCTGAATGATGTCGCCGGTGGGATTGGCCTTGTGCCACGCAAAGGTGAGGTGCTGAATGTGGCGGTAGAGGCTGTCGCGCAGGCTCTTGACATAGGTCTCCGAGCCTTTGGACAGGTTGACGCGCTGGCCGTAATTGCACAGGCCGCGCAGAATGGCGACCGCCAGCACGGCCGCCGCCGCGACCCACAGCGCGCGCAGGGTGTCGCCGGTCAGGGCGTCCCAGTGCAGCAGCCGCAGCAGCCACGCCGGGACCTCCGGGGTCTTGCTGTCGAGAATGGAGTCCACCGTCAGGCGGATGATCTGCGGCGTGAGCGCGTTGAGGGCCATGCTCAGGCAGGAGAAGATCAGCCCCGCCAGAAAAAAGCCCCAGCAGCCCCGGAGATAGCGCATCACCAGCCGCGTCTTTTCTCTCCGGGACAGTTTTTCATTCGTTTCCATGGATTTTCCCCCTTTTGACAAAAAGAAAAGCGTTCTCTGCGGTCAGACCGCAGAGAACGCGCAAAAAGTCCGCAAAATGCCTACCTCGGACGGCGCGCAGAGATCCCCGCGGGATAAAATCTGACCGATGCAAAGATGTATTTCATGCTGCGCGCCTCCTTTCGTTGAATTCTACCCTCTACTATAGGGTTTGTTCCGCAGTTTGTCAATAGGAGAATTTCAATTTCTCCGCAATCGCGCACATTCTGGCCGCGTCTGCCTTGCACACGGCGCGGTCATAGCTCACAAGGCCGTTCGTCTCGTCCTCCACGTCGGAAAGCTGGGTGTAGATCGCGGCGCACAGGCCCTTTTCCCGCGCAGGGACGATCTCGTCCAGATAGAGCCGCTCCAGTGCGTCCATAAAGGCGGGCTGCTCCTTGAAAAAGCGGTAGCCATAGGTTTTCTCCGTGTTGAACACGTGGCCCTCGGGCTTGTAGGAATAGCCGCCGAATTCCGACAGCACGAGCGGTTTTTCGCTTTTCGGCAGGCGCACGGGCTTGAAATAGACGTGCAGGCTCTCCACGTCGGACTGCCCGCAGCGGAACCAGCCGGAGGTCGTGTCGATAAAGCGGGAATCGTCCAGCGCGCGCAGGCGCTCGAACTGCGCCTGACTGTCAAACTGCCCCCAGCCCTCGTTGAAGATCGTCCAGTAGCAGACGCAGGGGTGCTTTTGCAGCAGCCGCACGGTTTCCTCCATCGCCTCGGTAAAGGCGCGGCGCGTGGCCGGGTCGCGGTGCATCCTGCGGTCGTTCCGGCGGCGGATACCGAGCGTCGGCAGCGCCGTGTCCGTGAAAAAGGAATACGCGCCGTTATTGACCATGTCCTGAAAGACCACCATGCCCAGCCGGTCGCAGGCATAGTAGAACAGCTCCGGCTCGACCTTGATATGCTTGCGCAGGGTGTTGAAGCCGAGACGCTTCATGGCCAGAATGTCCTCGTCGAAGCAGGCGGGAGAGGCGGGCGTGAACAGGCCGTCGCTCCAGTAGCCCTGATCGAGCACGCCGTGGAAGAAATAGGGCCTGCCGTTCAGGCACAGGCGGGGAAAGCCGTCCACCTCGCGCACGTCCAGCGTCCGCAGGGAGAAATAGGTCTGTACGCGGTCCTGCGCGGTTTCGATCTCCGTTTCGTAGAGATAGGGGTCCTCCGGCGACCACAGCCGCGGCGCGGGCAGCTCCAGCACCGCCTGTCCGCCGGAAAATGCCTGCGTCAGGACGCCCTGCGGCGTCTTTACGCGCACGGTGCCCCTCTGCGCGCCCTCGATGTGCAGCGTGACGCGGTTTCCGGAGATCTCCGGGCGGTCCGGGAGTCATGAAATCACGGCATCCGGCACCGCAATACCGCTGCTTCCCCTTGACCGTCCTGCCACAGGCCGGACACCGGCGTATACCACATGCCGCCGCGCTCGTGCTTCTGCTTGCCGTAGGGCAGAATATGGCGGTCCAGCTCGTCGGTCACGCGGACGGTGAGGACATTTTCCTCCCGCAGCGCATCGGTCACGTCAAAGGAGAAAGGCGCATAGCCGCCGGTGTGCGCGCCGAGGCGCACGCCGTTGAGTGCGACTTCCGCGACCTGATCGGCCGCGCCGAAGTGCAGCAGCACGCGCCCGCGGACAAAGCCCTCCGGCAGGCGGAAGCGGTGGCGGTAGCAGAGAGCCGTCCCGTCGGGATAGGTTTCGTGAATCCCGGAGAGCAGCGACTCCGGCGGGAAGGGGACGCGGATGGTGCGGTCATAGGCCTCGCTGCCGGCAGAGAATTCCCATTCGCCGTTGAGGTTAAAATAGGAGTCGCGGCGCAGGGTGGGGCGGGGATATTCCTGCCACGGCCGACCCTGCAGCGCGCGCCCCGCCTGCGTCATGAGATCACTGTGCATGAGCTTCCTCCTTTTTCAGCAGGCGAAATACCGCCGTGAGCGCAAGCAGCAGGACGGCCGCGGCGATCAGCGCGGCGAGGAAGATATTCCCGTTCGGCAGGAAGGATTCCGTGCCGTCGTCGTTGACGATCTTCTGCGCATTGCGCAGGACGAAGGCGCCGATGGCCGGGCCGATGATGCCGGGGATGAGCACCTGCCCGACGATGCGCAGCCCCTGGAACATCCCCGCGCGGTGCGCCGGGGTGCGGTCGCGCAGCATCGCGCCGAACACGGCCATGCCGGCAAGATAGCCGCTCATCATCAGAAACGAGCCGAAAAACACCGGGACGGTACTGCGGAAGAAATACAGCAGCACATAGCCCGCCATCAGCATCAGAACGGCGGGGAAGTGCAGGCGGTCATAGAGCTTGCCGTAAAACACCGTGACGAGCGCCGCCAGTACAATGGCCGGGGCCATGATCAGCACATAGTTGTCCATGCCGAGCGACACGTTGTAATACAGGATCAGGTAGGGCATGAAGATCTGAATGGAGATGCCGAACAGGGCGAAGGCCGCCAGCACCGCATAGAGAATTTTGTTCTCCCGCACGACGCCGGGACGGAAGCCGTAGAAAATATTCTTGAAATAGCTCTGATTTTCCTCGGTTTTCACGCCGGTGTCGCGGATGAGGAAGAAGCCCAGAATCCCCGCGATCAGCACGACGCTGCCGATGATGGCATAGATCACCGCCCAGCTCTCGGCGCGGTCGAGGTCGAAGCCCATGAAGCCGCCGAACACGACGAGGATCGCAATCAGGGGCATCATCGCGTTCACGCCCTCGGCGGAGCCGCGGTTGGTTGCGTCGGTCGCGTCGGTGAGCCATGCGTTGAAGCAGGCGTCGTTGGCCGACGAGCCGAAGAAGGTCATCACGCAGTCCATGATGATGACGAGGCTCACGCCCACGCTCGCGGCCGAGGCCGCCATGGGGAAGATCGAGGCGATCACGTCTACCCGCAGCGCCGCAAAGCACCAGATGGAGATGCCCCACAGGATGTAGCCGCCGCAGATGAACAGCCGCCGCTTGCCGAGCTTGTCCGACAGCGCGCCGATGAGCAGTGTCGTCACCGTTGCGGCGATCGCGCTGGCCGCGACCATCAGGGAAATGTCCGAGGCGCTTGCGTGGAACATCTTGTAGATAAAAACGTTGAAGTACATGTTTTCAACGACCCACGCGACCTGCCCGATCAGGCTGAACAGCGTCAGCGCTAACCAAAATCTTGGAGAGAGCCTGGTTTTCTGCATTCCGATCCCGCCTTTTTGTTTTTCTTTTATCGTATCACATGGAATCCGAAAGTGCAATGAAAAAAGCACCCCGCCGCAGCGGGGTGCCATTGATATTTTGAGCCGTCACGTAGGTGCGGGCGATTTCTGCTCCATTCCCTACCGTGCGTTCTCCAGCGCTGCGCGCAGGGCGGCAATGTAGGCCGGGGTCGTGCCGCAGCAGCCGCCGATCAGGTCCGCGCCCAGCTCGTGCAGCGCGCACATATGCCGCGCGAATTCCTCCGGCCCCATGGGATAGACCGCCGTGCCGTCGTCGGCGATGACGGGCATCCCCGCGTTGGGCTTGATCAGAAGCGGCACGCGCGCGACGGCCTTCATGTTCTTCACCAGACTGGAAAGGTGCTCCGGGCCGAAGGAGCAGTTGACGCCCACCGCCGCCGCACCCAGCTCCTGAAGGGTCTGGACCGCGTCGACGCAGTTGCCGCCGAAGTAAGCCGCACCGTCTGCCTGCACGGTCAGACTGCACATGACGGGAAGATCGCACACACTCTGCGCCGCGTCCAGCGCGACGGCCGCTTCGTCGATGCCAAGCAGCGTTTCCGCAATGATCAGATCCGCGCCCGCCTCCGCCTGCGCGGCGATCTGCTCGGCGTAGAGGTCAAACAGCTCCGTCGGACACATCGCACCGTCGGGCTTCAAGGGGACGCCCGTGGTGGTCAGGTCGCCCGCGACCAGCGCGCGTCCGCCCGCGGCCTCGCGGCTGAGCGCCACGAGCGCACGGTTCATCTCCGTGACGTTTTTGTCCAGCCCGTAGTGCTTCAGGGCGTGGCGGTTGGCCGAGAAGGTCGGCGCGTACAAAATCTGCGTGCCCGCCGCGACGTACTCCCGCTGGAGGTCAAGAAGCACCTCCGGGTGCTCCAGCACCCACTGCTCCGTGCAGCCGCCGCGCGGCATCCCGCGGGCCATCAGGTTCGAGCCGGTCGCGCCGTCGAGCAGGATCGGCTTTTTCATGGCGGAGAATTCCTCTTTTGTCACGTTTTTCCCCTCGCTTTGCTTTTTGCTTTATTGTACCCGCTTTTTTGCCGCTTTGCAACGGTTGAATTCCCTTGAAAAATCTGCTAGAATGAAGAAAAAATCGCAGGAGGCGTGTTATGAAAAAAACCGTATTGCGCAAGTATGCGCATCTGATCGCCACCGTCGGCATCAACGTCCAGAAGGGGCAGGAGGTCTTTGTCGCGGCAGAGCTGGATCAGCCCGAATTCGTGAAAATGGTCGTCGAGGAGTGCTACCGCGCGGGCGCGAAGCGCGTCGTTGTGGACTGGGACTACCAGCCGCTGACCAAGCTGCACCTGCGCTGGCGCAGCCAGAAGAACCTCTCCACGCTGGAAAACTGGGAGGAGGCGCGCTGGCAGCACTATGTGGACGAGATCCCCTGCCGCATTTATCTGATCTCCGAGGACCCCGACGGTCTGAAGGGCGCCAACATGGAAAAGGCCGCCAAGGCGCAGCAGGCGAAATACAAGGTCATCCGTCCCTACCGCGACCGGATCGAAAACAAGTATCAGTGGTGCATCGCCGCCGTGCCGGGCGCGGCGTGGGCGAAGAAGCTCTTCCCGGAGCTGCCGAAGGGGCAGGCCATCGAGAAGCTGTGGCAGGCCATTCTCACCGCCTCCCGCGTCACGGACGACCCCGTGCAGGCGTGGAAGGAGCACAACGAGGATCTGGCCAACCGCTGCGTCTACCTCAACGCACTGAACATCGAAACGCTGGAATATCACAGCTCCAACGGCACGGATTTCCGTGTGGGCATGATCCCCGAAGCCGAGTTCAAGGGCGGCGGCGAAAATTCCCTGCTCGGCCACTATTTCAATCCGAACATCCCCTCCGAGGAGGTCTTTATCTCCCCGAAGCGCGGCGTTGCCGAGGGCATCGTGTATTCGACCAAGCCGCTTTCCTATCAGGGACAGATCATTGAGAATTTCTCCGTCCGGTTTGAAAACGGCAAGGCCGTCGAGGTTCATGCGGAGAAGAACGAGGAGCTTCTGAAAAAGATGATCTCCATGGACGAGGGCGCGGCCTATCTGGGCGAGTGCGCGCTGGTTCCCTACGATTCTCCCATTCAGAACACGGGTCTGCTGTTCATGGAAACGCTGTTCGACGAGAATGCCGCCTGCCATCTGGCACTGGGCATGGGCTTTGCGGACACGATCAAGAATTTTGAAAACTACAGCCTCGACGAGTGCCGCGCCATGGGCATCAACGATTCCATGATCCATGTGGACTTCATGATCGGCTCGGCCGATCTCGACATCGACGCGCATACCCGCGACGGCCGCACCGTGCCGATCTTCCGCAAGGGCAACTGGGCCTTCTGATACGGACTCCTGATGAGAATATTTCGGCAGGGATCCCCGGTGTGACGGAGAACCCTTTTCTGCGGCTGCATTTGAAAAAATGCAGCCGCTTTTTGTATGCCGTGCGGGAAAGCCGCCGCGGTGCGGCTTGTCATTTCCCTGCCTGTGTGGTATACTATAAGCGTCGTTTGACAAGGGCACATATGTCCGCAGGACACACCGCCACGCCTTTCGCGGCGTTATCGTCCTTGACATACGCCGGCCCATCAACGAGGATAACGAAACCAGATGTCGTTTAGCCCCGGGAAAACCATGTGTGCCCTTGTCAGGCGACGCTATATACAAGCAATGAAAGGGAGGCATTTTCTTGCAGTTCCTGTATTTTCTCGAATCCATCCGCAACCCGGTGCTGGACGCGATCATGCAGTTTTTCACCGAGCTGGGCGGAGAAGCCGTGTTTCTGGTGCTGGCGCTGATGATCTTCTGGTGCGTCAGCAAGGAGGAGGGCTATTACCTGCTCTTCGTCGGCTTCCTCGGCACGATCTTCAATCAGTTTTTGAAGCTGGTGTTCCGCATTCCCCGTCCGTGGGTCAAGGACCCGAAGTTCACCATCGTGGAAAGTGCGCGCGCCGACGCGACGGGTTATTCCTTCCCCTCCGGCCACACGCAGAACGTCGTCGGCACGCTGGGCGGCATCGCCCGCTGGCAGAAGCAGAAATGGCTGCGCATCGCCTGCATCGCCACGCTGCTGCTGACCTCCTTCTCCCGGATGTATCTGGGCGTGCATACGCCGCTGGACGTGGGCGTTTCCTTCGCCGTCGCGGTCGTGCTGGTGTTCGCGCTGTACCCCATCGTGCGCTACGCGGTGCAGAAGCCCAAGCGGATGTATGTCCTGCTGGGCGTGATGACCGCCATTTCTCTCGCTTTTGTGCTGTATGCCAACCTCGCCGCCTTCCCCGCGGACATCGACGCGGAGAACCTCGCCCACGGGCAGAAAAACAGCTACTCCCTGCTGGGCGCGCTGCTGGGCTTCTGTCTGGCCTACGGCATTGAGCGGAAGTATATCCGCTTTGAAACAAAGGCCGTCTGGTGGGCACAGATCCTCAAGGTCGTGCTGGGCCTTGCGGTGGTTCTGGCCGTCAAGGAGGGGCTGAAGCTCGTGTTCAGCGCGCTCGGCTTCACGTGGCTCGGCACCAATGCCATCCGCTATTTCGCCGTCGTGCTGATGGCGGCGACCGTCTGGCCCCTGACCTTCCGCTTCTTTGCGCGGCTGGGGAAGAAAAAGCAATGAGGGCGGTCTGGATCGTCCTGATCTGCCTCGGCGCGCTGGCGCTTATTCTGCTGCTCGCGTCGTATATCGTCATGCGCTACGCCTGCCGCCGCGGCCATGCGCTGGGGACAGATCTTGATAAAGAGCTGCGCCATTCCTCCTTCCGGCACTATAAGGATGATATCGTCCGCGCACAGCAGTGGCTGAAGGAGCAGCCCGTGCAGGAGGTTTTTGTGACCTCCTACGACGGCCTGCGCCTGCGGGCGCGCTATATCCCCTGCGAAAACGCCCGCGCGACGCTGCTGCTGTTTCACGGCTGGCGCAGCTATCCGGAGCTGGACTTCGGCGCGGCACTGACCTTCTATCAGTCCTTCGGCGTGAATATTCTGCTGCCGGACGAGCGCGCGCAGGGCGAATCGGAGGGAAAATTCATCACCTTCGGCGTCCGGGAGCGGCACGACGTGCACACATGGGTGCAGTGGTGCGCCGAACGCAGCGGGGCGGCGTTTCCGCTGCTGCTGGGCGGCGTGTCCATGGGTGCGACCACGGTGCTCATGGCCTGCGGCGAACCCTTTGCCGGGAATGTGCGCGGCGTGATCGCGGACTGCGGCTTCACCTCGCCATGGGACATCATCGGCAAGTGCGGCCGGGATTTCCATGTTCCGTCGTGGCTGCTGCTGCCGCTGGTCGATTTGCAGACAAGCCTGTTCGCGGGCTTCTCTCTGAAGGAATATTCCACGCTGGACGCAATGAAAACGACAAAGATCCCGACCTTCCTCGCCCACGGGGAGAAGGACACCTTCGTCCCCTGCGAGATGTCGAAGCAGAATTATGCGGCCTGCGCCGCAAAGGACAAAACGCTCCTTCTGACGCCGGAGGCCGGTCACGGCCAGAGCTATCTGAAGCAGACGGAGCGCTATCAGAACGCCGTGCGCGCCTTTCTTGGGCGCTGCCTGGGAGGCTGAACCATGAACTACGCGGCAATCAAAACGTATGATATTGCAAACGGCCCCGGCGTGCGGACGTCGGTGTTCGTCTCCGGCTGCACGCGCCACTGCAAGGAGTGCTTCCAGCCGCAGACATGGGACTTCGACTATGGCGAGCCCCTGACGCAGGAGGTGCTGGACGGAATCCTAAAAACGCTGGAGCCGCCGCACATCGCGGGCCTGACCGTCCTCGGCGGCGAGCCCTTTGAGCCGAAGAATCAGGCGGGCGTGGCGGAGCTGCTGCGGCAGGTGCGCGCGCGTTTTCCGGAAAAGAGCCTCTGGGCCTTCACGGGCTACCTGTTAGACAGCGAGCTGCTGGCGGGCAAGGTGGGTGACGCCGCGCTGGTGCGGGAGATCCTCTCCCGCCTGAACGTCCTCGTGGACGGCCCCTTTGAGATCGAAAAAAAGGATCTGGCGCTGCGCTTCCGCGGCTCGTCCAACCAGCGCCTGATCGACGTACCGAAAACACTTGCCGCCGGGACGGTCGTCCTCTGGGACGACGGCTGGCGGCGCGGAGGAAACCATGCAGAACATTAACGTCAAAAAGCTCCGTCCCGACGCGCAGCTTCCGGCCTACGGCACGGAATTTTCCGCGGGCGCGGATCTGCGCGCCTGTCTGGACGCGCCCCTCACGCTTCAGCCGGGCGAAACGAAGCTCATTTCCATCGGCATCGCCATGGAAATTCCCGAAGGCTATGCCGGACTGGTCTTTGCCCGCAGCGGGCTTGCCACCAAGCGCGGCCTTGCGCCGGCGAACAAGGTCGGCGTGATCGACCCGGATTACCGGGGCGAATTTTTCGTGCCCCTGCGCAATGAGAGCGCCGCCCCGCAGACGATAGAGCCGGGCGAGCGCATCGCGCAGATGATCCTCACGCCGTTTCTGACGGCGCGGTTCGTCGAGTCCGAAACTCTGTCCGAAACCGTGCGCGGCGAGGGCGGCTTCGGCTCCACGGGGACGAAATGAGCGGCGGCTTTCTGCCGGTCAGCGCGCAGGAGATGCGCGCGCTTGGCTGGGAACAGCCGGACTTTGTCTATGTGATCGGCGACGCCTACGTCGATCACCCCTCCTTCGGCCACGCGATCATCAGCCGCGTGCTGGAGGCCGCGGGCTACAAGGTCGCCATCGTGTCCCAGCCGGACTGGAAGGACGAAAACTCCGTCAACATCTTCGGCACGCCACGCCTCGGCTTTCTCGTCACGGGCGGAAATATGGACTCCATGGTCAACCATTACTCCGTGGGCAAGCACCGCCGTAAGACCGACGCCTACACCCCCGGCGGCGTGACCGGCAAACGCCCGGACTACGCCACGGTGGTCTACTGCAACCTCATCCGCCGGACACATCCGAAAATTCCCATCCTGATCGGCGGCATCGAGGCCAGCCTGCGCCGTCTGGCGCACTACGACTACTGGTCGGACAAGCTCAAGCGCTCCATCCTGCTGGATTCGCAGGCCGACCTGCTGCTCTACGGCATGGGCGAGCGCAGCATCGTCGAGGCGGCGGACGCGCTGGCCAGCGGCCTGTCCGTCCGCGACCTGACCTTTATCGACGGCACGGTCTACCGCACGGACGACATCTCGGACGTCGTGGACGCGATCGTCCTGCCCGCCTTTGCGGAGCTGAAGGCCGACCGCCGCCGCTATGCCGAGAGCTTTTATACCCAGTACCGCAACACCGACCCCTTCCGCGCCAAGCGGCTCATCGAGCCCTACGGCGCGCGGGAATTTGTCGTGCAGAATCCGCCGCAGCGCCCTTTGAGCACGCAGGAGATGGACGATATCTACGCCCTGCCCTATCAGAACGCGCCGCACCCGTCGTACAAGGCGGGCGTCCCGGCCATCTCCGAGGTGCGGTTCAGTCTGGTGTCCAACCGCGG
>OHGW01000792.1_pt1 | contig 13388 bp, 5 predicted proteins | sample 1567821 | NCBI WGS metagenome assembly OHGW01 (sample SAMEA3879572, study PRJEB24766) | human gut metagenome | biome: human-associated habitat; feature: feces | place: USA | collected 1985/1987 | reverse complement strand
GAAGGATGCCGCCGCGACAGCCGTATATGGTGCCGAAGGTGCCAACGGTGTAGTATTGATTACTTCCAAACGTGGTAAATCACAGAAGACGGTTGTCAGCATGTCAGCCGAATACGGCTACTCCACGCCGCTCCGCCTGCCCAACCTCATGAGTTCTTATGACTATTTGAGCTTATACAACGAAGCAGACTGGAACAGCAACGGCAACCCGCGCGCCAATTACACAGCACCGGTGAGCGATGCTGACCTGGAAAAATACCGCAGCGGCATAGACCCCGACCTCTATCCGGATGCAGACTGGATGAGCATGCTGCGCGACCACACCAGCAGCCAACGCTACACTATCAACTTCCGTGGTGGTGGCGACCGCATACGCTTCTTCGTATCGGGTGCCTACTATACGCAAGACGGTGTATATAAAGAGAAGAAGAACGCCGACTACGATTCAAACATCAGTTTCGACCGTTACAACCTGCGTTCCAACATTGACTTCGAACTGAGCAAGACCACCCGTATGTCTGTGGATATGTCCGGACAGTACATCAACCGTACGGCTCCCTCCAAAACGGCCGGTGACATCTTCGGTGGTATGACATTGCAACCTGTGCATCTCTATCCGCAGATTTATTCTGACGGTTCAGCAGCACAGCACCCCAACTATGACAATTCGGGCCTCCGTCAGAACCCTTACAACTTCCTCTACTTCAGTGGTTACAGTAAGAGTTGGGATGCCACATTCCAAAGCAAGGTATTGTTGGAACAAGACCTGGACTTCATTACGAAGGGACTTTCTGTAAGAGGTAGTGTCAGTTTTGATGCCAACTCCAACCAGTATGTCAACCGCACCATGTCGCCCGCTACCTTTACGGCTACCGGACGCGACGCCGATGGCAACCTGATATTCAAAGCTCTGGAATCCGGATCAGCACTGAGCAACCCCTCAAGTGGTTCATCCGGCGGTAACAAGAAGATCTACATTGAGGCATCCTTCAACTACAAGCGTAACTTTAGCGACAAACACGATGTTACGGGTTTGCTGCTGTACAACCAGAAGGAAACCCAGAAGCAGAACGTCGGTGGTCTCAACCTGCTTCCTTATCGCAAGCAGAGCATCGTGGGTCGTGGTTCTTACACTTACGACAACCGTTACACCATCGAAGGTAGCTTCGGTATGACAGGTAGTGAGAACTTCGCCCCGGGTCACCGTTGGGGTATCTTCCCCGCTGTGGGTGGAGCCTGGTACGTGAGTCACGAGAAGTTCTTCGAACCTATACAGAAAGTAATCAGTACCTTGAAACTGCGTGCATCCTACGGACGTACCGGTAACGACCAGTTGGGCGAAACCCGTTTCCCCTATCAGGAAGCGATGAACACCGATGCCGGTGGCCTCAACCTGGGTATATCAGGCATATCAAACGGTAATGCACAGAACTGGTTCGGCGGATTGAGCGAAAACCGCGCCTACTACGCCAACCTACGCTGGGAGATTGAGGACAAAACCAACTTCGGTTTCGATCTCGGCCTGCTGAACGGACAACTTGACCTCTCCATGGACTACTTCTCCAACCGTCGTAAGGACATCTTGATTACCCGTAACACGGTTCCCTCAATGAGCGGTCTGCAATCCAACCCCACCCAGAACTATGGTATCGTGAGCAACAAGGGTGTTGACGGAAGTTTGACCTTCAAGCAACACGTAGGCAATCTGAACCTGACGTTCCGTGCCAACTACACGTATGCGAAGAACAAGATTGTGGAAACGGATGAAATCAGACATAAATACAGTTACCAGGATCTCACGGGTATGTCATTGTGGACTCCTTTCCTCTACATCGCTGATGGGCTCTATACACCCGATGATTTCAACATCACTGTAGACCCTGTGAGCGGCGCCGAAAGCTACCAACTGAAATCCAGTGTAGCCGATCCGGGAGCAGCCGTAGCACCCGGCGACATCAAGTACCGCGACTTGAACAATGACGGCGTCATCAATGACGATGACAAAACCTACCGTAACGGCCATCTGGACAAGACCCCGCGCAGCGTATATGGTCTTTCACTGAACGCCGAATGGAAAGGATTCTTCGCCGGCATCTTCTTCCAGGGTGTGACGGGCTGTTCCATCAACCTGATGAGCAAGGCATCCAACTTCATGCCGTTCAACCAAGGTAAGGACGCTTCTTCCGCACGTATGGAGGCTATGAGCCGCTGGAAAGCATCCGATCCCTACAACGACAACGTGCTCTACCCACGCTTGCGCAACAATACTTTTGCACACAACCTGCAACCGAGCACCTGGTGGTATCGTGACGCAAGTTTCCTCCGTCTGAAGAACGTGGAATTCGGTTACCAGTTCAACAAGAAGCAACTGAAGTCATTACGCCTCACCAACCTGCGCCTCTACGTACAAGGCACCAACCTGAAGACCTGGGACGACGTGAAATATTGGGATCCGGAACTGGGTGATGCAAACTCAGGTGCCAAATACCCCATCTCCAGTACCTGGACTTTTGGAGCAGAAGTTACATTCTAAACATCTAATTAATAAACGATATGAAACTGAAAAATTTACTATACGCAACCGTCGGCTCTGCCGTCCTTGCATTCAGCACAGCATCTTGTTCAGACTATCTCGACATATCAGGCGAATTCAACGCCAGCTTGGGAGTCGATCAGGTTTGGGACAATGCAACCTATACGCGAAACTGGTACGGAGTTATCTACCGCAATCTGATGGAATATTCCGAAACCGGTTCGGAAGTCAATGCTTTCAAAAACCCATGGTCCAACCTCTGCGGTGAAATCGCTTCGGAAAAGGCCAGTTCACGCGATGTCATGATGGCGGGCTTCACGGCAGCCAGCGGAAGCTATCACCGCTGGGCCACCTTCTACAAGGACATACGTCAGGCTATGATTTTCATTGAACGTGCCCACGACGGAGGTGTAGGCGACCCTACCAGTACCAACAAGCTGACAGCCGAAGAAATAGCCCGTATGAAGGATGAATGCCGATTCATGATTGCCTATTATTACTTCTCCATGTTCGAACTTTACGGTCCTGCCTGTATCGTGACGGAGATAGACGACGCTGCCGAACCGCACGTGACGGACTATGACCGTGCCACGGTGGACGAAATGGTGAACCACATCGACGGCATATTGGCCCCCCTCTGCGACCCCGCACAGTCCAAACTGCCCGAATCAGTCATCACGTCATACGCAGACGGTGCATACAATTTCAACACCAATGAAGTGGTACGCCCCACCATCGTAGTGGCCAAAGCACTGCGTGCCAAGTTGTGGATGTATGCCGCCTCCAAACTGTTCAACGGCGGCGACGGTTCCGAATACTACCAGGGATTGCAGAAACTGCAAAACTCCAAAGGTGAATACATCTTCCCGCAGAGCAAGGACCCGCAGAAATGGGTGACTGCCAGAGACCGTGTAAAGGACTTGATAGACTATGCCGAAGCACAACACCACGCCCTCTACCGCGTGATGGCAAACGGAGTGGAGCAACCCGACCGTTCGGTATACAACCTTTTCCAGGTGTATAATGAAGAAATCCTGTGGTGCAGTACCAACAACAGTTACTCTGATCAGTACAAGATGGAGAAACGTACCAACCCGCGTGATGTAAACTCATGCTATGGCACTATCGGTCCGTCTCAAGATGCTGTAGATATGTTCTTCATGGACAATGGACTCGATATCGATGATCCGAACAGTGGTTACGATGAAACCGGATTCAGCGCTGTAGAAAACCGTTGCTATGACCCCGACTATAAAGATAAGAAGACGGATCAGAATATCTCCAATATGTACGCCAACCGTGAACCGCGTTTCTACGCAAGCGTGGTATACCAGGGAAGAAGCTGGTTCAAGAAATGGATGAACGGTAACCCTAACTACACCGTAGACTTCTCGGCAGGTGGCGGAAACGACCTCTCCAACGGTGACAACGTGAAAGGCGGATACATACTGGGCAAATTCAAGAACCGTACCGTGAACCATGCCAGCGGCGATACACAGACTTGGAAACGTGTTTCCATCATCTACCGTTTGGCTGAGTTCTACCTGTTCTATGCCGAAGCACTCAATGAAATAGACCCGAGCAATGCGGACATCATCAAATATATCGACATAGTACGCGAACGTGCTGGTATCCCAGGCTACCAGACCATGAACGATAACGGCATAAAGACCGGTGTAATCGGCAATTATGACAAACAGTTCGATGCCATCCAGCACGAACGCTACGTAGAACTCTATTGTGAAGGACAACGCTACTTCGACGTTCGCCGCTGGATGGTCTGCGGTGACGAAGGCAGAATAGGTTGCGACCAGACACGCTTCTACGGAATGAATATGAAGGGTTCGAAAGATAAAGCTCCGGGCGAACCTACCTCCTACTATACGCGTACGAAGCTGGAAAACCGCCAATGGACAGACAAGCTCTATCTCTATCCTATTCATCAGAATGTGATAGAACTGGCCGAAGGACGTATTCCGCAGAACTACGGATGGTAAAAAAGACAGCTTTTTTGATTCGTTTTCAAAGGATTAAGTAGAAAGATTGAATGAAGGTTTGGAGGCAGTAACTGGCATAACCGGCCTGGTTACTGCCTCCTTTCTTTCTCAGCTAACAAATCAACAATAAATATACCATGAGTAAAGAGAAAACATTTCCAGCCCGGAAACTCCGGATACTGATACCCATGATTCTGTTCCTGTCCCAAACAGTTTGCGCACAGCATGAAAGTAAGACAATCAACGACGGTTGGAAATTCCATAAAGGTGAGTGCGAGGCCGCAGCCTCTCCGGCTTACGACGACAGTGCGTGGAACAGCATACATCTCCCGCACACATGGAATACGGATGCATATACCGAAAAAAAGTATTACCAGGGAACAGGATGGTATCGCTGTACACTGACGTTGCCGCAACATTGGCAAGGCAAACAGGTATTCCTGAAACTGGATGCAGCCAGCAAGGCCGCTGCCATCTACATCAACGGTAAAGAAGCAGGCGAACATAACGGCGGATATACCGCCTGCACATTCGATATCACTTCGCTCTGTTCGTTCGACTCTCCCAACTCTCTCGCTATCCGTGTAGACAACGCCCGGCAGGATATCCCCCCTATCTCCGCCGACTTTACATTCTTTGGCGGCATCTACCGGGATGTATGGCTCACAGCAGTCTCCAAACAGCATTTCCATCTGACCAACCACGGTTCGGACGGGATATTCATCAGTACCCCGCAAGTGTCCGAAGAAAAAGGCACGATACTTATTCGCGGAGAGATAAAGAACGATGCAGAACAGAAAGCATCTCTTGAACTGGAGCATATCGTATACAATCCCGACGGAAGTATTGCCCAAACCCAGAAACAGTCTATCCAGATAAAAGGTGGAGAATTATACTCTTTTCATACCGAAACCGCCCCTATCCTGTCCCCCCGATTATGGACACCCGAGACACCTCATCTCTACAGGGTAGAAAGCATTCTGCGCGATAAAAAGACAAAAGCCATCCTCGACCGCAATAATCATCATACAGGTTTCCGCTGGTTTGGCTTCGATGGCAAGACAGGCTTCTCCCTCAACGGAAAGCCTTATAAATTACGCGGCATTTGCCGCCACCAGGACCAAAAGCCCATCGGAGTTGCACTGACGGACGAGATGCACCGCCGCGACATGATGCTGATGAAAGAGATGGGCGCCAACTTTATCCGCATCTCCCATTATCCGCAAGATGATGCCCTGTTGGAAATGTGCGACAAACTCGGTATGCTGGCCTGGGAAGAAATACCCATCATCGACATCGTGCCCGACACTCCGGGATACGCGGAGAACTGCGAAAGCAATCTGCGGGAAATGATACGCCAACACTATAACCACCCCTCCATCATCACCTGGGGATACATGAATGAGATATTACTCGTCACCCAGCGCCGCTATAAAAAAGAAGAAGAACTGAAACCCGTGCTGGAACGGACACTGGCACTCGCCAATCGTCTGGAGAAAGTCTTGAAAGAAGAAGACTCCACTCGTGTCAGCACTATGGCCTTTCATGGCAGCAACAGTTACAACGAGGTAGGATTGGGCAGTATTACCGATATTGTCGGCTGGAACCTGTATCAAGGCTGGTATGGAGGCAACCTTACAGGCTTCGAACGCTTCCTGGCAGAACAACACAAAAAGTTTCCTTCGCACCCCATGATTGTCAGCGAATACGGTGCAGGTTCTGACAAGCGCATACATTCGCTGCAACCGAACGCCTTTGATTTCAGCATCGAGTATCAGCAGAAGTACCTGGAGCATTACCTGCCCGTACTGGAAGAAACGCCTTACGTCTGTGGCGGAACGCACTGGAACTTCATCGATTTCTCTTCCGCCCTGCGTGATGAATCTATGCCGCGCATCAACAACAAAGGACTGGTATATTCGGATCGTACCCCAAAAGACGTGTACTATTACTACAAGGCAGCCTGGCGACAAGACATTCCCGTGTTGCACATCGCCAGCCGCGACTGGACTCACCGCACCGGCATACAGCAGGGAGAAGCCCCGGTAATACTGCCGGTCAAAGTATACACCAACCTTCCGGAAGTGGAACTTTTCATTGATGGAAAGTCTCTGGGCAAGCAAAAAACTGAGAATTACACCGTTATATTCGAAGTACCCTTCAGTTGTAAAGAACACTTCATTTCCGCCAAGGCTGAACGTAAAGAAGCATCCCGTAATCCCCGTACCATTGAAGACGGCATCCACCTCAGCTTCACCCCTGCCCCCGCAAAGCTGAATGAAACAAACTTACGGAATCTGGAACTTGCCGTCAACGTAGGCAGCAATTGCTTCTATACTTCCGATGAAAGCCAGCTCACATGGCTACCCGATCAGCCCTACACTGAAAACAGTTGGGGATATATTGGCGGAGAAAGCAAAAGTAGTCAGACACAGGTTGAGAATACCAATGACGGACCGTTGTTCCAAACCCTTCGCAACGACATCGAAGGCTATTGTTTCGATGTTCCCAACGGAGTTTACGAGATAGAATTTCTTTTTACAGATATATTCCGGGAGAATGCAGCCACCGCCTACCAGTTGGGACGGAATTCCGATGTAGAAAGCCGCGAGAACTGCTTCAGCATAATCGTTAATGATGAAACTGTAGAAGAAGACTTTTCTCCTTGCCGGGAGAGCGGTTACTTCCATGCTTTGCGGAAAAGATACAATATTACAAACTTTCGGAATAAAATTGAAATACGCTTCCCTGTTCGGAATGGAAAAAGCTTTCTGAACGGTATAAAACTCAGAAAACTTTATTAACTTCAAAATAAAAACGCCATGAGAGCTAAAATTTGCTTAATTATCACCAGTCTGATGCTTGCGGCAAGCAGCATACATGCACAGTCCATCTGGGACAAGGCACATCTGGAGAGAGTAAAACAATCATTACATCAACCGTACTTTTCGGCTGCTTATCAGGAACTGATAACGGATGCTGAAAGAACGCTTGACGCACAGCCCTTGTCCGTCATGATGAAAGAGAAGACACCCGGCAGCGGAGACAAGCATGACTACATGAGTCAGGCACGCTATTTCTGGCCCGACCCGACCAAACCGGACGGACTGCCCTACATCAGCCGTGACGGTGAATCGAACCCGGAACTGAACAAGCTGGACCGTAACCGCCTCGGGGCAACCGCCCAACGCGTCACCACCCTTGCCCTTGCCTGGTACTTCAGCGGTGACGAGAAGTATGCCCAAAAAGCTACGGAACTGATCCGCGTATGGTTTTTTAATAAGGATACGCGTATGAACCCCAACCTGGAATATGCCCAGATGATACCGGGACACAACAACAATAAAGGGCGTTGCTATGGGGTCATCGATACCTATTCCTTCGTCGAGATGCTGGATGCCGTGCAATTGCTGGAGGGGTCAAAGGCCTTCACCCCGAAAGATTCCAAGCAACTGAAAGCATGGTTCGGCAAGTTGCTGACTTGGATACTGAACAGTCCGCAGGGACAGGAAGAGGCACGCCAGGCCAATAACCACAGTACAGCGCACGACGCACAAGTCATCGCTTTCGCCTTGTACGCAGGAAATACGAAAGTAGCGCAGGAAGTCATCAATGCCATTCCCCAGAAGCGCATCTTCACCCAAATAGAACCGGACGGAAAGCAACCGCACGAACTGCGTCGCACCCTTGCCTTCGGTTACTCACAGTTCAATCTGTCTCACTTCATCGACATCTTCATGATGGCACGGAAGATCGGAATCTCCATTGACAATGCCACCTCGGCAGACGGGCGCAACTTCTACAAGGCTATGGACTTTCTGGTTCCCTACGTGGGAAAAGAAGTGAAAGACTGGCCTTACCGTCAAATCAGCGAGTGGGAACATAAACAGCAGGAGTTCTGCAAAGATTTATACCGCACCAGCTTGTTCAACCCTGCACGGAAAGACTACCTGGAACTCTATAAAGCCCACCGCATCATCAACTGGAAAGACCGCTTCAACCTGCTATGGGTAGAAGCCGACGATGTGGACAACGCCTATGCTTTCGCCTGCGGACAACTCCAGTTTGCCCTGAAGTGCGCCGATAAAGCCAGAAAAGAAGGAGACAACCAGTGCAAGCACCGCGTCACGCCCCGCAGCCTCAACAAAGACGGCTCACTGAGGATGATACATCCCCACGACTGGTGTTCAGGCTTCTTCCCCGGTTCACTGTGGCAGATGTATGCCTACACGAACGATGACTTCTGGCGTCAGCAAGCCATCAGCAACACCTGGATGATAGAAGAAGCCAAATGGCACAAAGGCACCCACGACCTCGGTTTCATGATGAACAACAGCTTCGGCAAAGCCTATCAGTTGACCGGCGAACGTTCCTACAAAGATGTAGTGCTGCAAAGCGCCCGGACGCTGATAACCCGCTACAACAAGAAGGTAAAGAGCATCCGTTCGTGGGACCACAACCGCGACAAGTGGAAGTTCCCCGTCATCATCGACAATCTGATGAACCTGGAGATGCTGTTCTGGGCCACCCAGGAGACCGGCGACTCCATCTACTGGAAGATTGCCGTCAACCACGCCAATACAACAATGAAGAATCATTTCCGCCCGGATTACTCTTCTTTCCATGTAGTGGACTATGATCCCGAAACCGGTGAAGTCCGTGCCCGGCAAACCGCGCAAGGCTATGCCGACAACTCTTTCTGGAGCCGCGGACAGGCATGGGGGCTTTACGGATACACCATGTGTTACCGCTTCACCAAGAACCCCGCCTACCTGCAACAGGCACGCCACATCGCCGACTTCTTTTTCGGCCTGCCCAACCTGCCCGAAGACCTAATCCCTTATTGGGATATGAAAGCTCCCGGCATCCCCAACGTTCCCCGTGACGCTTCTGCCAGCGCCATCATGGCATCAGCCTTGTATGAACTCCGTAGCTACGTTTCGGCAGAAGACGGCAAACGTTATCAGGACATCGCCGACAAGATAGTGGACAGCCTCAACCAGCATTACCGTGCCGAACCTGAAACAACCTACGGCTTCCTCCTGCTCCACTCCACCGGACACCATCCGGGAGGGGACGAAATAGATGTCCCAATCAACTATGCCGACTATTATTATCTGGAAGCATTGGCAAGAAAAGCTGCTCTTGGGCAGTAATTAGTACTTTTTGAGACAGTAGTTCATCTTTTTGAGACGTTTTGTATGGTAAGCGAACTACTTTTCCACTATTTTTGTAGCACAGAGATTTAGAATCATTTTATAAAAGAAAAAGACATGAAAAACTTATTCGACATTAAAGACAAAGTGATTATCGTGACCGGCGGTTGCGGTATCTTAGGAAAGAGTATCGCCAATTACCTCGCCGAACAAGGTGCCAAAATCGTTATCCTGGACCGCGTGGAGGAAATCGGTAAAGAACTGGAAGCCGAACTCAGCCAGAAGACGGAAGCCCTGTTCCTGATGACGGACGTGCTGAACAAAGAAGTGCTGGAAGAGAACAAGAAAGCCATACTGGAACGCTTCGGAACCATCGACGTGTTGCTGAACGCTGCCGGCGGAAACATGGCCGGCGCCACCATCGCCCCGGATAAGACCATCCTCGACCTGGAAGTGGACGCTTTCAGAAAAGTAGTGGACCTGAACCTCTTCGGCACGGTGCTGCCCACAATGGCATTCGTGGACGTAATGGCTAAGAATAAGAAAGGTGTTATCGTAAACTTCTGCTCCGAATCCGCCCTGCGTCCGCTGACCCGCGTGGTAGGTTACGGCTCTGCCAAAGCTGCCATTGCCAACTACACCCGCTATATGGCAACGGAACTGGCCACCAAATTCAGCCCCGAACTTCGCGTAAACGCCATCGTTCCGGGCTTCCTGCTGACGAACCAGAACCGTGCGTTGCTGACCAACCCGGACGGCTCATATACCGACCGCGCAAAGACCATCATCGCCCACACTCCGTGCGGACGTTTCGCCGAACCGGAAGAGCTGTTCGGAACCATCCACTACCTCATCAGCGATGCTTCCAGCTTCGTGACCGGAGCGCTCTCGGTAGTGGACGGCGGTTTCGACGCCTTCTCAATCTGATAAAATCCGTCCCACAAGACGGATATTTCCGTCCCGCAGGATAAATCCTCTCCCCCTCGGGAAGGAAACGGAGAACAAACATACAATCCATAAACTTATACCATTATTGCAATATGACACTTTGTGAACAAACCTGGCGCTGGTACGGTCCTAACGACCCGGTCAGCCTTTGGGACATCAAACAGGCCGGAGCCACCGGAATCGTGAACGCCCTGCACCACATCCCCAACGGTGAGGTGTGGACAGTGGAAGAAATCAACAAACGCAAGGAGATGATAGAGGCCGTAGGGCTTCGCTGGTCGGTTGTCGAAAGCGTACCCGTACACGAGCATATCAAGACACAGACAGGAGACTTCCAACGATATATAGACAACTACAAGGAAAGCCTGCGCAACCTCGGCAAATGCGGCGTGAATATCGTTACTTACAACTTCATGCCCGTGCTGGACTGGACACGTACCGACCTTGCCTACGAGCTGCCCGACGGAAGCCGCGCCCTGCGCTTCGAGCGTGCGGCCTTCATCGCCTTCGACCTCTTCCTGCTGAAGCGTCCCGGCGCGGAAGCCGATTATACGGACGAGGAAAAGGCCAAGGCCTTCATCGCCGAGATACGCGCAATGAATAAGCGCATGAACATCCCCTCCGGCTTTGACTTTATAAAGGAAGAGGATATTCACCAGATGTGCCGGTGGGCAATGGAAGAGGCTAACCCCGTCTACCCCGTCCCCGTTATCTACAACGAGAAGCGCTTCACCAAGGTCATCCACCGCATAAAGGCCGAAGCATAAAATTTTGAAACCGCCGCCTTGAGGCGGCGGTTGTTCATCTATAATATCGAGGTGACACATGGAACTGCTCTACGCACTTGAAAGCATACGTACTCCTTTTCTCGACAAGCTCATGGGGCTTGTGACAAATCTCGGCGGCGAGGCTGTGTTTATCGTGGCTGCCATCGTCGTTTTTTGGTGCCTAAGCAAAAGCTGCGGCTATTACATGATGACAGTCGGCTTTGCCGGAACGATCATCAACCAGTTTCTGAAGCTGTGGTTTCGCATTCCGCGCCCCTGGGTCAAGGATCCGAACTTCACGATAGTCGAAAGCGCACGCGCCGAGGCTACGGGCTACTCCTTCCCCAGCGGCCACACGCAGAATGCCTTTGCCGTTTTCGGCGCACCGGCGAGGTTTTTTAAAAACACCGCGCTGAGGATCATTTTTATTCTTCTCATTGCGCTCACGGCATTTTCCCGTATGTACGTCGGAGTTCATACTCCGCTGGATGTCGGCGTCTCGATCATCGTCGGAACTATCCTGGTTTTCGTCATATATCCGTTCTTCCGCGATATGGACAAGAGTCCGAAAAAGGTTTACATAATATTCAGCATTTTCATAGTTCTCGCGGCGGCATTTGTTGCTTTCGTCGAGCTGTACGACTTCCCTGCCGATATAGACGCGGAAAACTACGCCTCGGGCCTTAAAAACGCTTACATGATCCTGTTTTGCGCGATCGGACTTATGCTGACGTTCTTCATCGACACAAAGTATGTCCACTTCCCCACGCAGGCCGTGTGGTGGGCGCAGATAATCAAGGTCGTTGTCGGTCTGGCTATACTGCTTGCACTAAAGTCGGTGCTCAAAGCGCCGCTGCTTGCCCTGTTCGGAGGACACAGCATAGCGCACGGCGTGAGGTACTTCATTGTTATCCTCTTTGCCGGGATCGTATGGCCGATGACCTTCAAATTCTTTGCAAAGCTCGGCAAAAAATAATTGCTGTAAATTGCTATGAATCAAAAAATCTCTCCCTGTCGGGAGAGATTTTTTTACCTGTTTAGTGTTTATCGCCGTCGTCCGGCTCGTCGGCCATACCGGCTGAGGCGTCCTCAGTGGGAGGATCGTCAAAACGGGCGATCTTGCGCGCCGGGCGTTCGATCGTATCATCCTGCATGGCAGGTGCCGGCTTAGGCTCGGGGAACGTGCCGTGCTCGCAGTAGTAATCGAAGGTCTCGCGATCCATTGACTCGTTTTCAAGCAGATACTCTGCAACGCCGATGAGCGTATCGCGGTGATCGGTGAGTATCTTTTCGCACAGGGCGGAAGCCTCGTCAAAAATGTGCTTGACTTCCTCGTCGATAAGTGCGGCGGTCTCCTCGGAATAGCTCTTGGTCTGGCCGAAGTCACGTCCGATGAAGATGCTGTGGTCGGAGCTGTCGTACTGGATGGGGCCAAGCTTTTCGCTCATACCGTAGCGCGTCACCATATTGCGCGCAATGCTCGTCGCCTGCTGGATATCGCCGGACGCGCCGGTGGAGATATCGTCAAGGAAGAGCTTTTCGGCTATTCTGCCGCCGAGGCAGGATACGATGCGCTCGAACATCTGTGCCTTGGAGGTAAAGTCCTCCGTGTCCTCATCCGGGCGATAGAGCGTAAAGCCGCCGGCCATTCCGCGTGGAATGATGGTGATATAGTGCACGGGGTCGGTGTGCTGCAGGAACTTCGAAGTTATGGCATGACCTGACTCGTGGTAAGCTGTAAGGCGCTTTGCCTTGTCCGACATCTTGCGGCTCTTCTTTTCGGGGCCCATCTCGACCTTGAGTATTGCCTCGTCGCAATCCTCCATCGTGATAAAGCGATGCTTACGTCGCACTGCCAGCAGAGCGGCCTCGTTCATCAGGTTTTCAAGGTCTGCACCGGAGAAGCCGGGAGTACCCTTTGCAATGGACTTGAGGTCAACATCGTCCGCCAGCGGCTTACCGCGTGCATGGATCTTGAGTATGGCCT
>OHGW01000787.1_pt1 | contig 13417 bp, 11 predicted proteins | sample 1567821 | NCBI WGS metagenome assembly OHGW01 (sample SAMEA3879572, study PRJEB24766) | human gut metagenome | biome: human-associated habitat; feature: feces | place: USA | collected 1985/1987 | reverse complement strand
CGGCGGGGTGGATATCCTTGTCAACAACGCGGGCATCTCCGCGCGTGAACCGCTGGCGGACTACACGCCGGAAGCCTTCCGGAAGATCATGGATCTGAACGTGACCGCAGTCTTCAATGGCTGCAAAGCCGTCGAGCCCATCATGCGCGCGGCCGGGCACGGCGCGGACGCTGCTCGGAAGGAGGAAGGCCGGATGATCCTGCTGCAGCTGTTCTGGAGCTTTCTGCAGATCGGCCTGTTCAGCTTCGGCGGCGGTTACGCGGCCATGCCGCTCATCCAGGCGCAGATCGTCACGCAGCACGGCTGGCTCGGTATGGCGGAATTCACCGACCTTGTCACCATCTCGCAGATGACGCCGGGGCCGATCGCCATCAACGCGGCGACATTCGTCGGGCTGCGCGTGGCGGGGCTTTCGGGTGCGCTGGCTGCGACGGTGGGGTGCATGCTGCCGTCGTGCGTGCTGGTGACGCTGCTGGCGCGGCTGTATCTGCGCTACCGCAAACTTTCTTTGCTGCAGGGCGTGCTCACCTCGCTGCGCCCGGCCGTCGTGGCGATGATCGCCTCGGCAGGCGTCAGCATTCTCGTCACCGCGTTCTGGGACGAGGCCGTGACGTTCGCGGGCACGAACTGGCGGCTGGTCGTGATCTTCGCAAGCTGTCTTCTGCTGCTGCGCAGAACGAAGCTCAGCCCCATCCTCGTCATGACGCTGGCCGGCGCAGCAAATCTGCTGCTGGAGCTGCTCCCCCTCCCCTTTTAATCCGCCATTCGCCCGGCCAGCGCAAAAGCGCCCGCCGGGCGTTTTGTATCAAGCCCCCAGCGCCCACCTTCGTCCGGCCCGCACAGAAAAAACGCATGCACCCGAGGCGGGTGCATGCGCAAAAGGGGAACCGGATGCTTATTTCTTTTTCCGCTTCGGCACGAGGTCGAAGGCGACGGCGGCCAGGATGACGAGGCCCTTGACCGTCTGCTGCCAGTCGGCGGAAATGCCCATCATGGACATACCATTATTGAGGATACCGATGACGAAGCAGCCGACCAGTGCGCCGCCGATCGTACCGGCACCGCCGGTGACGGACGCGCCGCCGACGAAGCAGGCCGCGATGGCATCAAGCTCAAAGTTGACACCGGCCTTGGGCGTCGCCGCGTTGAGGCGGGCAGCGTAGACCAGCGCGGCCACAGCGCTCATGAGGCCCATGTTGGCATAGGCCAGGAAGAAGTACAGCCGGTCCTTGACGCCGGAGAGCATGGCCGCCTTGCGGTTACCGCCGATGGCGTACAGGCCGCGGCCGAAGATCGTGCGGCTGCAGATGAAGCTGTAGACCAGGCACAGGACCAGCATGATGATAAGGACGGTCGGATAGCCGTTATAGCTGGCCATCTGCCAGGAGAGGTAGAGGATGACGACGCACATCACGACACACTTGATGATAAAGCCGGTAATGGGGCGGACCGGCACGCCGTGGCGCTGTTTGTCCGCACGGCCGTGCAGCTGCAGGTAGACATACACCGCGCAGGCCAGCACAGCCAGGATCATCGTCGTCAGATGGAAGCCGCTTCCGCCGAAGAGATCCGGGATGAAGCTGGAGGCGATGGCGCGGAAGGTATCAGAGAACGGGCCGATGGACGCGCCGTCCAGCACGACCTGCGTCAGACCGCGGAAGACCAGCTCGCCGGAGAGCGTCACGAGGAAGGCAGGGATATCAAAATAGGCAATCCACATGCCCTGCCAACAGCCGATCAGAATGCCGACCAGCAGAGAGACCAACAGCGTGACCAGAACGCCGCAGTGGTAGTTGACCTGCAGGATGGCGGCGATGGCGCCGACGAAGGCCAGCACGGAACCGACAGACAGGTCGACGTTGCCGGTCAGGATGACGGGAAGCATGCCGAGGATAAGCAGGACGACGTAGGAGTTCTGCAGAATGATATTGGTCAGGTTCATGGCCGTGAAGATCAGGCCGTTCGTAAGCAGATGGAACAAAACTGCGATCACGACGAGAACAATGACCATGCTGTAGGCGCGAAGCGTCTTCATAACTTGTTCTTTTTTCATTGTAGTATCTCCAATCCTAAATGAGTAAGCGCATGATGTTTTCCTGCGTGGCGTCCTGCACAAGCTTTTCGCCCTTGATCTCGCCCTCGTTCATGACATAGATGCGGTCGCAGACACCCAGAAGCTCCGGAAGCTCGGAGGAGATGACCAGCACGCACTTGCCGCTGGCCGCCAGCTCGTTGATGATGCAATAGATGTCGTATTTTGCGCCCACGTCGATGCCGCGGGTCGGCTCGTCCAGAATGAGCACATCCGGCAGGTTGAACATCCACTTGGCCAGAACGACCTTCTGCTGGTTGCCGCCGGAAAGATTGCCCGCGTTCTGGAAAATGCTCGCACATTTTACACCGAACTGCTTCGCGTTTTCCCCAGTCTCCTTGATTTCTTTATTCAGATTCAGGACACCGGCCTTGGAAATGCGCTTGAGGTTCGCCATGGAGATATTTTTGCTGATCGTCTCCGTGAGGATCAGGCCGTAGGTCTTGCGGTCCTCGGAGAGATAGGCGATGCCGTTTTCGATCGCCTTCGGGACGGTACTGACGTCGATCTTCCTGCCGCCCTTGTACACCTCGCCGGTGATCGAACAGCCGTAGCTCTTGCCGAATACACTCATGGCAAATTCCGTGCGGCCCGCGCCCATCAGACCGGCCAGACCTACGACCTCGCCTCTGCGCAGCTGGATATCCGCATGCTTGATGACGAGCTTTTCCGGGAATTCCGAATGGTGCACGCACCAGTCTTTCACTTCAAAGAAAACGTCTTCGCTGGGCTTGTGGGCTCTGGGCGGGTAGCGGTTGCTGAGCTCCCGGCCGACCATATGTTTAATCAGCGTATCTTCGCTGACCTGAGATGCGTCTTCAAAGTCTGCCACGGTCCGGCCGTCACGCAGGACCGTGATGGAGTTTGCAATGTAACAGATCTCGTTGAGTTTATGGGAAATGATGATACAGGTGATGCCCTCCTGCTGAAGGGTCTTCAGCAGATCCAGAAGATTACGGCTGTCGCGCTCGTTGAGCGCTGCCGTGGGCTCGTCCAGGATGAGGACCTTACAGTTTTTGCTCAGGGCCTTGGCGATCTCGACGAGCTGCTGCTTGCCGACGCCGATCTGGTTGATGGGTGTATCGGGATCGTCCGTCAGGCCGACGCGCTCCATCAGCGCCGCCGCCTTGATCCGGGTCTGGATCCAGTCGATCGCACCGTGCTTCATCTGGGGATTTCCGATAAAAATATTTTCCGCAATGCTCAGCATCGGGATCAGCGCCAGCTCTTGGTGGATGATGGCGATACCGGCATGCTCAGACTGCTGGATGCTTTTGAAGCGGCAGATCTCGCCGTCCACGACAAGATCGCCGGTATAGGTCCCTTCCGGGTAGACGCCGGAAAGCACGTTCATCAGCGTGGATTTTCCCGCGCCGTTTTCACCGACCAGCGCCTTGATCTCGCCGCGCCTGACCTGAAAGCTGACATTGTCCAGCGCCTTGACACCCGGAAATTCCTTGGTGATGTTCCGCATTTCGAGGATATAATCCTGCATTTGTCTGGCTCCTTTTCACAGAATAGAACAGTTTTTCCCTTTGGAAGAAGCCTGCGGCCGGGGCCGCAGGCTTCGCCGTGAAAGGATCAGCCGTTGATCTCAGCGTCCGTATAGAATCCGACGTCAACGAGGTAATTGACATTGTCCTTGTCGATCAGATACGGATCGTAGGTCTTGGTGGGGACGTCGAAGACGCCGTTATTGTACGTGGTATCGGAAGCCGGGGTCTTGCCGGCGACCAGATCGTCGACAACGGGGACGAGGATCTCGGTCAGCTTGTTGGCATCGAGGAAGGCCGTCATGGACTGCTTGCCGGCAAGAATGTTCTTGACAGCCGCAAGCTCCGCGTCCTGACCGGTCACGATGGGATAGGGGTTGGCGTCGGTGCCGTAGCCCATGGACTCGAGCGAGGAGATGACGCCCAGCGCGAGGCAGTCGGCCGCGACCAGGACGGCATCCAGGTGGGAATCGGCATAGTAGCCGGACAGGAGGTTATCCATACGGGACTGCGCCTTGGAGGAGTCCCAGGACTGGATGGCGGTCTCCGTGTAGGAGGACTGGCCGGACTTGACGACGAGCTTGCCGTTATCCAGATACGGCTGGAGCTTGTTCATTGCGCCCTGATAGAAGGAGATGGCGTTGGTGTCGTCCTGCGAGCCGGAGAAGATCTCCAGCGTGAAGGGGCCTGCCTGGTTTTCCAGATCCAGCTTGTCGACGATGTACTGTCCCTGCAGCTCGCCCATGCGGACAAGGTCGAACGTGACATAGAAGTCGACAGCCTTGGTGTTGGTGATCAGGCGATCGTCCGCGATGACATAGATCCCGGCATCCTTGGCCTTTTCACAGGCGTCCGTCAGCGCGGCGCAGTCAACAGCGGCGATGACCAGGACGTTGACGCCCTTGGTGATCATGTTTTCGATCTGCATGGCCTGCTTGGCGGAATCATCTTCTGCGTATTCGATCTGCGTGGCGTAGCCAGCCTTCTGGAATGCTTCGGTCAGGCGTTCGCCCTGGATAGACCAGATGGTCTGTTCCTTGGTCGGCATCAGAATGCCGATGGTGGCTTTCGTATCGGTTGCTGCGGTTTCAGTGGGTTTTGCGGCACATGCACAGAGCATGGCGAGGAGCATGGCGGCGGTCAGTACGATTGCGAGCAGTTTTTTCATCCTTGTTTCCTCCATTTCTTTTGATCCGTGCCGGTTTTCCGGCCTGGTCTATCATTCCGCATCCGCGGGTGATATTCGGTTGACTGGGGATCCGGGGATTTCGCTGTTGCTGTGATCACTTTACGTAAGCCAGGATGTCTTTGAGGGATTTCTCATTGTCGTAGGTCGGCCAGTATTCAAAGCCGAAGTAGCGGTCATAGCCGCCGTCTTCTGCAGCCTTGATGACCATCGGGTAGTTTGTCTCGCCGAGCTGCAGCTCGTGGCGGCCGGGGACACCCGCAGAGTGGAAGTGGCCGATAAAATCAATGTTGTTCGAGATGTTGTTGACGAGATTGCCCTCCATCAGCTGCATGTGGTAGCAGTCGAACAGGAGCTTGATAGACGGCGAATCGACCGCCTTGATGAGTTCAAAGCCCTTGTAGGCGGAGTTGAGCCAATAGCCCTTGTGGTCATACATGGAGTTGAGGGCTTCAAGGACGATCGTAACGCCTTCTTTTTCCGCGATCTCGGCCGTGCGCTTCAGGTTTTCCAGCAGAACAAGCTTCTGCGTATCCTCAAAGCTCCCCTCCAGATCGCCAGACAGGCCGATAAAGGTCTTGCAGCCGAATTCCTTGCCGATAGCGATGGATCTTTCTACATTCGCCTTTACAGTCTTCCACGGGAAATTCATGCGGATGGTCCACGCCTGGTTCAGGCAGCAGGCCGCGACGGGGATGCCCGCGTCGGATGATGCCTTGCCGAGGCCCGCAGGGGTAACAGCTTCGCTGCCGACCCATGGATCCCAGAATTCGACGGCGTCACAGCCGCAGTCTTTTGCCATCCGGAAGCGCTCATAGAACGGCAGGTTTTCAAATACAGGCTCGATGCAGAGTGAAAATTTCATGGTCGATCCTTTCTTCCATGGCTGGGCAGAAGCCCGGCCGGATGCGTGTTTTTCTTATGCCAGGACAGCCGCGACCTTGTTGATGGCCTTTGCGATCATGTCGCAGTCTTCATCGGTCATCTGCGCCGGCAGGTCGAGATGGACGACGCGGCCGAGATAATCGAGCGTGTTCGGGCACATATCGGCAGCGTACTGCACGGGCTCCGCCTTGTGATAGGGGCAGGCCCACGGGCACTTGACGTCGGTGGGAGCCTTTTCCTCGATGACGTGCTTCCAGTGTGCGTAAATATGCCAGTCAGGAATGCCGGCGTTGAAGATACCACCTGCGGCGACGCCCTCTGCCTTCAGCGCGTCGACGAACGGGCCGACCTTTTCCTTGCTGTCCAGGAAGAACATAAGGCAGATGCCGGTGTCGCCGGCTTCATCGTGGCACGGACGGACCTTGATGCCCTTGGTATCCTTGATCTGGGATTTGATGCGGGCAAGATGGCTGCGCATGGCCTCGTTCAGATAGTCCAGACGGTCGAGCTGCGCGCACATGACGGCGCCGCAGAGCTCGGACATCCGGAAGTTGGAGCCGCAGAACAGCTCGCCCTCAAATCTCTGGGGCGCAAAGCGGTCCGGACGCCAGCAGGCGGCGGTATCGTGATAGCTGCAGGCACGGGCATAGAGCCGGTCATCGTTGGTCAGAAGCGCGCCGCCCTCACCGGCGGTGATGGTCTTGTGATACTGGAACGAGAAGCAGCCACAGTCGCCGAAGGTGCCGACGAACTTGCCCTTATACGTCGCGCCGCAGGCCTGGGCGCAGTCCTCGATGACGCGCAGATCATGCTTCTTCGCGATGGCCATGATGGCATCCATATCGCACGGGACGCCGCGCATATGGACACAGACGATGCCCTTGGTTGCCGGGGTGATCTTCTTTTCAATGTCGGCCGGATCGATCGTCAGCGTTTCGTCGACCTCGGCGATGACGGGGATTGCTTTGGCGCCGACAATGGCCGCGCAGGAGGCGAAGAAGGTATAGCCGGTCACGATGCACTCGTCGCCGGGGCCGATGCCGCAGGCCGTCAGCGCAGACAGCAGCGCACCCGTGCAGGAGCTGGTCGCCAGACAGTGCTTCGCGCCCATCTTGGCCTTGAAATGCTCCTCAAACTTGCGGACCTTGGACTCAACGCCTTCCGGGCCGTAGTACCGGAACAGATATTTATTGTCCAGGACCTCCATGACCTCTTTCTTTTCCGCCTCGCCGATCTCCAGTCCGCCCGGATACATCGGGTAGTTCGGTGTGGTCTTGGCCTTCGGGCCTCCGTAGATTGCAAGCTTCTCTGCCATGTTTTTTCCTCCTCATGTCAGGTTGATCGTCCGCGCGGCATTCTTTCTGCGGCGCGAACTAAACTGATAAAGTAATTATAGGAGCCGTATTTGCTTCTGTCAACAAAGTTTCCTATTTTAGTTGTTTTTCTGCGTATTTTTTGTGCATTTACGACAAATTCGTCTTGTATTTTTTTACGCATCGGAATCATGAATGATTTTGCTTTGCAAAAATAGTTTATAATCACCGGTTTTATGCTTGCAATTCCAGGACTTATTCGCTAAAATTGGTTTAGTATCCTGAAAGTTGGTGTGTTTTATGTCCGATCTGACGATCCGTGACATCGCAAAAATCGCCGGTGTCAGCACGACCGCCGTCTCCTTCGTCCTCAATAACCGCCCCGGTGTCAGCGACGCGACCCGGCAGCATGTGCAGGAGGTCATTGCCCGTACGGGCTTTACGCCGAACGTGCATACCCGGCGGCTGAATCTCGGCCGCAGTTTTTCAGTCCACGTCGTGCTGTATTGGCACGAGCACGATCTGTTCAACCAGTTTGCGCTGGAGATCCTGCACGGCGTATTTCAGTCGTGCAAGCAGCTGGGCTACAGCGTGGTGTTCACCTTCGTGGAAAAGAATATGGACTGCTCGCAGCTGATGGCCTCCATCCGCAGCAAGGACTGCGACGGTGTCATCCTCAGTCAGATCGAAGATCCGCTGTTCATCACGCTTCTGCAGCAGGAGCATATCCCCTTCGTATGCGTGGACTCGCATGTCCGGCGCGACGGTACGCTGCCGCTGGTCGAGGTCGACTATTACAAGGCCGCCTATGATTCTGTCATGTATCTGCGGCGCTGCGGGCACACAAAAATTGGCTATATTGCCCCGACTATCCCTCTGGAGCTGCATCTTTCCACATTTTCCGGCTATACGAATGCCCTGCGCGACTGCTCACTGACCTGCGACCCGGCCTGGATCGGCAACATCGCCTTTGAGCCGGACGCTGCCGGCCTTTACTTCGAGCAGCTGCTGCAGACCGGCCATCTTCCCACCGCGTTCTTATGCGCCGGCGACCCGTTTGCCATCGACCTCATCCGCCGCATGAAGCAGCACGGGCTGCGTATCCCGCAGGATATGTCGGTCATCAGTATGGACGATCTGCTGGTCTCGCGCTATATCGATCCCCCGCTGACGACCGTGACCTTCCAGAAAGAAGAGCTCGGGCGCCGCGCCGTCAACGTACTTTGCCGGATCATCGACGGCAAGCCGTATGAATCTGTCAACCTCCTGCCCGTCACCATTGTCGAGCGCGGCAGCGTCCGTCGCCAGCCGGAGCTGCGCTGAGTGCCTCTCCCGCAAAAATACAGCAGCCCCGGACCGAATTGGTCCGGGGCTGCTTTTTGTGCCGGGGGCTGTCCCTCGAGGCAGCCTCCGGCAGTTTTCTAAACCATTTTAGCTTCTTGTTTTCCGTTCAGATCAGTGCGGATTCTTCCTTTCGGGACCAGTCGCCCACGCTGCGGTAGCCGGCGGGGAGGGCGGCGGGGGTCTGGAAGGTGGACTGCAGCTGGCAGAAGCTGCCCGTCTCCGCGCTTGTCATGATGCCGTGCATCGTCTCGAAGACGTGGTAGGCCATCTCCTTGCTCGCGCGGTGATCGCGCCCGGCCAGGATGGACCAGGCCATCTCCGCCGCGCCGAGACCGCGGGAGTTCTCCTGATACCCGTGCGTGAACGGGAATTCCACCGGCTCACACAGCGGCTTCTGCAGGTACACCGGCGCGCCGAACTGGTTCGGGTCGCCCATGGTGAGGATGCCCTCCGTGCCGTAGATCTTCAGGCAGGTCTCCTCGTCCTCGATGCAGTCGGAGTTCATGTGCAGTGTGCCCAGAACGCCGTTTGCGTACTGCATCGTCGCCGAGATGACGTTCGGCACCTGCACATCGTATGCCTGGCCGAAGCCCGGCGCGCCGATGCGGGTGTTGACGCGGTCGGGGTCATTCGTCGCCGTGAACGCGGCGACGGACCGGACCGGGCCGAGGATGGCAGCCAGCGCCGTCAGGTAGTAGCCGCCCATGTCGAAGCCGATGCCTGCGCCCTTCTTGGCCAGATGCGTCAGGAACTCGGCGTAAATGCCGTAATCGCGGGAGATGGACGCGCGGCAGCTCAGGGGCTTGCCGATCAGGCCCTTGTCCACGATGTACTTGGCCGTCTGCACGGAGGCGCCGAGGAAGGTATCGGGCGCGACGCCCAGATGCAGCCCCTTCTCGTTCGCGATCTGCACCAGCTCCTTGCCCTGCCAGAGGTCGACGGCGATCATCTTCTCACTGAACACGTGCTTGCCCGCCAGCAGCGCCTGCTTGATGATGGGATAGTGGGCCGCGGGCGTGGTCAGGCAGATGACCATCTCGATCTCCGGATCCGCGCAGATCTCATCGAGGCTCATGGCCTTGATCCCGAACTTCGCGGCGCTGGCGTTCATACGTTCCACCATCAGGTCGCTGCACGCGACGAGCTCCATGACCGTGAACTTCCCGTTCGTGAGGTTCGTCATGTAGATATCACTGATCGAGCCGCAGCCGACGACGGCGGTCTTGATTCGTTTCATTTGGATGCCCTCCTGCTTTTCTTACAGGCCCGCGATGACCTCGCGGATGTGCTTGGCGGTGGCGTTGATCTCCTCTTCGGTCGAGTTGATGTTGATGCCGCAGCCGGAGCCCAGGCCCTTATCCACGACGCCGATGGAGATGTTGACCGCGCGGTCCAGGATGTCGTCCGTCTGCGGGAGCATATGCTTCTCATACGTCCGGTCGGACAGGTGGAACGGATGGTTGTCGGTCCAGGTCTTCTTATCGAGGATCTGCTCCATGTTGTTGTACACGTGCCAGCCGGACTTCGCGATCGGAGCCGTGTCCATGGCGGCGCAGAACTTGTCCGCGAGCTCCTTGGTATCGAACAGGAGCGTCAGCAGCGTGGCGCATTCCTTCTCGTCGTTGATCTTCCGGAAGCCGAGACCGTCGATGCCCTGCAGCTGGTCCTTGAGCTCCTTCTTCTTCGCGCGGAGCGTATCGAGGATGCCGTCGAGCTTCCGCCCCTGGGCGACTGCGACCGCGCCGGACAGCTCGTTCATCCGCATGTTCATGCCGACCATCGAGCGGTTGCCGACCTCGACGCCCATCCGGCAGGGCTTATGGCCCTGATCGTGGAAGCCGAAGGCGCGCTCATACAGCTCGTCGCTCGACGTGCCGACGAAGCCGCCGTCGCCGGTGGTGATGGTCTTGAAGACGTTGAGCGAATATGCGCCCATATCGCCGATGGTGCCCACGCGCTTCCCATGATATGCCGCGCCGACAGCCTGGCAGCAGTCTTCGATGACGTACAGGTTATGCTTCTTCGCGATCTCCATGATGGGATCCATATCGCAGGGGTTGCCCAGCATATGGACCGGCATGATGGCCTTCGTCTTCGGGGTGATGAGCGCTTCGATCTTCGTGGGGTCGATGGTCAGCGACTCGTCGATCTCCGCGAGGACGGGGATGGCGTTCATCATGGCGATGGTCGCGATGGAGGCGATGAAGGTATAGCCGGGGACGATGACCTCGTCGCCCATGCCGATGCCGAGCGCCGCCAGGCAGCACATCAAAGAGCCCGTGCCCGAGCTCGTGGCGACCACGTGCTTGTGGCCCAGCCGCTCTGCCATTTCATTTTCGAACGTGACGACCTTCGCCTGGAAGCCGTCCACGCCCGGCGTGCCGTAGCGGAACAGATTCCCCCCATCCAGCACATCCAGTACTTCCTTGCGCTCTTCCGCGCCCAATACATAAGATCCAGGTCCGCCTGCCATTTTGTTTTTCCTCCTGTTTTGTATTTTTGTTTCCTGTGTTTTCATCATAAAGCAGTTTAGTTTAAAAAGCAATAGACAATTCTATTTTCTTTCTCCGATTTTTATGCAGATTCGGTCAATTTTCCTTTACACCCTTCACAATTTCTGTTTTTGGATCGGTAGAAACATGTGGATATTGATGGACTCGGCCATTTTTCCGGCTTGCTGCTCCGGTTTTCATACATAACCGGTTTATCTTGCTTTTGCAGATATCTGGGCAGGAATGTGCTGTCTGCAGCTTGCACAAAAAGTTGACTGAATTTTTGTGAGGCAAACTAATTTTTTGTCTTGCTTTACGGATTCTTAACGACTATACTGATCCTGAGGCCAGAATAACGGTTGGCGCGGGTCACTTTTCCCTTTTCGGGCCCGGCGTCTGCCACCGGAGTCCCGGTTCCGGCCATCAAATAAAAGGAGATTTTACAAATGAAAGACCAGAGATCCCGCGCACCGGCCTCCGTCGGCAACATCTACAGGCTCGACGGACGCGTGCCGGTCGGCAAAGCCATCCCCTTCGGCCTGCAGCACGTGCTGGCCATGTTCGTGGCAAATGTCACGCCCGTCATGCTGATCGCGAGCGTCGCCGTGTACAACGGCCAGGCGTTCACCGCCATCGACACGGCCCTGCTCATCCAGGCCGCGATGCTCATCGCCGGTATCGGCACGCTGATCCAGCTCTACCCGGTCTGGCGCATCGGCTCCCGGCTGCCCGTCGTGATGGGTCTGAGCTTCACGTTCCTGTCGGCGATGATGACGCTGGCCGCGAAGGACTACGGACTGATGATCGGCGCGGTCATCGTCGGCGGCTGCATAGAGGGAGTTCTCGGTCTGACTGCGAAATACTGGCGGCGGTTCGTCAGCCCCATCGTCTCGGCCTGCGTCGTGACGACGATCGGCTTCAGCCTGCTGTCCACGGGCATTTCCTCGTTCGCCAGCTCCGCCGTCTACCCCACCGGCGCGTGGCAGAATCTGCTGGTCGCGGTCATCACGCTGGCGGCCTGCCTGGTCTATAACTCGCTCGCCAAGGGCTTCTGGAAACAGCTGTATGTGCTGTTCGGCCTGATCGTGGGCTATATCGTATCCCTGTTCTTCGGCATGGTCGACTTCGCGTCCATGAAGGAAACGGTCTCCGAGCTCGGGATCATCGCGCTGCCGAAGCTCTTTGCCTTCACGCCGAAGTTCGATCTCGGCGCGATCATCTCCGTGACGCTCGTGTTCCTCGTCTCCGCGGCGGAGACCATCGGCGATACCTCCGCGGTCTGCACCGGCGGTCTCGGCCGGGACATCACGGAAAAAGAGGTCTCCGGCTCTCTTGCCTGTGACGGCTTTATCTCCGCCGTGTCCGGCGGCGTGTTCGGCTGCCCGCCCATCACGTCCTTCAGCCAGAACGTCGGCCTTGTCGCCATGACGAAGGTCGTCAACCGATTCACGATCATGTTTGGCGCGCTGACGCTGATCCTCGCGGGCCTGTTCCCGCCGGTGGGCGCGTTCTTCTCGCTGCCCGACTGCGTGCTGGGCGGCTGCACGGTCATCATGTTCGGCGCGATCATCGTCTCGGGCGTCACGATGCTCGGCGAGTGCGGCTTTGACCAGCGCAACACCATCATCGCCGCGACCTCCTTCGCCATCGGCATCGGCGTGACGCAGGTCCCGGAATTCTTCTCCGGCATGCCGCAGATCATCAGCGACATCTTCGCGGGCAACCCCGTCGCGGGCGTGTTCGTCGTCGCGATGATCCTGTCTCTGACGCTGCCGAAGAAGGTCAAGATCGAAGAGGTCGGCGCGCTGACCGAGGAAACGATCGAGCGCAAGCCGGATGAAACCAACTGAGGTTTTGCATCTGCATGCAAAGCAGCCTGCCGCGACCTGCGGCAGGCTGCTTTTTCGGTATCGGCGAACGCCGCCTGACTTTACTTTCTTCCGGTAACGTGGTACTCTAGTCAAGCATTACATCAAGGAGAACCTTTGAACATCATGGAAAAGAAAGCGAATCATTTTTCCGGGCAGCTCGGCTTCGTGCTCGCGGCTGCCGGAAGCGCAGTCGGCGTCGGGAATCTCTGGCGCTTCCCCTATCTCGCGGCGAAGGACGGCGGCGGGCGTCGTGGTGGGCGCGCTGTTCTTTGTCACGGCGATCTTCGCCACGCTGACCTCCTGCATCTCGGTGCTCGAGTCGATCACGGCCAACTGCGTCGAGATCTTCCACTGGGAGCGCAAAAAGGCCGTGCGCATCCTGTCGGTCATCTATCTTGCGGCCTCGGCCGTGATCGCGCTGGGCTACAGAGGTGCAGCTGCCCAACGGCTCGGCCGCGCAGCTACTGGACATCATGGACTATGTCAGCAACAGCGTCATGATGCCGTTCATCGCCCTGCTGTCGACCATCCTCATCGGCTGGATCAAGACGCCCGACTATGTGATCGGCGAGATGGAACGCAACGGCGAGCATTTCCGCCGCAAGAGCGTCTACCGCGTCATGATCCGCTACATCGCGCCCGTCATGATGCTGATCCTGTTCCTGCAGTCCACCGGCATTCTCTCCTGATATGGCGAAGCCCCTCTGCATGCGTATGCAGAGGGGCTTTTCTGTCTCTGGT
>OHGW01000780.1_pt1 | contig 13545 bp, 9 predicted proteins | sample 1567821 | NCBI WGS metagenome assembly OHGW01 (sample SAMEA3879572, study PRJEB24766) | human gut metagenome | biome: human-associated habitat; feature: feces | place: USA | collected 1985/1987 | reverse complement strand
ATACCTGAAATACATGCTCGCCGTTTGGTCGGTGCTGACACTGATCGCCGTCGGGAAAGCCTGCATGCAGAAATTCTTCGGCTTTAACGCCGCGGAGAACTACTGGCTGTTCGTGCTGGGCGGCCGTTCGACACACATCATCCACAGCGGCGTGCGTTACTTCTCGTTCTTCAGCGACGCGGCCAATTTCGGCGGCTCGATGGGGCTGTCGATGGTCGTATTCTCGATTTCGGCACTCTACTACCGCAACTCGTGGATGAAGCTCTACCTGCTGCTCGTGGCGGCCGCGGCATGCTACGGCATGCTGATCTCGGGAACCCGCAGCGCACTGGCCGTACCGTTCGTGGGCTACTCGGCCTTCATCATGATGTCGCGCAACATCAAGATGATCGGCGCGGGTGTTTTCCTGATCATCGCAGCCTTCATATTCCTGAAATTCACCACCATCGGACAGGGAAACAGCATTATCCGGCGTGCCCGCAGCGCCTTCAACACAAACGACCCCTCGTTCCAGGTGCGCCTGGCAAACCAGGCCAAACTGCGCGAACTGATGGCTGACAAGCCTTTCGGCGCCGGACTGGGACACGGCGGCGGCAAGGCCAAGACCTTCGCCCCGAATGCGGCATTGTCGCAGATTCCGACCGACTCGTGGTTCGTGATGGTCTGGGTCGAAACGGGCGTCGTCGGCATCCTGCTGCACATCGGCATCCTGCTCTACATACTGGCGCGTGGCGCCTACCTGGTGATCTTCAAACTGCGGAACACCCAGTTGAGGGGATTCACGGCGGCGCTTACGGCGGGAATCTCGGGTATCGTGGTCATGGCCTATGCCAATGAAATTCTGGGACAGATCCCCACGGGCGCCATCCTCTACATGAGCATGGGTTTCATCTTCCTCGCGCCGCGTTTCGACCGCGAACTGGCGCGCAAGGAGATACTGGACAGGGCGATGTCCGCACAACGGCCACACGCAAGGGAAAATTACGAATAGCATGAAACCGCTGATTTCGGTCATATCGGTCAACTACAACGGCTACGCGCTTACCTGTGCCATGGTCGAATCGCTGCGGCGGCACGTCACCTCGCCGCTGGAGATCATCGTGGTGGACAACGGCTCCGCCCGCGACGAGGCGGCCATGCTGCGCGAACGCTACCCGGAAATCAAAGCGCTGCGCAGCGAGCGGAACCTGGGATTCGCCGGAGGCAACAACCTGGGGTTCGCAGCCGCGACAGGCGATTACCTGCTGTTGCTCAACAACGACACCGAGGTCATCACCGCCGCCTGGCTGGAAGAGATGGTCATGTATGCCCAGCACGCCCCTGACACACGTCACGTTGCGCAACGCGCTCATCGGCTTCGGGATGCCCGACGACGGGTCGTTCGACACGCCGCGCGACACGCCCTACGCCCACGGCGCGGCGATGATGGTACGGCGCGAAGTACCCCGAAAAGCCGGGCCGATGCCCGACATCTATTTCCTCTACTACGAAGAACTCGACTGGTCGGTGCGTATCCGTGAACAAGGCTGGAAAATAGCCTACGACCCCCGTTGCACGGTATTCCACAAGGAGAGCGCGACGAGCGGACAGCAAAGTCCCCTGAGAAGTTACTACCTGACCCGCAACCGGTTGCTGTTCGCATGGCGGAACCTGCACGGCACCGCCCGGATGCTTTCCGTCGCCTACCAGCTCTGCATCGCCGTACCCAAAAGCATCGCCGCGGCGCTGGCACACGGGCGCCGCGACCTGGCAAAGGCCATACGGCACGGTGCCGGAGGCTTCTTCACCCTGAAAAACAAAACGGCATGACGCTACTGCTCGACATCCTCGACTGGATATTCATCTTCGTACTGGGACTCCCGGTACTCTACCTCTTCGTCTTTGCGGCCGCCTCGACGCGCGCACGCAAGGACACCTATCCCCCGGCACGGCTGCAACGCCGGTTCGTGACGCTGATCCCGGCCTACAAAAGCGACGCGGTGATCGTCCACGCAGCGCAGTCCGCGCTGCAACAGGACTATCCGCAGGAACTGCACGAGGTGGTCGTCATCGCCGACCGGCTGCAACCGGCCACGCTCGCCGAGTTGCGCCGGATGCCGATCCGCGTGCTGGAAGCCTCCTTCGAGAACAGCTCCAAGGCTAGGGCGCTCAACTTTGCCGTAGGGGAAATCGGCCCGGACGGCGCGGAGGCCGTGGCGATACTCGACGCCGACAACCTGGCGGGCAGGGAGTTCATCGCCCGCATGAACGACGCCCTCGACAGCGGCATCCAGGCCGTGCAGGCACACCGCACGGCCAAGAACCGCGATACGGACACCGCCGTACTCGACGCAGCGAGCGAGGAGGTCAACAACTCGATCTTCCGCCGCGGGCATGTGGCGCTGGGATTCTCTTCGGCGCTGATCGGCTCGGGCATGGCCTTCGATTACAAATGGTTCCGCGAAAATATCGCCTGCTGCACCACTTCGGGCGAGGACAAGGAGCTCGAAGCGCTGCTGCTGAGGCAGGGCATCTACATCGACTACCTGGACGACGTGCGCGTGCTGGACGAAAAGGTACAGGGCGAAGGTGCCTACTACAACCAGCGGCGGCGCTGGATAGCGGCGCAGTTCTACGCCCTTTCATCGGCCGTAAGGCAGCTTCCGGGAGCAATCCTCTCGGGGAATACGGATTACTGCGACAAGCTGCTGCAATGGTGCCTGCCGCCGCGCATCCTGCTGCTGGGGCTGGTGCCCCTGTGGGCCGTCGTGATGACGGTATGCGCACCCATGGGTTCGATAAAATGGTGGGTGGCCGTCCTGCTGCTGCTCCTGGCCATGGCGATGGCGCTGCCCGACGAGCAGGCCGACGCCCGGCTGGGACACGCCCTTAGGCGAATGCCCGTCCTGTTCCTGCTGACGCTTGCCAACCTCTTCCGGCTGCGGGGCACCAAAGACAAATTCATCCACACCGAACATACCGGGGCCGGAAGCGAAGCCCCCGGAAACAATACCGGAAACCGACCATGAAAATCGCGATCGAGGCACAGCGCATCTTCCGCCCCAACAAACACGGCATGGACTTCGTGGCGCTCGAAACCATCCGCTGCCTGCAACGGCTCGACACGAAGAACGAATACTTCATCTTCACGGGCGAAGGCGAAGACCGTTGCCTGGAGGAGAGTCCCAACATGCACATCACAACGCTCCGCTGCCCGAGCTACCCGCTGTGGGAACAGTGGGCGCTGCCGCGGGCCGTGGCCCGCGTGAAACCCGACCTGCTGCACTGCACAAGCAACACGGCGCCCGTATGGGGAAATGCCCCGCTGATCCTAACGCTCCACGACATCATCTTCCTCGAGCAACAGGCCGCGCGCAACAAATCGCTCTACCAGTCGCTGGGGCGCGTCTACCGCCGCCTGGTAGTGCCGCGCATCCTGCCCAGATGCCGGATGGTCATCACCGTCTCGCAATTCGAGTGCGACCGCATCCGCACCGCACTGAACTTCGACCCCGGACGCATCATGGCCATTCACAACGGCTACAACGACCGGTTCCGCCCGATGGAAGGCACGGCGGAAACCGTCCGCAAATACCTGCGAGACCCCGAATACCTCTTTTTCCTGGGCAATACCGACCCAAAGAAGAACACGCCCGGTACGCTGAAGGCCTATGCCGAATACGTACGGCGCTCCGAAAACCCGCTGCCGCTGCTGGTCGCCGACCTCGGGGAACAACCCGCGGAGGCGATCCTGCGGGAGATCGGCGAACCCCGGCTGCGCGGGATGCTCCGCCTGGCGGGATATATCCCCAACAGCGACCTGCCGGCCATCTACAACAGGGCTTCGGCGTTCCTCTACACCTCGCTGCGCGAGAGTTTCGGCATCCCCCAGCTCGAAGCGATGGCCTGCGGCACGCCCGTGGTGACATCCGCTACCTCGGCGATCCCCGAAGTGGCGGGCGAAGGCGCCATCCTCGTCGACCCGACCGACCCGAAGGCAATCGCCGACGCCCTGCTGCGGCTCGAAACCGACGCAGCGTTCCGCGCAAGGCAAGTCGCCTACGGCCTCGAACGGGTGAAACGTTTCTCGTGGGAAAAGACCGCCCGGCACTTGCTGGCACTTTACGAATCGCTCGGGAAGACAAACTGAATACCGTACTGCCGAAATTTCGTGCTCCGGATTCAAAACCCCGGACAGCCGCATTGCAAAAGTTCGTTATATAACACTGTAATTGACTTATGATTGAAAAGATCAGAAATAACCCCCGGCTCAAACAATTCGTCATCGGGCTGATTTCGCCGCACAGGCACCCCCGGCCCCGTCTTTGGGTGCGCTGGTTCGTGAACCCTTTTGTTCACAAAAAAGGCCGCGGGGCGCTTATCCGCCGCCATGCGCGGCTCGACGTTTTTCCCTGGCGGCGCTTCGAAGTGGGACGCGACGCCCTGATCGAGGATTATGCGGTCGTCAATAACGGTGCGGGAGACGTAGTGATCGGCGACCAGGCGCGCATCGGCATCGGATCGGTGATCATCGGCCCCGTGCGCCTGGGCGACCGGGCCGGACTGGGCCAGCATGTCTTCATCTCGGGGTTCAACCACGGTTATGCCGACGGGACACGAGACTCGAATGCACAGGAACTCGTGCGCAAAGAGGTGACGATCGGACGTGAATCGCATATCGGCGCCAATTCGGTGGTCGTGGCGGGCGTCACGATCGGCGAACGCTGCCAGATCGGCGCCGGGAGCGTCGTTACCAAGAACATCCCCTCGTACAGCGTCGCCGTAGGCAACCCGGCGCGCGTAATCAAGCGTTATGACGCCGCACGCGCAAAATGGATACGTGTCGATGAATAACCCGAAAGTCAGCGTCATCATCCCCGTATACAATACGGAGGCCTACGTCGAACAGACCCTGCGTTCGATCATGGGACAGACCCTGCGCGACATCGAACTGATCGTCGTCAACGACGGTTCGACGGACGGCAGCCTCTCCGTACTCGAACGCATAGCCACCGGAGACGACCGCATCCGGCTCTACACCCAGCCCAACAAAGGGCTTTCGCAGACCCGCAACGCAGGGATCGCCCGTGCCCGGGGCGAATTCATCTACTTCATGGACAGCGACGACCTGCTGGAACCCGACGCCCTCGAACGCTGCTACGAACGCTGCCAGTCAGACCGGCTCGATTTCGTGTTCTTCGACGCCGAAAGCTTCGGGACGACGGCCTCCGACGCCGCATGGTTCGACTACCGGCGTGCAAAATATTTCGGAACGGAGGTCTGCGACGGCACCGACCTGCTGCGCAGGATGCTCGCACTACACTGCTACCGGGCTTCGGCCTGCCTGAGTTTCATCCGCACCGCCTACCTGCGCGGGCTGGGACTGCGCTTCTACCCGGGGATACTCCACGAAGACGAACTCTTCACCCCGCAGCTCTATCTCGGGGCGTCGCGTGCAGGCGGAATCGAACGCGCGTTCTTCAAGCGGCGCATACACGGGGATTCGATCATGGGACGCGGGTTCTCGCGCCGCAACCTCGAAGGCTATACCACCGTACTGCGCGAACTGAACCGCTTTGCCGCGACGCGCGACGCCGGCCAGCGGCAACTCATACGCACGCTCACGAGGCAGATACTGCGCCCCGTGATGCGCAACGCTTGGGCGCTCCCGGCCGGGACACGCTGGAAACTGGCCTGGGATGCCCTGCGCCACTACCCGGGCAGCATCGACGGCCGCGCCCTGGCGACGCTGCTGTTCAAGAAACCGCTAAAAAAAGAAAACGGGAAATGAGTGTCAGGCGGGAATTGGCTTCGGGCGTATTCTACACCTCGATCGCAAAGTACGCGGGCATCGTCGTAACGCTCGTGGTGACGGGTATCCTTTCGCGCCTGTTCACCCCCGAGCAGTTCGGCGTGGTGAACATCGCCACGGTAGTGATCGCCTTCTTTGCCATCTTCAGCGATCTGGGCATCGGCCCGGCCGTCATCCAGCACAAAGACCTCGACAGGCACGACCTGGGCGGGATATTCTCGCTCTCGGTATGGTCGGGGGCAGTCATGGCGCTGCTGTTTTTCGCAGCAGCCGGCACGATCGCCTCTCTCTACGGCGATTCGCAGGTGCTGCGCAACGTCCTGCGCATCCTCGCGCTGAACCTCTTTTTCGCCGCGGCCAACATCGTCCCCAATGCACTTATCCTGAAGGAGAAACGCTTCCGGTTCGCCGCCATGCGGTCGCTCACGGTGCAAATCGCAGGGGGCACGGCTGCCATCGCCGCAGCCTATGCCGGGGCAGGCATCTACGCACTGACGATCAACCCGGTGTTTTCGAGCCTGATGCTCCTGGCGATAAACTACCGCCAGAACCCGCTGCCGCTGCGCCTGCGCCCGGGACGCAAGGCGCTGGGCAAAGTATTCTCGTTCTCGGCCTACCAGTTCTCGTTCCAGTTGATAAACTATTTCAGCCGCAACCTCGACAAGCTGCTCATGGGACGTTACATGAGCCTCTCGCAACTGGGTTATTACGACAAGTCGTACCGGCTGATGATGCTCCCGCTGCAAAACATCGCCTATGTCATATCGCCCGTCATGCACCCCATCTTTTCGGAGATGCAGCACGACCTGAAGCAGTTGGGCGCCTCCTACCTGAAAGTCGTCCGGCTGCTGGCATTCATCGGGCTGCCGCTCTCGGCCGTGCTCTTCTTCACGGCACAAGAGCTGGTGCTCATCATCTTCGGCGACCAGTGGGAGCCGTCCGTCCCGGTGTTCCGGATACTGGCGCTCTCGGTCGGCATCCAGATCGTGATGTCCACCTCGGGCTCGATCTTCCAGGCCGCCAACGCCACGCGGATGCTCTTCCTCTGCGGCGTATTCTCGGCGGCGCTCAACGTCGCGGCGATCTGCACCGGCATCTTCGCATTCGGCACGACCGAAGCCGTGGCCTGGTGCATCTGCGCCTCGTTCGCCGTCAACTTCGTGCAATGTTACCACGCGTTGTTCTGCCTCACGCTGCGCACGGGGTGGCGCCCGTTCTGGCAAAATTTCCTCTCGCCGCTGCTGCTCACGGCACTCGTCGGCCTGCCCCTGGCAGCAGCCGGATGGTTGCTCCCGCCGATGCCGCTCGTGGCGTCGCTCACCCTCAAGGGGACGGCGGCACTCGGCGTATGGCTCCTTTATGTGCACCTGAGCGGCGAATACGACCTGAAAGGGCTTGCATACCGGCTCCTCGCCCGCAAAAACCGATAACAGTATGAAAGGATTATTCGTCGTCTTCCACGGGTTTTCGGCCCACAGCGGCATCAGCAAGAAGATCTTTGCCCAATGCGACGCACTGCGGCGCAACGGTGCCGACATCGAGTTGTGCCACATCGAGATAGCGCCCGACGGCACGCAGCGCCGAATGGTCGGCGGACAGGCGATCCGCACCTTCGGCAAGGGATTGCGGGCCAAGCTCGAAAAAAGGGTCTCGCTGAGCGACATCACGCGCTACATCCGCCACGAAGGGGTGGAGTTCCTCTACATCCGCCACGACCACAACGCCAGCCCGGTGCTGATCCACTGGCTGCGCAAGGTCAAAAAACTCGGCGTGCGGATCGCGCTTGAAATCCCGACCTACCCTTACGACGCCGAATTCGCGCAGTCGCCCGCGGTGCGGAAGCTCAAACTGCGCATCGACCGCATGTTCCGCTGCCGCATGGCCCGCTACATCGACCGCATCGTCACCTTCTCCGACGATACGGAAATATTCGGCCGCCCGACGATCCGTATATCCAACGGCATCGACTTCCGGAGTATCCCGCTCAAAACCCAGGTACACGGGGATCACCACAACTTACGGCTGCTGGCCGTGGCGAACATCCATTTCTGGCACGGCCTCGACCGCGTGATCGAAGGACTGCGGGACTATTACGCCGCCCCGCACCAGTGCATCGTCCGCCTGCGCATCGCGGGCGACGGCGTGGAAACGCTCATCGCAGAGTACCGCCGCATGATCGACGCATACTCCCTGGCAGAGTATGCCGAGGTCATCGGCCCCCGTTCGGGCGCGGCGCTCGACGCCGAATTCGAGTGGTGCGACATGGGCATTGCCAGCCTCGGGCGCCACCGCAACGGCATCACCGGTATCAAGACGCTCAAAAACCGCGAATACACCGCACGCGGCATCCCGTTCGTATACTCGGAACGGGACAGCGACTTCGACGGCATGGACTACGTGATGAAAGCCCCGGCCGACGACACGCCCCTCGACATCGCGGCGCTCGTGCGTTTCTACGACGGGCTGCACCTCACACCCGCACAGATCCGCGGCACGGTCGAGGGACGCCTCTCGTGGGACAACCAGATGAAACAGGTATTAACCGAACTTTTCGAAGCATGACGACCGTAGCGATACTCTTCTGGGCGGGGGTATTCCTCGTCTTCTACACCTACCTCGGATACGGCATCCTGCTGTGGCTGCTGGTGAAGATCCGCGAAGCCGTGCACCCGGCACGGCGGTACGCCTTTCCTGCCGACCCGCCCGAGGTGACGCTGCTCATCGCCGCCTACAACGAACAGGAGGTCGTGGCGGAAAAGATGGCCAACTGCCGGGCATTGGATTATCCGGCCGGAAAGCTCCGCGTGACGTGGATCACCGACGGCTCGACCGACCGCACCGTCGAACTGCTCGCCGCCTACCCCGAGGTGACGGTGCTGCACGACCCGCGCCGGGGCGGTAAGACCGCGGCGCTGAACCGGGCGCTGGGAATAGTCCGCACGCCGCTGGTCGTATTCACCGATGCCAATACGATGCTCAACCCCGAAGCCGTGGCGCAGGTCGTCCGCTGCTTCGAAGACCCCGCAGTGGGGTGCGTGGCCGGCGAAAAACGCGTCGCCGGGACAGGGAATACGGGCGCCGCCGCAACGGAAGGCGTCTACTGGAAATACGAGTCGAAGCTCAAGGAGCTGGATCACCGCCTCTACTCGGCGGTGGGGGCAGCGGGGGAGTTGTTCGCTGTGCGGCGCGAACTGTGGCAGACGCTGAGGGAGGATACGCTGCTCGACGATTTCGTCTGCTCGATGCTGATCGCGGCACAGGGATACAGGATCGCCTACTGCAAGGAAGCCTATGCGCTGGAGAGCCCTTCGGCCGACATGGGCGAAGAAGGCAAACGCAAGAAGCGCATCGCGGCGGGCGGGCTGCAATCGGTATGGCGGCTGCGCAAGCTGCTCAATCCGTTCCGTTACGGGGTGCTGTGGTTCCAGTACGTATCGCACCGCGCGCTGCGCTGGACGCTGACCCCCGTAGTGCTTGTCGCACTGCTGCCGCTCAACGTCGCGCTGCTGTGGTCGGGCCATCCGGCGCTCTATGCCGCGATCCTCGCCCTGCAATGCGCATTCTACCTGGCCGCCCTCACGGGATGGGCGCTGGAGCGCAGCGGGCACCGCAACAGGCTGCTCTTCATCCCCTACTATTTTCTCTTCATGAACCTCAATGTTTTCCGCGGGGCATCGTACCTGGCGACCCACCGCGGAAAGGGTGCCTGGGAGAAAGCCCGCAGAGCCTGACCGATTTTTGAACGGAACCTGAAATATTATGCTATATTTGCATGTCTAAACCTCTCCTCATGAAAAACATCGCCATAAATCCCGAGGACTACACGATCCTGGCCGTCGACGACATTGCCACCAACATCATGCTGCTGAAAGCCGTGCTGAGCCGTGCCAAATACAAGATCGTCACGGCATCGGGAGGTAACGAGGCACTCGAAAAGGCCGCGACGGAGCTCCCCGACCTGATCCTGCTGGACATCATGATGCCCGACATGGACGGCTACGAGGTGATCAAACACCTGAAGGCTGATCCCGCATTGCAGGACATCCCGGTGATTTTCCTCACGGCGCTGCACAACCCCGAAGACATCGTCAAGGGGTTCAAACTGGGAGCCAGCGACTACGTCTCCAAGCCGTTCAACCACGAGGAGCTGATCACCCGCGTATCGCACCACATCTATTTGGCGGCGGCGCAGCGCACGATCATGCAGCAGCGCGACGAATTGCAGGCCACGGTCGACGCCCGCGACAAGATGTACTCGGTAATAGCCCACGACCTGCGGTCGCCGATCGGCACGTTGAAGATGGTTTTCAACATGCTCTCGATAAACCTTACGCAGCAACAGATAGGCGAAGACAACATGGAGATGATCACGATGGGCAACAACATCACCGAGAGCACCTTCATGCTGCTGGACAACCTGCTCAAATGGACGAAGAGCCAGATCGGACGCATGAACACGGTGTTCCAGGAGGTCGACATTTCGGAGGTCGTGGTTTTCGCCAGCAAGATGTCCGACCTCGTGGCACAGGTCAAGAACATCGCCGTCGAATACGACATCCCCGGCCCGATTACCGTCCCGTGCGACGTAGACATGGTGAAAACGATCATGCGCAACCTGATGTCGAACGCCATCAAGTACAGCAACGAAGGCGGACGGATCGTCATCAGCGTGCGGGAAACCCCCACCCATGCCGTAATAAGCGTACGAGACTTCGGCACGGGTATCAGCGAGGAAAACCTGCCCAAACTGCTCAACCCCGAAATACACCACACCACCTACGGCACCAAGAACGAAGAGGGATCGGGTCTGGGTCTCCAACTGGTGCAGGACCTCACGCGGCGCAACGGCGGCGAGCTGACCATCGAATCGACACTGGGCGAAGGCTCCACGTTTACGTTCACCATCGCCAAGGTGCAACCTAAGTCCGAGACCGTAGAAGACTCGGAGGGGGGGGGGGGTATTGCGCGTCCCTGAGCGATAAATGGTTCGATAGTCTGACCGCATTTTTCCGCGTGGAAAAGGCGGAAGAGACGATATCTCCGTAAAATCCGGGCGGACACGCACAGATAGTTCCCCGAAAAGGTCGCCATGAGCGATCTTTTTGTTATATTGCAGGATAAAAACCCGACCTCGCCATGAAGTATTGCAGTACAATCCTCGTGGGGCTTCTCTGCACCGCCGCCTGCCTGGCGCAGACCCCGCTGCCCGAAAGCCACCGCACCTCCCCGGAAATATTCATCTATAAACCCGATGCCCGAGAGCTCCGCGAACTGCATGTGAAAGGCGCGGCGCCCGACGAAGGGATGCTGCACACGTTCGTCGGCAAATATGCTGCAGCGGAAAAAATTCCGCAGCTCCCCCGGGGAAACTACCTGCGGGTCTGGACGGACGGAAACGAACTCGTATACAGCGACCATGTCGTGGACAATTTCTACTACCGGCTCGTCAAGGACGAGCAGGTGATGCTGATACTCTGCGACACGCTGGGCAACACCATCGACGATGCCGTGGTAAAACGGGGCTCGAAACGGATGAAATACGACCCTGCCACGCGCACCTACAACCTGCCGCGCATCCGCGGCGAAGAGGCCACGGTCGAAGTAAACAACGACGGCGTACTGCATTACATCACCATCGCGAACGAACCGGACTACACCTACCGTCCCGGGTTCTTCAAAACGGCCTGGGGAAAGGTCAAAACAGCCTTCAAACGGGTTTTCGCACCGGGGAAACTGCCCGCGCGGGACAAGTACGACGGATTCGTGGTATTCAGCAAACCCAGGTACAAACCCGGGGAAACGGTGAAATTCAAGGCGCACATCAACCGCAAAGGCAAGCCCCTCGACGGGAAGGTCGACGTGGCGCTCGTTTCGTATTACTCCCCGTCGATAGACACGACCCTCGTATCGCTGGCGCCCTACCGTCCCGGCATGTACGCATGGGAGTTCAGGCTTTCGGACAGCCTCCGCCTCCACCTCGACAAGGATTACACACTCCGTTTCCGGACGGGCGACAAGCGTGCGAATAACGTCACGGGCCGTTTCCGCTACGAGGAGTACGAACTGGGCAAGCTCACCTTCACGGCCAGGGCCGACAAACAGAAATACGCACGGGGCGACACGGTGAGGATTTCACTGAGCGCCGTGGATGAGAACAACATGCCGGTATACGACGGACGGGTAAAGGTCTTGGTCAAACCCGCCAGGTACATGGGCTGCAAATTCCTCGCCCGCACGGCATTCGTCCCCGACCGGCTCTGGGAGCATACGTTCGGCATGGAGGGCAAGTCCACGAAGGAAATCATTCTGCCCGACTCGATATTCGTCGACGGCGTGTCGATGTATTACGACGTCGCCTGCTCGTTCTTCGATGCGGGCAACGAACGCAGGGATGAGCGCATAAGCCTGTACCGGGACGCAAGGCGGAGGCGGATCGACTATTCGGCCGACCAGGGGATGCTCGCCCTGCGTGAACTGTACGACGGCAAAAGCGTCGAAAGCCGTGCCCTGGTAACCGCCTACAACCCGGAATACGGGATCGTATGGCAGGATTCGGTCACATTGCCCTGCAGTGTGCCGCTGTCGTGGATCGTCAGCGAATACGAGGTGCAGAGCGCCACGGCATCGGAGGACATCGAGGTCGGAAAGCTGCCGGGCGAACTGATCGGGCACCGCTTCTTCCGCTGGGACGGCAACGTCCGGCTGGTGGTGAACAACCCCGCGAAATTCCCGTTCTGGTACACGATCTGCATGGGGGACAAGACGATTGCCAAAGGGTATGCCACCGAACTCGACTTCGCGCGCAAGGACAACGGCCGCAAGGGCTATTCGATGCAGATAGCCTATCTGCAGGGGGAGAATGCCCGGACGATACGCGGCGAGCTGCCCTTCACGGAGAAAAACATCACAATGGAGGTAAAGACGGCGGCGACCGTCTACCCCGGACAGAGCGCAAAGGTCGAAGTGGCGGTGAAAGACCGCAAGGGACGCCCGGTGAAAAATGCCGACGTGACGGCCTATGCATTCACCTCGAAATTCGAAGCCCTGCCGCCAGAAGTGACGATCTACGGGAAATCGGCATCGGGAAAGGCCATCACCCCGAAAAACTACGAAGCCGACGAGGATTTCCTCTACAACACCCGCAGCAGGATGGATTGGCCGCTGTGGCGGCAGCGCATGGGACTCGATTCGATCGAATACTACAAATTCCTCTACCCGGAGCCGTTCTACGCCTACACCGAGGAAGTCCCCGGAAGACTCACCCAGCTATCCCCCTATGTGGTCGTCGACGGGGAAGTGCAGGGTATCCATGTCCTGTGGATCGACGAACAACCCCACTATTTCAAACAGGCGCAGCAACTGACGCCGTACAGTTTCCCGATATGGCCGGGACTGCACACGCTGCGGCTGCGCACCTACGACAGGGAGGTGACCGTCGAGAACGTCTATGCGGGCGAAGGGCTGAAGACCATCGTTTCGGTAGACGGCGGACGATCCGCAGTGCAACCCTGGGAGGCTTCCGGGGACAACCATCCCGTACGGATCTCCGTCCGGGAATACGGAAGAAAAGAGAAAGGCATGCTCACGCAGCGCGAGACAGCGCTGCTAACGCGGCACATGATTACGGTCGACAAAACCTTCGGGAAAGCAACCCTGCTCACAGGACAGCCGGACAGGCAATCCTCCTACACGGTTGAAACCGAGCTGCCTGGCATTATAAACGCCGGCGGAGTCTGCTACTACCTCAACGGCAT
>OHGW01000774.1_pt1 | contig 13613 bp, 13 predicted proteins | sample 1567821 | NCBI WGS metagenome assembly OHGW01 (sample SAMEA3879572, study PRJEB24766) | human gut metagenome | biome: human-associated habitat; feature: feces | place: USA | collected 1985/1987 | reverse complement strand
CCTTTTGGTGCGCTTTACAACTCAAACATAGCCACGGCAGGCCGCCAATGACGGCCCCTACAACGCTTCATATAAACTTTTGGAATAACCAAGGGGACGCATCGCGTCCCCACAACTTCACAATCTCTCACGCTCACCCGCCGTCAGGCGGATTTCACATTGCGCAAGCAATATTTCACTGCGCCTCTGCGCAATTTCACTCGTTCGCAAGAACGGATTTCACCGCGCGCGTAAGCGCGCTTATATTCCGTATTCGCCGTTTTCAACGGTGAGGGTTTTGGAATAGAAGGCGGTCATGGCCTTGACAAGGCTGTCTATGTCCTCCGCGCCCGCGGTTTCGTAGCATGAATGCATGGCAAGCTGGGGCAGACCTATGTCCACGGTGCTTACGGCAACCTTGGTGTTTGCAATGCTGCCCAGCGTCCCGCCGCCCGCCATATCGGAGCGGTTGGCAAAAACCTGCACCGGCGCGCCCGCTTCCGCGCACACCCGGCGGAACAGCGCGGCGGATACGCCGTCGGTAGTGTATTTCTGGTTGGCGTTGAACTTTATCACTATGCCCTTGTTCATGTAGGGGCAGTTGTCGCTGTCCGAATACTCGGGGTGGTTGGGATGCTGCGCATGGGCATTGTCCGCCGATACCATGAAGCTCTGCGCCACCATGGCAAGGTATTCTTCTTCGCTCTTGCCAAGGTTGAGCGCAATGCGGCGCAGAAGGTCGCGCAGAATGTTGGACGCTGCGCCCTGCTTGGTGGAGCTGCCGGTCTCCTCATTATCAAACACGCAGCATACGGGTATGCTGCCGCTCTCGGCCGCGTTTATAAAGCCCTCCATGCAGCCGAACGCGCACTCCACGTCGTCCAGCTTCGGGGAGGCGATGTACTCATCATCCCTGCCGAGGAACGTGGGGGCCATGCGGTTGTAAAGGTAAAGATCGTGGCCTATTATGTCCTCTGCGTTTATGCCGAGGCTGTCCGCCACCACCTGCATGAATTTACCCTTGCCGTTTTCGTCGGAGAAAAGGGGCAGCGTGTCCACATTTGCCTTTATTTCAAAGCCGTTGTTGGCGTTGCGGTTCATGTGTATGGCAACGTTGGGTATTATCAAAAGGTCGCGGTCAACGTTCACAAGCTTGGTCGCAATGCGGCCGTTCTCCCCGCGCACAAGCACGCGGCCCGCAACGGAAAGCGGGCGATCGAACCAGGTGGACATGAGCGCGCCGCCGTAGCGTTCGGTTGTAAGCTGCACATAATGCGCGCCGGCCTTTTCCGGATTATCCTTTATCTTAAAGGTAGGGGAATCGCTGTGCGCGGCGGAAAGCATAAAGCCCGCGGTGGGTTCGGCTGGGATGCGGAACGCCATTATGCTCGATCCGTTGGGCGAAACATAGTATTTGCCCCCGCGCTCAAGCCGCCACGGCTTTTCCGTATAAAGCTTTTCGTAGCCCTTTTCGTTCAGCATGGCCTCAAAGTTCGCCACCACCTGATACCTTGTGGGGCTCTTTTTCATAAAGTCCAGCAGTTTCTTTGCGCTTTCGTTTTTCATGGTGTCTGTCTCCTTTTTATAGTTTATCTTTTTACTAAATTGCTTAACAGTCAACTTTTACCCCTCAAACATCCAACTTTTCGCCCTGCAACATCCAACTTATTATGCCGAAATGTTGGATATCGCGCCGCATGCCACCGTGAGGGGGATACTTCCTTATGCTATTTTACCATATCCTGCGGAAGAATAAAACAGCCGTGCGCGGTTGCCCGCGCACGGCTGTGCGTTTGTTTTAGTGTTAGTCGATGGCGATGGTGCTGGCGGAGGCAAGTTTCTTCTGCTCATACTTGGGCAGGTTGACTGTCAGCACGCCGGCTTCGTACTTGCACTTCACGTCCTCGCTCTTTATGTCGCCAACGTAGAAGGTCCTCTGGCAGCTGCCGCTGTAGCGCTCCTGACGGATAACGCGCTTGGTCTTCTTGTCGGTCTCTTCCTTATCCAGCCCCTTGACGGCGCTGATGGTAAGGTAGCCGTTCTTCAGCTCAACGTTGATTTCGTCCTTGCTGAAGCCGGGCAGGTCAACGTTCAGCTCGTAGCCTTCTTCGGTCTCGTGTACGTCGGTCTTCATCAGCTGGGAAGCACGCTTGCCGTACAGAGCCTTGTCGGTGTTCCACATGCTGCGTTCAAACGCATCGTTAAACAGGTCATCAAAAAGGTTTTCTCCAAAAATCATCGGTAACATAATATTTCTACTTCCTTCCATAAGGTAAATTTTTTATTTCCCGGCCGGCCCTTATCGGGTCGCCTGCCGTGCCGCTCCATCCGGGGCCCATCGCCCTTTCCTTCGCGGTACAGTTTATATTATAGTCCGCTTTTGCCCCAATGCAATAGCCTGAGGCCAAGCTTCACATTCGTTCATTATTATGGATAGAAGCATCAAAATTATGTAACATTTTAATATTTATGACGCAATCGGCGCGTCCTGCGTTTCCTCCTTATATATAACGCAGTGTACTATCCTGTGTTCCGCAACCTTGTCAACGTCCGCATGGATGCCGCATACGGAAACGGAGAAGCGGCTGCCGTCCTCGGGTATGACATCGAATGCGGAGAATATAAGCCCGCCTATGGTATCGAACTCGTCCGTGGGCAGCTCCATGCCGAAAAGCTCGCCTATGTCCTCAAGCGCGGCGCGCCCGCCGGCGGAGTATTTGCCGCCGCCTATGGGTATTATGGCCTCCTCCGAATCCGCATCGTCAATATCGCCCACTATCTGCTCCACAAGATCGTTCATGGTAACTATGCCGCTCATTCCGCCGTATTCATCCAGCACCACGGCAAAGTGGTTGCGCGTGCGGCGCATTTCGCGGAAAAGATCGTCCGCCTTAACGCTAAGCGGTACGAACAGCGCGGGACTTACGGCGTTTTTCATAACGCTTTCGCGCGTGCGGTCGGTAAGCTTCAAATAGTCGCGCGCCTTCAGCACGCCGACAACATCGTCCGCAGTGTCCCCGCAAACGGGATAATGCGAATGGTTGGTCTCCTTTATCGTGGTTTCCCATTCCGCGTCCGTTTCCTCGGTCCAAAGCATATCCACCATTGTCCTGTGGGTAAGTATATCCTCCGCCGCAATGTCGTTGAACTCGAACACGTTTTGCAGCAGTTCCTTTTCGCCTTCCTCTATGGCGCCCTTTTCGCTGCCCGCGTCTATCATCATGCGTATCTCGTCCTCTGTCAGCTCGTCGTCCTCCTCGTTGGGGTCAACGCCAAGCAGCTTCAGCACAAGATTGGTGCTTACCGTAAGCAGCCATACTATGGGCCTGAACGCGGCGGATATGAACGATATCACTCCGCTCAATGCAAGGGCAATGCTTTCGGCCTTTTTCATGGCAAGGCGCTTGGGCACAAGCTCGCCGAAAACAAGGGTGAAAAAGCTGAGTATAAGCGTTATTACAACAACGCTTATGCTGTTGAGAAGATGCGCGTTTATGTTCACGCCTGTTGACTGCACGGCTTCAACCAGCTTGCCCGCAAAGTTATCCGCGGCAAATGCGCTGCCTAAGAAGCCGGCAAGTGTGATTGATATCTGTATAGTAGCCAAAAAGCGCGCGGGCTGGGAAGTAAGGCGGCTGAGTCGCGCGGCGCGTTTGTCGCCCTCCGCCGCAAGCTTGTTCAGTTTGACCTCGTTCACCGAAAGCACGGCTATTTCGGCGCATGCGAACACGGCGTTGAGCAGAATAAAGAACAGCTGCAGCAGCAATAGTCCTATAAGCGGGTCGTCTTCCATTTTGGTTTTGATTCCTCCAAATAATATGATTTTATTTATGCAAAAAAGCCATGCCGTATGACGCCCGTATAAAAATCATAACGGGCGCGGGAGGTATGACCTTTCACATTTTCAGCTATATGCGATTGTAACGGAACAGGGCTGGGCGCTTCGGCGTCGCTCTCGTCCATTTTTGCGTTCTCCTTTCGCATGTCGCGCCCTTCAAAAGCGCTGCAGCATATTATACTATAACATGCGCAATATATGCAATAGCGGCTTAAAATAACTTTAGTTATTAATTTTTCTTAGCGGCCTTCTTTACAACTCTGCCGATACTTTTTTCTTATAGCGTTATATCATCCTCTGTTTTAGGCATTTTGGGCTTTTGAGGAATAGAAAAAATGGTCAATTTATGTTACTGCATCACAGACATATTTACATTTCTTCACTATAATTACCCCAGTTGTTGTTAAGAATCGGAGGAAACAATGAAGCGATCGGATATAGAATCCGAGCTTTTGGAGCTTGGAGCCCCTGCCGGGAGACAAGGGTATATTCAAATGGTTACGGCGCTTGAATTCATTATGCAGCACGATGACGTCATGTGTGCAGCCGCCAATTTATATCCCTATGTTGCGGAGCGGTTAAACACGGTGCCACCCAGGGTTGAACGGAACATACGCGAGGAAATATATGCCATTTGGTCGCGCGGCAACCAAGACCGATTAAACGAATTGTTTGTCAATCGTGAAAAATGTCCGCCGGGCTCAAAGGAATTTCTCTACACGCTTGCGCACAGGCTTCGCCACGAAAAGGTGAAGCAGCAGGCTTGATTTTTTCCTTTCGGCCCGTTTTTTAAGACCCGGGCCCTTTTATTGGCTTTTTTCCTCCGCTGCTTCAACATATTTCAATATCCCCTCCGCCGCTCCCTTCATCATGGCCCGCATATGTTCTTCGTTTTGCAGCAGCGCTTCGTCGTTGGCATTGGACAGGAACCCGCATTCAAGTATTACCGAGGGCGGTTCGCTGTTTTTTATTATATAATAATCGCCGGGGTTAACGTGGCGCAGCGGTCTGCCTATCGCGCCGCAAACGCCGTCCAATACGCATTTTGCAAGCTTTTCCCCTTCAACCGAGCCTTTCATATAAAACGCCATGGGGCCGGATACGCTTCTGTCGCCGAATTTATTCATATGTATGCTTATAACCGCAGCCGCACCGGCGGAGTTTATTATGTCCCGCCGCGCCGCCATGTCCTTCTTTTTGTCCGCATTGAGCGCGTTTTCATCCTCCCGCGTCAGTACGGCGGCAATGTTCAGCGCACTAAGCTCATCCCTGAGCGCCATGGCATAATTCAGGTTTATGCCTTCCTCCGCAATGCCCGTGTCCATGCCCGTCGCTCCGCCGTCCGGCAGGCCGTGGCCGGGGTCTATCACCACCGTGAAGCGCGGCGCGGGCGTGGGCGCAATCGGTTCCGCAGTTGGCTCGCCCGCCGCGTTTGCCGCCGCGCGCTCCTTTTGAACGAACAGCAGCACCATTCCGCCGCATAGTATCAGCGCGGCCAAGCCTGTCGCTAACAGGCGGACGGTTTTGTGCATTCCGTGCGCCGAATTTCGCCTTGCCATAACATCACCTCATAATAAAAGTATGCTTCTTAACCGCCGCTTATGCTTTTTTATGGGAGCCGAATATTTTTTAGGCGGCATGTTTTCGGCCGGCCGATGTCATATTTATGCCATCATCCTGCATATCAATATAGCTATACACAGCAGTTGTCCACATTATCCACATAGTTATCCACACGTTTGCGGCGCAATACGCCCTTTTTTTGCTTTTCTCCACATTATCCACACCGCCGCGCGCTTATGCATAACGCCCGCGCACTTGCATAATGCACGCCCGCTTCACCGCAATCCTTTGGCTGAGAGCGCCTTAACCGAAGGCCGCCACAATTGTACGTCATGTGCGGACACGCCGTGCAGCCGCAGCCGCTCAGCTCCCTTTTCAACGAAAATTATAGGCAAAACAGGCATTTTTCTTTGACACGGCGCAGGAAATGATGATAAAATAAAATGCAAGATAACAAAAGAATTTTTATGTCGGTCAATCAAAGAACGAACATGAATGCGTGCCGTTTTATTCCGCATACGCGCGGAGAAGGGAAGGAATGCTATGTTTTGCATAGGCGAAAGAATATGCTACCCCATGCACGGCATAGGGGAAATAGAAGGAATTGAGCAGCGCAGGGTGCTTGGCGTTAACGCGCAGTATTATTTGCTCAAATTCGATTCGGGCCGCGTAAGCGCGATGGTGCCGGTTGAAACAGCGGAGAAAATCGGGCTGAGGCGGCTTATATCGCGCAAAGAAGGGGATAAAGTGCTGCGCTACATCATTTCCGGCGTGGCGAGCACGGGGGCCTCCCAAAGCGGGAACTGGAACCGCCGCTACCGCGAAAATTGCAGCCGGCTGAGGAGCGGCGGCATATACGGCATTGCGGACGTTTTTATATTTCTCAAGCATAAGCAGCAGGAAAAGGGGCTCAGCGCAAGCGAACAGAAAATGCTTTCGCTTACAATGCGCCTGCTGAGGGACGAGCTTTTATGCATAGGCTGTTCGGAGGAAGAAGTGTACGGCGCAATAAGCTGATAAATTCCCGCAAAGGACAAATTTTATCCATATGCAGCGGGACGCTTCTATTATATAATAATGAATTAAATAAGCTGTACAGGAGGTAATATAACTTGGCTAAAAAATTCGCCCGCATCATTATTGCGATAGCGGGCGCGCTCATCGGCCTTGCGGCTGCGGCAGGAGCGGACAAATTGCTGGCGATGATGAATCGCCTGCCTTTGCACGAAGCGGTGTATATTGCGGCGGCAATCATATTTGCAATCATATTTTATATTTTATCCCCGCGCATTATATCCGGCTTTTCAAAGGCAGTGGGCGCAGCGGAAGCCCGCATGAGCGATATGTCGTTATCCGATATTTTCCTTGGCGCGGTGGGGCTTATAGTTGGGCTTGTGATAGCGCTGCTTTTAAGCACGCTCACGGCAAATCTCCCTTGGCTCATAGGCACGATTATAAACGTTGCGCTTTACTGCGCGTGCGGCTATCTTGGCTGCGCGCAGGTATTGAAGCGCAGGGGAGAGGTCAATCTGCCTTCGTGGTTCCGCCGCCCGGGCAAGGGGAGCAAATCCTCTTCCGCTGCACGTCCCAAGGTGCTTGATACGTCCGTAATAATAGACGGGCGCATTGCGGACATTTGCCAAACCGGCATGCTTGAAGGGCAGATAATAGTTCCCGCGTTCGTGCTGGCGGAGCTTAGGCACATTGCGGACAGCGCGGATTCATTGAAGCGCAACCGCGGCAGGCGCGGGCTGGACATACTCAACCGCATGCAGAAGGAGCAGAACATTCCCATAAAGGTAGTGGATACCGATTATGAGGACATTGCCGAGGTTGATGCAAAGCTTATAAAGCTTGCTTACGACTTGGGCGGCGTTGTGGTCACGAACGACTATAATCTGAACAAGGTGGCGGGCGTGCAGCGCGTGCCTGTTTTCAATATAAACGAGCTTGCAAACGCCTTAAAGCCCGTTGTGCTCCCGGGCGAGGAGATGACCGTGAACATAGTTAAAGAAGGCAAGGAAGTGGGCCAGGGCGTGGGCTATCTTAACGACGGCACAATGATAGTTGTTGACGGCGGCAGGCGCTTCGTTGGCGAGGATGTTGACGTTATTGTTACAAGCGCGCTGCAAACGGCGGCGGGCAGGCTGATATTCGCCAAGCTTAAATATCAATATTAAAATCGAAAGGGGACACCATGAGGCAGAGCGAGCTGATACGCGCGGCGTACGAAGGGAAGAACACGCTGGTTATAAAAAACGCGAACGTTGTGAACGTTTTTACGGACGAGATTGTTCGCGCGGACGTAGCGGTATACGAGGACGTTATAATAGGCGTTGGCAGTTACAGCGGCGAAAACGAAATAGACGCCGGCGGCGCTTACCTTGCGCCCGGCTTTATAGACGCGCATGTGCACATAGAAAGCAGCATGGTAATACCCTCCTCCTTCATGAAGGTTATAATGCCCCACGGCACAACAACCGTTATTGCCGACCCGCACGAAATTGCAAACGTTGCGGGTGCTGCGGGCATACGCGCCATGTATAAGCTGACTGACGAGCTGCCGCTGAGGGTGCTTTTCATGCTGCCCTCCTGCGTGCCGGCAACGCCGTTTGAGCACAGCGGGGCGAAGCTTGTTGCGGAGGACATGGAGCAGTTCATGCACAAAAGCCGCATATTGGGCCTGGGCGAGGTTATGGACGCGAACAGCGTTATAAATTGCAGCCAGGAAATGCTGGATAAGCTGAGGCTTTTCGATAAGCGGCCAATAGACGGCCACGCGCCCATGCTTGAGGGCATGGGGCTTAACGCATACCGCGTGGCGGGCGCATTCAGCGACCATGAATGCTCAACATATGAAGAAGTCAAGCAGAAGCTTGCAACGGGCATGAACATACTGCTGCGCATAGGCAGCGCCGCCAACAATATGGACAGCGTTTTGCGCCGCATAGCAAAGGAAAAGCTGCCCACGCGGAACATGATGTTCTGCACGGACGATAAGCATATTGAGGATATCCGCCGCGAAGGGCACATAAACGCCAACGCGCGCATGGCGGTGGCCGCGGGAATAGACCCGATAGACGCAATAAAGATGGCCTCCTATAACGCCGCCCGAGCATACGGCATACGCGGCGTTGGCGCGATAGCCCCGGGGTACAAGGCGGACATGGTGCTGCTGGAGGATTTGAAGGATTTCAAGGTGAAGCAGGTTATAAGCCGCTTCGGCAGGCCATATACGGGAGAAGAGCAGATGCCTTCGCCCATACTGCCGCCGCAGGTGTTCAACAGCGTTCGCCTGCCCGAAATTTCAAAGTATGACCTTGCGCTCAGGTGCCATGTCAGCGCGCCGGTAATAAAGATGATACCGCATCAGCTTGTTACGGAGCTTGTGTACCGCGATGTTGAGCGGGACGAAAACGGCTGCTTTATCCCAAGCGAGGGCATGGTTAAGCTTGCCGTTATAGAGCGGCACCACGCGACCGGCAGCATGGCCGTTGGCATACTGGAAGGGCTTGGCATAAAGCACGGGGCGGTGGCCTCAACCGTCGCGCACGACAGCCACAATTTGGTAGTTGCCGGCGATAACGACGAGGATATGCTCATGGCGATAGAATCGCTAAGAGATTGCGGCGGCGGATACAGCGTGGTCAGCCGCGGGGTGGTGCTTGCAAGGCTGCCGCTGCCAATAGCCGGGCTTATAACTGCCGCGCCCGTGAACGACGTGCTTGAAATTCAGCAGGCGCTGCTCGATGCGCTCTATTCCCTCGGCGCCAAGCGGGACAGCGATCCGCTCATCGCGCTCTCCTTCATGGCGCTGCCCGTTATACCGGCCGTTAAGCTTACGGACGAGGGACTTTTTGACGCGGTGAATTTCAAATTTATAAAATACAACTGATAAACGCCGCTTTGGCGGGAAGGAGTTAAGCCCCATGGGCATTATAGGACAGAGCGTAACGCGCGTGGACGCGCCGGATAAGGTTACGGGCCGCGCCAAATATACGGACGATCTTGCGGATAAATCCGCACTTATCGCCAAGGTGCTGCATTCAACAATTGCGCACGGCTATGTTAAAAGCATAGATACGAGCGAGGCCGAAAGGATAAAGGGCGTGGTGAAAATAGTCACCTGCTTTGACGTGCCGGATATTCCCTTCCCCACGGCGGGGCATCCCTGGAGCACGGATGTGCATCATCAGGACGTTGCGGACAGGCTGCTGCTCAACCGCCACGTTCGCTATTATGGGGACGATGTGGCCGCGGTAGTCGCGCGGGACGAGGTAAGCGCGGCGCAGGCCATACGCGCCATAAAGGTTGAATACGAAGAACTTCCCTTCGTGCTTGACCCCATCGAGGCCATGCGGGACGGCGCGCCGCAGCTGCACGAGGGCTTTGAGCATAACATACTTGCCCATACGTCATACGAGGACGGCAATTATGCCGAAGCCGTAAAGGAACCCGGGCTTATAGTTGTGGACAAATGGTACAATACGCCCACCGTGCAGCATTGCCATATTGAAAACCATATATGCTACGCCTATGAGGAGGCGGGCAAGATAAACGTTGTAAGCTCCACGCAGATACCGCACATAGTCCGCCGCATAGTGGGCCAGGCGCTCGGGCGGGACTGGGGCAGCGTGCGCATAGTTAAGCCCTATATAGGCGGCGGCTTCGGCAATAAGCAGGACGCTTTGTATGAACCGCTGTGCGCATATCTTTCCACGGTGCTCGGCGGAAGGCTTGTTAAGCTTGACATGAGCCGGGAGGAAACCTTTGCAAGCAACCGCGTGCGCCATGCTATCCGCTACCATATCGTGTCCCATGTCCGCGCGGACGGAACATTCGTTGCCGGTAAGCTTGAGGCGTATTCCAACCAGGGCGCGTATGCAAGCCACGGGCACAGCATCTGCGCAAAGGGCGCGGGCGCGTTCAGGCAGCTTTATCGTTACCGCGGCGCCTGCAAGGGGGACGCCTATACCGTTTACACAAACATAGCCGCCGGCGGCGCAATGCGCGGCTACGGCATACCGCAGATGATGTTTGCAATGGAAAGCCACGTGGACGATATTGCAAGGCGGCTGAACATACCGCCGCTGAAGCTACGGCAGATGAACCTGATGGAGGTTGGGTACAAGGACAATTTTTCCAAAAACGAGAATTATTTCGACAGCTTTAATCAATGCATCAAAAAGGGCATGGAGTATATCGATTACGAGCGCAAGCTGGAGGAATTTTCGCACGACACGGGCGATATTCGCCGCGGCATAGGCATGGCCGTTTTCTGGTACAATACCGCCGTTTGGCCCATTTCGCTTGAAAGCTCATCCTGCCGCATGGTGCTCAATCAGGATGGAAGTGTGCAGCTTCAGCTTGCCGAAACCGAAATAGGCCAGGGCGCGGATACCGCCTTCAGCCAAATGGCGGCGGAGGAGCTGGGCATTCCGCTTAAAAAGGTGCATATAATCTCCGCGCAGGATACGGACGTTACCCCCTTCGGCACGGGCGCATACGCCAGCCGCCAAACCTACGTGGGCGGCTTTGCCGTGCAGCAGACGGCGCGCATAATGAAGGAGCGCATATTGAATTACGCGCACGAGCTTACCCGCATGACGGTTCACAATTTGGACATTGAGGACGGCTATATCATAAACATAAACAACAGCAGGCGGCTGATGAGCCTTGCCGAGCTTGCAACAACCGCGCTTTACAGCCTTGAGCACAGCCAGCATATCACAGCCGAAAGCACATATCAGGTCAAATCCAACGCGTATTCGTTCGGCTGCTCCTTTGCGGAGGTGGAGGTGGACATTCCGCTTTGCAAGGTTAAGCTTGTGAACATGATAAACGTGCATGACTGCGGGCGGCTTATAAACCCCGCGCTTGCCGCGGCGCAGGTGCACGGCGGCATGAGCATGGCGATAGGCTACGGGCTGAGCGAGCAGCTGCTTTACGATAAAAAGACCGGCAGGCCGCTGAACAATAACCTGCTTGACTATAAGCTTTCCACCACCATGGATCATCCGCACCTTGAGGCGCGGTTCGTTGAAAACTATGAACCCACCAGCGCATACGGCACAAAGGCGCTGGGCGAGCCGCCCGCGACCAGCGGCGCGCCCGCCATACGCAACGCCGTGCTGAACGCAACGGGCGTAGAGATAGACTCCATACCCCTCACGCCGCATGTATTGTTTGAACGTTTCCGCGAAGAAGGGCTTATTTGATAAGGAGGGACAGGGCATGTATGACATAAAGGCGCTGTATGAAGCGAACAGCGTTAATGAAGCAATAGAGCTGATGCGGCAGCACCCCGATGCAAAGATAATCGCCGGCGGGAGCGACGTGCTCATAAAGCTGCGCGAGGGCAAGCTTGCCGGATGCGAGCTGGTGAGCATATACGGCATAGACGCGCTGAGGGGCATAGGCATGGACGAGGACGGAACGCTTAGAATACTTCCGCTCACAAGCTTTTCGCACATCACTAAGGATTCGCTTATAAACGAGCATATAAAAGTGCTGGGAGAGGCCGTGGACATGGTTGGCGGGCCGCAGATAAGAAACATCGGCACAATCGGCGGCAACATTTCAAACGGCGTTACCAGCGCGGACAGCGCAAGCACGCTGCACGCATGGGACGCAATAGTTGAGCTTACCTCGGCCGAGGGCGTAAGGCAGCTCCCCATAAGGGAATATTATATAAGCGCGGGCAAGGTGGCGCTCCGCCCCGCCGAGCTGCTTACGGCAATACTTATAAAAAAGGAAAGCTACGCGGGCTATAAGGGGCATTACATAAAATATGCCATGCGAAACGCCATGGATATAGCAACGCTTGGCTGCTCGGTAAACGTTAAGCTGAGCGATGATAAAAAAACTATACTCGGCGCCCGCATTGCATACGGCGTGGCCGGCCCCGTGCCCATGCGCGTACCTGCCGCGGAGGAAGCCGTGCGCGGCAAGCCCGTTTGCGGCGAAACCGTTGATGCGTTTGCCGGCGCCGCAATGCATAACATTAACCCGCGCGACAGCTGGCGCGCCAGCCGGGATTTCAGGCTGCATTTGGCGCACGAGCTTGCAAAGCGCGCGCTCACGGAATCGATACGCCTTAGCGGGGGTGAAATATAATGGCACAGACAAAGCTTGTAAAATGCACAATAAACGGCGAATACACGGAAACAATGGTTGACGTGCGCGCTTCGCTTACGGATATGCTGCGCAACGATTTTCGCCTTACGTCGGTCAAAAAAGGCTGCGAGGTGGGCGAATGCGGCGCATGCAACGTTATAATAGACGGGGAATGCTTCAATTCCTGCATATACCTTGCCGTATGGGCGGACGGAAAGAACATACGCACGCTTGAAAGCCTGCTTGGCCCCAACGGCGAGCTATCGGACATTCAGCAGGCGTTCATAGACGAGGCCGCAGTGCAATGCGGCTTCTGCACGCCCGGGGTGGAGATACTCGAATCCGGCCGCCGCTACACGCGCGACGAGCTGAAAAAGCTTTTGAGCGGGCATCTTTGCCGCTGCACGGGCTACGAAAACATAATAAACGCCGTTGAAAAAACAATGAACAAGCGGCTCGGCGAAAGGGAAGGCGAATAATGTATCAGCAAAAGGCTCAAAGGCAGGGCAATTCGGCAAAGCTTGATTTTGTGCTGCTGTTCATATTCATAATGGTGGTGTTTTTCGCGCGGCAGATATCCTCCCTTGCGGCGGCGCTGCCTGCCCCGCTAAACATAATCGTGCAGGTATTCCTTCTGGGCGCAATAATTGCGGCGCTGCTTTGGGTATATGAAAAGCGCATATGCTCCTTCCGTTACAGCGTTGTTTACGACCCCGCCGCCAATGCGGAGGGCGAAGAAAATGCGGAACCGCTGCCGTATAAAAAGGGCACGCTCATTTTCGAACGCATGGTGGCAGACAAGGGCAAAATAGTCGAATGCGTAACGCGGGACGAAATAGTCGCCCTGCTCAAGCCCGGCGAAGCCTACCACGAGGGTATACCCTTCACCCGCGCGGGCGCGCTGAGTACGCTCAATGCAAAAGCCTCGCACACGCTCATATTCCGCCGCAACGGCAAGCTGCACAGCCTGCTTTTCGCCCCGGACGAGGAGTTTTTGAAAAGGATGGAGGAGGCGCGGTAAGGCGTGCAAGAGATTGTAAAGATGTGGGGACGGTGAGCCGTCCCCTTGTTTGTGCCAAAAGCTTATAGGATGCGGAGTAGGGGCCGTCATTGGCGG
>OHGW01000773.1_pt1 | contig 13631 bp, 12 predicted proteins | sample 1567821 | NCBI WGS metagenome assembly OHGW01 (sample SAMEA3879572, study PRJEB24766) | human gut metagenome | biome: human-associated habitat; feature: feces | place: USA | collected 1985/1987 | reverse complement strand
GCTGCGGTCATAGAGGGAAACCAGATCGCCGTTGGAGAAGGCCAGGATGCGGGCGTACATGAAGCCCTGATAGCTCTGCTTTCCTTTCCGTTCCAAATCCATTTTTCCATTTGCTGTGACAATCGCTTTGATGTAATTCGTCTGCTTCAGCGCTTCCAGCCGCATGTCGTCGTCGATCATCAGGTGAATGTGTTCCAGGTCTGCACGGGCGAAAGGGTTTTCAGAAATCTTTCCGACGCTTCCGTCCTTCGCGTTGGGACCGAACATCCACGCACAGGAGGATATGTTCCAAATCCGCACGGGCAAATCGGTTCTCGGATATTTTCCCGATGCTGCCATCCTTCATGTTGGAGCCGAACAAAGTTCCCAGCACAGCGCCGATCTGACTCTTGCCTTCGCCGCCGCTGCCCTTGATGACCATCATCTTCTGCCCGGCATTGCTGGGGATCAGGCAGTATCCGATGAACTCCTGAAGCGTGGGAATATCCTCCGGCCAGAACAGCTCTGACAGAAATTTCAGCCAGCGCTCCGGCTTTTTCACTTTCGGATTGAACCGAACAGGGAACCTGCTGCGGACAATTTCATTTTGCGCTTCGATGAAGCTGCCGTCCAGAAACACCGTGCCATTCTGCACGTGAACCCGGTCTGTCTGCGGCAGCAAACCCGTCACCTGGGCTTTGATGCGAAGATCCTTCATGATGTCATCCACCTTTTTGCTCATCCCAGTGACGATGAAAGGCTCCAGCTGCTGATAAATGGTTTGCCGCATGGCGTCCTCGTTGGTGACCCTGCCTTCCGTGGTGAAGAAGGAATTCTCGGTGTAGGCCAGCTTGTGACGCTCCAGAAATTCCCGACAGAAGATGGGCTCATTGATTGTTTTGCCTGTGAACCATTCGGGCCAGGAATCAAGCCGCTCGATCTTTTTCTGGGCCACAGTTCTTCACCTCCTGACATCCTTCGTTGAGGATCTCTTCAATTTTTGCAACAGCATCCGTGCTCCTGATGTGATCCATGATTGCTTTCCGCTCGTCCGGGTCGGATGAAAGCAGACGATCAATGGCATCGCTCAGTGGCGGCAGGTGATGAACAGCATGCACGAATCGGTCATCAATATTTTCATCCGTGGGATCAGAGGAAGCATACTCTTCCTTCCATTTCTCCAGGAGCCGCTCGTATTCGATCAGGATTTTGAGTACGCTATGTTCCTCTTTTCTTTCGATCACAGCAGCGGGTAGCTTCGGGATCGGTGCGCTTTGACTCGGCGGCAGCGACTGAATGTTGAAATCATTCGCCAGCTTTTTCGCCGCGTCATACAGCGAAAGATCGAATAGTTTTGCCGTGAAGTCGATCACATCGCCTGTGGTGTGGCAGCCGAAGCAGTAAAACCGTTCGTCGATTTTCATAGAAGGATGACGGTCATCGTGGAATGGACAGCAGGCCATGCCGCTGCGATTCACGGGAACGCCGTAGCGCTCTGCTGCCTGACGGGTGGTAACTTGGGATTTGACTTGGGTAAAAAGTAAACTCATTATTTCCTCCTGTTGCTGATGTTTCTGTTGTGCTTTCTGCTGTATGTCCGATCACACAGCAGGAGGACATCCCGCCGTCCTGCGTTCGGATCATGCTTCGCGACGGCATGACGCAGGACGGCTTTATGTCAACGCACAGGATAGCTTTTCCTGCGCGGGAAATCGTGGGGGATGAAGCCTTACGCTCGGGCTTTCATCGTCACCATATCACACGGCCTTCAAAATCGTTTTCATGTTTTGAAAACTTCGGAAAGCGTTATGGCGTAAGGCTTTGTTGGCGTTTTTGTGTCTGCCTGTTTTTCTGAATTGACGGTTTTACTGGGCTTTTCGGCCCAAAAGTTTTCACGAAATGAAATCTCTTTTTTTCGGGAACACGGTTCCATGTTCTCCCGAAACCAGCCCCGGAGCATAGTAGGAAACCAGCCCCGGAGCATAGTAGCAAGCAGGGCAAAGGTAGCACCTTTTGCACTTTGCTTGTTGGATGTCATGGCCCCCAAGCCCCTTTTACCAGCGCAAGCGCTGTGGTTTTTATGCGAATCAGCGGGATTCGTCATCGTGGTCGGCACCGTGTTCATCGTAGTGGTGATCTTTTGGTATGACATGTTGGTGACTATTTGGTGCACTGTCCCGTTCCAGAATTTCGTAGTTATACCGGATATGCTTCAGGTCTGTGAGCTTTGGTTTCAGCTTGTCTAGTGCTGCCTGATCGTTTTCTTTCCGTTCCTTCAGCCCGTCGTACTCTGCTGTCAGTTCTTTCAGCGTCGGTATCTTTCCATCGAGAGATGAGTAGACCGCCTGGGCGTTTCTGTGATCTTCGATCTCCTGCCGATGCTCCTGATAGAATTTCACGGACCAGCCGGATTCCCGATACTGGGTGTAAACCTCTTTCGTCCGGCTGTAATCCCGGATCGTTTGCCGCTGTCGGTTGATCTCCTTCATTCGGTTTTGTTTTTCCCGGAGAGCTACTTTCAACTCTTTTTGCTGATTGGTCAGCTCCTGAATCTGCTCGTTCAACTCTTCCAGCGAATCGATCTGATGCTCTTTCAGGAAAATGACCATCTGCGCTTTCGCTTCAATGTTGTTCCGCTCAGCCCAGACTTGGTAACCTTTCCCCTTGCCGGCGCGGAGCTTCGCTTCAATATCCACCAACCGTTTGATCTGACTATCGGTGAAATCGCCCCGCGGGATTTTCGGAATGTGCACATGATCATGTGCCAGCGTCCGGCGCAAGGATGTCTCATCGTATTCCGATCCAAGGGTATCGAGCCGGATATATCGCTTTCCCTCCGGCGGCTTGATGCTGATTTGCGCGCCGCGCTTGATGCGGCAACCGGCATCTTCCAGCAACTGCATCAGCGCATCGAAGCCGTTAGGCTGCATCCGCAGCGCGGCGTCGATGATCATTCGCAACTCGTCCCGATGGGTGAACCTTCGCTGATTGCCCTGCCACTTGTCGTAAGTGACGGTTTTGTCCTGCGGATTCTGAATGACTGACAGACTGTGTTCCCGACAGAGCGAATCGCTGATCTGCGCCAGATCCTTTGCCGATTGCTTCACGTCCCGGTATTTGTGCTGCCCTTCCAGATCGGTGGAGCAGAGGATGATGTGATTATGGATGTGATGCTTGTCGATGTGCGTCGCCACAACGTAGGCGAATTGATCATCGGTCATCCGGGACGCCAGCTCTTTTCCGATTTCGTTTGCTTCCTCCGGAGTGATCTCTTCCGGCTTGAAAGCCTGCCGGACATGATAGCCGATCACTTCGTTTTCCTGTGTGCGTCCGGTGTTCTGTTGGTATTCCTGACGGAAAAGCATGAACTCATCCGCCGCCGTTTCGGGCGAGCAGGCATAAGTCGAAACCAGAATTCCTCCGTCCGTCTTTTTCGGATTCATGATGTAGTTCAGCCGGTCACCAATACATTGCCGGGCCGTTTTCCCTTTATTGATATGAATGGATATGATGCAAGTAGCTGCCATGGGTACTCCTTTCAGTGTTGAATTTGATCCAGCCTGCGAAGAATGCTGCTGAGCAGCGTCCGCAGCTCTTTCTGCCGATCTGTTATGTCATCGATTTCCGTTTCAAAAACTGAACCGTGCTCATTTAACCGTCTGGCGATTTGATTGACATTGTTGCTGAGGCTGCCCATGACGCGAACCGCATCATGCAGCTCAGGCAAGTCCAGCTTCAGCACATATCCATTCAAGGCCATGGCGCGGATGAAGGCCGATTGGTTTTTGATCCCGAAGGTTTTCATCTTTTTCTGAATGATGGCGTCCTCTTCCGGCGTTGCTTTGAAGCTGTAGTGAATTGTGCGGTTTTGTTTTTCTGTCACTGTTCTTCCTCCAATCCTTGAAATTCGTTTGTCATGGTGGCTTTTGGTCAAGATTCATTTCATTGTTGTTTGGTTCGGGCTTAATTATCACTGCTGCCTCTGGCAAGAAACCTTGTTTGGCTCACTGCCGGTCCTTTCGGCGCTCCCTTCCGAAGAGGAAGATCTTCGCGGTTTGGACAGATCTGGAAACGTGACCCTGGTTGTCAAGGTGCGCTTCGCTGGCGATGCCAGCGGATGATGAGGGGAAACTCATCGCCTATAAATGGCGAAAATCAGCGATTTTGGAAACACCTGAGCAAAAAAATTGCCAGCATGAAGCTCGTGCTGTAAATTGCCCTACACTCTTTAATGTAAAAATCCGAGCAATTTGACACCGGCAAAATCAAATTTTGCAGCAGATGTGACCATGCGGGATTGCATGCGGAAGTCTTCGCATCATCCTGAACGAAGGTTAGCAGGCACAAAAATAGCCCTGCGGCATTCAGACGCAGAGCTTATAGGGGAAACAGTTGGAGTTTTTTGCCAAGGGGATAAAGAAAAGCACCAGCGTTTTGCCGGTGCTCTCGATCCACTTTTACATGATACATTTTATCACTGATGCCGGGTGGCCTCAAGGTGTCTTTAGGGTGTCTTTGCAGTGTCTTTAGGCTGTCTTTAGAGTGTCTTCCTTGTTATGCGTTAACAGCAATCCCCATACATCGCAGTGCTTTGCTGGCTAAAAGCTATTCCGTCTTCCAATACTTCTTATTGGCGGCCGAAGCTGCTCAGAAATGTTGAACGTGACAAAGTGAATCAGCAGAAGCTTCAAGATATGGGGTACCGCGTGTTTGTAGTATGGGAATGTGAGCTAAAAAATGATAAAGATGTAAGGCTTGAAGACCTATACAAGAGAATCACTTGCTTGGTCCCTGATGTATCACGCTAATTGCCCACCTGATTATTAAGGAAGAAAACGATGAATTGGGAAAGATTTCAAACATATGGTCAATCCTCCGAAAAGTCATTTGAAATGTTATGCAACCAACTTTTTGACTGGTGCAAAGAAGAATGTAAAGATACCCTTGCTCCATTTGTAATTGTCAATGGAGCCGGTGGGGATGGTGGCGTTGAATCTTACGCTGTTTTAAAAGATGGCAGCATAATTGGCTTGCAGGCAAAATGGTTTAGAACAAGCATTCAAAACAGCCAAATCAATCAAATAAAGGGTTCCATAGAGACAGCAAAAAATGCTGTTGCCCTGCCCCATTCCTCACTCCTTCTTGCAGTCACCGCTTAACGTGCTATAATGAAACGAAAAAACATCAGCCGCTCCGCGGCGTTTTTAATGAAGGAGAAGCCATGTCTGCCAGAGGAATTGCGCAAGCAGCGCTTGAGTTTTGGGGCAGCGTTATCTGCCTGATTCTGTTATTCACCTCCATGTTGGATAAGGAATACAAGGAAAGCAGCAAGCGTTGCCTGCTCATGCTATATTCATCGGTTGGGCTGACGCTGCTGTTCGACGCGCTGGCGTGGGTGTTCCGCGGCTGGCCGGGCACGCTGGGCAGCGTCATGGTCCATGTTTCCAATTTTCTGGTTTTTCAGCTCAACTATCTTGTGCTGATGGCGTATACGTTCTATGTGCAAAGCAATCTGCCGGAAAATGGCCGGCGGCGGATGCAGCCGTTCCTTCGGTGCCTATTTGGCGCGTGCGCGCTGATGATGTGCCTGATCGTGGCCAATATTTGGACTCAATGGTTTTATGTTATTGACGCGCAAAACCTTTATCATCGAGGCGCTTTCCACTGGACGGCGCAGCTTGTGGGGCTGATCGGCGCAGTTGTCAACGGCACGTTTCTGCTTCAGTACCGCAGAAGCATCGAAAAGGGCATGTTTATCGCCATGTTCTCCTATATTGTGTTGCCCACCATTGCACTGATCGTGCTTTTGTTTTACTATGGGCTGTCGCTGCTGCATGTGGCAATGTGCATTTCCATGGTATGCATGTTTGTCGCGGCGTTTAAGTCGTATTATATGCGAATGACGGCGCGGGAGCGGGAGCTGGGCGATATGAAAACCCAGTTGCTGATTTCCCAGATTGAGCCCCATTTTCTCTACAACTGTCTCACAACCATCAAATATCTGTGCCGCACTTCACCGGATCAGGCGGTGGACGCGGTGGATGAGTTCAGCCTGTTTCTGCGCGGTAATCTGGACGGCATTTCCGCGCCCAAGTGTATTCCCTTCCGCGCCGAGGTGGAACAGGTGCGCAACTATCTTTCGCTGGAGCAGCGCCGCTTCGGCGCACGGCTAACCGTTCGGTGGGATATTGCGGACGAGGATTTCCTCATTCCTGCGCTAACCCTTCAGCCTATCGTGGAAAACGCGGTGCGCCACGGCGTCATGAAAAGGCCGGAGGGCGGCACAGTTTCCATTCAGTCCGGCTTTTTGCCGGAGGGCTTTGTGGTGGTGAAGGACGACGGCGTGGGCTTTGATGTGGGGCGGATGGAGCAGCAGCAAAAGGCGGCGGAAAGCACCGGGCGGCATTTGGGGCTGCGCAACGTGAAAAGCAGGCTCGAGCTGATGCGCGGCGGGCAAATGCGCGTGGAAAGCGAAGTTGGGAAGGGAACAACCATTACCCTGATTCTGCCGGAGGAATGACGGGGCCTTGTCCAGCATTTGTCCATTCCCGCATGATACAATGAACCGATGAAGGAGAGGATGGCTCATGCACATACTGGCGGTAGACGATGAACAGGCCGCGCTGTTTTTGCTGGAAGAAGCAATTCAAAAGGCTGTGCCCCACGCTCAGATTCATGCCTTTATCCTGCCCGCGCAGGCGCTGGCCTACGCCCGGCAAAACCCGGTGGACGTTGCCTTTTTGGACCTGGAAATGCCGGGAATGGACGGCATGATGCTTGGCAAAAAACTAACGGAGCTGTATCCCGATATCAACCTGATCTACACCACGGCCTACCGTCAGTACGGCGTGGAAGCCTTTTCCCTGCACGCAAGCGGCTATTTGCTCAAGCCCATTCAGCAGGCGGATATCCGTCGCGAAATGGATCATTTGCGTCATCCGCTTCAGCAGGATGATTGCCCTTTGCGCGCCGTAACGTTCGGTTCGTTTGAGTTTTTGAAAAACGGTTCGCCTGTGGCCTTCAAACAGAGCAAATCGAAGGAAATGCTGGCCTATCTGATTGAAAACAACGGCGCGGGCCTGACCAAGCGCGAATTGGCGGCAGTGCTGCTGGAAAGGCGCCCCTATGACCGGGCCTGTCAGGATTACATGAGCAAAATCATTGATTCGCTGGCGGAATCCCTGAAAGAGGCCGGCGCGGGCGACGTTCTTATCCATCAGCATAACCAATATGCGGTGGATACAAGTAAATTTATCTGCGATCTGTACGCCTATCAGCAGGGCGAGGCTTGGGCGCGCAAGGCGTTTCATGGCGCGTATATGCAGCAGTACAGCTGGGGCGAATACATGCTGGGCGAATTGAGCATAGAGGAATAGGAGGCAGCCGGAGGGAGCGTGATCCCTCCGGCTGCATTCGCATCGCCCGACTTTGCCGGCGAGCTCTTTTGACAGCCTGAGGCGGACAAGTTTGTCCATCTTTTGTCCATCATGGAATGGTATTCTACAAACTGGTACCTTATGAAAATTTTAAGAAAGAGAGTAGCAGATGATGATGAAAAAGCAACTGGCGCTTTTTCTGGCGGTATGGATGATGCTGTGCAGCGCGTTTTCGCTGGCGGAAGGTATCGTCCCCACGGCTACGGAAGCCGAAAACACCGTCACTGAAGGACAGGGTGCTGAATGGACGGTGATGATTTATCTGTGCGGCACAGATTTGGAAAGCACCCCCGGAATGGGCGGAATGGCCAGCGGCAACCTTGCCGAAATCGCCCAGACCAAACCCACAGACTCTGTAAACGTGGTCATACAGACCGGTGGCACGAAGCAATGGTACGCCCAGGGCGTTGGGCTGGACATCAACCCGAAGAAGCTGCAACGGTACAGCTATAACCAGAACGGCTATACGCTCATTGAGGAAGCGCCCCTTCAAAACATGGCCAGCGCGGACACGCTGAGCGATTTTCTCAGCTGGGGCAAGAAGACCTACCCGGCGGAAAAATACATGCTGGTGCTGTGGGATCACGGCGGCGGAAGCGTAACCGGCCTGATTGTGGACGAACTGCATGATAACGCCGTGATGTCGCTGGATGAATTGCAGCGCGGCCTGGAGCAGTCCGGCGTGCAGCTGGAAGCGCTGCTGCTGGATACCTGCCTGATGGCTACGCTGGAAACGGCGCAGGCGGCGCAAAGCACCACACACTACATGATTGCTTCCCAGGAAAGCGTTCCCGGCCAGGGCACGGATTATAAGAGCTGGCTGCAAAAGCTCTACGACGACCCGGATTGCGACGGGCAGCGTTTTGGCCGCAAGCTCTGCGACGCAGTGCAGCAGAAGTATGCCGAACTGAACGATGAGTACAGCAGCAAATTCCTGACCTACTCGGTCATCGACCTGACGAAGCTGGACGCGGTAAGCGAGGCCTTTGACCAGATGTTCACCGAGATTGGCGGATTGATAGCCAATCCGGATCAGTTTTATGACTTTGGTTATTCCGTCACGCGTGCGGAGCATTACACCTATCCCAGCATGGTGGATTTGTACAATATGGCGGAGCTGGCGCGGGGAAACGGCGTAAGCAGCGCGACGGTTAACAGACTGACGGCGGCCATTGAGAACGCGGTGGTTTACAATATCAGAGGACTGAACCGCAGCTATTCCCACGGCCTGAGTTTCTACTATGAACCAAACGTCCGTTCCTACCAGCTGGATCACTGCGCGCGGGTCTGCAAAAGCGCGCCATATCTGGCCTTTCTGGACGCGGTTAACGTAAGCTGGACCGCGCCGCAGTGGGTCTATGAAAAGACGGCGCGTCTGACGGAGGTCAGCTACGACGACTACATGGTGGAAGCGGAAACCTCTATTGCTGACGGCAACCTGCATTTGACCATTACCAACGCCAAGAACGCGGTGACGGCAGTTGACGCGGTCATATACCAGAACGACCCCGACAGCGGCGAATGGATCAAGCTGGGCAGCAGCTGGGATGTCAGCGGCAACTTTGCTGAAGGTGAATTTGCCGCCAATTTTGGCGGTTACTGGGCGGCGCTGAACGGGCGCTTCTGCCAGATGAGCGTGCAGGAGGAAGCAGATACCTACATTTTGTACAACATTCCCGCTTACATTGAAGATTACAAGGCCACCAACCTGCGGGCGGCGCTGATGCTTTACACCCCGCTAAGCCAGCAGGCGTGCTGTTTGACCCGCAGACTTCCGGAGGACTTCTGATCGCGGTGGAAAGCCAGCAGGCGGAAGCGCTGTCCCAAAGCGATACCGCGGAAACAGAGGAATCCGCGGCGCAGGACGACCCTTCCCAGACGCTTGATAGCAGCGTGCAGCCGCAGGAGGATGACCAAGCGGACGGCGCCGGCTTCATGCTGGATGGGCCCGATGTGGACGGGGTTGACCTGAGCACCCTTGATCCCAATGGATATTACCAGCTTTTCGGCGTTTACTGCGATATGGATACGGCGCTGAACATGCCGGGCCGCGATACCTTCGCCATGCAGGAGCTGGCCGGCAGGAAGATGGCATTGCTGATGACCGCCGTGGATATTGAAACGGGCGAAGAACTGGGAACGGTCATGGGCGAGATGTTCGACATCACGGACAATATGGTGATGGACGCGCAGGCGCTTCCCAAGGGAACCTACGCATTTTCCTTTGAGGTTAAGAGTGTGCTGGGCAAAACCCTCACAACCAAGCCGGTTACGTTTACCTGGGACGGCGAAAAGGCAACGTTTGAGCAGGAAAGCGAAAAATAATTTTTATGAGATGCAGGCGTTTTTTGTCCTGCGTTTGTCCATCACGGGATGATACACTACTGATGCGTGGTAAGACGGAATAAGAACCTGTATTCCGTTTTATCGAACGCAGTACTAAGCCCTAAAACAAGAGGCGTTTGTATGAGCAAAAAAGTATGGGCGGTGTTTCTGGCTGTCATGCTGCTGATGCTGGCGGCAGCGCCCGCAGCGCTGGCAAATCCAATCGGCAACAAGTATGTGAAAACCAGCAGCGGAAAAAGCGTGCGTATGCGCGGCGGTCCCGGTACGGAATACGATGTTATCGACCGCGTGCCCAATGGCACATCTGTCGAAATCTATTCTCAAATGCAAAATCCTGCCGGCGAAGGGTGGACGGAAATCGGCTATCACGGCGCCACTGGCTGGATCATGAGCCGGTATTTGTCCAGCCAAAAGCCAGGCAGCCAGTCCGGCGGTTCCAGCAGCAAGGATTCCGGCAGCGACACGATGACCGCTACGATCTTTAACAACTTTCATGACGTTGCCCTAACGGCTGATATCAAACCGAGCACGCCCGGTAACTTTGTCAACCTGCGCTGGGCGCCCAGCAAGAGCGCCCCTGTACAGGCCCGCTACTATGAAGGCCAGCAGGTTTACGTGCTTAAGGCCAACAACAGCTGGTGCCAGGTCTATGACGAGGCGAACAATCGCTGTGGCTTTATTCTGCGCAGCCTGCTGGATTACTGAACCCGTAAAGGAGGGAATGACCTATGAGCAAAAAAGGGATTGCGCTGCTGCTGGCCGCTGTGATGGCCTTTGCCTGCACAAGCGCGCTGGCGGCAACGGATGTGGTCATCGATACCGGTCTGTCGGAGTTTGACGTGCATTTTACCGCCGATATGGATGTTGAGATCAACTCACTGGCTGGCGATGGCTATTGCCTGATAACCTTTGGCGATGTGGAAAACCAATCGCCGGATCAAATGGTTTGGCTGGCCACCATCACGGTTAGCGACGATACCGCGTTTGAGAATAAGGACCTTAGCGACGCTACCGACGAGCAGCTTTCCTAGCTTTTTAATGCGCTGGTTGTCGCTGATGAGGGTGGCGAAAACCCCTATACGTATGATATCATGGATATGGACGACGGTGTTCGCGCCCTCTCCATTGTCAACAAGGATACCCACGAGGAAGCCTGGGTGTTCACCATCGAGCAGGGCGTGCTGGTGCAGGTAATAGGCTTCTACAATGACAACCGTGCGGTTTCTGATGAGGATATCGCCAACGCCGCAAAGCTGATGGACGCGTTCAAGTTCATTCCGGCCGACGCCGCCGGGCTGAACAAGTAAGCGAATGGGAGCTGCGAAGGTGATGGCTTTTCTAAAAAAGCTCAGGCCGTCAAAAAAGCTTGTTTGACGACAATCTTTTCTGACGAAGGACTGTAGGAATGTTTTCGGCAAAGCCGAAAGCTCCCCGCCCGACCGGCAAAGCCGGTCGATACGAATCCAGTCAGAGGAACTGCGGCCCCTCTGACAACTCCCCGAAAAGGGCTTTTCGACAGACTGAAGGCTTTTCTTAAGGCAATACCGCACAATTCGTTGGCAGCGTAGGCGATGCCTTTTCCGCCATCTGCTGCTTGCAGATTTTTCGATTTACCTCCAGTAAACCTTCAAAATCTGCCATTGCATCTGACGAAAAATTCATTCGCCTCCGCACCAACTCATTTGTGCGGTAGTGCCCTATCACAAAAACGGCTCAAAGAATCGCTGGAATTTTGTGCCTCTCAGATTGATTTTTCGCCCATAACGTGAAAGAAAGGAAGCTTCTTTTGCTTTCGTTGCGTTAGAGAGAAATCTTTTGCAGGGGTTATGACGTCTTTTTGAAGTGAGGGACTTTGTCAGCGGTCTGGGCCTTGCGCAGCAAGGTTTTACTCGCTTCGGCCGCGCCCGGTGAACCGCAGACGAGTAGGCAAAGCGCGCCTCTCGGCAGAAAAGCTCGCCGTCAGGCCATCTTTTTGGACGGCCCGGGGCGTGCGCGCCTTTTTTTCCATGCAAGCGTACCTTTTGGGCGGCTGTCCATCATTTGTTCAATCCAGTGTGTGATAATCAAGGGGTGTTACTTCAAGAAAACAGGAGGGATTCGGGCATGAACGAAACGAGCAGAGCGCGCGCTTGTCGCGTCTTCACGTGGATGCTTACGGCGGCAACGCTGCTTGTGGCGGCGCTGCTGATGCTTCAATGCGCAGCCATCTATTTCACAGGCACAGCCCCGTCCAATTTGACGGAAACCGGCGTGTATATCCAGCCGGTTTACAGCCGGGAGATTGTTGCCGAACGGTTTTCTCAAATAGCATGGGCGGTGTGGCTCTGGCTGGCGCTGCTGCTGGCCGTGCTGGCAATCCGTCAGCCTGGTGCCGGAGAAGTGCTCAAGCCGCCACTGGCCAATCAGCTAGCGCTTTTGCAGCTACGCACGGAAGCTACGCCGGAGATGCTTCGGCAGCAGAAGAAACGCCGTCTGATCCATGCCGTCTGCGCGGCAGCCTGCGCCCTTTGCCTGGCGCCGGCGGCTTTGTATCTGACTGACTTGACGCATTTCGCTTCTCGCGATCTTGAGCCCGTGATGGGCGCCATGATGCTGCACATCACCCCATGGATTCTGGCCGCGTTTGTCTGCATCATGGTATGCGAACAGCTCAGCCATCAAAGCATGCTTTTGGAAATCCGGGCGGCGAAACAAGCGCCGAAGCGGCAGCCTGAGGCCGCTTCGGTGCAAAGCGCAAAGGCGCGCGGCGTCGCCCGTGCAGCGCTCTATATGGCCGCGGCGGCAATGCTGATTGCAGGCGTGCTCAACGGCGGCATGCGCGACGTGCTGGTGAAAGCCGTGAATATTTGTACGGAGTGTATTGGCCTTGGCTAAGAAGATAAGCGCCTGGTGGGCGGCGCATAAGCCCTGCAAGCGGCGGTTGATTCAGGTTTATGCCGCCCTGCTCTACAACGCCCATCTCAAGGGCTATATCAAAGGGGATATCTACACCGGTCCTCTCAAAAATTTCTGTGTGCCCGGCTTCAACTGCTATTCCTGTCCGGGCGCCATCAGCGCATGCCCGCTGGGCGCGCTGCAAAACGCGCTGGCCTCCTCGGATAAGCGCGCGTCCTGGTATGTGCTTGGTACGCTGATGCTTTATGGCCTTCTGTTGGGGCGTACCATCTGCGGCTGGATTTGCCCGCTTGGACTCCTCCAGGAGCTTTTCCATAAAATTCCGACCGTAAAAATCAAAAAGAGCCGCTTTACGCATGGGCTTTCCTACCTGAAATACGTGATTCTTGCCGTTTTCGTCATCGCTATTCCCCTGGCGTACAGCGTGCAGCGTTTTCCTGTGCCGGGCTTTTGCAAATACATCTGCCCGGCCGGCACCTTTGAAGGCGTTATGGGCCTGCTGGCCAACCCGGTAAACGCGGAAAAGTTTTCCATTCTCAATATTCTGTTCACGCGCAAATTCATCATTATGGTGGCCATCTTCACGGCGTGCATCTTCTGCTATCGTGCGTTTTGCCGTTTTCTTTGCCCCCTGGGCGCGATTTATGGCCTGCTGGCACGGCTTTCCGTGCTGGGCGTAAAGGTGGAGGCAGACAAATGTACCGGCTGCGGGCGCTGCGTAGCCCACTGCCGGATGGACATCAGGCAGGTCGGCGATCATGAATGTATCAGCTGTGGCAGCTGCATCAACGTTTGCCCGGCGAAAGCCATCAGCCTGAAGGCTGGCAAGCTTGTCCTGACGGCCAACGAAACCGGCAAACCCGGTGAAACGCCCGACCCGAAAAAGGTGCAGAAGCGCCGCATGCGCTCGCTGATCGCCTGGGCGGCTGCATTGGTTGTGCTGGCAGGCGTGATGATTTTCGTGAACCGCGATGC
>OHGW01000765.1_pt1 | contig 13743 bp, 12 predicted proteins | sample 1567821 | NCBI WGS metagenome assembly OHGW01 (sample SAMEA3879572, study PRJEB24766) | human gut metagenome | biome: human-associated habitat; feature: feces | place: USA | collected 1985/1987 | reverse complement strand
TGATTTTGTACTGGATTCTTTTTTACATTTTAAGAACTCTGGAACGAATAATCATAAGAATAATTAATGAGGAGATTCTATTATGAAGCTTGGTATCGTGGGTCTGCCTAATGTCGGCAAAAGTACCCTTTTTAATTCACTTACTAAGGCAGGAGCAGAGTCAGCTAACTATCCTTTCTGTACAATTGACCCTAATGTCGGTGTTGTTGCAGTTCCGGATGACAGACTTGACAAGCTTGCCGCTTTATATAATTCAGCAAAGATAACACCTGCTGTTATTGAATTCGTAGATATTGCAGGTCTTGTTAAAGGTGCATCTAAGGGTGAAGGTCTTGGAAACCAGTTCCTTGCCAACATCCGTGAGGTTGATGCTATCGTTCATGTTGTAAGATGTTTTGAAGATTCTAACATCGTTCATGTTGATGGCTCTATTGACCCAATAAGAGATATTGAAACCATTAACCTTGAGCTTATATTCTCTGATATTGAAGTATTAGACAGACGTCTGTCAAAGCAGAAGCGTGCTTCATACAATAAGGATATTGCTAAAGAATGTGACCTTCTCGAAAGACTTAAGGCTTTCCTTGAAGAAGGTAATTTAGCTAAGAATTTTGAATGTCAGGACGAAGATGAAGAAGCATTTTTAAAGGAATACAACCTTCTTACAGCTAAGCCTGTAATCTTTGCAGCTAACGTGTCAGAAGATGACCTTGCCAATGATGGTGCTGACAATGAATATGTTGAAAGAGTAAGAGAATATTCTAAGAAGGATAACTGTGAAGTATTCGTTATCTGCGCACAGATTGAACAGGAAATTGCGGAATTAGATGATGATGAAAAAGCAATGTTCTTAGAGGAACTTGGTTTAAAAGAATCAGGACTTGAAAAACTTATCAAGGCAAGCTACCGTATTCTTGGTCTTATCAGTTACTTAACAGCAGGTGAGACAGAAACCAGAGCATGGACAATCACTAAGGGAACCAAAGCTCCGCAGGCTGCCGGAAAGATTCACAGCGATTTCGAAAGAGGCTTTATTAAAGCAGAAGTTGTTTACTATCAGGATTTACTTGACTGTGGTTCATATAATGGAGCCAAAGAGAAAGGTCTTGTAAGAATGGAAGGAAAAGAATATGTCGTTAAAGATGGTGATGTAATCCTTTTCAGATTCAATGTATAATATTAATGGGCGTGTGGTTTTACCACGCGCCCATTATTTCTTTAAACTTCTTAACATTATCAGCTACATCTCCAGAAAAGATCGCTGAACCTGCTACTATTACATTTGCACCTGCCTCAAGAATTGATGCAAGATTTCCGGCATTCACTCCACCATCTATCTCAATATCTGTATCAAGTCCTTTAGCATCTAATAAAGTTCTTATTTCTTTTACTTTATCAAGTGATTCCGGTATGAACTTCTGTCCCCCGAATCCCGGATTAACGCTCATTACAAGAACCATATCTACCTTATCAAGATAAGGCTCAATTGCTGATACCGGTGTCGGTGGATTAAGTGTTATAGCTGCTTTTACACCACATTCCTTAATCTTTTCTAATGTAGCAACAACATCCTTACACGCTTCAACATGTACTGTAATTATATCAGCTCCTGCCTTAACAAAATCTTCTATATATCTTATAGGCTCTTCAATCATAAGATGTACATCAAAAACCTTGTCAGTCGCACTTCTTACTGACTTAATAACTGGCATTCCGAATGAAATACTCTTTACAAAAAGTCCATCCATAACATCTACATGAACATATTCAGCTCCTGCCTTATCAATCGTTTCAAGCTCTTCTCCTAATTTCTTGAAGTCTGCCGATAATATTGATGGTGACAAAATTTTCTTTAAACCACTCATAATTAACAACCTTTCTGTTTTCAAGTACATTTAGTACTTCTTCTTGTTCTTTATTTCTTCAAATATATCTGTATATGACTTATATCTGTCATAATTGATAATTCCGTCTTCAACTGCCTGTTTTACCGCACATCCCGGTTCGCTTACATGCATGCAGCCATTGAATCTGCACTTTCCTTCGAATGGTACAAACTCTTCAAAGTAAAATCTCAAATCTTCTTTCTCAACATCCGGAAGATTAAGTGATGTAAATCCCGGAGTATCACATATATATGTTTGCTTACATACATTGTATATCTCGGAATGTCTTGTAGTATGCCTTCCTCGGCCTATCCTGCTTACTTCTCCTGTCTGGCTGACTTCTCCCTGCTCCTCCATGTCTGGTATAAGCAGATTGGTAAGTGTTGACTTTCCAACTCCTGATGGACCTGCAAGCACTGTAGTCTTTCCTTTCAGCACTTCCATTACCCTGTCAATGCCAATATTATTCTTTGCACTTATGAATATGCACTCACAGCCACAGCCTTCGTATTTCTTCTTTAATTCATTCTTATATTCATCATCCGCCAGTTCTTCCTTATTAAAGCATACAACGGTCGGAACATCCTGATAATTCATCATAAGAATGAATTTATCAAGCAGATTAAAATTAGGTTCTGGCGTCTTTACTGCAAATATAACCATTGCCTGGTCAATATTAGCAGAAGCCGGTCTTATAAGTTCGTTCTTTCTTGGAAGGATGTCCACCACATTTCCTTTGAAATTATCCTTATCAATAACTTCTATCTCCACATTATCACCAACCAGTGGTTTAATGTGTCGGTTTCTGAATATCCCTTTTGCCTTACATTCATAAATACCGCTGGTTTCTACATGTATATAGTAGAAACCAGCGATACCCTTAATTATCTTTCCCTGCATATAAATAATTATACCTGATTAATTCTGTGCTGCTTCTGTAGCCTTTGTTGCTTCTGTAACCTTTGTTGACTCTGTAGCCTTTGTTGGTTCCGTAGCCTTTGTTTGCTCTTCCTGCTTATGGCTTACTGTAACTGTAACTGTTGTTCCCTCTGGAACAGAAGTACCTTCTGAGTAATCACTTGAAACTACATATCCATATGTTCCGCTAGATGTTGTATAAGAAACACTTGCCTTAAGTCCGTTATTTTCAAGCCACTGTCTTGCTTCTGACTCAGTCTTTCCTACAAGATTAGCCATTGTAACATTCTTAATCTGCTTTCCACGGCTTACTGTAATTGTAACTGTTGTTCCCTGTGCCACACTTCCTGATGGAGAAGCCTTAATTACTTTGCCTTCATCAACAGTGCTGCTGTAATCATAATCAACCGAAACCTTAAATCCTGCTGATTCCAGTTTTTCTCTTGCATCAGATTCTGATTCCCCTGTAACAGATGGAACTGTTGTATTAACAACTTCTTCCCCACCGCTTATAGTAAGAATAATCTGTGTATTCTTTGCCACCTTGGCACCTACCTTAGTTCCCTGTGAAATTACAGTATCCTTAGCCACTGTCTTAGAGCTCTGTACAACCTGCTTATAGCCAAGTCCGACATCATTAAGTGCTTTAACAGCTTCATCCTTAGTCATGCCCTCAACCTTAGGAACTGTAACTGTATCCTTGGCATTTGCTGTTGATACAGTCTCTTCTGTAGTTGATACAGTTTCTGTATTTTCATTCTTATGTGACTTAGTGCTTCCAACAAGCTTAACAATAACAAATATTGTAACAATAAGTATAATAACAGCTATTCCTATTCCAATTATTTTCATAATTAAATCCAGCTTGTCATTATCCTCATCATCAATATCTTCATTTTCATCATCTTCCAGAAAAATATCATCATCTGATAATGCATCATCATTCTCACCAGCATTAACTTCTTCTGTATCAGATGAAGCTGTAGCTGCCACTCCTGCTGCTGCATAAGCCGGAGCCATCTTAACAAAATCTTCATCTGGCATTACAAGAGCTTTTTTAAGATCTGTTATAAGTTCTGCTGCTGTCTGATATCTTCTGTCAGGTTTCTTCTGTGTACATTTAATAACAATTCTGTCTATACTTAATGGTATATCCGCTACAACCGTAGATGGTGCAGGTATCTCATCCTGAATATGCTGTACTGCTACTGCAACTGTAGAGTCACCATCAAACGGTACTGTACCTGTCAGCATCTCAAATATTGTTATACCAAGAGAGTATATATCACTTCTCGCATCAGAATATCCACCTCTTGCCTGCTCAGGTGAAATATAATGAACCGAACCCATTGTTGATGACGAATTAATTGTACTTGATGAAGCAACCTTGGCAATTCCAAAGTCCGTTACCTTGACCTTGCCTTCCTTAGATATAATAATATTCTGTGGCTTAATATCCCTGTGTACAATATTATGCTTATGTGCTGCATCAAGTCCGTTAGCAACCTGAATTGCAATGCTAACAGCTTCCTTAAAAGGTATTTTGCCACGCTTTTCTATGTATTTCTTAAGAGTTATGCCCTCTACAAGCTCCATTACAATGTAATATACTCCGTTCTCATCACCGACATCATATACATTAACTACATTAGGATGTGTAAATCCTGCTACAGACTGTGCCTCTGCCCTGAACTTAGATACAAATGTCTTGTCTTCACTAAACTCAGACTTCATTACCTTAATAGCAACATATCTGTTGAGTTTATGGCACTTTGCTTTGTAAACATCTGACATTCCGCCTGTGCCAATCTGCTCGATTATCTCGTATCTGTCAGCTAAAAACATTCCTTTTCTTAACATAACCTATCCCTTTCACTTACAGTTCTACAATTATAACTGAAATATGATCATTCCCGTCTTCAACATGTTTCCACCTCATTCGTGAATGGTTCTACCAGTACGATTGCAATATTATCCTTACCGCCATTCTCATTCGCTCTGTCAATAAGCATTCTCGCTGCATCTTCTATATCGGCATTGTTCCTTACAATGCTTAATATCTCTGCATCTTCAAGCATATTAGTAAGACCATCAGAACACATAAGAACCTTACTGTTTTCTTTAAGATCAATTGAAAACATCTCTGGTTCGACTTGTTCCTCTACTCCGATTGCCCTTGTTATGACATTCTTTCTGGCATGTGTTCTTGCCTCGCTTTTACTTAACTGTCCTGCAAGAACCATCTCTTCAACAAGTGAATGATCTCTTGTTATCTGAGTTATGTCATTGTCATCTATTACATATAATCTGCTGTCTCCTACATTAGCAACTCTTAATACATTATCAAATATGGTTGCGATAACAAGCGTTGTTCCCATACCATAGTAATCCTCTGATTCAGATGCCTTCTGTAAAAGCAGACCATTAACCATCTTAACCGAATCATTAATAATGGATATCGCATCTTTTCCCTGTGACTGTTCAATAAGAGTTTTAATAGTTTCAACTGTAAAACGTGAAGCTATATCACCAGCTTTATGACCGCCCATTCCATCTGCTACAATAAACAGATTAGGCAGGCATCCAACCCTGTCAACAGATGTATATATATAATCCTGATTAACGGCACGCGTCTTGCCTATATCAGTAATCGCCGTTGCTTTCATCAACATCCTCCATATACTTATTCCTTAACTGTCCACAGGCACCATCAATATCTCTGCCCATTTCCCTTCTAATTGTAACATTTATTCCGTTCTTTTCAAGTTTATTTTTAAATGCGTACACTTCATCCTTACCAGTCTGCTTATAATCACGCTCCTTGATAGGATTAACAGGTATAAGATTAATATGGCAGTTCATGCCCTTAACAAGTTCAATCAACTGCTTTGCACATTCCATTGAATCATTGACGCCTTTAACAAGGCTGTATTCAAATGAGATTCTTCTGCCTGTACATTCTATGTAATACCTGCATACATCCATTATCTCCTCAATTGAATACTTATTTGCTATAGGCATCATTGTCTTTCTTAGTTCATCATTAGGAGCATGAAGTGAAATAGCAAGTGTAATCTGTAACTTAAGGTCAGCAAGTTCCTTTAACTTAGGTACTATTCCACATGATGATACAGTAATATTTCGCTGGCTTATATTAAGCCCTCTCTCATCATTGAGAAGTTCTATAAACTTAATAAGATTATCATAGTTATCCATTGGCTCTCCAGAACCCATAACTACAACATTGCTTACTCGCTCCCCTGTAATCTTCTGTATTCTGTATATCTGGTCAAGCATTTCAGATGGTCTTAAATTCCTGACTTTGCCGTTAAGTGTAGACGCACAGAATTTACAGCCCATACGGCATCCAACCTGTGAAGATATACATACTGAATTACCATGATGATATTTCATGAGTACACTTTCAACATAATTATCATCCGATAATCTGAACAGATATTTTTCTGTTCCGTCAAGCTTTGAATGCTGTACCCTGACAGGCTCTAAGCATACATATTCTGATGTTTCCTTTAACTTCTGTCTTAATGCATTAGAAAGGTTGGTACATTCATCAAAACTGTCTGCCAGCTTTTCATGCATCCACTGATATAGCTGCGAAGCCCTGAACTTCTTTTCACCAAGTCCAGCCATATATGTTACAAGTTCGTCATAATTAAGTGACTTAATATCTGTCATGTCTATTCTCTCCTAAGTTTTGCAACAAAGAACCCATCTGTTCCGCCATTCTTTCCCGGCAGAATCTGTCTGTATTCTATCTTCTTAAAGCCATATTCTTTACATAACCAGTCAGCATTGGCTTCATTCTCTTCTGAATTAATTGTACATGTACTATACATCATTATACCGCCCTGCTTAACATATGCCTGTACAACAGAAAGTATGCTCTGCTGAAGCTCTTTTAATGAAACAAGCTTGTCCTCTGTTATATTATATCTGATATCAGGCTTTCTTCCCATAACGCCGAGTCCTGAGCATGGAAGGTCTGCTATAACAACATCTGCCTTCTCTCTCATAGATTCATCCATTACGAGTGCATCTTTTACCTGAACTTCTATATTATTAAGTCCTAGCCTTGATATATTTTCTTCAATAAGTCCTGCCTTATAATCTGATACATCCCTTGAATATACTTTACCATCAGTGCCAACACTTATTGCAGCATTAACACTCTTGCCTCCTGGTGCTGCGCACACATCAATTACTGTGTCCCCAGCCTTAAATCCAGTCATATATCCTGCTGTCATGGAGCTTATATCCTGTATCTGGTACAGACCATCCCTGAAACTCTTAAGTCCGGCTATATAATCATAGTCCTTAATCTCTAAAGCATATGGTATACCTTCAACATCTGCCACAGATACATTTTCCTGTGAAAGAATCCTCTTTATCTCTTCAACCGGTGCCTTTGCTGTATTACATCTTACATAAGTCTTTTTTTCCTGCTTAAAGCCTGCAAGAATTTTCTCAGTCTTATCAATACCTAACTGACTATGCCACATTTTAACTATCCATAATGGCATTGAGTATTTTACAGAAAGGTACTGTTCAATATCCTTATTCCTGTCAGGATATGTAATATTGTCTTTATTTCTTGCAATGTTTCTTAAGACTCCGTTCACAAAGCCCTTAAGTCCTGTGAATCCACGTTTTGCAGCCAGCTTTACAGCCTCATTGCACACTGCTGAATCCGGAATATTATCCATATATATTATCTGGTATACAGACATTTCACATATATTTCTTATTAGTGGTTTCATCTTTCTTACAGGAGTCTTTGAAAACTGGTCTATTATATAGTCAAGTTCAATCCTGTTCTCAATTGTTCCAAGAGACAACCTGCCTATAAATGCTCTCTTATTCTTATCAAGATACTGGTACTTTGTCAGTGCATTATTAATGAGAAGGTGTGAAAATTCACCCTTCTCATTGATTTCCATAAGTATATCCAGTACAACTGCCCTTAAATTCACCGAATCAGTCACGGCGTCTTCCTCCAAATAAATAAATCAGTCTTAAAAGCTGTAAAATTGCTGTGGCTGCTGCCGCAACATATGTCATGGCTGCTGCTGAAAGCACTTTTCTTGCCTGTCTGTTCTCATCTCCATACAGGAATCCTTCTGATTCAAGAAGCTGTAATGCTCTTGCCGAAGCATTAAACTCAACCGGTAATGTTACAAGCTGGAAAAGTACTGCCAGACTGAACATAAGAATACCAATATCTATAAGTATATTAGTTGAGCCAAATATAAGTCCAAGCACAATAAGTATCCATGATACCTGCGAACCGACGCTGGCTAACGGAAAAAGTGCTGTTCTGAAGCTTAAAGGACCATATCCGTAAGCATGCTGTATGGCATGTCCTGTTTCATGGGCTGCAACTCCGATAGCAGCAACAGATGTTGAATTATACACAGAATCTGACAGGTTAAGTGTCTTATTTCTTGGATTATAATTATCTGTCAGGCTTCCTGATACTCTCTGAATAGATACATCGTATATTCCCTGGCTTCTTAAAAGCTGCTCTGCGACCATTGCGCCTGTCATTCCTTTTGAAGATGACACCTTAGAATACTTGTTAAATGTGCTTTTTACCTTCACCTGTGCTATCAGTGCAATAACGCATGATATTATTATCAGAATGTACATTGGATCATAGTAATATCCATATCCATAATAACCATATAAAGCTACCATAATACCTCTTTTCTGAACCATTTAAGATTCTGCTTATTCTCCTAACATTACACCTGCTTCTAACTGGTTGCCTCTTAAGAACGAACCGCTGTCCATTCTCTTCTTACCTTCTAACTGAACCTCATTAACAACTAAATACCCCTGTCCACAGGCTATTGTAAATGTGTTCTTTCCTACCGTAACAACCTGTCCCGGCTTAACTTCTTCTGTCTGTACTTCACTGATATTATCTGCAACATCTGCATCCCATATCTTTAACATTTTACCGTCTATATAAGTAAACGCACTGGGCCATGGATTAAGTCCTCTTATAAGTCTTTCAAGTTCAGCTGCACTCTTATTGAAATCCATCTTACCAAATGACTTATGAAGCATTTTTACATAAGTGCTTTCTGAATCATCCTGCTTAACAGGAGTAATAGTCCCTGCTTCAAGTCCTTCAAGTGTCTTTACCAAAAGCTGCGCACCGACATCACTTAATCTGTCAAAAAGGCTTCCACCTGTCTCTTTAGCAGCAAGCTTCACCTTCTCAACCATCAGGATGTCACCTGTATCAAGACCTTCATCCATCTTCATTGTTGTAACACCTGAATACTCACATCCATCAATAACTGCCCACTGGATTGGCGATGCACCTCTGTACTTAGGAAGAAGAGATGCATGAACATTGATACAGCCGAATCTTGGCATATTAATAATACTTGCCGGCAATAACTGTCCAAATGCAACAACAACGATTACATCAGCATTATATGTTCTTAATTCTTCTACAAATGCTTCATCTCTTGCTCTCTCCGGCTGTAACACTGTGATTCCATGCGCCACAGCTTCCTCCTTAACTGGAGAGAAAACAAGTGATTTGCTTCTTCCCCTTGGCTTATCAGGCTGTGTAACAACTGCTGCCACATCATGTCCTGCTTCGATTATTGCTTTAAGTGTCCCTACAGCAAAATCGGGTGTACCCATAAATACTACTCGCATTCTGTTCCCCTTTTCATTAATTATTCTTCTTCAATGTCATCTGTAGAGAGAAGTTCTCCTTCTACTTTATCAACATACATTATACCATCAAGATGGTCAATCTCATGAAGAAGGCATCTTGCAAGAAGCTCCTCTCCTTCTACTATAATCTCTTCCATATTCTCATTAAGAGCCTTAACCTTGGCATAATTAGGTCTTGTAACCTCACCTGTCTTTCCAGGTACACTTAGGCATCCTTCAAGCCCTGTCTGACTTCCGCTTGTCTCTAATACAACAGGATTGATAAGAACAATAGGATCATCTCCACAGTCAATAACAACAAGTCTCTTTCTGATTCCAACCTGAGGTGCTGCAAGACCTACACCGTTAGCCTCATACATTGTATCAAACATATCATCAATAAGCTCTTCAATTCTTGGTGTCATCTCTGTAATCTCTTTTGCCTTGGCTCTTAGTATATCATCTCCAAGTGTTCTAATATTTCTTATTGCCATATATTCCTCCTCGCAATCATCCATTAATATCGTATTGTACATTAATATTCTTAAAAGCCTGATTTCCAACAATATTAACATCAAGCTTTTCATGTATACTGTTAAGAACTTCCCTGTCTTTATGTTTTACATAGATTATCTTACTATACACATCTTTAATCTTATATATAGGTGCATCTGCCGGACCTATACACATAAGTCCTTTATACTTACAGTTGTTATCCACAAACGCTTTAACCCACGCTGCACTCTTTGTCAATAACATCTCATCTGGTGAAGATAACATAATCTTCATAAGATTATCCGCCGGCGGATATCCACACAGCTTTCTGTAAGCAATTTCCTGCTCATAGAAAGCATTATAATCCTGATTAGCCGCACTAACAATACTAAAATGCTCCGGCGTATAAGTCTGTATAACTACATTGCCGCTTTTTTCTGCTCTCCCTGCCCTTCCAGCCGCCTGTGTAAGAAGCTGGAAAGTTCTCTCAGAAGCCCTATAATCACTGGAATAAAGTGACATGTCTGCCGCAAGCACTCCCATAAGCGTTACATTTGGAAAATCATGTCCTTTAACAATCATCTGAGTTCCAATAAGAATATCCGCATTACCATTGGCGAATTCCGACAGAATCTTTTCATGTCCATCCTTGCCTCTTGTAGTGTCCATATCCATTCTTAGCACTCTCGCCTGTGGAAATGTTTTCTTAACCTGCGCTTCAACACCTTCTGTTCCTGCCCTGAAGCCCGAAACATATCTTGAACCGCATGAAGGACATACAGTTATCTTAGGTGTTGTATATCCGCAGTAATGACACATCAGCCTTCCATCAGCATGCTCCGTAAGTGAAACATCACAATGCGGGCATTTCATAACCTTTCCGCATGAACGGCATGATATAAAGCCAGCCACGCCTCTCTTATTAAGGAAAAGCATTATCTGCTCATGCTTTGCAAGTCTGTCACTCATCAGTTCTCTTAACCTGTTGCTGAATATCGTCCTGTTTCCAAGCCTTAATTCTTCTCTCAGATCAACAATGTCAACTGCTGGAAGCCCTCCGCTTCCCGCCCGACTGTCAAGTGTAATAAGCTGTATATGTCCATTCATTGCCGCATAGTAGCTTTCCATTGAAGGAGTCGCAGAACCAAGTATCACTGAAGCGCCTGCTTCCTTTGCAATATGGCATGCAACCTCTCTTGCATGATATCTTGGAACAGTCTCTGACTTATAGGCTCCTTCATGCTCTTCATCTATTACTATAAGGCCTATATTTGAAAATGGTGTGAACAACGCCGAACGCGGGCCAATCATTACACTTATATCACCTCTCTGTGCCCGCAGAAACTGGTCATACCGCTCTCCCTTTGACATACGGGAATTCATAATAGATACCTTATCCCCGAATCTGTGGTAAAACCTCTGCACAGTCTGAAATGTAAGTGCAATCTCCGGTATAAGCACAATTACCTGTCTTCCATGATTAAGGACATGCTCAATTGTCTCAAGATACACCTCAGTCTTTCCGCTTCCTGTAACACCATGAAGCAGATATGTCTTATAATCACCATTATCATAGTCAGCTATTATTGTATCCACAGCGTTTTTCTGCTGTTCATTAAGTTCGATACGCTTTCTTTCTCCGGTAACATTTCTTACAGGATTCCTATACATATCTTCTGACCTGACTTCGGCAATCCCCATATCTTCAAACGCCTTGACCGTCTGTGCCGTGATATTAAGCTTGGATTTAATAATACTTTCATCTATTACAGGTTCCTTAATCAGTGCCTCTAACAATCTGTATCTTGCTTTTGCATTTTTCTTTGCAAATGTATCAAGATACTTCTGCGCCTGTGCTGCGTCAATAATAAGATTAACCGAGTGTTTTTCCTTCTGTTTAACCTTATCCTTTACAGGAATAACCGTCTTAATTGCCTGATTCATGGTACAACCATAATTGTGCTTCAGCCACGCCGCAAGCTTTAACATTCTGCTTACTGCAGTGACCTTTCCCTCAGTAATTCCTGTAATATATTTTATCTTTTCAACAGGATATGCAGCCTTGTCTCCCAAACCTACAACATACCCTGTTATCTGCCTGTTTCCTGCTCCAAAAGGAATATCAACTGACATTCCCAGTTCAATTACATCCACCAATTCATCCGGAACTGCATACTGGAATGTCTTATCAAGCTGTTCATGTGAAATGTCTATTATTACATCTGCGTACATTAATTACCCTTCAATTCTTCAAGCACTTCTTTGATAAGCACCCTCTCATCCATAGGATACTTCACACCCTTAATCTCCTGATAATCCTCATGACCTTTACCCGCAAGAACAATAATATCACCCGGTTCGCCATGTTCTATCGCATACTTAATAGCTTCTTTTCTGTCTGTAATATCAACATGCTTTCCGGTAGTCTTAGCAATTCCAGTCTTGATATCTTCTATAATTGCCTCCGGCTCTTCAAATCTTGGATTATCTGATGTGATAATAGTAAGGTCAGCAAGTTTTCCTGAAACCTCGCCCATCTCATATCTTCTTTCCTTGGAGCGGTTACCACCACATCCAAACAGGCATACAAGTCTGTGAGGGTGATATTCCTTAAGAGTTGTAAGTATACTCTCTAAAGCCATTGCATTATGAGCATAATCTATCATTAATGTAAAATCATCTGAAACCTTTACAAGCTCAATTCTTCCCTTAACCTTAACATGCTTAAGAGTTTCCTTAAGTGCCTCTTCGTCAACATCGAAATGCCTTGTAATTGCTATTGCACATAATGAATTGTATACAGAAAACTTACCCGGAAGATTAAGTTCAACCTTCATATTAACAAGTCCTGTACAGTCATATGTAAGACCAATTTTACCCGGTTCATGTAAAAGTTCAATATTTTCAGCCTTAATATCAGCATTATCTCCGATACCATAGCTTTCAACCTTACATATTGCTCCCCTAAGGATATCTTTGGTATGCTTATCATCAGCATTAACAATACCAACCTTGCACTGCTTGAATAACTTAGCCTTACAATTAAGATAATCCTCAAATGACTCATGCTCATTAGGTCCGATATGGTCGGGCTCAAGATTAGTAAACACTCCTATATCGAACATAATACCTGCTGTTCTGTCAAGCTTAAGTCCCTGCGAAGACACCTCCATAACAACTGCCTTACAGCCAGCGTCCACCATCTTTGCAAATGACTGGTGAATCTCTATTGACTCAGGTGTTGTATTATGCGCCGGAACTGCCTCATCACCGATAATAGTCTCAATTGTTCCAATAAGTCCAGTCTTAATGCCGCATGCTTCAAGAACATTTTTAACCATATAAGTAGTTGTTGTCTTTCCCTTAGTTCCTGTTATACCAATTGTAAACAGCTTTTTATCAGGATTGCCATAGACTGCTGCCGACATAAGTGCAAGTGCAAGCCTTGTGTTATCTGTGCTAACAACTGCTGCCTTGCAATCCTTAGCTTCGTACTCGCCATCAAGAACAACAATTACAGATGCCTTATCCTTAATCTGGTCAATATACTTATGTCCATCACTCACAGCACCCTTAATGCATACAAATGCATATCCATCCTGCATTTTTCTTGAATCAGATGTAATTCCGGTAACATCCACATCAGTATCACCGCATACAACACTGTATCTGAAGTCTGCAGTTTCATTTTCTGAACATATTTTTAATATCTCTGAAAGCTTCATACATTAGTCTCCTTATTTTATAA
>OHGW01000760.1_pt1 | contig 13827 bp, 10 predicted proteins | sample 1567821 | NCBI WGS metagenome assembly OHGW01 (sample SAMEA3879572, study PRJEB24766) | human gut metagenome | biome: human-associated habitat; feature: feces | place: USA | collected 1985/1987 | reverse complement strand
TTGCGCCGGAACTCAAGGTATCCGAAGATATGGAATTTTCCACCCGGATGCTCTGTCACAGCCGCCGCGTCTCCATCATCCGGAAACCCCTGTACCATTACCGTGCCGGCCACGAAAGCAGCATTATGAACAACATTGTCCGCGGAAGAATGAAAACGTCGGATTTCATCAATTCCATCAATGCCATCTACCGCCTCTACCGGTGCGTCCCCTCCGGCCTGGAACGCGGGGAACGCAGGGAACGCATTACAGGCACGCTGAGAAGGGCTCTTTCCGGAAAAAACTTCTACCGGCAAATCATCCGGCAGCTTGACCACAAGGATCAGGCAGCCATCGCGGCCTCAACCTCCTTCCCTTACATGAATTACCTGAGGAGGGGGAAAAAACTTGCTTCTCTCCAGATGATTCTGCGGCACCTCAGAATGCAGTTCGGCCTCGGAACCCGTCTTCAGGCTCTCTCAAACGCCATCAGGAACTCTTTTAAAGCTGACGCCCAATGAAGATAGGCATTATCACCATCCATTATTCGTTCATCACCCGCAACTACGGCTCCCTGATGCAGTTATATGCCATGCAGCAGGTGCTGGAAGGAATGTCCGTTCAATCCGCCCTGATCAAGCAGCTCCCCAAACCGCTTCCCGTCCCTCCCCCACCCACTGCACGGCAAAAACTGAATTATTATTGTCGTCATCCGTGGAATCTTCTTACGCGCTGCGCCCGTTCCCTGAAACCGGAACGGAAAGCCCCGCGGCCTGCCCCTTCATTTGAATCCTTTATTGAACGGGAGATACACTCCCTGTCCCCCATTTTCCTCCCCGGAGAACTCAACGCGCAAGAACTGGATTTTGACGCATACCTGGCGGGCAGCGACCAGATATGGACATCCTGCGAACCGGAAAAACTCCTGGATTTCGCCCCTGCCGGCAAGCGCATAGCCTATGCCGCCAGCGCGGCATGGGGGAAGCAGCCCCCGGAATGGCTTGCTCTGGCCCAGCGGGAATTCCCTAAATTCTCCGCCATTTCCGTACGGGAAAAACACGGGGTGGAAATATGCCGGAAAGCCGGCGCAGAAAAAGTGGAAGTTGTTTTGGACCCCACACTGCTCCTGGACCGCCGGGAATACTCCCGGCTGACGGAAGGGAGGCCGCCGTACTTTTCCGAACCGTGCGTCCTGGGTTATTTTCTCAACACAGGCCAGCTTTCCCGGCTTCCCTGGAAGCAGGTGAAAGAGGCCGGGAAAAAAATGCGCGCCCCGCTCCGCGTCATTCCTCTCCAGGGAGCGGAATGCTGCATCCCGGAAAAATATTCCATCTCCCCGGATCCTTATGAATTCCTGCAGGCCTTCCAGGAAGCCCTCTGCATCATCACCAATTCCTTCCATGGCACAGTATTCGCGCTTATCATGCGCAAGCCCTTTATAACCATTCTTCAAAAAGGAGAAACAGCCGTCCAGAACACGCGTATTTTCTCCCTGCTGGAATCTCTGGGGCTGGAAGACAGGATCTACCATCCGGAAAAAGGCTCCATGGCCGAACAACTGGACCGTCCCATTAACTGGACGGCCGTCGAACGGAACTGGGAGGCTCTGCACATTCATTCCATGGAGTTCCTGAAAAACGCCATTCAACAATGCACCTCCGCTACCCGCCATGGCTGAAGAAAACAGCAACAAACGCATTGCCCGCAACACCATACTGCTTTACACCCGTTCGTTGATCAATCTGGTCATCGGGCTGTACACGTCGCGCCTTACCCTGGACGCGCTGGGAATACCGGATTACGGGATTTACAACGTCGTCGGCAGCCTGGTGGCGCTCTTCGGCCTGTTCAACGGCAGTCTGAACACGGCGATCAGCCGGTTCATCACCTATGAACTGGGAAGGAACAACAACCAAAGGCTGAACAAGGTTTTTTCCTCCTCCCTGAGCATCCTCTTCATTTTTGCCCTGGTGATATTCATCCTGGGAGAAACCGTGGGGCTGTGGGCAATTAATTGCCGCATGGTTTTTCCCGCGGACCGAATGAATGCCGTCAACTGGGTCTATCAGATTTCCCTGATGACATTCCTGGTAAGCCTGCTCAACGTGGCGTACACCGCTACGCTGGCTGCGCATGAAAATTTCCGGGTGCTGGCGACAGTAGAAATCCTGTTGACAGGGGTCAAAGTAATATGCGTCATCCTGCTGTATTACGTTCCCATGGACAGGCTGATTTACTTTGCCGGGTACAGCTTCCTGCTCACCCTGGCTTCGAGCGGCTTTTACGTCTTTTATTGCATGCGGCATTACCCCATCTGCCGCTACCGGGCCATCCTGGACAAGCCATTCCTCAAGGAAATGGGAGCATTTTATTCATGGAACCTCTTCGGCTCCATCGCCTGGCTGCTGAAAGGTTCCGGCATCAACGTGGTCATCAACCTCTTTTTCGGCGTACTCATCAACGCCGCGCAGGCCGTGGCGTCCCAGGTATCCGCCGGGGTCACGGCCCTGATGGGAAGTTTTTCCAGCGCCATGCAGCCGCAAATCACGAAAAGCTACGCGGCGGGAGACTACGAACACATGTGGAAACTTGTCTTCAACGGAACGCGCTACAGCTTCTTTCTGCTGGCCGTCTTCATTCTCCCCCTGTGCTTCAACATTGATTTCATCCTATCTCTCTGGCTCAAGGAAATTCCCGCGTACACCAACATCTTCGTTATCCTTTTCCTGGCCAATGTGCTGGCGGAAAGCTACTCCACCTATTTGATCACCGTTCTCCTTGCTACAGGGAAAATCGCTTTCTACCAGGCCAGCGTGGGAACAATCCTCCTGTTGAACGTCCCGTTAAGCTATCTGGCCTTCCAATGGGGATATCCACCCGTTTCTTTCCTTGTAGTATCCATTATTCTGACGTTCGCTGCGTCTGCCCTGAGACTTTTCCTGCTAAAGAAAAGATTTTCCTTCTCCATTACTCTCTTTCTTCGTTCCGTCTTTCTCAAAACGCTTCTTACTATTCTCCTGGTCAGCGCGTTGAATTTCATGTTGCTGAATCTTCGCTCACTCCTTCCATATGGGAATATCCTCGTGCTTCTCTTCTCCTGTCTTATTTCCATGGGAGGCATTTACATCCTAGGCCTCAACTCGGAAGAACGCCGCATTGTCATCGTGCAGGCAAAAAAATACCTTCACCGTTAACTCTTCATTCACGAACATGATCATTTTGGAAAACAAATACGATTGTTGCGGCTGCCACGCCTGCGTGACAATCTGCCCCCGGAAATGCATTTCCATGCATCCGGATCAGGAAGGCTTCCTTTATCCGTCAACTGATCAAAACCTCTGCGTGGACTGCCATCTGTGCGAGAACGTCTGCCCCATGATTTCACAGAAGGAAGAAAGAAAAAACGCCGCGGAAGAGGCAGACAGAGAACCAATCAAAGCGTATGCCGCACGCAGCGGAGATAGCCTAACGGCGCAGAACAGCGCTTCCGGAGGAATATTTCCCATTTTGGCAGAGAAGGTATTGAATGAGGGAGGAGTCGTTTTTGGAGCCAGGTGGGACGAAGATTTCATGGGAGTCCGGCACGATTTCATCACAGACAAAAAAGACCTGTATCTTTTCCAAGGCAGCAAATATGTCCAATCCACCATAGGAAACGCATTCTTTCAGGTCCGTGATTTTCTGAAATCAAACCGTAAAGTCCTTTTTTCCGGAACTCCGTGCCAAATTCAAGGGCTGAAAAAAGTCATCCGGAAAAACTCCGAACTTTTAATTACCGTTGATATTGCCTGCCATAGCGTACCGTCTCCGAAGGTTTGGAAGTCCTTTTTCCGCAATCTGATCGCCAAGAACAGGATTTCCGATGTTTCCGGCGTTTTCATGAGAAAAAAGACTTTCTCTCCTGCGCGGGGCTGGAGATGTGATTCCTTCGTGGTGGAATCAACCAACACCCCACCCCTTGAAGATTCCATTTATGAAACCGCCTACGGACGCGGTTTTTTGGAAGGCATGTTTTCCCGCCCGTCATGTGAAAAATGCCCTGCCAAAAATATGGAAAGCGGCAGCGATATCACGCTTGGAGATTTTTGGGGAGTGGAAAACTATTTTCCGGATCTGGTCATGCAAGAGGGGCTTTCCATCATTATCTGCAAGACGCCCAGGGCTCACGCATTGCTGGAATCTGTGCGCGGCTCTCTGTCCGTTTTACGTCCTGCCGAATATAAATGGGCGGCAGCGCATAATGAGGGATTACGTTTTGATCCCCGGAAAAACCCTCATCGGGACTCCTTTTTCCGGAAGCTGGCCAAATGCCGTTCCGATCAGGCGGCGGTCAATCTGATGGAATCATATTTTCGCCCTAAGCTTCTTGCAAAGATAAAGACGAAATTAAAATCCGTGTTGAAATGTATTCTTTACCGCTCACTGTTCCTTGCCGGCAGAAAAGAAAAAAACCACTCTGAAAAGTCTTAACAGTTGCCTGAATAAACTGATTATCAAAGACCTGCATAGTAATCGTCTGAAATGCGACACCTTTCAGATTTAAACACGTTCCGATCAACATGAATAAATGTATAGAGGAGAAAACAGGAAGGCTGAGATACTTTGACGCCCTCCGGGGCTTTTCCATGATTTTCGTCGTATTCAGTCATGTAGTACTTTTCTCCATGGGCCTGACCGACGTGAAGGACAGTACTGTAAACTGGGTGATCATGACTTTCCGGATGCCGCTGTTCTTTTTTGTCAGCGGCTTCTTCGCCTACAGGGTTTGCACGAAATGGACCGCCTCCCTTGTGGGTGACGTCATCAAAAGGAAGATTCAGGCACAGGTAATTGGAACGATTGTGTTTTGTTCCCTGTTCCTGTTTTGTCAGGGTCAGGGAATCTTTACATGGCTGCACACGGGTTTCCAGGGATATTGGTTTACCATCACCCTGTTTCAGATGTTTTTAATCTTCCTGTCTCTGTTATCCAGGTTATGTTGCACGGAGCGCATGCTGGACATCGGGCTCCTGCTCGTTTCTTCCGTCTATTTCCTCTCTTTTGGGGTGCCGGTAATAAGAGAATTCTGGGATTCCCCGCTGGGAGGCATATTGTGTGAGTATGAGGTAACCCGCTATTTCCAGTTTTTTGCATTGGGAATCTTTTGCCGCAAGTACTGGAACCAGTTTGCACGGTTATTAACAAAGGATTGGTTTAAAACCTTTTTCATAGTTATTTTTGTGATGTGTCTTTGTTTTATGAATTTAATTGAAAATTCCCAAATATCCCCCCCAATTCCACCAAGATAGTCGGCATTCTTGTACGATATGCCGGTTTAATAGTCGTAGTTTCATTCTTCTTCAGCAAGGAGAGATACTTTAACGAAGGCAATATCTCTGGTAATCTTCTGGAATACATCGGCCGGCGCACATTGGACATTTACCTTCTCCATTTCTTTTTCCTTCCCAATCTGAAATTCTTACAGCCATTTTTAACCACAGGCAATACGGTCATCATTCAACTGTTTGTCGGCATCACCGTATCAGCAGCCATCATCACCCTCTGTTTATTGATAAGCAATGTATTTCGTTCCAGCAACTTTCTCGCGTCCTGGCTGTTTGGCGTCAAACCGCCTCCAAAGTAAAGAAATTCACGGCGCCCCATACCTGACAGCTCCATGGATGGTTCTTGAATAAAAAAGAAAGTCCCAGTTTCATAAGCGCCAAACGCAAAACATATTAGATATTTTCCAAAATTCTCATCCATATGAAGCAAATCACTTCACTCAGAGGGCTGGCGATTATTCTGATCATTCTTTTCCATCTCAATCCGGAGCATTTCCCCTACGGCTACTTCGGCGTAGAAGTATTTCTGGTGATTTCAGGCTACCTGCTTATGAAATCCTTCCAGAAACAGCAGATGCAAATCCGTCTGGGGGAATTTGCCCGTAAAAAAGTGTTAAGGCTGTTTACCCCGGTTGCCGTCATCATTCCGCTTACCCTCCTGGCCGGCATGTTCTTTCTGGACTACACGGACCTGGCGACAGCCAGTTCCACAGGCGGATATACGCTGATAGGCGCCGCGAACAGGTTCCTGGCCGTCATCCAGTCCGACTATTTCGCGCAGGATTCTTCCGGCAATCCGTTCCTTCACATGTGGTACCTGGCGGTGACGGCACAGATTTATCTTTTGTTCGCGGGGGGATGCGTCCTGTACCGTTACCTTCCCAAACGGGCGGTCGCCTCTCTTTTCTGGATCGCCGGCATCGGGTCCTTTCTCTGGGCCTATTCCTATCCCATTCACAACCTGTTGCAGGAAATCGGCCTGCCCGTCTGGGAGCAGGTCCGCCCCACCTCCCATTACATGACGCTGCCCCGTTTGTGGGAGGTTTGCGCAGGGATTTTGTTAGCAATATACCCCCCACCTTTAAGTTCAACACGTTGCGAAAACAGCAAAAAAAACGCTCTCCTCTTCATCCTTGGAATGTTATGCATCCTCGTACCTGCCCTTTCCCGCGGAAAGGACGTCTCCCTCTGCTCGGCGGCCATAGTTTTGGGGACATGCCTGGTAATCCGGTATGCGGAATCCGGCAGGCTGGCCCACTGCTTCAACAATAAACTTCTGCTGTGGATTGGAGGAATCTCGTTCTCCCTTTACCTGGTGCATATGCCCCTCATCGCGTTCTATCATTCGTGGTTTCTCCATGCCCCCGGATGGCCCGGAATGCTTGCCATCGGAGCGGCGTCCGCAGTCCTGGGAGGTCTCCTGTACCTTGCAGTAGAGAAAAAGCGCATGAAGATGAAATGGTTTATCCCCCTGTACCTTTTCGCGTTGCTTCTATGCGTTGCAGGAAGGCAGACGGAAGGATTCCGGAACTACATCAACAAGGAAATCAACTCCATTTCCAGCCCCCAGCTGCATGGCGCATCGGAAATCAAATCTCCTGAAGCCGCCCGGGGATTTGATAAGGAAGCCATCAAATTCAATAACAACATCTTTGCCTTCGTCAGCAGAGCCGATTTCAAGGGAAGTGCGGAACCCGGCCTGCTGCAGCTGGGTTCCCCTGCCGAAGCTCCATCCATAGTCCTGCTGGGGGACAGCCACGCCTCTGCGGCCTTTTGCGGATTGGACGCAGCATGCAGGGAATTGGATATCTCCGGGATTTACGTTTCTTCCGTCATTTCCCCATTCTGGAACAGGGAATTGCCCGCGCTGCCGTTTGATGCAAGCTACTATTGCGACGAGAAAAAAATAAAGGCCCTCATGGCATGGCTGAACGTCCACCCGGAAATCAGCCATGTGGTGATAGCCCAGCACTGGAGCGCCCGTTACGACAGTAAAAATGTAATGGACTGGAAGCTGAAGCCGCTTCCCTCCGGCGAACCTGCCTATTCAAACTCCCTCCGTGCATTTATCTCCGAACTGCGGGCGATGGGCAAGCAAGTCATCCTGCTGGCCCCCACTCCGCTCATCAAGCAAAATGACGTGGCCAAATACATCAGGAACCTCATACGCAGGGGGGAAACGGGAAAAGGCCTGGAAAGCCTTACCTGCACGCGGCAAAAATACAGGGAAGATCATGCCGCCGTGCTTCCCATCCTTGACCGTCTTGAACAGGAAGGGCTCTGCACCGTCCTGCGCATACTTCCCTATATACCGGAAGACAGGCCGTTCAACGCCTATGAACACGGGGAAATTCTGTACAAGGATAGCGACCACATGTCCAGCAAAGGCTCCATCAAACTCTTCCAGCACCTGAAACCCCAGTTAAAGGAAGCGCTACAAAAAGAATCCACGGCATCATCAGGTTTACAAAAGCCATAGCCGTGAACACGTCTGCCGCAGCTCCGGCGGGGAAACATTTAAATAAAACCGGCTTTTGTGGAAGCTATAGAGTTCTCTTTGGGAAAAAATGCCCCTGCATGATGAATAATGCGTCAAATGTTTAACACTTTTTGTCATACATTGAACATATTTTCATATTTCTTTTCTGGTATTGAAGATACACTTGCTAAAAATAAAAATATTGTTATTATGTTTTTCCCCTCTAATTATGCAACATAAAACCATTATTGCTACATGTGCGGCCATGGCCGCTTTTTCCGGCATGGCTACTGCCGATATCCAGCTTCCACTGGATGTTTTAAACGCCAATAACGGCGGCAAGACATTCTCCGCCCAGCTGGGAGCAGGCTACGCTACCAAATACATCAGCCGCGGTCTGGCTTTCCAGAATTCCGCAAGTGATCATGTCATTCCCCTGGAAGCCGTCGGCGCCTATCAACTGAACAATCAATATTCCCTGATAGGCGGATTAAAATATCAGTGGCTGACGGATAATGGTCTGGAACACAATGATTCCGGCATTTGCGACGAAGGCTCGGCCATCTTAGGCGTCAGCCGCAAATTCGGAAAATCCACTATCGCGGCTCTGAGTTACCAGTTTGTCCACGGCGGTATCCCCGGAAGTTTCAACATCCACAATACAGGCAACAACTCCGGCTTCCCTGCTTTCAGCCACAATAGGCCGGAAGAACACAGCTTCGTTCTGGACATTCACCATGACTTCGGCAAAGGGCTGGAAAACTTCTTCTGGGACTGCCGCGTACAATATACGTTCCGCTGGATGACTGGCTGGTGGTTCACCAATACTCTGGGGTACAGGTATGACGTCAACAAATCCACCTCCGTCATCGTGGCGGGCACATGGAACGCCACTGCCGGCTATTTTGACAGCAATTCCCTGAACGCCAATGGAACCCAGGGCATTTCCCTGACGGTTTCCACCCCTGTCAAGGCCACGAAAGACCTGACCGTGACTCCGTTCGTGGGTACGGTCTGGCTCGGCAACGGCGGCCTGGCGGCCAACCACCGCGGCGCTTCCGCCCGTTTCCCTTACAGGGAGCCCTCCAAGGTTTACCGCAATTTCACCTTCGTCGCCGGGGTAGGAGTTGCCTACACCTTCTAACAATCTGACTATCATTCACTCAACCAACGCAAGCTCCGGCATGTGCCATCAATCATGCCGGAGCTTTTCTTAACTCCCCATGCCCCTGTCCGCCGTTTTCCACACTTCCTCCATTCAGAAGCAAGTGGCCGCCCTGAGCGACGCATTCGCCATCGCAGGAGAATTCCTCCATTGCGACGTCATTAACAGCGGCCATATCAACATGACCTTCCGGGCCACCTACAGGAAGCCGGACGGCACCACCCGCCGCTACATCTTCCAGCGCGTGAACGATGCCGTGTTCCCATGCCCCAAGGATGTCATGCACAACGTGGAAAAGGTAACCAACCACATCCGCTGGAAAATGCTCCGGGTGCTGAAAACGCCCTTCCGCCAGACGCTGAACCTGTACTCCGCGCGGGGCGGCCGCAAATACCTGGAAATTCCCGGTTCCGGCTTCTGGCGCTGCTACAACTGCATAGAAAACACCCACACGTTCGACGTGGCGGACCATCCCCGCCAGGCTTACGAAGCAGCCCGCGCTTTCGGCGCTTTCCAACAGCTCCTGTGTGACATGAATCCGGAGGACATCCATGAAACCATTCCGTTCTTCCACCATACTCGCAGGCGCTTTGACCATTTGGAAAAAGCCGCGGCAGCAGACTCCCACGGACGGCTGAATACCTGCCGCAAGGAGCTGGACTTCATCCGCCGCCGTGAACGTTATGTGGACGTGCTGCTGGATCTCCAGGAACGGGGGGAACTCCCCGTCAGAATCGTCCACAACGACACGAAAATCAACAACGTGATGCTGGACAGGGAGACGGACAAGGCTGTCTGCGTCATTGACCTGGACACCGTCATGCCCGGGAGCGTCCTGTACGACTTCGGAGACATGGTACGCACCATGACCTCCCCTGCGGCGGAAGATGAAGAAAATCTGGATAAAACCTTCCTGCGCATGCCCATGTTCGAGGCCGTCGTCAAGGGATACCTGGAGTCTGCCAGGGATTTCATCACGCCGCAGGAAGTCTCCAAACTTGCTTTTTCCGGTCTGCTTATCACGCTGGAAACGGGAATCCGCTTCCTGACGGACTACCTGGAAGGGGACGTTTATTTCAAAACGAAAAAAGAACGGCACAACCTGCACCGGGCCCGCACCCAGCTCAGGCTGGTGGAAAGCATGGAAGAGCAAATGCCTGAAATGGAAGAATGCGTCCGGAAATGCTTCCAGACTGTTAACGGCTGAGAGGGCATGACCGGCATTACCCCAATTTTATGATAGTACCGGAACGCGGGCTGGTGCTATACTGCGGGGCATGTTAAAAAATATTTCTCCCCTCATCAGCCCCTCCCTGCTGAAAATTCTTGCGGAAATGGGGCATGGCGACGAAATCGTCTTTTCAGACGCCCACTTCCCCGGCCATACCTTCAACCCTACGGTGCTGAGGGCGGACGGCCTGGGGGCGGATGCCCTGCTGGCAGCCGTCATTCCCCTCTTCGAACTGGATGCCTACGCAACGCCCGTCATCATGATGGCCCCGGTTCCGGGGGACTCTCTGGACCCTGCGGTGGAAGCCAAATACCGCAAGGCGCTGAACTATGACGGGGAGATTGAGCAAATGGAGCGCTACGCTTTTTATGAACGGTCCAAAAAGGCCTATGCTGTCGTCATTACCGGGGAAACGGCCAAATACGGCAACATCATCCTGAAAAAAGGCGTTACCCCTCTTTCCTGACCATTGGCCGCCAGACAGACCTTCCATGCAGTACGATTTTGACGAAGTAATTGAGCGCCGCGGCACCGGAGCCCTGAAATATGAAGCGCTGCTTCCCCGCTGGGGCCGGGACGACCTGATTCCCCTGTGGGTGGCAGACATGGACTTCAGGACGCCCCCCTTCATCATGGAAGCTATCCGCCGCCGCTGCGAGCACGAAATCCTGGGATATACCGTCAAGCCCCGCCCTTTCTTTGAAGCCATCAGGGACTGGGTGGACCGACGCCACGGGTGGAAGGTGAACGCCTCGGAAATAGGCTTCGCTCCGGGCATTGTTCCCGGCATTTCCAGCGCCATCCAATGCTTTACGGAACCGGGGGACAAAATCATGATCCAGCCTCCGGTGTACCACCCCTTTGCCATGATCATCCGGGAAAACGGCCGGGAAATCGTCAACAATCCCCTCATTCTGGAAAACGGCCGCTACCGCATGGACTTCAACCACATGAAGGAAGCCGTGCGCGGCTGCCGCATGTTCATCCTGTGCAATCCCCACAACCCCGGAGGCCGCGTATGGAGTCCGGAGGAATTGCGCCGCGTGGCTGAAATCTGTACGGCAAACGGCACGCTGGTCGTTTCTGATGAAATCCATGCGGATCTGACCCTTCCCGGCCACAGGCACACCGTATTCGCCACTGTTTCCGAACAGGCCCGCATGAACTCCGTCACCTACATGGCGCCCAGCAAGACCTTCAACGTGCCCGGCCTGGGCAGTTCCTACGTGATTTGCCAGAATCCGGACCTGTTCGCGAAATACCAGGACTTTGTCAGCGGCAGAGAGCTTGCGGAAGGGCACGTTTTCGCGTACGACGGGCTTATCAGCGCCTATTCAGGCCCGGAAGGGGAGGAATGGCTGGCCCAGGCGCTGGACTACATTCAGGAAAACATCCGCTTCATTGACGCGGAACTGCGCCGCCGCATGCCAAAAATCAAAGCCATCATGCCGGATGCCTCCTACCTGGTATTTCTGGACTGCCGGCTCTCAACGACGGTTCCATCTTCGGCAAGGAAGGGGAAGGCTTCATGCGCCTGAACGCGGGTTGTCCCCGCTCCATCCTGGAACGGGCGCTCAGCCAGCTGGAGGAAGCCTATGAAAACCGCGGCTTCCGGCAACAACAATCACAAAATTAAAGACACGCTTCACGTTCTCCGGCAATGGAATTCATTTCCGGAACCATGTATTGGGGAAATTTTCCCGGGGACATCCAGCCCCGCCGTATTTTCTCCTGTTGAGCCCCTTGCGGAGAAGGCTGCGGCGCGGTGGAAAGGGAATATCCGCACAACCCCTTCCGCCGTTTCGCCCGCGACACCCCCTTACTCTCCCATCCCATGCTGAAAAACACGCCCGGGATGCCGCCATGACTTTGCTTGCAAAACGGCAGGAAAGGAGTATCGTCCCCCGCATGTACTATATCACCACGGCCATTGACTACACCAACGGACCGCCCCACATCGGGCACGCTTATGAAAAAGTCCTGGCGGACGTTCTCGCGCGCTGGCACCGGATGAAGGGGGAGGAAGTCTATTTCCTGACCGGGGTGGACCAGCATGGACAGAAAGTGCAGCAGACGGCGGAAAAGCTGGGCATTACGCCGCAGGAGCATGTCAACAATATCACGGGGCAATTCCTGGCGTTGTGGAACCGCCTGGCCATCAGCAATGACGGATGGGCCTCCACGACGGATCCGCGCCACAAGGCCTGCGTGCAGAAAATCCTGACGGACCTGAAGGACAAGGGGCAGCTTTACAAAAAATCCTACAAGGGATTCTACTCCGTGCGCCAGGAACAGTTCCTGACGGATAAGGAACGGGACGCGGAAGGCAACTTCGGCCCGGAATGGGGGGAAGTGGTGGAACTGGAGGAAGAAAACTGGTATTTCCGCCTGACCGACCATGTGGAATGGATGAAGCAGTTCGTGGAAAAGAGCAGTGATTTTGTCCTTCCGTCCTTCCGCAAGGCGGAAGTGCTCAACGCCATTGACTTTGACTCGGACCTCTGCATTTCCCGCCCCAAGAGCCGCCTTTCCTGGGGAATCGAGTTCCCGTTCGACCCCGAATTCGTCACCTACGTCTGGTTTGACGCCCTGATCAACTACATTTCCTTCGCCGGCTACCTGGCGGAGCCGGACAGCGGCCTGCCGGATTTTGCCAAGCTCTGGCCCGCGGACTGCGAAGTCATCGGCAAAGACATCCTGGTGCCCGCCCACGGCGTGTACTGGCCCGCCATGCTGCATGCCATGGGCTTCTCCGACGAGGAAATGCCCACCCTGCTCGTGCACGGCTGGTGGAACATCAACGGGGAAAAAATGTCCAAGTCCATCGGCAACGTGGTGGACCCCAACCTGCTGGCGGAACAGTTCGGCCCGGAACCCGTGCGCTATTACCTGGTGCGGGACATCACCACCGGGAAGGACGCCAACTTCTCCAACGAACTGCTCATCAACCGCATCAACATGGACCTGGCCAACGACCTCGGCAACCTGTGCAACCGCTCCATCAATATGACGCGCCGTTATTGCGATTCCGTTATCTCCGGCGCGGAGGCATATGATGACGAAGCCTCCAGGGCCCTGCGCGCCACCATGGACCAGGCCGTCACCCTGTTTTCCAAATACATGGACGACAACATGGTCTCCGATGCCCTGGCGGCCCTGAACGCCCAGGTTTCCGCCTGCAACGCGTACATTGAGCAGCAGCAGCCCTGGCAGCTGGCCAAGGATGAAGCCTCCGCCCCGCGCCTCCGCTGCGTACTGCGCCATTTGCTGGAATGCTGCGCCCAGACGGGCTATCTCATCGGCTGCGTCCTCCCTGACGCCTCCGCCCGCATTCTGGACCAGCTCAACGCCGGGGACCTGTTCCGGAGCCTTACGCCGGCCGCGCTGGAGTGGGGAATCCTCCCCGCAGGGCACCGCATCAACGAGCCCGCCCCCGTCTTTCCCCGCATTCTTTCGGATGAGGAAAAGGCCAAACTGGCTGAAAAAGCGGCCAGGGCGGCAAAAAAACAAGGCTGATTCCCGTGAACTCCCCCGCATCCTTCGTCAAATCCCTGCTGGCCCAATGCTGCCTGGGCGGCATTTGCGAGTGGGTGGTCTGCCCCGGCGCGCGCAACATGGCGCTGCTCCAGGTGCTGGCTGCCGCGGAGGA
>OHGW01000752.1_pt1 | contig 13884 bp, 15 predicted proteins | sample 1567821 | NCBI WGS metagenome assembly OHGW01 (sample SAMEA3879572, study PRJEB24766) | human gut metagenome | biome: human-associated habitat; feature: feces | place: USA | collected 1985/1987 | reverse complement strand
GACCTCATCGACCTGCTCCTGGCGCATGTACTGCCGGAGAAAGTCGAAGAGCTCGTGGGTGGGCACCGTGGCCAGCCCATTGGCAATGATGCGCAGGGGGTCGGTGACGGCCAACCCCGTGCGCTTGCTACCGTAGTCGATGGACAGGATGCGACCCATCCTCTCTTTACTTAGCGAGCAACCAAGCGTCCGGATACTGTGAGCGCAGCTGGTTGCGGCTCTGCACGGCCGCGCCCTTGTCGCCAAACGAGGAGGCCACGACGCGATACATGTTGCGAGCGGCGTTGTAGGCCAGCTGGGCGTTGTAGCCGGCGTTCTTCAGACGCTGCTGCAGGCCCTCGGCGTTGGCGCGCACGGAGAAGGAACCGACCACGACGCTGTAGTTGTTCAGACCGTCGCCACTGACCACGCTCAGGTCCTCGCGGCGCACCGGCTCGTTGTCATAGTTGCCAGTGGTGGGAGTCTGCACGGTGGGCTGCTGCTCCACGGGAGTCACCACGGGAACATCGGCGGGAGCCTGCTCCTGCACCGGCTGCTCGGCGGCGTCCTGGGCGCGAGCCTTCTCGTACGCCTTGCGGTAGGCGCTCTCCTTGCTCGAACCGCAACTTGCCAACAACATACCCATGCACAAGGTCGTTCCCAATACTGCAAATTTTTTCATCATCTTACTGTGTCTGTCTTTTAGAATGTTCTACAATACTTGTTTTCTATATTATTCTGCGAAATTACAAATTATCGGCCGAACGATAAAGGAAATGGCGCATAAAGATTGTTAAATGGGGTGTTTACAACTTTTTTAACACAAAATATTGCCCGCAATGGGGCTTGTTTGGAAATAAATGGCTATATTTGCGATTGATTTGAGGCCAACCCCGTGCAAAAGCCTCGTCCGGACAGGACGGAGGGTGAAACAGGGGAGGTGCCTATTCCATTCAAACAACAAAACAAGAAAAGAAATGAAGACATTAGGTTACATTGGCGCATTCCTCGGCGGTAGCATCGCCGGCGCTGCTCTGGGACTCCTGCTCGCTCCTGAGAAGGGTGCTGACACTCGTTCGAAAATCTCCGACGCTGTGGATGATTTCTGCAAGAAGCACGACATCAAGTTGTCGCGCAAAGAGGCAGAGGAGTTTGTAGATGACATTAAGGACGCTGCCACCGACGCCGTCTGATCCTCCCCAGGAGGCATGACGCGGCTTCTGTAGCGGCAAAAAAACGAAAAAGCGTGTTCTCAAACGATCAGAATGTTGAGACCATAGCGCAACTGATCGAGGTGATCAAGCATTACATCGGGCTTCAATCTGAATATGTGAAGCTCGATGTAATAGACAAGGTTGTGCGGTTGCTGACGATGTTGGTGCTTATCGCAGTGTTCGGAATACTGCTGGTCATCGCCATCATCTACTTCTCCTTTGCGGCGGCCTATGCGCTCTCAGACGCCATAGGAAGCCTGCCGGGAGCCTTTGCCATCGTCGGCGCGTTCTACCTTGTCGTGCTCTTCGTCTTCATCCGCCTGCGCAAGACCATCATCGAGCGGCCATTGGTCCATTTCCTGGCCAGCATTTTAATGTCGAAATAGCATGACTACCAATCAAAACCAAAGCACCGACTACCACACGCTCACAGAACTGCGCCAAAGGAAGGCGCAGCTGCTGGAGGACATCGCCAAGGATGACAAACGTGTAAAGGCCTTGTGGGCGCAACTGTTCTACCGACCCAAGACCAACGACACGCCCTCGCAGCGCATCACCAACATGATCACCACGGGTGGCGGCATACTCGACGGACTCATCCTGGGCTGGAAACTCTATCGGAAGTTTGGCAAGAAGGGGTCTATCCGCATTTTCGGCAGACGCTTTTAGCGTTGGGGGGATTTCTCTCCAACGATCTCCTATATACTTATCCTTTCTCTTCCTCGCTCCTGCGTTCTCTTCTTGGGAAGAATAGAATGGCGGGCCATGACGGTCTTTCGTACAAGACGGAGGACTGATGGGGTAAGTTTGTCTTTGGGCCAAGGCGCAGGAAAGGCTGGTCATTTTGTCCGGGGCGAACTGGTCATTCCATCCGGGATTGGCAGGATTTTCATCCAGATTGGCTGGTTTTTCATCCGAACAGGCTGGTCATTCATCCGAACTGGGTGGTTTTTCATCCGAACTGGGTGGTTTTTTATCGAAGACGAAGGGAGCCGATGAGAAAAGGCATAAAAAAGGAGTACCGCTGTACTCCACCTTTGTTAACCTTAAATCTAATACTATGAAAAACACATTGCAAAGATATGAATAAATTTCGACCCATGCAACTGTTTTGGCTAGAAATATGTCGTTCTAAACACAATTTAACTTCATTTCCCGTAGTGGAAGACAAATTTTTATGATAAATCGTATAAAGATACGCTCCCTGCTGACGCTTTTGGCGAAAACTAAGTCAGACGCAGGCGCAGGCTATTGAGCACGACGCTGACGCTGGAGAAGGCCATCAGGGCCGAAGCCCACATCGGCGTGATCTGGAAGTGGAGGCCGAAGAGGTAGGGGAGGCCGGCAGCCAGCGGGATGCAGACGAGGTTGTAGATAAAGGCCCAAAAGAGGTTTTGCCAGATCATGCGCACCGTGCGGCGGCTCAGAGCCACGGCTTCGGGCAGCGCGCGGAGATTGTCGGTCATGAGGGTGACTTGCGCCACGTCCATGGCCACGTCGGTGCCGCGGCCAATGGCGATGCTCACGTCGGCCAAGGCGAGGGCCTGGGTGTCGTTGATACCGTCGCCAACCATTGCCACGGTCTTGCCTTCGCTCTGCAGGCGGCGCACGAGGTCCTCCTTGTCCTGGGGAAGGACGTGGCTCTGGTAGTGGCTGATGCCGGACTGGTCGGCCCAATACTTGACGGCAGCCTCCTGGTCGCCGCTCATCAGATAGACCTCAATGCCCTCCTGGCGCAGACGGTCCATGGCCTCGCGGGCGTGGGGCTTGAGCTGCTCGCGCGCCAGGTGGGCCGACTTCGTGAAGTCGAGGTCGGCGCGGGGGATGGTCAGTGTGCCTGTCTTGTCGGTCACGAGGGCGTCCACCTTGCGCAGCAGTTCCAGGGCGGTGGCGTCCTTGACGAGTATCTGCTGCTGGGCAGCCTTGCCGATACTGACCATCAGCGCGGTCGGCGTGGCGAGGCCCATCGCGCAGGGACAGGCAATGACGAGCACGGCCACGGCCGAGAGGATGGCGTGGGGAAGGAGGGCGGTGCCGCCGAGGATCCACCAGCTCAGAAACGTGACCAGGGAGATCAGGGCCACGGTGGGGACGAAGAGAAGGGCGGCCCGGTCCACGATGCGCTGCACGGGGGGCTTGCTGCTCTGTGCGGCCTCCACCATGCGGATGATGTGGGAGAGGGCGGTAGCCTCGCCTATCTGGCGCGCCCGCATGCGGAGCTTGCCCTGAGAGGGAATCGTGCCTGCGAGCACCTGCGCCCCTGCTTGCTTCTCGGCGGGGGTTGGCTCGCCCGTGATCATGCTCTCATCGACGTAGGCGGCGGTGGGACTCATGAAGCTCTCGGCCGATATGACTTCGCCATCGACGGGAATCTTCTCGCCGGCGCGCACCTCCAGCACGTCGCCGACCTCGACCGTCGAGAGGGGCACTTCCTCCAGTTTGCCGTCGCTGAGGATGCGGGCCGTCTTGGGCTGCATTCCCATGAGCTGGCGGATGGACGAGGCCGTGCCGTCTTTGGCTTTCTCTTCGAGCAGCCGACCCGTGAGGACGAAGGTGATGATCATCACCGAGGCGTCGAAATAGGTGGGCGAATCCATTCCGCGCACGCCCCAAACTTGTTCGCCCCAAAAGGTGTTGAAGGCGGAGAAAAGGAAGGCAATGGCGGTGGAGAGGGCCACGAGAGAGTCCATGTTGGCGGTCTTGTGGAGCAGCTGGCGCCAGGCGGAGACGTAGAAGCGGCGTCCGCAGAAGACGAGGTTGGCCAGGGCAAGCAGCAGGGCGGCCTGGTTGGCGAAGGCGGTGCTGCCCAGACTGATCCAGCCCATGGAGATAGCCATCGTGAGGAGGGCGAAGAGCCAGGACAGGAGGGTGCGGCGGCGGAGCCGGACGTAGGCGCGGCGCTCGATGGCCTCCACGCTGCGGTCGGCTTCGATGACAAGGTCGAAACCAATGCCGTTGATGGCTGCCTTCATTTCTTCGAGCGTGATGGCCGAAGGGTCGTAGTCGATGAGAGCGGTGCGGCTTGCGAGAGACACGGAGGCCGACTGGACGCCACGGAGGCCGTTGAGCGCGCGCTCCACGTGGGCTGAGCAGGACGCACAGGCCATGCCGATGACGGGAAGGGTGCGCTTCATAGGCTCAGCTCGAAACGGCCCAACAGATCGACGGCGTCCTTCAGCATCTTGGGTTGGACGAGGGCTTCGTCGTAACTGACCGTCACGTTGGCGTCGGGAAGATTGACCTCGGCCTGCTGAACGCCAGCCACGGCGCGCAGGGCGTCTTCTACCTTGGCTTTGCAATGCGGACACTTCATGCCGCTCACGGCAAATGTTTTCTGTACCATAATCGTTTTCTCCTATTTAATAACAATATTATCCTTTAAAAAAACATTTTTAAAAAAAACATAGCCTCTGCAAGAAGAGAGGATGGGCTCCCCTGCTCGAAATGCTATTTCTCGGGAATGTTCCTTCTTGGGAATGTTCCTTCTTGGGAATGTTCCTTCTTGGGAATGAACCTTCTAGGGGATGAACCCTTTAGCGAATGTTCCTTTCGGGGATACTCTTTCTCGGGGGAGTCTGATAGCCCCCTGTCGTCTCAGTGTCAGTTTGAGAGGACGGGGGCGCACTGGTCAGTTAGCTTTATTGTGCGGCTCCGATGATCTCCGTCACAGAGTGGCAACCGTGCTTGTCGAGCCAGTCGTTGATACCGTCGCGTACCTTGATGGTGACGGCAGGATCAATGAAGTTGGCCGTACCAATCTCGATAGCCGTGGCTCCTGCCATCATAAACTCGATGGCGTCCTCGGCGGTCATGATGCCTCCCAGGCCCACGACGGGGATCTTGACGGCGCGGGCCACGTCATAGACCATTCTCACGGCGACGGGTTTGACGGCAGGGCCGCTCAGTCCGCCCGTGCGGATGCTCAGTCGCGGCGCGCGGCGCTCGATGTCGATCGACATGCCTAAAAGGGTGTTGATGAGCGAGACGGCGTCTGCGCCCTCGGCCTCGCAGGCTTTGGCAATGCTGGTGATGTCGGTCACGTTGGGCGAGAGTTTCACGATCAGCACCTTGTCGTAGCGCGCGCGGACGGCCTTGACGACGGCGGCAGCACCCTCGGGAGTCACACCAAAGGCCATTCCGCCGTTTTTCACGTTCGGGCAACTGATGTTGAGTTCGATGGCGGGGATGTGGTCGAGCGCATTGATGCGGGCGGCACACTCCGCATAGTCCTCGGGAGTGGATCCGCTGACGTTGACGATGATGTTGGTGTCAATGTCCTTGACCGACGGGTAGATGTGGTCGCAGAAATAATCGACGCCTTTGTTCTGCAGTCCCACGCAGTTGAGCATTCCTTTCGGTGTCTCCACCATGCGCGGATAGTCGTTGCCTTCGCGGGCGTGGAGCGTCGTACCTTTGACGATAATGCCGCCAATGCCGTCGAGGGGCACGAAATCGGCAAATTCAAGACCGTAGCCGAACGTGCCGGAGGCGGTCATGACGGGATTCTTTAAGTGTAAATGATTTATCTTGACATTAAGATTTGCCATCTGATTATGAATTTTTCGTACTATAATGGGGATTTATTGGTTCTCTCATGGAGGCTTGCGCGCCGCTTACTGGCGCTTCTGCCTACCCAATCTGTTTCTTCTCGTTGAAGACGGGACCCTACCCAACCAGTCTCTTCTCGTTGAAGCTGGGGCCTCTACTCAATCTGCCTCTTCTTGTCGAAGCTGGGGCTTACTCAATCTGCCTCTTTTTGTCGAAGCTGGGGCCTACCAAAGTAGTCTCTTCACGTCGAAGACGGGGCCCTCCTTGCAGACGCAGAGGTTGCCCTCCGTGGTCTTCTCTACGCAGCAGAGGCAAGCGCCCACGCCGCAGGCCATCATGTTTTCGAGCGAGGCTTCGCAGCGCATGCCCAGTTCGGTCGCCACGCGGGCCACAGCCTTCATCATCGGGTTCGGGCCGCAGGTGGAGATCTGGTCGAAGCGCTCGTGCTGGAGTACGCTATGGTTGGTGACGAAGCCCTGTTCGCCTGCCGATCCGTCCTCGGTGGTGATCAGTACCCGGCCCAACTTGCGAAATTCTTCCAGTTCCAGCAGGTCGCTCTCGCTGCGGGCGCCCAGCAGGAAGGTGGGCTTTGCGCCCATTCGCACGATCTCCTGACCGAAATAGAGCAGGGGAGCAATGCCTACGCCGCCGCCGATGAGCAGCCATTTGTCCTCCGGCGTCTTCGGCATGGTGAATCCATTGCCCAGGGGAAGCACGCAGTTGAGCGTGTCGCCCTCGTGGAGCGAGGCCAAGTGGCGCGTGCCCTCTCCGACGGCGGCCACCAAGAGCCACAGCTCGTTGCGGTCGTAATCGACCAGATTGATCGAGATCGGGCGGCGGAGGAAGGTGTTGGGGGAACCGTCCACACGAACTTCGACAAACTGTCCCGGCAACATCGCAGGGAGTTTTTCGTCAGACGACAGCTTGAGCAAGACATACTTGTCGTTGAAATGCTGAAGGGAAACGACCCGAAGGTCTATAATGTATTTCTTCATCTTTGTGTGATTGTATTTTTGATGCAAAGATAATGCCAACGAGCGCAATGAGAACTTGTTCTCAAATTGCCGAGTGCAGCTTAGCTTATGCAAATTTAGGCAAAAACTAGCAAAACACCAAAGAATGGGGGAAATACTTTTTTTGCAGAAATCGCTATATTATCCCGTAGGGCCCTCTCTCTATGCTCGCTTATATAATAAGGTACGCGCGTAGAGCGGGAGAAAAGCATCGTTAGGGTTGAAAAATGTTTGAAAATATGATTATTTTCCCAAAAGAGGAGAATATCCTGTAAGGTGTTGATTTTCAACAAGTAAGTTGTTTTTGAGTATTTCCCTTGCCACGTCCGCCCGATCGGGGTGTTGTCTGGACGACATGGCAAGGGAAGATGGTGTGAAATGAGTGGCGATCGCAAGCAGAAGATGGCTACTCGGAAATAGTCTCCTCTTGCTGGTCAGAAAAATGTAAAATATTATAGCAACCCATTTTGAGGAGTTTTTCCCCTTGCTGACGCCTGACGCGCTATTTTTTGGGGACAAAGCTCTCCCACGTCTGGTCGTCGTAGAAGATGCGAATCTCCGTGATTTTTCGTTGAGGCTTGTCTATATATTTTACCTCATATTGTGGTGCGGAAGATCCTGGTGACGAGGCGTGGCTGTGAGGCGATGCGCTTCCAACTGGTTGGGACTGAGCAGAAATAGGATTGCTAGAGGGTGGCGTTGCTCCTTCTTGTTGCGAAGGGGTAGGGGAGTTCTTGTCCGAAGTGGTCCCGTCGGTGAACATCGGTTCTTTGCCGTCCAGCAACCAGTCGTATCGCAGGGCGGGGAAACGGTTGGTGATGGCAATGACGATGGCAAGCGTAGGTTTTTGCTTGTCGTTGAGAATCTGACTGAGCGACGCTGGTGACACGCCGATGTGCTCCGCGAAGCTCTGGCGGTTCATGTGTTGGTGTTCTATGAGCTGCTGAATCCGCGCTCTCATTCCCTGTTCATCCATGATTTTGAGGCTTTTTTTTGCTTTATGATTGATTTTACAAAGGTAAAGCTATTTTTTCGATTATCCAAATGTTTTTATAAAAATATAATCAGTGGGTTTTCGATTTACAAAACCGAAAGCGATGTATTTTTCTAAAATAAATTATGTTTCCTAAAATTTATATTTCGAAATGTGAAAAATCGGGCCTAAACCGTTCATAAGCTGTACTTTAACGATTTAGCCTATCTTTTTCTTCTTCAAAAGCCTGTTTTTAGCTATGTTGCGCCAAATAGCAGGATTTGGGATGCTTTATGCCCTCGAAAGCGTATTTTTGATGAAGCAGAATGATTTATATTTCTATAAACACCTCGTTATGAGTGATTTATGTTGTGTAAACAACAAGGCATATATATGATTTTGCTTTTATAAACCCAAATATTCTGTTTTATAAATCAATAATCTAAATGTTTTCAGAAGTTGAATGTCTGGCTTTCTTTTTACGAAGTTATATTTTATAAAACGTAATATTTGAAACCATAAAATCATATAGCAGCTTATTTAGTTGCTAAAAAGAATTAAACGTAAAAATCGGGTGCTTGTTGGAGGTGAAAAAAAGAACGCTGAAAGAATTCGCCAACCATCATGCGGTTGGCTCGGAAAATCAGAAAAATGAATGGGTTGAAAGGGGTTAAGGTGTTGAAACAGACCCGATTGAGCCTAATTTTTTGGTTTTCAAAAAGCCTCCAAATAGATCCAAAAACGGGTTTTGGAGAGCTGTTTGGAGGCTTTTTTGCCCGTTTCTCGGGCTTTGGGAGGGGGATATTGGTTAGTGGAGGATGTAAAAAACGAGCTCTTTCATCAGTTCTCCTGGTGAGGTGCTCGGATTTTCGATACCTTTGAGTTTAGTGTCGGTCTCCCGTATCTTGTCGATGATCCTCATCACCTTGCCCGCCGAATAGTTGCGCAGTCCCGTCATGTACTCTTTCACTCCCCAGGTGTTCTTCAGTCCGAGTGCGCCGGCGATGTTATGGTCGCTCTTCTCTCCTGGCGTATAATAGACGATCATCAGGTTTTGGAAGTAATTGAAGATAAGAGGCAGCAGTCCATAGACATTTCCCGACTGCGGATTACTGTCAAAATAATTGATGATGCGGTTTGCTTTCAGCGCATCTTTCCTGACCAGGGCGTCCCTCAGTTCGAAACCGTTGAAGTCTTTGCTCACGCCGATCTCGCGCTCCACAATCTCGTCAGTAATATTTTTGTCTTCATTTTTCAACGATATGAGCACCTTGTCTATTTCCGACGTCAGCCGATTGAGATCGGCGCCGATGTTTTCGGCTATCATCTGACAGGCCTTGTCGTCGATGGAGGCCCCCTTGCTTTTCGCGTAAGAGCGAATAAAACCCGGAAGTTGGCTTTCGTAAAGTTTTTTACTTTCGAAAACTACGCCGATGGAGTTGGCCAGCGTCAGGAGTTTCTTATACTTCCTTCCGTCTATCTTGCCGTTTTTCACACACCACACCAGGACGGTGGAGGGCATGGGGTTGGCGAGGTATTTCTCCAGCGGTTCGAGTTGCTTGATGCTCTGCGCCTCCTTGACGATGACGAGTTGTCGCTCCGCCATCATCGGGTATCTGCGCGCCGTGTCCACCACCTGACTCGCCGTCGTGTCGTTGCCGTAGCAGATGGTGCGGTTGAAATCCACCTCCTCTGCCTTGAGCACATTCTCCGCGAGGTAGTCGCAGATTTGGTCAATGTAGTAGGACTCCTCGCCCATCAGTAGATAGACGGGTCGAAAGCGGCGCGCCTTGAGCTCGCCCATGATGCTGATAAAATCCGTGCCTTGTTTTGCTGCCATGTATGTTATGTTTGGATCTCTTGATGGAAGAAAAGGATGTTCCCGCAGGATAGTTCCCTTTCTTTTTTGTACCTTTGCAAAGTTAATGATAAACAATGGTACTGCAAAATTTTTAAGATGATAAAGCTCAATCTTCCCCCCTATCCCGCCCGCGTGACGGAGGATCAAGGCAAGGCGAAAATCCTCGACGTGCTCCGCCGCCGCTACGTCGCGCTCACGCCCGAGGAGTGGGTGCGCCAGCATTTTGTCCACTATCTCATCGAGCATAAGCATTATCCTGCGGCGCTATTGGCCAACGAGGTGCGGCTGACGATCGGCGACAAGAGTGTGCGGGCCGACAGTGTGCTCTACGACGCCAGTCTCCACGCCCGGATGATCGTGGAGTACAAGGCGCCGCACATCCCTATCACGCAGAAGGTCTTCGACCAGATCAGCGTATATAATCTGTTGCTCCATGTGGATTATCTCGTGGTGAGCAATGGGATGCAGACCTATATTTGCAAGATGGACTATGCGCATCAAAAATATTTATTCCTGAAGGACATTCCCGACTATACCGATATTTGATAATAATTGACAATCCTGGTCCCTCGTTCGGCCCTTCGTAGGCTTTCGTAGTGGTCTTTTTTGCCGCAGAGTTCACTTTTCTCTCGCTTTTAGGCGGGAAAACCAAAAAATGGCATTACTTTTGCATGACTGAATAAAACTCAGACAATAATATATAAAGATCTAACAACGTAATTTGCAAGAATCAATATGGGCGTATTCAAATGGATTGGTGGCGCGGTAGGCTTCGCATGGGGCAGCGCCTTGGGAGGATTTTTGGGTTTTGGTATTGGCGCACTGCTGGACCAGGCCCTCGAAGGCGCCGACGCGAAGGCTGCGCAAGGCGAGGCTGGCGGCGGCGCTTATGATACGGCGGGCGGCGGTCAGCACAGCGATCCGCGCCAGGAGCGCAACTCCTTTCTCTTCTCCCTTTTGGTCCTCTCCTCCTACATCATCCGCGCCGACGGCAAGGTGATGCACTCGGAGATGGAATTTGTGCGCGAGTTTCTGCGCCGGAGCTTTGGCGAGCAGGCTGTGGGCCAGGGCAATGAGATTCTCCTGCGCCTCTTCGAGATGCAGAAGCAGCGCGGCATGGATAGTTTCAGACAGAACATTGTCCAGAGCTGCCAGGAGATACGAGTCAATACCGACGAGGGCGTGCGCCTGCAGTTGCTCTACTATCTTGTCGGTGTGGCCAAGGCCGACAATGTCGTGACTCCCGAGGAGGTGAATGCGCTGCAGGAGTTGGCCTACCATTTGGGTATTGATCCCTCCGAGGTCGTCTCGATGCTCAATCTTGATGGTGGCTACAGTGGCGGCGGACAGACGGCCACTGAGAACGACAAACTGGCGGAGGCTTACAAAGTGCTGGGCGTTGATCCTTCGGCGACCAACGACGAGGTGAAGGCGGCTTATCGCAAGATGGCGCTGAAGCACCATCCCGACCGTGTCGCCGCGCTGGGAGAGGATGTGCGCAAGTCGGCCGAGCGCAAGTTTCAGGAGATCAATGACGCCAAGGAGCGAGTCTATGCTTCGCGTGGCATGAATTGATCCTGATGATCATTGAGCATAAATTGATTATCAAGCATGAATTGATTATCAAGCATGAATTGATTATCAAGCATGAATTGATTGTCAAGCATAAACTTGATCATTGAGCACGAAATGATCATCAAGCATGAACTGATCATAGAGAAAGAAAGGGTTGCAGCGTAGCGTTGTCTGCCCGTATAGCAAAGGCGTTTCCCAACCTATTTCTGCGGCGGATGCAGGAAAAATGGTTAGGAAACGCCTTTTAGATTATTGTTTTCTCTGACGTCCATTAGACTATCCACGGACCTTAGAAGTCCATTAGACTATTCACAGACGTCAGAAGCCCATAAGCGTATCTACGGACATAGAAGGCCCATTTCGCTATCCACGGACGTTAGAAACGCTAAAAAGTCCATTTGGCGGCAATCGTCGGGATGGCGTAGAAGCGGTTGTGCTCGCCTCGGTCGTTCCAAACGAAGTTGTTGGACAGTTCCACCTCGGATCCCAGACTGAGGTTGACGTCGTCCATTCCCTTGAGTTTGTTGAGGTTGAACCAGAATTGTGGCTCCGACTGGATGATCCATTTCCCGTTGACGTTGGGATCGTACCAGACGTCGCAGTAGCCGCTGAAGGTGCAGAGGCCGTTGGCGAAGGTCGTTGACCACACCTCCGTGAGTTGCACGCTATTGTAGGCGTGAGCCTGGTAGTGGCGGTTCTTGAAATTGTATTTCCACAGGAGCTGAACGGAGAAGGTGCGGTGGAAGTCCTTCGAAGCCCAGTTCCAGGCCGGACCTGCCAGCACGGCGTGTTGGAAGCGCGTCGCCTGCCAAGTCTCCTCGTCCGAACTGAGGCCGCCGTTGTATTCCACATGGGCTGCCCAGTGCTTGTCCTTCGAGAGGTTGAACTCTCGTGCCACCTCCCAGTAGGTTCCGGCCACGCCGTCGCGCTGGTAGTCGAGATCGATGAAGGCGAAGGTGCTGCCCCAGCGGTCGGGCTTGAACATCTCCATAGTTGTCGTCATCGACGGTCGCTTGTCGATGTCATTGTAGAGACTGTGACCTAAGTCGTAGTGTACTTGGATGTTCTGCGCGTTGACGGCGCAGGGAAAAGCTGCCATGGCCAGCATGGCGAGGGAAAACAAACGCTTCATTTTCAGTATTTTTATAATTTAACGGCTGCAAAGTTACAAAAAATTAATGATATGCGATAGGCTTTGTACAGAGAAAAAGCACTAACTTTGCACCTTATGAGAATAGACATTATCAGCGTCCTTCCCGAAATGTTGGAAGGCTTCGTCCACGAATCCATCCTTGCCAGGGCCGCCAAGAAGGGTCTGGCGGAAATCCATTTGCACAATCTTCGTGACTATACGCTCGACAAGTGGCGTCGTGTCGATGACTATCCCTTTGGAGGTCAGGCTGGTATGGTGATGCAGATAGAGCCTATCGACCGCTGCATAGCCTCGCTGAAGGCGGAGCGCGACTACGACGAAGTGATCTTCACCTCGCCCGACGGTGAGCAGCTGACGCAGCGCGTGGCCAACGACTTGTCGATGATGGGCAATCTGATCATCCTCTGCGGCCACTACAAGGGCGTGGACCAGCGCGTGCGCGACCACCTCATCACGCGCGAGATCAGCGTCGGCGACTATGTCCTCACGGGAGGCGAGCTGCCTGCTGCCATCATTGCCGACGCCGTCGTGCGCCTCGTTCCGGGTGTGATCAGCGACGACCAGAGCGCGCTCTCCGACTGTTTCCAGGACGATATGCTCTCCGCTCCCATCTACACCCGTCCGCGGGACTACAAGGGGTGGCAGGTGCCCGAGATCCTGCTCTCGGGCAACGAGGCCAAGATTCGCCAGTGGGAGTTTGACCAGGCCATGGAGCGTACGCGCCGCTTGCGTCCCGACCTCTTGAAATAAGGATTTGCCAGAGCCAGATCATTCATAGTCTTTTATAGACTATAGACATGAATAAAGGCGCGCCACCCATTGAGTGGTGCGCCTTTTGCGAGTTGTGTATGGAAGTCTTGGGTTCTATGTCAAGCCTTAGGTTCTATGACAAGCCTTGGGCTCTATGATAAGCCTTGAAGGCAATGAATTGTTTCCAGCTCCATTGACCATCGCCCTGTCTTCTGCTTAGAACATGCAGCCGATGGAGAGGGTCTTGAACTTGAGTCCGTAGTCGGACTTGAGAACGTTGAACGGACTGTACTTGACGTAGAAGTCGATGATCGGCGTGGAGACCGTTCCCATGAAGTCGACGGTGACGGGCGTGGGGTGTGCGTTCTTGTACTTCTCCTTGTATTTGTGGCCATCGAGCTTATACTTGGTCTTGATGCTGGAATAGGTGTTGAAGTTGAGGACCGGACCCAGGGAGAAACCAAACCTTCTCCCCTGATACTGGTAGCGGATGGGGAAATTGAGGCTGAACACTTTTACGCGTGAGAAGTTGGGCGAGGCTCCCTCGGGCAGTCTCTCCAGGACGTTCATCCCTTCGGCGTCTTTGCGGAAGCAGTAGTTGTCCTCCATGCGGTAGTTGCGCCAGTTGAGTCCTATACCAAACGAGAAGACATGGTTGTTGCGCCATGGTCTCCACTCGTTGTCGAAGAAGAACCACAGTTCGGCCGAGTTGCCCATGTTGAGGTCTCCCGCCTTGGGCATTCCTGGCGCGTTGACGAATCCGATACAGAAATGTGCTGCCAGTACGTAGGTGGACTGATGGTTCGTGTTCTTTCGCG
>OHGW01000748.1_pt1 | contig 13940 bp, 14 predicted proteins | sample 1567821 | NCBI WGS metagenome assembly OHGW01 (sample SAMEA3879572, study PRJEB24766) | human gut metagenome | biome: human-associated habitat; feature: feces | place: USA | collected 1985/1987 | reverse complement strand
CAAGGCAGCCGAAGCTTGCGCCGACCTTATGGCAGCCGGTGGGGAACCACTTGCCGCACATTACTATTATGCGCGCGTCTACGCCGGTAAGCGCGGAGGGAAGCTCGATAAAGTTCACCCCGCCGAAACCTCCGCCCTGCATGGTGGGTTCATTATGCCAGCTTATCCTGAAAAGGTTCAGCGGGTTAACGTCCCACAGGCCGACGCTTTTAAGCGCCTTTTTAACGTTTTCCGGTATGAGGGCCGGGTTCTGCATCTGCGCAAAGGTGGGTATCAATATGTTGCGTTCCTTGGCGCGGTCTATGGCGTGTTGCAGCCGTTCTTCGTGCATGGTAAGGTCTATCATGGTCACTCTCCGCTTTTATAGTATTTTAGGGAATTTCCTATCCCAATTTTATTGCTTTTGCGCCGAATTGTAAACCCTTATGCGCGTTTTGCTCAAAATATTTTTGGCAAACTTAATATTTTTGTTGAATCAGTCCGTCATGGCGCGTATTTCTTCTTCCGTGGGCGGTTTATCCCGCATGCCGAGCGCATAGCGCTTCTGCTCCACGCGGCGGTTCACCCATTCGGATACGAGCGTATACAGCACCGCCATCACCGGCACGCACAGTATTACCCCCGCTATGCCGAAAAGCCCGCCGCCGAGTATTACCGCTATCATCACCCATATTCCCGAAAGGCCCACAGCCCCGCCGACCACACGCGGGTACACCAAATTGGCCTCCAGCTGCTGCACAACAAGCAGCGCTATTATGAACCATACCGTCATCGGCGGATCGGTCACAAGTATTATCAGCGCGCCCACCGCGCCGGAACACCACGGCCCGATTATGGGCACCATCTGCGTTATGCCCACAATAACGCTTATCAGCAGCGCATAGGGCATGGAAAACAGCCGCATGGCTATGAACGTCATAACGCCGAGAATGGTGCACTCTATTATCATGCCGTAAAAATATTGGTTCAGCGTTTTGTTCGCGCGGGAGCATATATCGAGCATATTCGTGGCTGTCTTGTCGCTGAAAACGGCCACGATAAGCTTTTTGAACTGGAACATCAGCTTTTCCTTGTTATACAGCGCGTATACGCTTATTACCACCGCCAGCAGCAGATCCACCGCGAAGGACACAACGCTGAACGTGAAGCGCAGTATTCCCTCCGCCGCAGTGCTGACGTAGTTTTTCATATGCGTCAATATATCCTGCCCAAAGTCGCGTATTATCTCCTCCGCCTCGGCCGCAAGGTCTATCCTGTCCCATACGGAGGCGGCCCAGGACGTGAGCCCCGCAATATAGCCATCGAACCCGGCGGCAAGCGTTGTTATGCTCTCCGCCGCCTTGGGGATAATCAGCAGCAGCACCGCCGCTATCACCGCAAAAACAAACAGCATCGCAAGCGTAAGGCAAAGGCCGCGCTTTAAGCCGAGTTTCTTTTTATCCCATTTTTTGAACACCCTGTTTTCAAGGAAGCGCATGGGCATGTTTGCCAAAAACGCTATCGCAATGGCGATGAATACGGGCGTAAGCAGCGCAAAGAAGCCCTTTACGGACTTCATTACCGCCGGAAAATGCTCCAGCAGCTCATAAAGCAGTATGCCGAACGCGACGACCGATATGGGCCGCCGTGCACTGCGCCAAATTATTGCAAGCTTATCCGTGCTTTGCTTTTCCGTTTCCCGGTTTTCCCGCGTGTTCTCCCGCGGCTCCGCCTTGGGCTTAGCATCGCTCTTGGTCTTATTGGGCTGTTTTTTCATTCATTATCCTCGCGCCGCAACAACATCGAATTCAACCTCGGGCAGCCGCCTTTGCAGCCGCATCACAAGCGGTTCCTTACCATTCGGGCGGCCCGCCGCGCCAAGCACGATTATGTTCGCATCCTTATCCTTTGCAAAGTCCACCAGCGCGTCCTCAACATCCTCGCTGCGGATGAGCGAAAGCTCCGCGCCCGCTATCTGCGCCGCGGTAAAAAGATACTCTATCGCGTCCGATTCAAACGGCGTGTTCAAAAAATTCCTGCCCGTTTCCACGCAATGCACAACGTGCACGCTGCTGCCCTGCCCCGCGCGCTCAAGCCCACGGGCGATTAGCTGATCGCAGCTCCTTTGCCCCGTTACGCATACCATTATTACCCTGTTCGCGGCATTATCCTGCGCTGTGTTCTTCATGTCCCTTCACCGCTTCCTTTATCTTATCCGGCAGCTTTGCCTTCCTGAATCCTATCAGTTTTTCTATTGCCTCTTCCGGCGTGGCAGCCACGCTGAACAGCTTCAGGCACTCCGTGTGCATAAAGCCCGCCTTGGCAAGCGCATCGAACTGGGCCAGCAGATTATTGTAAAACCCATCCTGATTGAATATTACGACAGGCGCGTCAATATAGCCGAGCTGATTGAGCGTAAGCACCTCCATCAGTTCCTCAAGCGTGCCTACGCCGCCCGGCAGCGTTACAAAGCCGCTGCTCAGCCGCTCCATGGTGGCCTTGCGCTCATGCATATCCTTTGTGACTATCATTTCGCTGCAATGTTCAAACGGTATGCCCGGCTGGTTCAGCTTTTCGGGTATAACGCCAACCGTCCTGCCGCCCTTTGAATACACCCCGCGTGCGCATGCGCCCATAAGCCCCGTGCGCCCGCCGCCGAATATAAGATCGAACCCATGCTCCGCAAGGCAGCGGCCGAAGCTTTCCGCCGCGGCTATATATTTATCGTCAATATTGGGCGAGGACGCCGCAAATATGCATATGCCGGCCATTGGTGTATATCCCCCGTATCATCATTATTTTATAATTAAGTATACCATCTAATGGCCAAGTGTTAAAGTATCAAAACTGGGCATTTTTGTGACAGGAGGAAAACCGCGCCACTATTGCGCTCATATCGTCCCGCGCGCTCACCCCGCCCGCCCGCGCAATAAGCGTGCGCGCCGCGCTCTCCGGCGTTTCCGCGTGCAGCACGGCGTCCTGCATGGCGGCATAAAGCCCGCTGCCGAGCGCATCGCTCAGCCCGTCCGTCATAAGCACCAGCGTATCCCCCGCATTAAGCCGCGTTTTCCTTATGCCAACGCTTGCTTCCTTAAGTATGCCAAGCGGCGGCGCTTCCGCATAAAGCGGGCGTATGCGCCCGTTATGGATAAGGAATGCGGGTGGGGCGCTCTGCTTCAATATTGTCGCTTCCCCCGTTGAAAGGTCTATTCTTATCGCGTCCAGCGTTGCATAAAGCTCGTCCGTATTTTTTGAATACAGCAGTTCGTTTATGCTGCGCACAGCGTCCTCCTCGCCAAAGCCTATTGATATAAGCTCGCCGTACATCGCCACGGCGCATTGGCTTTCCCTGTGCGCGGCAACGCCGGAGCCCATGCCGTCGCTCGTTTGAGGGGCTTTTTGCCATTGCCGCCGCGGCGCACCCCGCCTGCGCGCTTAAATATGCCCTGCGGCCGCCGCTCGGCATGCTGATGCGCTCCATGGCATTGCCTATTCCGCCCATATATGCGCTATGCGGTGAATATGCCGCCAGCTCCCGCGCAACCGCTGCCGCATCGCGCAGCTTCAGCCGCGTCATGCTCAGTTCCCTTGTTGCGAACCTGCCCGCGCGGCAAAGGCCGAACGCGCACATAAGCGCCGTGAGCAGCGAATATATGCCCACAGCGCGCCCCACGCGCGGCACAGCACCGCCGATAGCGGCACAGTCAAAAGCAGCGCGCCCATACCCAGCATGAAGGCATAGCGGTTATTTGCATGCACAACGCAAAGCGGCACCGCCTGCGCGACAAGCGGTGCTATTATCCGCACGCAAACGGGCGTTTCCTCCCCGTGCGCCTCTTTGAACACGCCGAACACCATCGCCGCGCCCGCAAGCATTATGCAGGCAAAAACGCTCATTGTGCTTTTTGCATACGCCGCGCCCAGTATTGCCGCCGCCATGGCATAACCGGGCGCATCCGACCCAAGCCACATTGCCGCACATGCCGCCGCAGCGAACGGGGAGCAGCCGTACCTGCCCGCGGATGCCATTATAAAGGCGCAGCTTGCTTCTATCCCCCTCCTTGCCCAGTCGCCTTCGTCCCGCGCGGCCAGCATACGCACGGCCATCGCCCTTATTCCGTTCGCCTCCATGGCCTGTCCCTCCCTGCATAAAACAATTACTGCATTTATATTAGCGTAACGGCGGCCTTATTTTTGTAGAATCTCCGTCGTGTTTTTTGGCGAAGTGTGCAGAATGGAGGCAATATGCGGATATTATTACATTATGCATATCCTAAGGGCGATATTCCCGCCGTCCGAAAATAAAAAGCTGACGGGGGGGATGCCCGTCAGGTATGTTTTTTACTGCTTTATTTATATATTATGTTCGCCGGGGAGTTTTGATAATTGTTGTTCATTTCAAAATCCGCGCCGTTTTCCACTATTATGCTGCTGCCGTCCTGCGAGTAAAGCCCCATGTTGTTCACCGCAAGCCTTGCGCCTTTTTTGACCGTAAGCGTGCTGTTATTACCGACCGACAGCGTGGTGTACAGCCCAAGCTCCATTTCGCCGCCGTCCGCTATTTCAACGTTGCCGAATACCTCCACGCCCACATAAGTTTGGGGGTCAAGCTTCAGCTTCTCGCCTGCGCCTATTGCCATATCGATAAGGCTTATCATGCCCTGCTGGCGCGGATGGTCTTCAAAATAGCCGCATACGGCGTTCATATGCTCCGGCCCATCTATACCCATAAAGCACATGGACGTGATGTACCTGCCCATTATATCGGCAAGCTGCTCATTGGGGAATATTTCGTTTTCTATATAGTCCGCTATGCTTTCATCCGAAATATTGCCGTATAATGTAATATAGATATATTTGACCGCTATATCGTCGAATTTCACCGTTGAAGGGTCGTCGAACTCCACCCTGCCGCGGCGGCTTATGCCGTCGCACAATATTTCCAGCACAGGCCCGTTGCCGTGCTCCTCGCCGCGTTCAAAGCGTATTTCGGCATTTTTGCCGATGCTTAGCGTTCCATTTAAGTGTATCTTTTCAAATCTTGTTTTTCCGTCGCCGCTCACCGCAGGCCTGCCAAGGTTCAGCGTTGCGCCGTCATCGATTCTGAGCGTTGTTCCTATCCTCACGTTCAGCCAGCCGTAGTTGTTAAGGCTCGTGCCGCTCTGCATTGTAAGATTTGCCCCGCGGGACATTATTATCTGCATATTGGGCCATATATAAACGTCCTCGTCCATGGCTATGTCCGCCGTTAAGTCTATTATATATCCGCTATGTGGATTTTCGGCGGCCAGCTTGCATATTTCAATGAACTTTTCCTTGTTGAAAGCCGTTACGTTTTCCGCTGTTGTAACATCCGGATCGAAATGCGCCAGCAGTTCCTCGTCCGATACGGCCTTGGCAACCACCTTGGGCGTAACAGTAGGATACGGAACAGCCGTAAGGTCTGTCACGTCTATCGTTGCCTCCGGCGTTGCATCGGCGTTCGCATCCTGCACGGGAGTGGGTTCGGCGGAAGCGGGTACATCCGCGTTCGCGTTTGCATCGGCGCTTGCAAAAAGCGTGCAGGCAAGTGCAACGCAGCCCGCCGCCGCGGCAATGCCCAGCGCCCATGCGCCTATTTGTATATGCTTTTTATATTTTGCCATGCGCAGCGCCGTTTTCATGGCCTTTGCGCTCTGGTATCTGTTCTGCGGCTCAAGCTGCGTGCAGCGGGCGGCAACGGCGTTATATGCCTTTGCCCCCTCGCCAAAGCGCGCCATCAAAACGTGCAGCACCGTGCCCGCGGCGTATATATCCGTGCGCGCGTCGCTTTGGTTAAAGCCGTATTGCTCGGGCGCCGCATAGCCGCGCGTGCCAATCTGCTCCGTGTCGCATGGTTTGCCGTCCTTAAACAGCCTTGCCGCACCAAGATCGATAAGCTTCAATACGCCCCCGTTTGAAATTATAATGTTTTCGGGCTTGATGTCCCTGTGCACAACGCATGGCTGCATTGCATGCAGCGCGCCCATTGCGGCGCAAAGCTGCTCCATCCATTCCTCCGCCTGCGCAATGGTATATGTGCCCTCGTGAACTATATCCTCCAGCGTTTCGCCTTCGATATATTCATAATAGGCAAAGCATTCCCCCTCATATTCTTCGGTTTCATAAACCCTGGGCAGGTTCGCCTGCTCCACGCTTTTCAGCCGCTCATATACCCCCAGCAGCTCTGCGCGCAGCTTTTTCCGCACGGCGACCGTTCCCGTTCCCACGTCTTTTACCAGCGCAATATCAGGGCCTTTCAGATAGCCAATGGTATCGTAAGATAAAAACATTGATTTTCACCGCCAAATCAGTTATTATTAATAGTTACTTTATTATAATGTATATAGTGGTGATTTGCAAATGGGTTCTACAACAAAACGGCTTTGCGACGCGCTGCTCAACGCAGACAACATAGATTCTTACTTTGACAACAACGCCGACCGTATAGACATAGGCGTTGACCTGAGCGAATTTTTGGAAGAAAAGCTGAAGGAAAGCGGACTTACACGCGCGGAGCTGTTCGCGCGAAGCTCAATAAACCCATCCTATGGCTATCAGCTTCTTTCCGGCCTGCGCTCCCCCGCGCGGGATACCGCCATTCAGCTTGCATTTGGCCTTGCCCTTGACGTTGACGATACGCAAAAGCTGCTGCGCATGGCGAAGCTTGGCGCGCTTTATCCGCGGGACAGGCGGGACAGCATTATACTTTTCGCCATATCGAACGGCTTCACCCTGCCGCAAACCAATGAGCTGCTGTTCTCCCATTCGATGAACGGATTATCAAAGTAAACAAACTGTAATATTGATGACAAGTCGGGCTTATATGCTGTATAATAGCGTGTAAGCCCGTTTTGCGGCCTATACGAAAGAATTTGGAGGCGAACTGATTTGAAATATATCAAGCGGCTTTGCGCGGCGCTTGCCGCGGCAATGCTGATCACGCTCGTTGGCTGCAACGCGGCCGTAACAAGCCCCGTGCAGGGGGAAGAGGAGCTGGTCGCCGTGCCGGAGCGCACGCATACGCCCGCGCCCGTGCTCACGCCCGAGCCTACGCCAGAGCAGACGGCCGAGCCGGAACCGACCGAGGAGCCCGCGCCCAGCCCCACGCCGGACGACGGACTGCCGTATTATCTTTACGTTGAGAAGGGTTCATTCACCCTGACCATATATGAAAAGGACGAAAGCGGCGAATATACCAAGGTATTCAGAACATACCGCATAGCCCACGGCGGCAACAAGACCCCCGCGGGAACCTATACCCTTGGCGGGGAGGAAGCGCGCGAACGCTGGCACGATTTTCCGGACGGCGGCACCGTGCAGTACGCCACCCGCTACGAAGGCAGACTATATATCCACTCCCCGCTTTACGCAACAAGCGACCCCACGCAGATGTGGCCCAAGTATTATAACGGGGACCACGGCATAGGCCTTGAATCAACCGGCGGCTGCCTTAGAATGGTTACGGAAGCGAGCAAGTTCATATACGAAAACTGCCCCGAAGGCACCACGCTTAAAATAGTCAACGGATCGCCCCTTGGCACCACAAGCGAGGATATTCCCAGCCGCAACGGCCTCAGGATAGACCCCACGGATTACGACACGCTCAGGGAAAAGGGCTACATCACGGACTAATTTTATTCCAAAAGGAGGGCGCACCATGAAGCGAACAATGAAATTGGCCACAGCAATGCTATCGCTCCTTTTCGCCGCGCTGTGCATGGGGGGCTGCTTTGATGCGCCCGATGCCGGCGATGCGCCGATAGTAAACATAGCATCCGCCGCACCCACCGCCGCGCCCACGCCAACGGCTACCCCGCTGCCGGAGCAGACGGCCGAGCCAACCGCCATACCCACGGCGACGCCCGAGCCCGTGTATTACAAAAGCCGCGTGAATAAGCTCAACTGCCGCAGCAGCGCGGACAAATCGAGCGACGCGAACATAGTTTGCCAAATAGGTTACGAGGACAGGGGCGAATTTTTGGGCACGGAGGGCGAATTTACCCGCCTAAGGCTTGAGGATGGGCAGGAGGTGTACTGCTACAGCGATTATCTTGTTGAACAAAGCGTACAGCTTTACGCCTACCTTGCGTCCGAAACCGCGCAAAAGATAGATATTCCCACGGGGCAGCCCGTGTTTGAGGCGGACGGAGTTACGCCCGTTATGGTGAAGAACGAGCTTGTGGACATGCGGCTGTATCTTCCGGATGCGGTATATGAACAGCTTTTCGCAACGGAGCGGAACGTTACCGGCGCGCCGCTTTACCCGCGCGCAATACCGCTTATGCAGAAGGACACCGTTAAAAAGCTGATGAAGGCTTACGACCGCTTTAAGGCGGACGGATATACGCTTAAGGTGAACGATGCATACCGGCCCATAAGAGTGCAGCGGATACTGTTCAACATTGTAAAAAACAAGCATTGGATAGCCAATCCTGACACCACCGCCAGCAACCATAACCGCGGCTGCGCAATAGATATGTCCCTTATAATAGACGCAACGGGGGAGGAGATGGAGTTCCCCACGCCCATGCATACCTTTTCGGAGGAATCCGCCCGCACCTGCAAAACATGGAGCGACACGGCCCGCGCCAACGTGGACTACATTACCGAAGTTATGGCCGAATGCGGCTTTAACCACATAAAGAGCGAATGGTGGCATTTTTCGGACACGGATTCAAAGAAGTTCATGACCACCGATATAGATCTCGGCAGCCTTACAATGCTGCCCAAGCAGGAGGAAACCAACAAATGAAGCTTAAATTTGACCGCAGCTATATACTGATAGCCGCAATAGCGCTGTGCCTCATAATGGCGGCCTGTTCACCGAGCGGCACTAATAACGCCGATGCGCTTACCGGCGCGTTTACCGACAAGGACCTTGGCATTGCCATAGACGGCAAAACATATTACCTGAGGGAGGATTCCGCCGCGCTGATAGCCGCGCTCGGCGAAGGCTATGAATACAGCGAAATGGTAAGCTGCGTTTACGACGGCAAGGATAAAACGTTTGCCTACGACGGCATTACCGTGAGCACCGTTCCCGTTGACGGCAAGGACGTTACAGAGATGATAACCCTTACCGGCGGCGATTATACAACCCTCCGCGGCATAGGGGTCGGCAGCACGATAGACAGGGTTAAGGCGGCATACGGCGAAAAATGGTTTGACGACGGCTACCTTACCTATTCCATATCCGGCGACGAAACGGACATACATTCCGAACGCATACAGTTTGAATACAGCGGCGATACGGTTACGCGCATATTCATCTATTCCCCCAGCTATTGATAACATATAGCAGAGCATGGTATTCAGTTCCCCAACATTTATATTTCTGTTCTTCCCCGCGGTGTTCCTTACCTGCCTTTTAGCAAGGCGCAGCGTAAAATGGAGCAACGCGGTGCTGCTTATATTCTCGCTGCTGTTCTATGCATGGGGAGAGCCGGTATATGTGCTGCTGATGGCGTTCACAACGCTTGTGTGCTACATATGCGCCCGCATGATAGCAAAGGGCAAAAACGTTCGGCTGAGCACGGCTGTTGCCGTAATTTGGGGCATAGGCACGCTTGTTGTGTTCAAATACACCGCATTTTTAGTGCAAAGCTTCAATTCGCTTACCCATCTTGCCGTTCCGGTGCCGAATATAGCGCTGCCTGTTGGCATATCGTTTTTCACGTTTCAGGCAATAAGCTATGTTTTGGACGTTAAGCGCGGGGATGCGGAGGCCGCGGCAAGCTATGCGGACGTGCTTTTGTACATTTCGCTTTTCCCGCAGCTTATAGCGGGGCCGATAGTACGCTACAGCGACGTTGCGGCAGAAATAAAGCAGCGCACCGTTACCACGGAGGACATCGCCGCGGGGCTCAGGCGTTTCTGCTTCGGCATGGGCAAAAAGGTGCTTATTGCGAACACGCTTGCCTACACGGCGGATAAGGTTTTTGCCCTGGACAGCGCGGCGATAAACGCGCCCATAGCATGGCTTGGCGCGGTATGCTATTTGATGCAGATATACTTTGACTTTTCCGGTTACAGCGACATGGCCATTGGCCTTGGCCGCGCATTCGGCTTCACATTCCGCGAAAACTTCATGTATCCCTATTGCGCCGCATCCATGCAGGATTTTTGGCGCAGATGGCACATTTCCCTTTCCACGTGGTTCAGGGAATACGTTTATATACCCCTTGGCGGCAACAGGCGCGGCAAGCTGCGCACGGGGCTTAATAAGCTGACGGTGTTCCTGCTTACCGGGCTTTGGCATGGGGCAAGCTGGAACTTTGCCGTATGGGGGCTTTACCACGGGGCGTTCCTTATGGCGGAAAGCTACGGCGCATTTAAGCCCGCCCGCTGGCCCAAGGCGCTCAGGCACATATATACGGTTATCGCCGTAACGGTGGGCTTTGTTATATTCCGCGCGGAAACATTGGGTCAAGCATGGCTGATAATTTCAAAAATGTTCACTGGATGGACGTTTGACACCGCGCTCGGCGCGCAATTATCGCTGCTTTTAAGCCCGCTTTGCTCCGCAGCGCTTATAGCGTCTGTTTTTGCCTGCATGCCTTACGCAAGCAGTATAGCAAGCCGGTATACGGTAAACCATCCGCGTTTCGGATATGCCGTATATTTGGCGGCATTCGCGCTGTTCGTTGTATGCATAGCCTGTCTCTCCACGGCAAGCTACAATCCGTTCATTTATTTCAGATTTTAAGGAGGCGGCAAGCATGAAAAAAGGATTTATGATAGCGTTCATCGCCGCCATGCTGACAGCGTGCCTGCTGCCCATAGGCGCGAATATATTTGGCTACACCGCCGTAAACCGCGAAAACCGTCCCCTTGCTCGGGAGCCGCAGATAGTTGGCCGCGACGGGCTGAACCTTGAATTCCCAAGCGACTTTGACGATTACTGGCAGGATCATTTCGGCTTGAGGGAGGAGCTTGTAACGGCGTTCCACGCGGCCACACTTGCCATATTTAACGATACGCTGAATGAAAAGGCGGTTGCGGGCAAGGACGGATTTTTGTTTTACGGCGAAACGCTCAACGATTATACCGGCCTTGAGACCATGAGCGATGCAGACATTCTGCGCGCAGCGAACGTTATCCGCCAAATAAGCGAATACGCCGAAGCTAATGGCGCAAAGTTCGTATTCTCCGTAGCCCCGAACAAGAACACGGTTTATCCCGAATATATGCCGAGCCGCATAAAGCGCACATCAGCCGTCTCAAACCACACGCGGCTTTATGCCGCGTTGAGCGATGCGGGTGTTGACACGCTGGATTTTGCCGCGCTTTTGACCGAGCATAAGGGCGACGGTTTGCTTTATTATCAGCAGGACACGCACTGGAATCAGCGCGGCGCGCTTATTGCATACAACGCAATAATGAAGCTGATAATGAACGGCGAAGGCTACGAAACCTATTCTGCCGCCGTGCCGCACGACGAAACGGGCTACTACGGCGACCTACACAACTTTGTTTTGCCGGCAGAGGAATCCACGCTGCCGTATCCGGAATACGGCATAGCGGCGAATTACACACCCGATGAAGGCGCGCGCATGGAGCGGGACATAAACTTCGGCACAAGGAGCGAAGAAAACGCGGAAAAATCGCTGCTTCTTTACCGCGATTCGTTTGGCGAGGCGCTGATTCCCCTGCTTTCAACCAACGTCGGCCGCGCGGTGTATTCGCAGGAGTTTCCGTATAACCTTGAGCTGAACGATGAAAGCTACGACATGATAATGATAGAGCTTGTTGAGCGGAACATTCCCAATCTGCTCACGGGCGCGCCGCTTATGCAGGCGAGCGAAAAGCAGCTTCCCACGGATGCGGTAAGCGTAAGCTGCACGGCGAATGCGCAGAAGCGTTCCGGCTTTACGCAGCTTTACGGCAGCATAGCAGCATACCCCGCCGCCGAGCGCATATATATTGAGGTTGCCTGCACGGACGGCGCGGTGCGCGTATACGAAGCGTTCCCAGTGAACGATTCAGGCGACGCCGATCCCGCATGGGAGAGCGCATCGGGCTACCTGCTGACACTTCCCGAGGGAATCGAAGGCGAAGTGAGCGGAGCATACATAGGTTGAAAAATCCACAATTTGATATGAATAACAACGCCCCTTTGCACAAAGGCTAACACAAAACCAAAGTGCAAAGGAGCGTTTTATTTATGGATAAAAAGAAGCACGGCCCGCGCAAGGGCTGCGTATACGAGGACATGACAAGCACCGTATCCGGCACGGAGTGCACCGGCCTTATGCCCACCCCGCCGCAGGACGAGGACGAGTACGAGGCTTATCAGGAGCTGCATGGCATGGAGGTGCCGAAGGAGTAGGCGGTCATTCCGCCGAAACAGCTTCCTCCCCCGCATTCTTTATAAGCTTCCGCTTGGTAACGATATACATGCCTATCAGCACCGCCGTGGTTACCGCCCAACTTATGGGGTAGGATACGAATATGCTGAAAATTGTATGATATTTTTGGAAAACGGTGGATATCCAGATTATTCTAAGTATGCATGCGCCGAACAGGCAAACTATCATAGGCGAGAAGGATTTGCCCATGCCCCTCAGGGAGCCGGTGAACACCTCCATATTGCCGCAGATGAAATACAGCGCAACGACTGTTATAAGCCTTTCGCAGCCGTATGCTATAACCTCCGGATCGTCATTATAAAGCCCAAGGAGCTGATTGCGGAACAGCACGGCTATTATGCCCATTACAAGCCACGCAATGGTTACCAATATGTTACAGTAAAGGCATATCGGGCCGATACGGTCGTATTTCTTCGCGCCAACGTTTTGGCTGGTGAACGTTACCGTCGCCTGCGAAAAGCTGTTTATGGCAATGTATACGAAGCCTTCCAGATTGCTTGCCGCGGAGCAGCCCGCCATTACCTGGGAGCCGAAGGAATTGACGGAGGACTGTATCAGCACGTTTGAAACGGAGAACAGCGCGCTCTGTATGCCTGCGGGCAGGCCAATCTTTACCATTTCGCCAAGCTTATGACCGTGTATTTTCATTTTAGCGGGGTAAAAATGCACGCTGCCGGGCGTATGCATAAGGCAGTTGACCACCAGCACCGCGGAAAGCACCTCGCTGGCCACGGTTGCATACGCAACGCCCGCCACGCCCATATCAAAGCATATTACCGTAATAAGGTTCAGCGCAACGTTCAGCGCGCCGGATATTATAAGATAATAAAGCGGGCGCTTAGTGTCCCCCACCGCGCGCAGTATGCCTGCGCCGTAGTTATATATCATCAGCGCGGGAAGTCCGGCGAAGTATATCCTTAAATACTGCGCCGCAAGGTCGATAACATCCTCCGGACTGCCCATCCATTCAAGGAAGGTGCGCGCCATGAAGAAGCCGAATATGCCAAGGCCAACACCCGCGATAACGCTGAACAGCATTGCGGTATGCACCGTATCGGCCACGGCGTCAAAATCCCGCGCGCCGAAGTACCGCGCAACGGTAACGTTTACGCCGAGGCTTATGCCTATGAACAGCGCAACCACCAAGTTGACAAGCGAACCTGTCGAGCCGACCGCAGCCAACGCCTGACTGCCAGCGAACTTGCCCGCAACCACCATATCCGCCGCGTTATAAAGGCATTGCAGCACGCCCATGGCTATAACCGGCAGCGAATATGTGAGCAGCATCTTAAAAAGCGGCCCGGTGGTCATATCCATTTCATAGCTTTTATTATTATTTTTCATACTCCTCCTAAGCAGGATAAATCCCGTAACATGATATTATATCAAAGCAATGCGGAAAAGTGAAGCGGGAGTTTTGAATGATGCACCCCAAAATGCTCCCCGGCCGGTGAGCTGGCAATACGCCGTAAGGCGGATTGACTGAGGGGTTGAGATAAACAAAGAGCAATGAGCCGCTTTATAACCCCTCCGGCTTTCGCTACGCGAAACCCACCTCCCCTTTCAGGGCAG
>OHGW01000725.1_pt1 | contig 14280 bp, 8 predicted proteins | sample 1567821 | NCBI WGS metagenome assembly OHGW01 (sample SAMEA3879572, study PRJEB24766) | human gut metagenome | biome: human-associated habitat; feature: feces | place: USA | collected 1985/1987 | reverse complement strand
TCAAATGGATTCCGATGCCCACTACAATTCGCATTGTCATCATGACCGTGACCCTGATTCCGCTGGCAGTGGTCGCGTTCATGGGAATTGGCGGAGACTCTCTGCTCCAGTATCTGGGGCATATCCTCTCTTTCTGGGAAAACCGGCGGATATTACACTTCAGGAGGATCGGATACAAGTATGACCCAAAACAGCTCAAAAAGCCCGGGCGCAAAGGCAAGAAGAAAGAAGCCGGAAAAGCTTGAGTTTGTTCAGCCTTTCATCCCGGTCAAGGATATCCGCAACGGCATCGTGGAAACAACCGATGGCCGGTATGTAAAAATTCTTGAAATCGAACCCATCAACTTTATGCTCCGGTCTTCCGAGGAGCAGTACAACATCCTATCGTCCTTTGCCAGCTGGCTGAAGATATCGCCCATGAAGCTGCAGTTCAAATCCATTACCCGGAAAGCAGACTCTGACAAGCACATCGCTATGATCCGAAAAGAGCTTTCCATAGAGGACAACGCGCAGTGCAAGGCCATGGGGGAAGATTACATCCGGCTGATTAAGGATGTGGGCTCCAGAGAAGCGCTGACTCGGCGCTTCTTTTTGATTTACCAGTATGAAGCCATCGGCAGAAGTGAATCGGATGACTATTCCAAAATCTACAGCATGTTGGTCAGCGCGGAGCAAAATGCACGCGCTTATTTCATGCAGTGCGGAAATAACATCATCCAGCCCCAAAATCCCGATCAGGCGGTAGCGGAGATCTTGTATATGTTCTTCAATCGCCGCTCCTGCGTGGATGAACCGTTCACCGATCGCGTCAACCGGGTGATCATCGACACCATGGCCGCTAAGGGAAAAATTATTGGTATTGACCCCATCCCGCATATCTCTGTCCGTCACTTTATTGCCCCCAGAGGTCTGGATTTATCCCATTACAACTACATCGTCATGGATGGCAGATATTACTGCTTCCTCTACATCAAGGGGAACGGATACCCCAGCACCGTGCGTGGTGGTTGGATGTCCAGCCTCATCAATGCCGGTGAGGGTATCGATATTGATGTCCACCTCTCCCGGGAGAACCGAAGCAAAACCATCGACAAAGTAGCCCAGCGCATCCGCTTAAACCGCACCAAGCTCAAAGGTATGCAGGACACCAGTACCGATTACGAGGAACTGACCAACTCCATTCAGGCAGGCTATTACATTAAAAATGGCATTGCCAACCACAACGAGGATCTGTTCTACATGTCGGTGTTCGTGACCATTTCCGCCAAAACCTATGACGAGCTTCTATGGCGCAAGCAGCAGATGACCGATATGCTCAAGTCCATGGATATGTACCTCAGCGATTGCCGATTCCAGCAGGAGGATGCCTTGCGCAGCGTCATGCCTTTCCTCCAGATCAGCCCCAAGCTGCAAAAGAAAACCCAGAGGAATGTCCTGACCAGCGGCGCAGCATCCACCTATATGTTCACCAGTTTCGAGATGTCCGACGATTCCGGTGTGCTTCTGGGCGTCAACCGGCATAACAATTCTCTCTGCATTGTTGACCTCTTTAATACGAAGATCAACAAGAACGCGAACCTGACCATGTGCGGCACCAGCGGCACCGGTAAGACCTTTACGCTCCAGCTTTTGGCCCTGCGTATGCGAATGCGCGGTATTCAGTGTTATATTATCGCCCCCATCAAGGGTCATGAATTCAAGCGGGCCTGCAGCAAAATCGGCGGCGAGTTTATCAAGATCGCCCCCGGTTCTCCCCACTGCATCAATGTCATGGAGATCCGGCACACGATTTCTCCAGAAATGGAACTGATTGACGAGGTTGACTACAACGACATGGACTCCATGCTGGCCAGAAAAATTCAGCAGCTCATGATCTTCTTCTCCCTGCTGATTCCCGACATGACCAACGAGGAGGAGCAGATGCTGGACGAGGCCCTCATCAAGACTTACCAGGAGTTTGGCATTACCCATGACAACAACTCACTGTATGCCGACGCAACGTGCTTCCCTCCCAAGCTGAAGAAAATGCCCATTCTGGGTGATCTTCATAAGCATCTGCTGGAGAATCCCATGACCACGCGCATCGCCGCCATCGTCAGCCGTTTTGTGACGGGCTCCGCTCAGAGCTTCAACCGGCAGACCAATGTGGATCTGACCAACAAGTACATCGTTCTGGACCTTTCCGAGCTGAAAGGCAAGCTGCTCCCCGTAGGGATGATGATTGCGCTGGATTATGTCTGGGACAATATCAAGGCTGACCGGGTCAAGAAAAAGGCCATTATGATTGACGAGATCTGGCAGCTCATTGGTGCGTCTTCCAATAAACTGGCCGCCGAGTTTTGTCTGGAGATCTTCAAGGTCATCCGTGGTTATGGCGGTGCCGCCATAGCAGCGACGCAGGATCTCAGCGATTTCTTCAGTCTGGATGACGGCAAATACGGACGGGCCATCATCAACAACTCCAAGAACAAGATCATCCTGAATCTGGAGCAGGATGAGGCTCAGTACGTCAAAGACGTACTGAAGCTGACCCGCACCGAGGTGCGCTCCATTACCCAGTTTGAGCGTGGCGAGGCTCTGATCCACAGCAACAACAATAAGGTTCCTGTGGTTATCAAAGCCTCCGTGGAGGAAAAAGAAATGATTACCACCGACCGGGCAGAGCTGGAAGCGATTCTACGGAAGCGCCAGAAAGAAGCCACATAATCAACGGGCGTTGTACGCATTTTCCCGTTTATGCGTATAACGCCCAAAATAAGTACAAGGAGGAATATAAATCATGGCTCTTATGGAAGACGAACGCCTGATCCTACGGTGGCTCAGTCAGTACGGGCCTTTGCGTTGGCCGCAAATTCGCGGATTGCTCTACTACAGACCGCAGCGCTCTGTCAACAGGCTTGTGCAGAACATGAAGCATGCCCGCAGGATTGCCGCTATAGAAGATGGTGAATATCTGGCAGTCGATCAATACTGCGAGCCGAAGCAGCGAATGATTACCGCCGTCTGGGTATTGCTCCAGTTTATTGAGCAAATTGCTCCCGAAGCCCACTGGCAAGCAGATGCCCCGGCACAGATTTCCTTCCTGAAGGATAAAACAGCTTACGAAATCGTGGTTCTGTATGAAGACGAGGACCATTTGGTTCGACTTCTTCAGCCTCAAGAGGATACAAAGTACATTCTCGTTGTCCCGAATATGGAATTTGCGAATAAACTGATTCTCCCGGATGCGCCGTGCCTTTTCGCAACAGTCGATCAAACCGAATGTGAGGCTCCCAAAATCACTTTTTATTCCAGTTAGGAGGAAAGCAATATGCCCGAAGAAAATTCCATCTTTATGAAAACCTCCAGCAGAGCACTGGGCATTCTGACCCAGCTCCATAGCGAAACCGCTCAGGCAATGTACGCATACACAGTCGGACGGCAGCAGGGAGCAAACGAAATGGCTCTCAGCAATGCAATCCTTGCGGAAAGGCTGATTGGCTGTTACCGGGTGATTCCCTCTCTGCTGGGTTCTCCCCATGCAAGGAAGAACATCGAGCACATCATGCAGGATGAAATTCCCGTTGAGGTTGGCTTTACCGAGGATGGCTGGTTTTCCCTCCGGATTCCCCGACTGCTTCCCCGAAAGGAGCGTGGCAAAGGCTCCGTCGAATACATCCGGGGCTTTTTGGGGCCTGCCATGCAGCGCTTTTTCAATGAGGGATCTCCCGTCCGCTTTGACGACTGTGTAATCATCTACCGTCACATCTATGACCGGGAGGAACCGGAGCGCAGGCACCGGGATCACGACAACATTGAAACCAATTTCGTAACGGACATTGTAGCCCTGTATGTCATGACAGATGACGCGCCGCTGCGCTGTCGGCATTACTACTGCAGCGCTGCGGGCAGCACGGAACGCACCGAGGTTTATGTCGTACCTGAGCAGGACTTTATGCGTTGGTATGAAGCAGAAAAGAATTTCCCGGACGAGGGGGTGAAGCTCCATGCGCAAACCACTTTTTGGCAAGAAAAAGCTATCCCAAAACAGGGGTAAATTCCCGCAGCGACTTATCTACACGCCCCGAAATGCGAAAAAGCTCTGTGTCCCAAGGAAAATCCCGTCTCCGAATCGATCCGATTTAGCCAAGAGGAGCAGGCATGGGGACGAAAATGCTCCACTTCGAGGTAAGGAAACATGACCACCATAAAGCAGGATTCTCATGTGTACAGATTGCTCACGTTTCTTTCCTATGTTGGGGAGTACCCGCTGTGTTCTTTGCAGCTTTTCGGAAGCAAAGAGGTGTGGCGCAAATTGATCCACAAACATTCCCAACGGCAGGAGTATCGCATCCCCGGCCATGCCGACAAGATTATTTGCCGCCTTCTTCTGATTACAGGCAAAGGCAAAAGCAAATCTGTCCGCTTATCCAAGGGAGGGCAGAATATCCTTGAAATCGTCAATCCCAATGCCGCCCTTTACTATACCCAGAATTACCTTCGCCATAATCATGCCGGTGAGGCCAAACGGTTGGATCGTTTCCATCGGGTGGCCGAATCCGCTGCCCTAATCAATCTGGCCGGATTTGAGACCTGCCCCTATAGGCTGCCCCAGCTTCAAATGGTCACAATCCGCAAGGTCGTTACGGATGCGCCTTCGTTCTATATCAGCAAAGAACTCAAGTATGTGGGCGATGATGATGTCAACAAAACCAGCTTCTCCAGAATAACAGGGGCTCTGTTCTGCCCCGGCGGATGTTACGCCGTGTACAACAGCCGTGACTACCTGATGAACTGGAATGGCAGAGGCGAGGCAAAGGTCAGGCTCCACCTTACGGAGATTGCACGCATGAATGCAGATGTGGATGATGTACAGTCGGCTATTCTTTTGGGTACAGGGTACGAAATCGCTGAAATAACCTTGCGTACCCTATGGAAGACCAAACGGGCTGAAACAGAGTTTACCGTCATCTACGACCATCTCCATTTCATCCCTCTGAATGGATTCGGCGTGCGCCTTCTGAAAATACTGACCACCCCAGACTGGAATGAAACATTGCTGGATCTTCTGTTCGATCCGAATGACAGATCCTATGGTAAAGGCGTTTTCGAGTATGACGCCCGTGAGAACGGCATTTATTTGTTTTCATTTCTGGACAGCGACATCACCCGATTGAATCATTTCATAGATGGGACAAAAGGAATCGAACGGGAAACAGCCGTTGTCTGTTTCCCGGAACAAACCGCTTTTGTCCGGAATGTCGTTGGGCCGAAAGTCAGCATTAAGACGGTAATAATGGATATGGTAGAAGATGCCCTCTGCCCGAAAGGCGGTGATGCAGATGAATGAAAAACAGCGCAAGGCCGCAATTATAGTCGCCTCCATCCTCGGATGCGGGGCGCTTTTCTATCTTGGCGGTCTGCTGGGGCAGGTGTTTACCAACTATACTATCTGGATGGAGTCCGGCGGTATGTGGGGGCAAACACAGATTGCTGCCCCAGACTGGAATCCGGCTGTGTGCCTTCTGAATGCCTTCAGTTGGAACGGCGTCAAAGCGATCTTCCTGATCGTGGTCATCGGAGCCGGTATTGTGATCTATGTAAAGGTTCACGAGAAGTTCTCCCAAAACCAGTATGACGACCGGGGCTTCACCAAGAGCAAGGCCGGCACTTACGGTACCGCGGATTGGATGACAGAGAAGGAACTGAAATCCGTTTTGGAACTATCCACACCGGAAAGGGCTACCGGTATGATTCTTGGTGAGCGAAAAGGCCAGCTGGTATGTTTGCCGGAGAACACCCGCCTCAACCGTCACTGCGCCATCTTCGGCGCATCCGGCACCATGAAGTCCAGAGCCGTCATTCGCAATGCACTCTTTTCCATCATACGCCGAGGCGAGTCCGCTCTGATTGCGGATCCGAAATCAGAGATGTACAGCGATACTTCCGAGCTATTCCGAAAAAACGGGTATGAGGTCAAGGTGCTGAACTTGGTTGACCCCCTGCACGGTGACTCATGGAACTGCATGTCCGACCTGAACGGAAACACCATGATGGCTCAGGTCCTCACAAACGTCATTATCGGCAACACAAGCAACGGCAAAAGCGATCATTTCTGGGATAACGGCGAGGCAAACCTGCTGAAAGCGCTGGTTCTCTACACCGATTTGGACAAGACGCTCCCGCCGGAGCGGAAGAATCTGGCCTATGTCTACCAGCTGCTGACCCACAATTCCGAGAAAACGCTGACCATCATGTTCGAGAAACTGCCGCCGGATCATCCGGCCCGGGCGCCTTTCAATCTGTTTTCCCAGTCCAGTGATACGGTCAAATCCGGCATCATTCTCGGTCTGGGTACCAGATTGCAGGTACTCCAGAACGAAGCTGTGAAGCAGCTTGTCTCTTTCTCCGACATTGACCTTACCGCACCGGGCAGTCACAAATGCGCCTACTACATCATTCTCAGCGATCAGGAAACATCCATGGCATTCCTTTCCTCGCTTTTCTTTTCATTCCTGTTTATCAAGCTAACCCGCTTTGCAGACCTTTCCCCCGGCGGACGGTGTCCTGTACCCGTGAATCTGATTCTGGACGAGTTCAACAACATCGGCCGGATCGGCGGCGCACCGGACGGCTCAGATTTCTGCCGTTCCCTGAGCGTCATCCGCTCCCGGGATATTCGGGTCATGCTCGCCGTTCAGAGCCTTGGTCAGCTTCAGAACCGGTATCCCAACAACCTTTGGTCCGAAATCATCGGCAACTGCGACATCCAGCTTATGCTCGGCTGTACGGATGACGTCACTGCGGATTACATATCTGACCGCAGCGGCGAAATGTGCATCGTTGTGGATTCTACCATGACCGTGAAGAAAACCGTTGCCGTCACGCAGGTGATTCCCCAGTACCGGGAAACACAGGGTCAGGGGAAGCGCAAGCTTCTCACCCCGGATGAAGTTCTTCGGCTTCCGCATGAACAAATGCTGGTCATTATCCGCGGTCAGAATCTACTGCTGCTGAACAAGTTTGACTATACCCGCCATCCCATGTCCAAGGAAATGGTCCGGGCTTCCATCATGGATTACTGCCCGAGAACCAGTTATGCGCCCACACCCCAGACCGGTTCTGAAAATGAGCCGGACAAAAAGCCACAACGGGAGTCACGCGGCAGGAAACTCAGTCGCTCTGATACGCCACCCGTCGAGTTTTAATTTATCAAAAGGAGGAAAACCTATGTCCACAACCGAAAACAGCCTACCGCCCGACGATATGCCCGTAACCCCAAACAGTGAACCGTCCCAGACCGATTCTGTCCTGAAAGTTCCGCCCCGGCATCAAGCATCCACCGGCGAGATCGCCGGAAATCCCGAAGGCAGCAACGAAGCTCCTCATTCCACCATATCTCCCCGGCAGGCAAGGCAACGGCTCAATGTTCCCATGCCCAATATGGAAGTTTTGGCGATTGATGACGCGCTCGGCATCCAAACTGAGATCGATAAGGCCAGAGATAAGTTTCTGGATCTGGTCGAGTCTCTGAAAACCGGCCGCTACCTTACCGATAAGATTCAGGGCGTTGAAAAGCACTCTGGCTTGGGGGAACCCCGCGCCGTGATTTTCCACGGCGATTATAAGGTCATCATTATGGCTTCCATGATCGTCGATCTGCCCAAGGATTTACGGGGACAGGATCCCTATGAAGTCTACCATTACCTGCTTACCAAGCGACTCGGATCTGAAATCGATTATGTTGTCAAAGGCATTGACCGCAATACCGGTCTGGCAGTCGGCAGCCGGAAGGATGCTATGGCCACGAAGCGCCGGCATTACTACCTGAATCAGACCCGTGACGGCACATACCGGATCTACGAAGGACTCTGCTGCGAAGCGAGAGTCATGTCCGTCATTCCATATGGCATTTTCGTGGATCTGTTTGGTATCGACGTTTACATTCCCTTGCGGGAGCTGAGCTATGTACGGCTTACCGATGCCATGGGCTACTATGAACCCGGCGACCGGGTACTGGTGAAAGTCACCCAACTCAATCGGGATGACCCGGATGACATCCGTGTAGCTGCTTCCGTAAAACAAGTTGCTGCCAATCCTGTGGATAAAGCTCTCGAAAAAATCGAGGTGAACAGCAACTATGCCGGTACCGTTACGCTGACGGACAGCACCGGTATCTTCGTGCGTCTGGATGCAGATGTAGGTTCCCATATCGCGCAAGGCCGCCCAAGGGCGCCCGCGTAGTCGTGAAAATCGCAGGTGTCGATATGGAGCAGAAGACTGTTTGGGGAAATATCACCTATGTCACCATTCCCAAATAACTCTGAAAGAAGGTATCCTTATGACCCAATGCGAACTGCCGAAAGAGGAATTGGTTCGCCGAAAGGAGCTGTCTGATAATACCCGGAAAATGATTTACAGCTTGCTGGATGTTGCTGCCGAGGATGAAACCTCGCTCATGACGACCTACCGTGACTTTTACCTCCAGATCAGCTTCTCGGAGCTGCATCCGCTGATGGTTTTTTACCTCGCACGGCCTCTGGACGGAGAGAAAGCCATGCTGGCAGATCGTTCCAACGAGATGAATCTGCGCAGCGTTCTGGGCAGTCATTCCGTCAACGAAAACTTCAGCTGCTATAACTATCGTGCGACGCACTGGCTTGATGCTCAGATGACCAAAACCAGATTTTTTGAAATTCTTGACCGGGTATTATCAGCTCGCACACTGAGCACTGCAATTCCCTGCAATTTTGATTAGATCATGCAAGCAGGAGGAAATGTACATGTAAAAAAGCGATTGCTGCTCTATCCGCTGCCGTAATACTGGTTTTGGCCGTCTGCCGGTATCCCAGACTGATTCCGAAACGACCGCAGGCGCCTCAGCCTTCCGTGAAGAGGGTCCTGAATTCCCGCAGATAAAGCCCGTACACCAGACTGATTCTGACAGAACGCTCAGCGGAAAAGCCGGCCCGCCAAGCCAAGGCAGTCACTCAGGCAGTGACACCAATTCCACATTTGAAGTCAATGCCTCAGTTCTTTGGACTGGGGCCTTTTTCTACCCCAACTTGAGAAAGGATGACAACCACATGAAAACACCTTGTCAGCGGCTGCTTTCGTTGCTGCTGGTATTTGTGCTGGTGCTAAGCCTCATCCCGTCGGTTTATGCAGCCGACAATGATGAAAGTACCCCCACAGAACCGGAAGCCACGGAAACAACTGCATCCACCGAATCCCCCACGACCACACCCCCTCAGTCAGATCCTTCTGAAGAAACAGAAGGCAGCTCCGCAGGCGCACCTGATTCCCAGCCTGACAATGAATACGGGATTGCGACAACCGCCAGCACATCTGCAGGCGTCCTGCTGTTTGACTATGCCGACCACGGCAACTACACAACGGTGCTGAACAGTCAGGTCTCGGTTACTTATAAGCCCAACGGAACCGGTTCCGCGAAAACGGCATATATCAAAAATCTGGGCTGGCATTTCGCCCGGTACAATAACATTGCCTATGCAGACGATCCGCTGTACTGTATTGAGCCTTACAAAAACTATGCCGCAAGTACATCCGGCAACTCTGTCGACCGGGATGTCACACTTACCGGCAGCGGCAGCACCGCCGGTGCAACCGCATGGTATTCCCTGCCGGAAGCAAGGCGAAAGGCCATTGGTCTGATTCTTCTTTACAGCGACGAAATGTGGGATCACTCCATCAGCGTCACCACGACGTACAAAGACGACAATCCCAACGTCCCGCTCAGAATCGCAACGCAGTTCCTCATTTACGAAATTGTGTGCGGCCTCCGGGATCCGGAAACATTCGTCCTGAATTCTGCCAACGAAAGCGGAACTGCAGGCAACATTTTCTACAACGCCGGTGCTGCCTCCGTATCTTACTTTGCTCCGAACTATAACACTCTGGTCAGCTGCGTTCAGGCTGCCCTGAAGATTCCGAGCTTCACCTCCAGCTCCAGCAGCTCCGCACCCACCATTACGCTGACCGGAGATGAAACCAGTGTCTATGACTCCAATGGAGTTCTGTCCGGGTTCAGCTTCACGAACGGCAATGGCGCAGAGTTCCGTAAATCCGGCAACACACTTTATATCTCCCAGACTGGCACCATCTCCGAGTCTACTGTCTTCAAAGCGACGAAGACGATTCCTTCTGCTGAAAACTCGGCCTATTCTCTTTGGTACATGTCCGGCTCCTCTTACCAGACAACGATCAACCTGTACCGTCCTGAGTCCGGTACGCTGAACGCCTATTTCAAATTAAAAGGTCAGGCGATTGGCAATCTGAGCCTGACGAAAACCACGGAAGATGGTAAGAACTTATCCGGATGGAAGTTTGGGATCTATTCCAACTCCGCCTGCACCAGCCTCGTTTCCGGCCCTCACACGACAGATTCCAGCGGCAGGATCTCCGTTACCGGTCTTACCGCTGGCACCTATTATGTCAAAGAATTGGGGCATACCAATTCCGGTATTGAGGGCCTGTACGTATGCTCCAGCACAAATCCTCAGAAGGTTACGATTATCAACGGCAGCACGGCATCTGTCAGCTTCGTGAACAAGCTCAATACCGGCAGGCTGGCTTTGACAAAGAAAACGGATGACGGGTCGAATCTTTCCGGCTGGCGATTTGGCATTTATTCCGATTCCGGCTGCACGACTCTGGTTTCCGGCCCTCATACAACGGATGCCAACGGCAGCATTTCGGTCGACGGCATCACCCCGGGTACCTACTATGTGAAAGAAATCGGCCACACGGATTCCTCTGTAAACGAGAAGTATGTGTGTTCCGGCACCAATCCGCAGAAAGTAACCATCGCCGGGGGTGCAGCAGCCTCTGTTACCTTCATCAATAAGATCAAAACCGGAAACTTCAGTCTGACCAAAACGACCAGCGACGGGCTGAATCTGGCAGGCTGGGAATTTGGAATCTACTCCGATTCCGGTTGCACCACATTGGTGTCCGGCCCCCATACAACGGATTCCAAGGGTGCCATCTCCGTTACCGGTCTGGAAATCGGCACCTACTATGTCAAGGAGCTTGGACACCGTGACGATGATATTGAGGCAATGTACAGCTGTGCAAGCGACAACCCCCAAAAGGTGACGATTACCTACGGTACCACCGCCTCTGTCAGCTTCCATAACTCTCTGGAACCCGGTTCCGTCAGACTGATCAAGCAGACCAATACAGGAAAGAACCTCTCCGGCTGGCAGATTGGGATCTATACGGATGTCGCCTGCACGCAACCAATCGAAGGTTCCCCCTTTACAACAGGCAAAGACGGCACCATTGTGATAGATGGCTTGTCTCCCCAGAAGCTGTATGCAAAGGAAATTGCGGTGGATGATCCCTACTGGGTCTGTGATTCTTCTGTCAAGGCCATCACCGTCAAAGCGAATGCGACGGTATCTGTGACCTTCAGCAATACCCACAATGGCGATCTTCGCGTAAAAAAGAATGCCGTTGACGGAAGCCCCGAAGGATGGAATTTCCAGATTTTGGATGCAGACCGGGAGCTGGTAGAAACCATTACAACCGGTGAGGACGGCTATGCAGCATCCAGTAAGCTCGAACCCGGCACGTATTACGTCGTTGAGATTCACGACAGAGATGAAACATACTGGACTTACGATGCTGTTGTCGAAAAGCAGGTTACGATTACTGCCGGTACACAGTCCGAAGTCGAATACACCAACGAACAATTTGGCATTCTGGTTTTCTGTAAGACGACGAACACTGGCAATCAGCTCGGCGGCTGGACGTTCCGCGTTCAGGATTCGGACGGGAATGTCGTGGGCGACTATACCACCGACGAAACGGGGTATGCCAGCACCGGCAAACTCAAGCCCGGCAGCTATACCGTTCTGGAGCTTTCCAACGGTGACGACTACTGGAACTGCGAGCTGGGATACCACTCCGTCACGATCATTGCAGGCAAGGCCACAGAAGATGCATGGCATAACCGTGAGCAGGGATTGGGCTGGTTCCATAAGTCTACCAACACCGGCGAGTCCCTTGAAGGCTGGGAGATCACCATTTACTCCGATAAAGAATGTACCCAAAAGGTGACTACCGTTACCACAAATGCCGACGGCAAGGTCGGTATATATCTTGACCCCGGCATCTATTATGCCAGAGAATCCGGAGACACCGAAGGCCGCTTTGAAAATGAGTACTGGCTTGTGGATGAGTCCATTAAAGTCCATGCCCTCCAGCGGCTCTCTTGAGGGATGGACCTTCATCGTCAGAGACATCAACGGTGACGAAATAAAAGGCTCGCCCTTCATCACAGACGCATCCGGTCTCATTGTCAGTGAGAACCTCTATCCTGGTACTTATGCCGTTGAAGAGGTAATCCCCGATGACAGTCCTTACATCTGCGTTTCGGAAAATCCCCAATCCGTCACTGTCGTCCAAGGGAGGACTGCTGAGGTACGCTTCACAAATTCTCTCCGCTCCGGCAAGATTGCAATTCGGAAGGTCGATACCACAGGTGAGCCTCTGGCTGGCGCTGAGTTCCTGCTGGAATGGTCCGTGGACGGTACCTCTTGGCTACCCGTTGTTTATTCCAACTCCGGTTATGCGAAAGAAGGCACCTGCTCCAGCGAGGGCCTCACAGATGGCCGCCTCATCTCGGATAAAACCGGTCTGGTAGAATTCACCGGTCTGCATCCGGAACGCCTTTACCGTCTGACCGAAACTGCCGCACCCGATGGTTTCCAGCTGCTTGCGGATACCGCCTATGAAGGCGGGCTGCCCGACGATAAGGAGTACACCGTTGATTTGACCGTCGTAAATGTACGTACCTATGAGCTTCCCGAAACCGGCTCCAAGTCTCTGGTACTCATGCCCATCGCATTGATTCTGGCCTGCAGCCTGTGCGGTGCGATTCTGTTCGTAACCAAGCGTAAGAAGCAGTAACGGGAGAAAATGAATATGCGTTTTTTCTACTGGCGCCGAGGTCCCCCCGGCGCCTTTTCTTTTTCCAAAATGGATGCCAACCAACAAACTACTTTTTCAACACTGAAAGGATGTATTAACCATTATGAAGTCTGTCAAAAAGATTCTGGCCATGTGCCTTGCGATCATGATGATCGTTTCCTGTATCCCCGCCGCCCATGCTGCTGATGTCCCCAACACAGCCATTGACCTCGATGCCAAGGGCAGCCTTACTCTGTATAAATACGACCTTACAAACGCGGAAAAGGATGGTGTGTGGGATTCCTCCTACGTCTCCACCGGCGTATACGACGAGAACGTCAACAAAACTCTGGGCGAGTCCAAACGTGCCGGCGATAATGATAACAGCGCTGATCTTGGCAATGGCGAGGTTAGCTACGGTTATGCCGTGAAGGGCGTCGAGTTCACATACCTGCGCGTCGGTGACATTGTTCAGTACACCGAGTCCGCCAACGATGGTGATGCCGATAACCATATTGAAATTCTGTATGGCATCGACAAGGCTGTCGGTGCAGACCTGCTGACTGTTTTGGGGCTGGAAAATGGCGCTGATCGTTATACCAATGCTGACCATCTGGATAACGCGAAATACTACTATCAGAGCGACGTTCTGATTGACGCTCTGGCACAGGCTCTGCAGAACAATTCCACCACCGTTAAGAATGCACTGGAAACCTACGTTGCCAACAATGGCGGTACCGCAATGCCCCTGACCGGTGCCTACGGTAAGTCTCAGGCCAACAATCTGGATCTTGGCCTTTATATCATTGCCGAGACCAAGTGTCCTGAAATGGTCACTTCCACCTGCGCCCCCTTCTTCCTCAGCATCCCAATGAGTCCCGTTTCCGGTAGCAATGCCACCGATGGCAATACCCGTTGGCTCTACGATGTGACCATTTATCCGAAAAACCTGACCGGCATTCCTACCCTCACCAAAAGCCTGCGGGAAAATGTGAACGACACCGGCAAACACAAGGGCGCCACCAATGACGTCACCGATGGCTATGCCAACACCGGAACCGCTTCTGACGGCGACGTCATCGACTACCAGATCCTCTCCACGCTCGCCTCCATTACCAGCAAAAGTACCTACTACAGCGAGCTGGCGTTTATTGATACATTGTCTCCCGGTCTGAGCTATAACAAGAACGATATTCTCATTGAGTTCTTCTCCGATGCCGCCTGCACCAATTTGCTGGATAGCTGGGATGAGTCTAAGGGCTACTTCAAGGTATCCTATTCCAGCACCTCCAAGAACGAGTCCGTTATGACCATTGAAATGACCGCTCAGGGCCTGAATGAAATCAACACCAACAAGCGCGTTTA
>OHGW01000715.1_pt1 | contig 14446 bp, 8 predicted proteins | sample 1567821 | NCBI WGS metagenome assembly OHGW01 (sample SAMEA3879572, study PRJEB24766) | human gut metagenome | biome: human-associated habitat; feature: feces | place: USA | collected 1985/1987 | reverse complement strand
GGCGGCTTTGCCGTCGCGACGCTGGCTGTGCTGTTCCTGTAATCCGTTTTCGGGCCGGATATGCTTCCGGTGCGGGTCTCCGCACGAATCCCTCCTCGGCACGATACCCTTCGCGCACGGACAATAAAAAATCCCGGGCTTCTCGATTGAAAGCCCGGGATTTCCCATACTTAATACTTGGCTGCCGGTTATACGCAACCCTGCGCCAGCATGGCGTTGGCGACCTTCATGAAGCCTCCGATGTTGGCTCCGACTACGTAGTTGATGTAGCCGTCGGGCTGGGTGCCGTACTGCACGCATACCGAGTGGATGTTCACCATGATCGAGCGGAGTTTTGCGTCGACCTCTTCGGGCGACCAGGTGATACGCATCGAGTTTTGCGTCATTTCGAGCCCCGAGGTCGCAACGCCGCCGGCATTGGCAGCCTTGCCCGGGGCGAAGAGCAGCTTGTGCTGCTGGAAGATGCGGATGGCATCGGGGGTCGAGGGCATGTTCGCCCCTTCGGCTACGCAGATGCAGCCGTTGTCCACGAGCGCCTGCGCCTGGTCTCCGTTCAGCTCGTTCTGCGTGGCGCACGGCATGGCGATGTCGCACTTCACGCCCCACGGGCGCTCGCCGGGGTAGTACTTGGCCGACGGATAGCGGTCGGCGTACTCCTTGATACGGCCGCGGAAGATATTTTTCAATTCCATTACATATTCCAGTTTTGCCTCGTCGATGCCTTCGGGGTCGTGGATGTAACCCGACGAATCGGAGAGCGTCACGACCTTCGCACCGAGTTGCGTCGCCTTCTGGCAGGCATACTGTGCCACGTTGCCCGATCCCGAGATGCAGACGGTCTTGCCTTTGAACGACTCCTTGCGCGTGGCGAGCATCTCCTGTGCGAAGTAGCAGGTGCCGTAGCCCGTCGCTTCGGGGCGCAGCGGGCTGCCGCCCCAGTCGCGTCCCTTGCCGGTGAGCGTTCCCGTAAATTCGTCGCGCAGGCGCTTGTACTGTCCGAACATGAAGCCTATCTCACGGCCGCCGACGCCGATGTCGCCTGCCGGGACGTCGGTGTCCTGTCCGATGTGGCGCTGCAATTCGGTCATGAACGACTGGCAGAACTTCATCACCTCGTTGTCTGAGCGGCCCTTGGGGTTGAAATCCGAACCGCCCTTGCCGCCGCCCATCGGCAGCGTTGTGAGGCTGTTCTTGAAGGTCTGTTCGAAGGCGAGGAACTTCAGAATCGACAGGTTGACCGAAGGGTGGAAGCGGATGCCGCCCTTGTAGGGGCCGATGGCGCTGTTCATCTGCACGCGGTAGCCGCGGTTGATCTCGATCTCGCCTTTGTCATTGAGCCAGGGCACACGGAAAATGATGACGCGCTCGGGTTCCGCGATGCGTTCCAGAACTTTCATTTTCTGCAATACGGGGCTCGCCACGATGTGGGGAGCCAGCGATTCGGCGACCTCGCGGACGGCCTGGTGGAATTCCGGCTCATTGGGATTGCGGAGGATTAGTTGCGCCATGAAATCTTCGACGTACTGATGTGCTTGCTCGTTCATAGTCAATCTGTGTTTAAGGGTTTGTGGAATCTGTTCGGTGGTAAAAATAATGTATCTGTTCGAGTTTTGCAAGTTCTTTAAGAAATTGCTAAAATATTTTACTTATGCCGTTTGCGACTTCTGCACCCCATCTGCTTACTGTCCGGGGGAGTGCGGGGAGCGATCGGTAAATATCCGTAATAAAAAATGACAGATCCGCCGTGAATCTGTCATTTTGAAAAAAATATGAATTTTTTTCAACTATTTCGCATTTTCTCCCGTTTCCTTGCTGAATTCGAATCCGATGTATACGTTCTTGTACTGTTCGAGCAGGGCGACGATAGTCTCCATCGACGAGATTTTGCTGCCGTAGGATTTGATGATCTCGATGAGCTTGCTGACCGGGAAGACCAGTATCATTTTCGTCCCGCTGAGGGATACGTGTCCCGGAACCTCGCCCAAGTCGAGCTTTTCCTTGCCGAGTTTCTCCTTGGCGAATTTCATCGCGGCCACATGGGTCGAAGGGTCGAACGTATAGGTGCCCGACAATTTGTAATTGCCCATTTGGGTACTGAATGCGCCGTCTTTGCCGAATGTGACCGAACCTGCGCCGGACTTGATGCCCACCGTTTGGTAGACCTTGTCGAGCTGGCTTTTGACGGTACCTTCGAGCGCCGATCCCCCGAGCTGGCTCAGCAGGTCGTTGCCTTCGAATTTTACGCCCGGAGCGGAGTAGTTCCATGTCCCGACCAGCGCATATTGGGTCAGTTTGCCGTCTGTCGCCTTGTCTGCGGCCTCCGTCGCGGCCTTTTTCAGTGCTTCCTGCCAGTCCTGTGCCGACGCGGTGCCGCCTGCGAGCAGCAGTGACGCGGCGATGGACAAAAGGGTTTTCTTCATTTTTATTTATTCGTATTTACGGTTTACAGTGTTTCGAGTTCCTTGAGCCATACGGCTGCCGAGGCGTCCGAAGGCATACGCCAGTCGCCCCGGGGCGACAGAGCCACCGAACCGACCTTCGGGCCGTCGGGCATTGCCGAGCGCTTGAACTGCTGCGAGAAGAAGCGGCGGAAGAATACCTCCAGCCATTTCCGGATCGTAGCGTGGTCGTAGCTGCCGCGGAATGCCTGTTCGGCCAGGAACAGGATCTTTGCCGGGCGGTAACCTCCGCGGATGAAGTTGTAGAGGAAGAAATCGTGCAGTTCGTAAGGGCCTACCAGGTCTTCGGTCTTCTGGCTGATCCTGCCGTCCTTGTCCGCCGGCAGCAATTCCGGGCTGACCGGCGTGTCGATGATGTCGAGCAGCGTGGCGCGGGCCCCCGCATCCGATTCGGTGTCGGCCACCCATTTTACCAGATGGCGCACCAGCGTCTTGGGCACCGAGGCGTTCACGCCGTACATCGACATCTGGTCGCCGTTGTAAGTCGCCCATCCCAGGGCCAGTTCGCTCAGGTCGCCCGTGCCGACTACCAGCCCGCCCTCCATGTTGGCGACGTCCATCAGTATCTGCGTGCGTTCGCGTGCCTGGCTGTTCTCGTAGGCCGCCGAGCGGTCTTCGGGGTCGAGCCCGATGTCCCTGAAGTGTTGCAGGCAGGCGTCGCGGATCGGGATTTCGCGCACGGTGACGCCCAGGCTGCGCATCAGTTCCAGCGCATTGTTGTAAGTGCGATCCGTGGTGCCGAACCCGGGCATCGTGATGCCGATGATTCCCGTGCGGTCGAGTTGCAGCTTGTCGAACGTGCGTACCGCCACGAGCAGCGCCAGCGTCGAGTCGAGCCCGCCCGAGATGCCGACCACGGCCTTCTCGCAGCGCGTGTGTACCAGCCGCTTGGCCAGCCCGTGCGACTGTATCTGGAAGATCTCCTCGCAGCGCTGGCTGCGGTGCGCTTCGTCCTGCGGCACGAACGGCATCGGGTCGATATCGCGGTCGAGCGCCGCCGCGCGCAGCCCTTCGGGGATTTCCATTTCGATCACGGTGTTCTCCGCCGCGCCTTCATTCACGCGGAACGAGGTGTTCCTGAGGCGTTCGAATTCCAGCCGTTCGATGTCGAGGTCGGCCACGACCAACTGCTCTTCGAGCACGAAACGCTTCGCTTCGCGCAGGATCTTCCCGTTTTCGGCGATGATGCCGTTCCCGGCGAATACCAGGTCGGTCGATGATTCGCCGAAGCCGGCCGAGCAGTAGACATAACCCCCGATCGTGCGTGCCGACTGTTGCGCTACGAGCTGCCGCAGGTAGGCGTGCTTGCCGACGGCCTCGGGCGATGCCGAGAGGTTGAAGATCACCTTCGCGCCGCTGAGTGCCATGTGCGACGAGGGCGGCACTACCGTCCAGAGGTCTTCGCACAGCTCCACGCCGAACTCCGTGCCGTTGACCTCGAACGTGAGGCCTGCGCCGAAATCCGCAGCCTGCCCCGCGACGGGGATCGTCTCTTCGGAGATGCCTGCGCCCGATGCGAACCAGCGGTTCTCGTAGAATTCCGTATAGTCGGGGATATAGGTTTTGGGGACGACGCCCAGTATGCGCCCCTGCGTGAAGACCACGGCGCAGTTGTAGAGCGTTTGTCCGTGGCGCAACGGGGCCCCCGCGATCATCGTCAGCGGCAACTTGCGCGTGTCGCGTACCAGCCTTGCTAACGCCTCGTCGGCCGCGTCGAGCAGTGCGGGTTGCAGCAGCAGGTCGCCGCAGGTGTAGGCCGTCAGGGCCAACTCGGGGAACGCGACGATCTCCACGCCCCGCTGTGCCGCTTCGTCGGCCATAGCGGCCATGCGCTCCGCATTGAAATCGCAGTCGCCGACCCGTACGTGCGGCACGGCCGCCGCCACTTTCAGAAAACCGAAGCTATCCATATATACGTTATGTTATTCCGCCCACAACTGCGCCAGGTTCAGGATCACCTGCTCTGTCTTGTGCATCGTGGTGAGCGAGCAATATTCGAATTTGCCGTGGAAGTTCATGCCTCCCGTGAAGAGGTTGGGGCAGGGCAGCCCCATGAACGACAGGCGTGCGCCGTCCGTACCGCCGCGTATGGGGCGTACGATCGGGTTCACGCCGGCCATTTCCATGGCTTTGAGCGCCTTGTCGATCACCTGCGGGTGCGGTTCGACCATCTTGCGCATGTTGAAATACTGGTCTTTGAGCGTCAGGGTCAGCACCCCGTCGCCGTATTTCTTCTTCAAAAGGTCGACGCAGGCCCACATGAATACCTTTTTCTGCTCGAATTTCTCCGCATCGTGGTCGCGGATGATATAGCTGACCGAGGCTTTCTCGACCGTGCCGTTCAGCCCTACGCAGTGGTAGAACCCTTCGTATCCTTCGGTGTACTGCGGACGTTCGGCGGCCGGCAGCAGCCCTTGCAGTTCGCACGCCACGTCGAGCGCATTGACCATCTTGTTCTTGGCGTATCCCGGGTGGACGTTGCGTCCCTGAATGTCGATTTTGGCGCTTGCGGCGTTGAAGTTCTCGTATTCCAGCTCACCCTCCATGCCGCCGTCGACCGTGTAGGCGAAGTCGGCGCCGAAGGCCCTGACGTCGAAGAAATCGACCCCGCGGCCCACCTCCTCGTCGGGCGTGAAGCCGATACGTATCTTGCCGTGTTTGATCTCGGGGTGTGCGAGCAGGTACTCGGCGGCGGTCATGATTTCCGCCACGCCCGCCTTGTCGTCGGCACCCAGCAGCGTCGTGCCGTCGGTATGGATCAGCGTGTGCCCCTTGAAGAACTCCAGCTCGGGGAAATCCGTGACCCGCATCGTCAGCTGGCCGTTCAGTGCGATGTCGCAGCCGTCGTACTCCTCGATGACGTGGGGTTTGACATCCTTGCCGCTCATGTCGGGCGAGGTGTCCACATGGGCGATGAACCCGATCACCGGGGCATTCTCGCAACCCGGCGTCGCAGGGACGGTGCCCATCACGTAACCGTACTGATCCATCGAGACCTCGGTCATGCCCAATGCCTCCATTTCGTCGCGCAGGGCGGCCAGCAGGACTTTCTGTTTTTCGGTCGAAGGGAACGTCGTGCTCTCCTCCGACGACTGGGTGTCGTAGGAGACGTATTTCAGGAATCTTTCTTTTAAATCCATGACAATATCTGTTTATGGTTTATTCCTCTTTTTTTGCCCGGAGCGTGTGCCATGCGAAATAGCCGATCAGTACGAGGTACATTGCCAGCCCCGTCCACTCGGCGGCGTTCGAGGCCGCCCAGCCGCTCAGGAACCAGTCCACCTCGGCGAATTTCAAGAGGGCGCTCACCACACCCATCAGCGCGCCGCCGGCGATGAAGCCCGAGGCGATGAGCGTTCCGCGGTCGAAACGCGCCTTGTTGAGCCCCTCGTCCTTCGAACGGTTCGATACGAACCATGCCACCAGGCCGCCCACGACCAGCGGTGCGTTCAGCTCCATCGGGATGAACATGCCCAGCGCGAATGCGAGGGCCGGAACACCGATCGAGGTCAGCACCAGCGCCAGTGCCGCGCCGCAGAAGTAGAGCATCCACGGGGTCTGCCCGCCCGTCATCAGGGGCTGTATCACGGCGGCCATGGCGTTGGCCTGCGGGGCCACGAGGGCGCCTTCGCCCACGAACCCGTACGATTTGTTGAGGATGATCATCACGCCCGCCACGGTCGCCGCAGCAACGAACGTGCCGAGGAATTTCCAGGCCTCCTGCTTGCGGGGCGTCGTGCCGAGCCAGTAACCGATCTTCAGGTCGGTGATGAACCCTCCGGCCATCGAGAGCGCCGTGCAGACCACGCCGCCGATGATCAGCGCCGCCGTCATGCCCGTCGTGCCGCTCAGCCCGACGCTCACCAATACCAGTGACGAGAGGATCAGCGTCATCAGCGTCATGCCCGACACGGGGTTCGTGCCGACGATGGCGATGGCGTTGGCCGCCACGGTCGTGAAGAGGAACGCGATGACGAAGACGATCAGAATGGCCGTGACGGACTGCACCCAGCCGTCGAGCAGCCCGAAGTGGAAGAAGACGAAGACCGAAATGAGCGTGGCGATCAGGATGGTGAGGATCCGCTTCATCGTCAAGTCGCGCTGCGTGCGTTCTACCGCAGCCGGGGCGGTTTTGTTGCCCCCCCCCAGTTCCGATACGGCCAGCCCTACGGCCTGGCGGATGATCTTCGACTGCTTGACGATGCCGATGATGCCCGCCATGGCGATGCCTCCGATGCCGAGCGGTTTGCCGATGAAGGCGAAGAGGTTTTCTGCCGTGAAGATGCTGGCGGGGTCGGCGAGGATGTCGGCGCGCGTCACGCCCAGCAGCGAGGCCATGGCCGCCGGGTCGATCGTGTCGGCCAGCGACCCGACGAGCGGTACGACGAGGAACCACACCAGGCACGAACCCGCCGTGATGATCATGGCGTATTTCAGACCGATGATGTAGCCCAGACCCAGCACGGCGGCCGAGGTGTTCAGCCCGAAGACCACTTTGAATTTGTCGGCGGCGACAGCGCCCCATTCGCAGATGCGCGTCGATACCGACTCCGTCCACATGCCGAACGTGCCTACCGCGAAGTCGTAGAGGCCGCCTATGAGACCTGCCACGGCCAGCAGTTTGGCCTGGTTGCCGCCCTTCTCGCCCGAGATCAGCACCTCGGTCGTGGCCGTAGCCTCGGGGAAGGGGTATTTCCCGTGCATATCCGAAACGAAATATTTACGGAACGGAATGAGGAAGAGAATGCCCAACACACCTCCCAACAGAGAGCTGATGAATACCTGGGTGAAAGTTACTGTGATTTCTTCCGGATAAGTTTCTTGTAGAATGTATAAGGCGGGCAGGGTAAAGATGGCACCTGCCACAATAACGCCGGAACTGGCGCCGATGGATTGGATAATGACATTTTCTCCTAACGCATTCTTACGTTTGGCTGCGCCTGATACGCCCACGGCAATAATTGCAATAGGAATGGCTGCTTCGAACACTTGTCCTACTTTCAATCCCAGATAGGCTGCCGCAGCCGAAAAGAGGATAGCCATAGCGATACCCCATAATACAGACCAGAGGTTAACTTCCGGGTACTTCTTGTCAGGGCTCATCAACGGGTTGTAGACCTCGCCCGGTTTTAGTTCACGGAATGCATTTTCCGGCAGACCGGTCAATTTCTCTTCTTCTTGTTTCATAGTTTCTTAATTGCTTTTATATTTTATAGTTATTATGTCGTCAATTAATTGTTTATTTTATCCAAATCAGCTTCAAAGAAAGCAAAAAAAAAGGAGAATTGAAAAATTCTCCTTTATTCTTATATATAAAGATGCTTATTTTGCATCTTTCGGTGTCATATCTCCTTCTACAAAGAGTCGCATCATTTCTGTTTTGGCATTCGTGCGCAAAGTGATGGACTTTTTGAAGTGTCCTGGATACTTGCCTGTTCCGTTGTAAGTAATCTTAACGGTTCCGGTTTTGCCCGGCAATACGGGTTCCTGGGTATATTCGGGAACTGTACATCCACAGGAAGCTACGGCTTGATGTATAACCAGCGGAGCATCGCCCACATTGGTGAATGTGAATACACAACTTACTACCGGATCATTTTCAGAAAACGTACCGAAGTTATGTGAGGTCTTATCAAACTTAATATCAGCTTTCCCCTGTGCTGAAACGTAACCAATGCTCAGAACGAGCATAAACATATACAATGCAAGTTTTTTCATGTCTATTTCTCTTTTTAAGTTTACAATCGGGACAAAGGTAGTGCATTTTCGGAAAAATTGTGTTTATTATGTGCGAAATAGTATTAAATCAGAAATTTAGACCAATATCCGGGTCTGCACCGTACCCGCTCCGTGTCTGGTCCGTGTCAAGGCCGTATCTGGTCCAAGCGTATGGATACGGAGCTAATACGGAGCTGATACGGAGCTGATACGGCTTTGGTACGGTTCGGGTAATAAAGAGGGAGAGAAACAGAACAAAAACTTTTCTTATTCTTTATGTATGTTTTCTTGTCGGCGAATGATAAGTATTGAAAAATAGGGGAAGGTACGCTCATCAATCAGCGGGATGTCATTTAAATATATTTCATTTTCAGTCCCTACGTTTTCAAAATAATGGTAAGCATACTCAGGATGCAGATGGATGCAACGGTGAACTTCGTCGGTGCATTGAGAGAGTTTCATGATGACGATGGTAGTCTTTTCCTGCATATACTTTTCTATTTCTTCAGCGGTTATGATGCCGGGAATGACGGTCAGCCGTTCTTCCTGACTGGCGATGTGAAGTCCTGCGCAAGCACCCGCTGCGATGAAAGCAGGAATACCGGCAATATGCCGCACGGGGATACCGTCAGCTTGCAGCTTATCAAAGATATAATGAACGGAAGAGTAGAGGCCGGCGTCTCCTTCGGCAACGATGCAGACTTTCTTATTCTCTTTATAAAGCTGTGCAGATGCGGTATACACTTTGTCATAAGCGGCAAGTGCCTGTTCACGGTTCTTGCTCATGGGCAATGCGAAACGGGAGAGAAGTGTATCCGGAATATCCAGTGCGTGCAATATATCGGCAGCACGTGATAAGGTACGTCCGTTTGTTGTGTGAGTTTCGGGACAGAAGATGCAATCGGCATTTTGCAGGGCTTTCAAGCCTTTCAGGGTGATAAGTTCCGGTTCTCCGGGGCCGAGGGATACGAATATGACGGGGTTGGACATGTTTGTTAGTGATTAACGGTTAGTGTTTGGTGATACATGAATAATGCTTACTGAAAAGCTGTGCAAAGATAACCAAAAACTAATCTTATCCCTTCATAATCCTCCTTATTTCCGCATCCAGTGAAGCTTTCTCCGGAATATGGAGTTTGGGTCTTAGCCGATAGCGTATCCTGGTGACGCTGGCGGAAGCTATACCTAATATCCGGGCTATTTCTTCCGTGGTCTGGTTAATCATGATGAGCATACATAGTAGTTCTTCATTCTTGGTGATATTGGGGCAGACATCGCGCAGGCGGATAAGGGCTGTGGGATAAATTTCGGAAAAGACTACACGAAATTCAGCCTCCTCTTTCGGCGTCAACATGGCGGGAGACAGAGTTTCCATCAACTTGTTGAGTTCGCTGCCGGATTGGTTTGAAGTTTGTATATCAGTTAACTGACGCAACAGCTCCTGATTGCGTTCATGGAGTTCGTAGCGTGATTCAATGATTCTTTTCAACTCCTTTTCTTTTTCATCCAGGCGGATGGAGGCGAGTCGGTGCCTGGACCAGAACCAGGTAGCCAGGAGGAGGATGAAGAGAATAAATGCAATTATACCGATGGTATAGGTACGGATTACGCTGTTGCGCAAAGCTATCTCTGCTGTGAGCAGACGGTTCTCCTGTTCTACTTTCTCTGTTTCATAACGTATGTGGGACGCTATGGATTCGCGAATGGACTTTTCGTGAGTCACGGAGTCGATAATCATGTTGTATCGGGGGAGTAGGGTTTTGGCAGCTTTCATCATGCCGGTGCGGTGATAGCTGTCGAGAAGTAACCGGTTATTATGATTTTCGGTTTCCCTGTCTCCGCGGATTTTAGATAAATCGACGGCTTTTTCGAGCAAGGGGATGGCTTCTGTGTATCTTCCGGCCATATACATAGCTTTTCCGTAACCCATGTAATAGTTGAGTTGCATGTAACCGGGAACTTTGTCTTTTATCTCCTCAAAACCGGTCAGGACATTCGACAGTGAGTCCGGAAATTCGGTTTTTGCATCCAATTTTTCCAGTTGCACACGTATCTGACCGCGCGGATTGGTGGCTCTGACATAGAAACTGTCGGCAAGGTTGAGTGCTGAAAAGGCGGAATCAATGAGGTCCATTCTTTTATAAATCAGAGCTCTTCTTTCATACAGGCTTGCTGCCATGCCCCAGGTCTCGTTATCTTCCCTGAACTGGCGGAGGCCTTCATCGTTGTAATGCAAGGCTTTGTCGAAGAAACCGAGTTCGGTATAATTTCCGCAAAGGTTGATGGCGGCCAGCATCACACCACGTGGGTTCTGTGCTCTGTCACTTTGTTCCATGACTTCCTGGCAGAGCTTTATTCCTTTCTGGAATTCATTTTTCCGGATGTAGATGTTCGCCAGGTTTGCCATGGCCTGCGGATACAATCCGGTATCGTCGTAAGCTCCGTTTCTCATTGCTTCGACGGCTCGCAGTAAAGTGGGTTCGGCCCGTGTTTCAGTGGAGTCGACAGCCATATAGGTGATTCCGGCGGCTATGGTGCAGAAAAGCTCGCTCGAGGGATCATCATTTTCATCGATGCTCATGGCCTGGTCGAGGAGTTGGCAAGCTTCGGCACGACGACCCAGTGTTTGCAGCATTTGTGCATCGCATACCAGCATTTCGCGTTGGCAATGCCGGGATAGTATCGGGTGGTTCATCTCTCTGAGCCGGAGGAAATGTTCGTGTCCTTCGGTGATTCTTCGGGAATGATTGTAGGCGAACATCAAGTGTCTGATTGCATAGGACATCAGGCGTCGGGCGTCGTCCGGTGATAGTCCGTCGGGATGTTGGTTGCTCTGGATGGGTAACAGGAAAGCGGAGTCGAGCAAGGCGATAGCACTGTCATATTCTTTTTCCAAGCGGAATTGATTAGCTTTGGCTATTATGGCTACACTGTCTGTGTGAAAACGGGAGGGGGCAGGAGGGGTACTTCCCGGCGGCTTGTTGCAGCTTGCTATAGCGGACATAAGAACGATAAACAGGAGTATAAAATACTTGTTCATTTTGTTTAGAGTATTGGTATTGGTCTCAAAAATAAGTAAAACGATTGGGTTAAGAAAGCGGGAAGGAGAAAAATCTCTTTTCTCCTTCCCGGTATATGAATGAATTTGCGGTGAGGATTTCCTCCAATCCGTTATTTTTCCGACTTATTCCGGATCGTAGTCACGATTATTTCCTATCCACCAGTTTGTTCCTTTATCACTACCATTTATGGTTACATTTCCGGTGTTGGAGTTTCCCGCTGAGTTTAATGTATATGTGTCTTTCATATATCCTATCAAACCACCACCAAAAGTGTAGCTATCCATATCGGGTCTGTTTACAATTACATTTCCATGGTTGATGCTGTTGCTTATTGTCAGGGAATATTTATTTAATGCGCCATTAAAAAAATATCCGACTAATCCACCTACAGGTGTATCAAATGTGCCTGTGTAACTGGAATTAACCGTAATTGTTCCATAATTAGCGCATTCGGTGATTGATATATTATTGTAATTAAGAAGCCCAATAATCCCTCCTACTTGAAAAGTGGATGTTGTGTTATCCACAAATATATCTGCGTAGTTGTTGCAATTTGACATAGTCCCACTTATATATTGACCAACTAAACCTCCACAATTATATTGGGTACTTCTTATTGTTCCGGAAACTGTGCAATCAGTAACATTACCGGAAAAATCATAAGATAATCCCCCCGCACCATATGCTCCTTGTACATTTCCCGAAAAGTGACAATTACTAAAAGATGCTATTCTGTTTGTGCCATTTATTCCTCCTGCATTTGTTTCTCCATTGATATTGCCTGTGGCTGTGCAATTCGAAAAATCAACATAATAATTGCATCCCCCCAGGCTGCATGTTGTATTTGCTACAGAATATGCATCAGCAGTGATATGTAAATTCTCAAATTTAATTCTGTCTAAGTCAGTTCCGTATATATTACCAAAAAGTCCGAAGTAGGATGAAGTTGTAGTAGAACCATTTAACTTCCCGCTAATAACATGGTTATCTCCATCAAAGTTACCTGAAAATTTTTTAGGGTTACTGTAATGGTAATATCCTATCGGCGTCCATTCATCCGCTGTTATGTGTATATCTGTTGTTAGCTTAAAATACTTTCCTTCATAAGTCTCTAACTGATCAACATCATCCACCAATTTCTTTAAATGGAGCGCTGAACTTATTAAATATGGACTTTCTGCATCGCCTGTACCGTCAAATTGTACAGTAGCCAGTTCAGCCGTAGCTTTTGCTGCAATATCATTATCGAATACGCTGGCTACTTTATAGATGTCGCCTCCTGTGGCAAAATCCAGTTTCGATGCGTAAACTTTCCCTTTGGCATAGACAAGGGGAGAAGTGTATTTTACCCGGTAAATATACGCTTTTCCATTATCGCAGGCCACACTGAATTCAAACTGTTTGGAAAGGTCATCTACAGGAATAGCCATCATATAGGCGGTAAATTTATTATTGGCATCCGGGACAATGTTGTCCAGTTCCAATGTAATCTGTCCGCTACGTTCATCGAGCGAGGCATCTGTTACGCCTTTTTGGGTATAAAATCCCGGACTTCCTCCTTGGGCTGCCAAGGTAAGACGTGTAGGAGCGATACCATTTTCGGGCAATGTGACTATAAATTTAAGTACAGCCATCTCGTTTGTGAATTGAATGAGGGTTCCTTCATGGGGAGCTTCGTCTAAAAATGCGGTCATATAGTTATATGCCGCCAGATGATCCAGATTATTATTTCCCGTTTGCTTTTGCCCGCTTACATCAAATACATTATGCACCCAGTTCCCAGCTGTTGCTGCTTTGCCGGCAGGGAAGAACGCATTAAAGGAACCGCCCCCACTAGGGAGATCACCGGTAAAATAGGCTGTTTTACCATCATCGGTAGTAGTAAAGGTCTCCGGTGTGGAGGAGCCATACAATGCAAATGCATCCCCTGACTTCCACTTCACATCAATGATTCCGTCTGTGGCCTCAGGTTCTGTGTCAGAATGTCCTACGCGGGTATTGATTTCCGCCTGAGCGACTTTTAGGGTGATAGTTTTTCCAGCGGACTGGTCATTGACATTAAAATCGTCGTTTGTACAGGATACGCCCAATACAAGCATACATGTGGTAAGGGCTATAGCATACGTTTGTTTCATTTTCATTTCTCTATAGTTAAGAGATCATTAATCATATCTTCCAATTCACTGAACTGTGAGGTAGAGTATCGGTTTGTTGTTCGGGCCCTGCCGCTAGGTAAGGCTCCACCACCTGGTTGATAACCGCTTATATTACTTCCGGTCATTACGCTCTTTTCACTTTCCATCTCTATCACTTCAATCGTCGGTGGTAGATACTTTTCTTTGATTGTCTTGTTATTCATTGTTTTTTAAGCAAAACTAAGGAATATAGCCAGAAAAGTGCTAAAAAAACGACTGTACAATTCTCTGTACAATTTGTGTGGGGTAAAAGTAATTGGTTTACTGTCAAAGAGTTATTGGAAGTGCTTTCAACGTCCTTTTTATGCTGATTTATGGCGTTTCGTAAAAAGTGGATATACAAGGGCTAATGACTAAGATAACGAATTAATTGTCGCATATATCAAAGTAAAAGAATTCTATCTAAATTATTGTTTTTACTTGCATCCCCTCACGAAATAATGTATTTTTGTACTTCAATGTGCGACAAAGAACACTAACTCTTAATTATATGATGGATTATCAATTAAATACCCCCTTGAACGGGAATTTGGCAATGACTTCTTGTTTTCATGAAAATAAAGCACTGCAACAAGATACTACCTTATACAAATTTATATGGGTACGCAACGGCATCCTGACTGTTGAAATAGACCATATCCCGATGCGGCTGGAACAAGACGAAATTGCCTGTCTTACGCCTTTGCATCATATCGAAATTAAAGCTGTGGAGGGCGAATACCTCACTTTTCTGTTCAATAGTAATTTCTACTGCATCTTCGGCCATGATGACGAAGTATCGTGCAATGGTTTCCTTTTTCATGGTTCTTCCCAGGTGATGCGATTGAAGCTTTCTCAGGGGCAGGCTGCCAATCTGAATGATATTGTCCGTATCTTCCGTCAGGAATCTGCCGTTCGTGATAACCTGCAGGAAGAAATGCTGCGCATCATTCTCAAACGTTTCATCATCACCTGTACCCGCATTGCCCGTGAGAAGTGCGGTGTTACTCCGGAACAGGAGAAAGCCTTCGAT